>Ga0256407_10001620_pt1 | contig 46216 bp, 38 predicted proteins | sample RumenRJG_04DNA_FD_193489 | JGI IMG/M metagenome (GOLD analysis project Ga0256407, IMG submission 193489) | Bovine rumen microbial communities from Lethbridge, Alberta, Canada - RJG_04 | ecosystem: Host-associated > Mammals > Digestive system > Stomach > Rumen | place: Canada: Alberta...
GTGGTCTTTGTGTAAATGTATGTCCTGTAGATGCAATTGACTTAGATGTTGAATATGGAGCATCTAAATTCAGTGCTTCTGAAGGTATCTGTTGGGACGAAGAAAAATGTCTCTTTGACGGTGGTTGTGCTTTAAAATGTCCTACTGAAGCTATAAAAGTAGTTACCAAAAGAGGAATGGAAGTACCTTCCCGTCAGAAAGATATGGGCGAACAATCTTTCACCATGTGTGTAAGATGTGGTGCATGTGCTAACGTATGTCCTAACGACGCATTAATCTTAGACTATGTTGACAAAGAAATTGATGGCGAAGTAGTATCTAGAGATAGAATTATCTTCAACCCATCTAAATGTGACGAATGTGGAGAATGTATTGACGCATGTCCATATGATATGTTACACAAAGCATACAAAGTTAACTTACCTATTGCTGGATTCTGTACTCTCTGTGAACAATGTCTCGAAAAGTGTACTCCAGAAGCTCTCAACTTAAAATAGATAAGTTACAAACACAAAACAAAATTAAACCTAAATATTTAGGTATAAGGCACTTAACATGGGGTTAAGTGCCTTTTTTTATTTACTTTTTTTACTAGATTACAAGATTTCCCATGAATCTTTTTTTTTAACTAAAATTTTTCATTCATTTTAATCAAATTTATTAAATATTAAATTAAATATTAAATTAATTAGATATTAATTAAAAAATTAATAGAAAACTTATTAAATTAATTAATTAGAAAATTTATTAAAAATTAGTTAAACAATATAATTGGTTTAATTTAAAATTTTTATCATTACAGAAAATTGTTTTAAATTAAAATTATTTAAAAATATTCGTGATTTTATGTTTGATTTAGTTTTAAAAAATCTTAAATTATTGGATTATTCTGATTGTATGTCTTTAGCGATTGAGGATGGCAAAATAGCTAAAATATCAAAATCTTCAATTGAAGGTGATAAGGAAATTGACCTTAATGGACAGTTAGTATTACCTGGGCTTATTGATCCTCATGTCCATTTTAGGGACCCTGGATTGACATATAAGGAAGATTTCAAAACAGGATCCATGGCTGCTGCTCATGGTGGATTTACATTTGTTATGGATATGCCGAACACTGTTCCAAAAACCAATACTTATAAAGCTTTTAAGGAAAAGCAGAAGATTGCAGAATCTAAGTCTATAGTTAATTTTGGGCTTCATGCAGGGTATTCCTCACTTGATGAAATGGAAAAAATTCTTGAATTGAATCCGATGTCCTTTAAAGTCTTTATGGATTTGGAAACTGATGATAATTTAGATAAAATATTTGAAGATATTTCTAAATTAGGAGAAAATGCGATTAAAAAGCCAATTGTAACAGTTCATGCTGAAAAAAGGGATATTGTATTGGAATCCACTAAAAAGCTATCTGAAGAGAGTGAAGCTATTGCATATAGTTACGGCAGACCAGCGGAATCTGAAGATGCATCTGTAGCTCAAGCTATTGAACTTTCTAAAAAATATGGGGTGGATTTGCATATTTGTCATTTAAGCACTAAAAATGCAATGAATCTGGCCATTTCCAATAATGTCAGTTATGAATTCACTCCTCATCATTTATTGTATGATAATACAGCATTCAATGAATTTGGAACACTTATAAAAACCAATCCTCCTTTAAGGGAAAAAGGTAAAAATGTCACAATAAATGATCTAAATGAACATTCAATGATAGGTACAGATCATGCCCCACACAGTTTGGAAGAGAAAACCAAAGGAGTTTGGGATTCAAGTCCAGGAATTCCATCTTTGGAAACGGTCTTATCATTATTATTAACTGAAGTCAATAGATCAAAACTAGATTTAAGTTTAATTCCAAAGATATTTTCACAAAATGCTGCTAAAAGGTTCAATCTTGAAAATAAAGGTTTTATTAAAGAAGGATATGATGCTGATTTAGTGGTAATTGACTTGAATAAAGAAGGAATCTTCGATATAGATACTTTCTATACAAAAGCAGAGTATTCTCCATTTGATGGGCTTTCATATAAAGGTAAAGCAACTATGACAATAGTCAATGGAGAAGTTGTTATGGAAAATGATATTTTAATTTAATCTTCATTTTCTATTTTAATTTTTTCAAACTCTTTTTCTTTTAAATTTCTTTTTTTTAATTTTATTTTTCTTAATTTTTTTCTAATTTTTTTAATTTTTTTTATTAAATTTTAGCATTGATTTAAATTTATAAAATTGCCGCAATTTTAAGTCAATTATTAATTATAATTCTTATTTTCTAATTTAAGGGCTTTATAGAAAATCTTTTTATTAATAAAAACTATATATTATAGTAATTGCAAAAAACATTGATTTAAGGATGTTTTTTTATAAATAGTTATGTATAGTAAACTGATTAAAAAGTAAAAAAATTAGCATAAACGAAATTAATTTTTAAAATTCATTAGTTGTGATTATATGGCATCTGAAGAAAGTGATGAAAAAAGAGTTACTATTGTTATTGATAAGAATTTAGATTACAAGTTTAGAAAAATGGCCTCTCAGAAGTTTAGATTTGAGCCTAAATGGTATAGCAAGGCTATGGAAGAAGCAGTTAATTTATGGATTGATAAAAATAGTGAGGAGGATTTTGAATAGTTTTATAAATTTTAATCATTATATAATATATTATGCCTTCAATAGATTTTTTAAAAGATATTCAAGAGAATGATAGGAAAACATTTTTCAAGGATTTTGAAAATTCAAAAAAATTATGCGAAAAAGGTTCTGAAAATGAAGTTTCAAGCAAATCATCTGATTCAAGACCTTTAATTGCAGATTTTACAGAATATTCTCCCCTTCATAATGGTCATTTTCATTGTATGAAAACAGCAAAGGAAAAAATTCCTGATGGGTTATTTGTAGCTGTTGTTCCAGGTTTATTTGAGAGAAGCGGTCGAGGATTGCCTTATATCTTGCATAGAAAAACAAGGGCAGAAATAGCAGTTGCTGTAGGTGCAGATATTGTTGTTGAAGGACCACCTATGGGAATTATGGGATCTGGCCAATATTCTTTATGCTTAACAAAAATGTTCCAAGCTTTAAATACTGATTATATTCCAAGAGGTTATAGGCCTTTTGAGGGTTATGAGAAGATATTGGAGAGAATCTCTTTAGGTCATGGAGTAGCTCCAAAACCTTATAAAATCGTTGACATGGATACAAAAGAAGTAATTTACAAAGGAAAATTGGAAGAGGATAATTATGTTATCGTTTCATTTTCTAAATCATTGAAAAAGATAGGCTTTGATTTTAAGGATAAATTCATTTTTGTTCCTCGTATTGAGGGCGTTAGTGGAACTTTGATTCGTAAGGCCTGTTCAGAGAATAATTTGGATTCAGTCAAATCAATGTTGCCAAGTGAAACACTTAGGATCTTAGAAAGGGAGATTAATGCGGATAGGGCTCCATTGCATGATTTAAGAGTTGAAGAACATATCATTGATTCTGCAAACAGTTTGTCATTTGAAGATTTGCTTAAATTGAATTTCTTTAATGAGAAATTAGTTAGAGAACTTATTGATAGGCGTGAAGAAAAACCATTTGAATCAATATCTGAAATTGAAGATTCAATATTCTATGGATTCAGCAGCCATTTTAAAAATAGGGTATTAAGCATTTTAGAAACAAGAATCAATGCAGATATGATTTCAGAATATATTAATAATTATCCTAGCACTGTACGTGTATTAAATTATAAAAATGAAGCAGTATTAAAGGAATTTGAAGAGAAAGTATTTGAAAATGGCAATAGGTTTGTAAAGAATATTGTGACTGACTGATTCTCTAATTTTTAAAATTTTTACAATAATTTTATCCATTATTCTTTCATCAATTTTTTCAAATTTTCTATTTAAGATTTTTTAACTATTTTTTCTAATTTTTTTATTAAATTTTTTATTAAATTAGTAAATATTATATAATATCACTTAATAAAAATATATAATGAATATTTGATTAATTAAAAAATTCAATTTTAATTAGCTGGATATTTTATATTGATATTAAATTATTAAATTTACTATTCAATTTTATTATTAATTACATTTAATTATTGAACTTGAGTATGCTGTGAAAGTAAAGACATATTCCTAATATTTAATAATGTAATTTGTTTTCTCAATAAAGATTATAGGAGAATTATTTATGGCAATTAAAGAAGGAGATTTTGTAAGATTAAATTTCACTGGAAAAATTAAAGAAACTGATGAAGTATTTGATACTACTTCCGAAGATATCGCTGAAGAAGCAGGTATTTTAGTAGAAAATAAAGTTTACGGTCCAATCCCAATTATTGTTGGAGGAAATCATTTATTAAAAGCTATTGATGATGCTATTATCGGAACTGAAGCTGGAGATGCTGTTCATGTATCTGTAACTCCTGAAAACGGTTTTGGTCAAAGAAACCCTAATTTCATTCAATTAATTCCAATGAAAGAATTCAAAAAACAAGGTATGACTCCTGTTAGAGGTATGAAAATTACTGCAGATGCAGGTACTGGTAAAATCATTTCTGTAAACGGTGGAAGAGTTAAAGTAGACTTCAACCATGAATTAGCTGGTAAAAACTTAGAATATGACGTTTCTGTAGTGGAAGTTATTGAAGATGATGAAGAAAAAATCAAAAGTATGATTGAGTTACACTACTCCTACCCTAACATGGATTTAGACAAAACCGAAATCAAAATCGATGGTGACAAAGTAAGCATCAAATTAGATGAAATCACCAGATTCGATCAAAAATCATACATGGATGTAACTTTCGCTAGATTCAGAATTTCCAAAGACATTTGGGACAACATGGATTATGAAAAAGTTGAATTCGTAGATGAATTCGAGAAAAAAGTAGAAGAACCTGCTGAAGAAGAAGCAGAAGAATAATTATTTTAATTATTTCTTTTTACTTTTTACTTTTTTTATTTTCTTTTTTTATATTTCACTTACTTTTTTCTATTTTTAATCACTTTTTTTAACACTTTTTACAATTTTTATCTTTATTCTGATAGATCTTTTCATTTTCTATCATTTTTTCAGCGTTTACAAAAATAGTTGATTCTTTTTTATAATTTTTTAAATATAATATTTAATAATTTTAATAAACAAATAAGTTTATTTTAATTATAAAATAAGTTAATTAGCAAATTATTAAAATTAGTAAAATAAGTAAAAGAAAATTAAATAAAAAAATAATTGAAGTGTTAAAAAAAGAAAAGATAGAGAAATAATTTTCTCTATTATTTTAATTAATTCAATACATTAGTAATGAATTCGCCAGGATTTTGAACTAATCCCCTAAGTGCTTCTATGAAACCAGAGTAATCTCCACTTAATCTAAATAAGTAAATTACATATAAGACAAGTAATATTATTAAAATGATTAAGATGATTGCAAGGAGGATTTCAACTATTGAAAGTTTTTCACTTTCTTCCTCTACAGGATATCTGTGCATCTCTTGGATATTCTCTAGTTCATCATAGTCATCATAATCGTATTTTGATTTTTTAGATCTTCTGAAGCGACCTCTTTTCTTGCTTTTCTGTTCCATTTCATAGTTTCTTTCGATTCTTCTTTTAAGTTCTTCATAACTTTCAGCATCTCTTTGAGGTGCTCTTCTTCTATTATGTGATGGAACTATAAAGTCTTCCTCGTATTCATCTCTAGGGTTAATGTAATATTCCCCATCATCACTTGGATAATTTCTAGGTCTTTGTCTTCTAGGTGCTTCATCATATGCTGCACGTTCTTTTTTAGCTTGTTTCTTCCTTCTTCTTTTTCCTTTAGGAGCTCTAGACCTAGGAGGTTCTTCTTCAACTTCATCAATTAGTTCTTGAGGAACTATGTCCTCTTCTTCATCATAATATAAATCATCTAAATATCTTTCATATTTTGCTTCAAGTTCATTACTTGGAGTTTCACTAGGACGTGGTTCATAATAATAATCCTCATCTATGTCTCCAGTATGGATTGGTTCAATAGGAGGTTGGCGAGATTTAGCTTTTGCTTTGAGTTTTCTTTCCCTTTCCCTATATTCTGGTTCAGGTTCAGGAATAGGGTCAGGATTTTCGTAATAGCTATCCTCAGCACCATCTTCCTCATATGTTTCAACATATTCTGTTTCATATTCATAATCAGTTTCAAAGTTTTCAGGAGCTTTTTCCACTGTTTTTAAAGCTTCTTCCTCAGCTTCACGTTCTTCTGCTTGTATTGGAGTAATTGGTTCTATTGGTTCAAAATTGTCTGCAGGCTCTTCTATTTCAGCTGCAGGTTTTTTAGCTAATGTTTCTTTTTCTCCAAAACTTTTTGTAATGATCTCATTTATGCAATCTTTACAATAAATATTTCCGCCAATTTCCATACTACACTCTGGACAAACTGCTTTTCCGCAAAATGCACAATTTGCCACGGCTTCTCTATCTGGGTGATTATGACATTCCATATTAACACTTCATTCTTGTCCTTTTTTATATTATGATAAAAAATATAACTCGTTGTTATATCAATATATTGTAATATATTTATGATTTTAATTATTATTAAATTTATCTTTTAAGAGAAAATTTTTTAGTTTTTTGTTGAATCTTTTTTTATCTTTTTATTTCAAAATATCTTTTTGGTTTGTTTTCCTAATAATTTCTTCAGCTAATATTTCAGATGCTATCAGATCATCAGCTGTAGCTAAAAAACTGCCTAACTTGTCACTTTCAATTTTAAAATTTATTAAGTTTTCATCCAAGACACTTTCAACAAAACCTTCGTTATCAACTTCAAGAGATTTATAGACAATTTCAGTGTATGATGGATCTTTATATTTCATTTTAATATTTGATTTAATCTTCATCTTCTTTCCCTGATTATATTTTTTATGATTATTTATTTACATCATTTAAATCATTTTATTTAATCATTTTATTTAATCATTTTATTTAATCATTTAATGGTATTTGAAATCATTATTAATTTGAAATCATGATTATTTGTAATTATTATTTAATTTGTAATTTCAATTATAAATTTTTTAATTAAATTTTTTTTTCATTGATCAATTCCTTGATTTCAGTTTATATAATATTTTTAGAATTATATATAATATAGGGTAACATTTATTAATGTTTAGAAAAATATATAGTAATATTCTATCTAACTTTATAAATTAATAATATATAATATTCAATTATTAAATCAATTATTAATTTTCTCAATTTTATATGGCTAAGATATGAAAGTATGATAATAAGAATATAATTATAGCTTATATTTTCTTAATATGGGATTATACTTTACAAAATAGCTATTATTCTTTGTTCTGATAGAACAATCACTTTTCGACTTTTCAGTCGATTTAAAAAATTTAAAGAATTTTTGTGATATTTAGATTAGAAATTAAATCAAGCATTCTAAAATATACACTATTTAGAAATAGTTTTGTATATGGCTTTGGTCATTTGGTCACAATAAATTCTAATTATGATTATATGGAGGACTAGTAATGGTTCGTGCTTATTCAAGAAGAGAATATATTAGAAAAATACCAAATAACAGAATTGTTCAATATGATATGGGAAACTTATCAGAAGATTTCCCAGTAAGAGTATCCTTAGCAGTTAAAAAACCAGCTCAAATTAGACACAATGCTTTAGAAGCAGCTCGTATTGCTTCTAACAGATACATGCAAAGATCTGCTGGTAGATTAGGATACCACTTAAAATTAAGAGTATACCCTCACAACATTGTAAGAGAAAACCCTATGGCAACTGGTGCAGGTGCGGACAGGGTACAAAGCGGTATGAGAAATGCTTTCGGTAAAGCAATCAGTGTAGAAGCTTTAGTAAAAACCAATCAAAAGATCATGTCTATTGATGTAAACCCTAAAAACTTCCAAGACGCTAAAACCGCTTTAAAAAGAGCAGGTATGAAAATGCCTGTATCTTGCAGAATTGTCATTGAAAAAGGTGCAGATTTAGTTAAATAAGTCTTTTGGCTTTTTTATTAATCTCTAATTTTTCATTTAATATTCTTATTTTTAATTTCATTCAGAATTAAGAAACAATCTTAAAATATATTTATTTGGACTTTAATTTAATATCCAAACGTCATTATCATTCAATTATTGAAAATTGATTAAGGACTATTGTTTAAAAAGGAGCAGAACAATGTACGTTAAAAAATTTGAAGATTTAAGTAAAGATGATTTAGGTATTGCTGGTGGTAAAGGTGCTAATTTAGGTGAATTAACCCAAGCAGGTATTCCAGTTCCTCCAGGATTTGTTGTAACCTCTAAAACTTATGATAAGTTTATGAGAGATACTGGAATTTTTAGTAAGGTTATGGATATTTTAGACCAAGTAGATATTAATAATACTAAAGAGCTTCAAGAAGCTGCAGAAAAAATTAAAGCAATTATCATTGAAACTCCTATCCCTGATGGAATTTCTACTTACATTACTGAAGCTTACAATCAATTATCTGAAAGAGTTGGAGAAGAAGATGGTGCTGATGTAGCTATTCGTTCTTCTGCAACTGCTGAAGACTTGCCTGAAGCTTCATTTGCAGGTCAACAAGACACTTTCTTGCACGTTCAAGGATTAGATAATGTAATTGAATATGTAAGAAAATGTTGGGCTTCCTTATTTGAAGCAAGAGCTATTTTCTACAGAGAAGAAAACAACTTCGAACACTCTCAAGTTTACATTGCAGTAGTTGTTCAACAAATGGTTGATTCCGATAAGGCAGGTGTAATGTTTACTGTAAACCCATCAACTGGTGAAAACATTGCTTTAATCGAAGGTTCTTGGGGACTTGGTGAATCTGTAGTAAGTGGATCTGTAACCCCAGATAACTATGCTGTAGATAAAGAAACAAATGAAATCTTAAATGTTACCATTAGTGACAAGAAAACCATGTTCACTAATGAAGAAGGTGGAACCTCCATTCAAGTTGACGTTCCTGAAGATTTAAGAAAAGAAAGAGTCTTATCTGATGAGGAATTATTAGAGCTTGTTGCAATGGCTAAAAGAGTAGAAGGTCATTACGGCAAACCTCAAGATACTGAATGGGCATTCCATGATGGAAACTTATTCTTATTACAATCCAGACCAATCACTACCTTAGGCGATTCTAAAAAAGAAGAATCTGAAGAGGAAGAAGTGGATTTAGAAGTTTTAATCAGAGGTCTTGGTGCAAGCCCTGGTTTAGCATCAGGTACTGTTAAAGTTATTTTAAGTCTTGATGAACTTGATAAAGTTCAAGAAGGAGACGTAATGGTAACCACTATGACCACTCCTGATATGGTGCCAGCTATGAAAAGAGCTACCGGTATCGTAACTGATGAAGGTGGAGTAACCTGTCACGCAGCTATTATCTCAAGAGAATTAGGAATTCCTTGTGTAGTAGGTACTGGAGATGCAACAACTACCTTAAAAGAAAATGATGAAGTCACTGCTGACGGTAAAAAAGGTTTAGTATATAAAGGTATCATTAAAGGTGCTGAAAGTGAAGAAGCAAGTGCTGGTGCAGTTCAAGTCTCTGCAACTCCTTTAATCACTGTTACCGAAGTTAAAGCTAATGTAAGTATGGCTGAAGCAGCTCCAAAAGCAGCAGCAACTGGTGCAGATGGTGTAGGATTACTCAGAACTGAACACATGATGTTATCCGCTGGTGTTCACCCAAGAAAATTCATCCTTGATGGTGAAGAGGACAAATTGGTTGATACAATTGCTGAAAGTGTTTTAAAAGTAGCAGATGAATTCTATCCAAAACCTGTATGGTACAGAACTCTTGATGCCCCTACTGATGAGTTCATTACCCTTGAAGGTGGAGAAAATGAACCTAGAGAACACAACCCAATGTTAGGTTGGAGAGGTATCAGAAGAGAATTGGATGAACCTGAAATCTTAAAAGCAGAATTCAAAGCAATTAAAAAGCTTCACGATAAAGGTTACAAAAACATTGGAATCATGATTCCATTATCTCAACATCCTTCCGAGCTTAGAAGAGCTAAGGAATTATGTAGAGAAGTGGGTATGGAACCTCAAGTTGATGTTGAATTCGGTATGATGGTTGAAATTCCTGCAGCAGCTATTCTCATTGATGAATACATTGCAGAAGGTATTGACTTCGTAAGTCTCGGTACCAATGACTTGACCCAATACACTCTTGCAGTAGACAGAAACAATGAGTTTGTTGCAAAACACTACAGAGAAGAACACCCTGCAGTAATGGCTTTAATTGAAAGAACCATTAAGCATTGTGCAGCAGCAGGTGTAACCTGCAGTATCTGTGGTCAAGCAGGTAGTGTACCTCATATTGTTGAAAAACTTGTTAAATTTGGAATTACCAGTGTATCTTCCAATACTGATGCAGTAGAGGAAGTAAGAAAAACTGTTGCAAGAGCTGAAAAGAAAATCATGCTTGATGCAGCAAGAAAACAATTATAATTCTAAATTGGTTTTGATTTAAAAGTTAAATCTTTTAAATCTTTATTTTTTTATTTATTTTAAAGAGTTTATTTATTCTTTATTTTTTTTATTTTCAAATATTATAAAAATATAATTTTTAATTTTATTCATTTCATTTTATTTTTAAGTTCAGGTAATTTTTATGAATGAAAAACCAATATCTCATGATGAAATTTTCAATCAATTAAATAAATTTCAAGCAATGGATTGCAAATATTCAGATGGAAGAATCTTAGGGTCCATGTGTACAGAAGCACATCCTATTGCAAAAGAGGCTTTTTTTAAATTCATTGATTCCAATTTAGGAGATCCTGGTCTATTTAAGGGAACCAAATTATTGGAAGATAAGGTTTTGAAGATGATTGGATCCTTCTTATCCATTGAAAATCCTGTTGGCCATATGGTAACTGGAGGTACTGAAGCCAATATTATGGCAATCAGGTCTGCAAGAAATCTTGCAAGAGATAATAAGGGAATTAAAAAAGGAGAATTAATAGTTCCTAAATCCGCTCATTTTTCCTTTAAAAAAGCAGCTGATATGCTTGATTTGAAATTGATTCGTGTTGATTTGGATGAGAATTATCGTATCAATCCTAAATGTGTGGAAGAAAACATTAATGAAAACACTATAGCTATTGTTGGTATTGCAGGTACAACTGAACTTGGAATGATTGATCCAATAGAGGATTTGTCCAAAATGGCTATTCAAAATGATATTCATCTACATGTGGATGCTGCATTTGGTGGCTTTTCAATTCCTTTCCTAAAAGATAAAGGATATGATTTACCAAACTTTGACTTTTCACTTGAAGGTGTCAAATCCATAACCGTAGATCCTCATAAAATGGGACTTTCCCCAATTCCTTCTGGAGGAATTTTATTCAGAGACCAATCCTATTTGGATGCAATGTCTGTTGATTCCCCTTACTTGACCATTAAAAATCAATCAACCATAGTTGGAACTCGGTTAGGAGCTTCAGCAGCTGCAACCTATGCGGTAATGAGTTATTTAGGAAAGGAAGGTTATGCAAACAATGCTATTGAAGCAATGGAAAAAACTCACTTTTTAGCAGACAATCTTAAAAACTTAGGATATGAGTTGATTGTAGAGCCTAAATTGAATATAGTTGCTTTCAATCACCCATATTTGGAGACTTTTGAATTGGCTCAATTGCTTGAGGAAAGAAATTGGAAAATATCCTGTTCCTCTTATCCTAAAGCTATCAGGGTCATCTTAATGAATCACATTAAAAAAGAACATTTAGTTGAACTTATAAGTGATTTGGATGAGATAAATAAATCTCTCTAATTATTTTACCTATTTTTTAAATATTTTTTTTTATTTATTTTTCCTTTCATATCTCTTTTTTATTCTTTTATCGATTATTAGGGCTTAATCTTATTTTTTTATAATAGAAAAGTATTTTAATAAGCATATTCAATAAAATAAATGAAAGATTAAAAGAGGTGATAATATGAAAAGCTCTGTTTTAATTTTAGCAGTTCTTGCAGTAATACTTATTGCAGGTGGTGCATTTGCATTTGTCTTTATGGATGGTATTGCTGACATTGCAGACGGTGGCAATTCAGGTACTTTTCATAAGGTAGCTGATAAGATAGATCAAGTTACTTCATCTGATAGTTCAAGTTCAGATGGTGGAAGTGACATTGTAAGTGAAGTGGTAAAGTTCAATTACCAAGCGGGTGATGGCTGGTATCGTGAAGTCACTTACAAGGATGGAGGGTTCCGTCAATTTGATAATGCTAGTGGTGAACTTATAGGATCATCATATGATGAAGACCAAGAGAAACTTGGCGTTGTTGATGGAAATTTAGAATAATTCTAAAATTTAAAAAAGTTTTCACAAAATGATGGAAATTTAGAATAATTCTAAAATTTAAAAAAGTTTTCACAAAATTTTTTCTTTTTTTTCATTTTTATAATTTTTTTCTTGTTTTCACTATTTTTCCATATTTTTTTATTTTTTACTTCCTTGATGTACATGGTTAATATCTTTATATAATTCAATTGAGTATACTTTGATTATATTAAATATATACTAAATTATTTAATCATTTTTTATCAATACATATAGTTTAATTAATCGTTATTTCAATTAAAATATATTTAATTTTTTAGCAGATTTTCACTTTCACACAATTACTATTTTTCACTCTTTAAGATAATTTTTGTTCTTTTGGAAAATTTTATAAATTCTAAAAAAATATCTAATTATATGAAAAAAATACAAACTCCCATTAGTGATGATGTCATAAATGATTTGAAAGTTGGGGATAAGGTATCTCTATCTGGCTTAATGTATTGCGGTAGGGATGCGGTTTTACCAAAATTAGCCAAATCTATTGAGAACGATGATACTGATAAGTATCCTTTTGATTTTGAGGGCATGGCTATTATGCATACTGCATTTAGTGTTGCAGGAATTGCTCCAACCACAAGCAATAAAGCAGAAATAGAATCATCAATTCCGACATTATCCCAAGGGGGGGTGAAGTTTCATATAGGAAAAGGATCTTTATCTGATGAAACAAAGGATAGTTTAGATAAATATAATTCTGTTTTTATTGTCACTCCTCCTGTAGCTGCACTACTTACCAATAATGTCATTTCCAAAAAATGTGTAGCTTATGAAGAGGAAGGAATGGAGGCTTTCTTTGAATTAGAAGTTAAAGACATTCCCGGTATTGTAGCTATTGCGCATGGCGAATCTTTATAATTTTTTTATTTCTCCTATTGGATTGTTTAAAAGAATATTTTTTCACACCTTCTCTCATTTTTTCTTATATTTTTTCATTATTTTTTTTTATTATTTCTCGTATTATTTTTCAAATGCTCTTTTTAATTTTATATACTATTTTTTAGATAATATTAATTAGAACTTTTTTTAGGGGTATTTTAATGCAACGAAGAGGAACAACTAATCTGCCACTGCATGGAGGGCATACGCCAAGATGGTTATTTGATAGGATGACTAAATTATCCGGTGCAATTTCTGAAGTGGTAATAGAAGAATATGGGACTAATGAATTCCTAAATCGAATATCTGACCCTTATTGGTTCCAAGCATTTTCATGTGTAATTGGTTTTGATTGGCATTCCTCTGGAACAACTACAACCACCCTTGGTGCATTAAAATCCTCAATTGATCCGGAAAAGCATGGAATATATATCTCTGGAGGTAAAGGAACCGCTTCTAGAAAAACTCCTCAAGGAATTGAAAGGGCAGGAGAAATATTCAATCTTAAAAGCTCTAATGTTGAAGATATGATTCATTCAAGCAAATTGTCTGCAAAGGTGGATAACTCATGCTTACAGGATGGCTATAATTTATATGTCCATAACTTCTTTATCACTGAAAAAGGGGATTGGGCAGTTGTACAGCAAGGAATGAACACTGCAACAAAATATGCAAGGCGTTACCATTGGATGGGTGAAAATGTTGCAAGTTTCTTAGAGGACCCTCATAATGGAATATCCTGTGATAAGAAAGAGACTGAAGCCTTGAATATGGCTTCAAAGGATAGTGTTGAAGCACAAAAAATCAGTGTTGATTTGATTAATGATAACCCTGACCATTTAAGGAGTTATTTCAAAAGAAAAGATTCTAATCAACTCCTTTTGACAGACTTTAGCATCAATGAAGCAAACTCATTGACACTGCCGGAGCATCATCAGGTATTGGATATGGATTTATCAGATAAGGAATTTGAAGTTTTAAAGAATGCTTGGGAAATACAACCTGAAAAGTATGAAGACTTGATTTTGCTTCAAGGCATTGGTCCTAAAAAAATAAGGGCCCTTGCTTTAATTTCAGATTTAGTCTTTGGTGAGCCTGCAAGTTGGAAAGATCCTGTAAAATATTCATTTAGTCATGGTGGAAAAGACGGTTTTCCATATCCTGTAGACAGGGATGTTTACGACCATTCCATAGCAACTGTAAAGGATGCTCTTTATCAAGCAAAATTAGATAAATATGATAAAATGAAAGCTTTAAAACGTTTGGATGATTTTATTTCTTAGGTGTTATGGTGGTAAAGATAAATAAATTATTGTGAAATAATTTATTCTTCTTTATAGGTTATTTTTTTTTATTGGTTATTTTCACTAATTATTCTTTGTTGATTTTTCTATTTTCATCATGGATGTTTACAGTTTTTCCATGAGCTGTTGGAATGACTTCAAATACAGGATTTTCAAATTCCAAATCAAATTCCTTTCCTTCCATCAAAAGATGTTGGAAAATTGCTAGTGCTGCAACTTCAGAATGAGGTTGTGTTGTTACAGACACATTCCAATCAGCATTTTTATAAACTTTTGTAGGAACTTTTGCTCCACCAACGATGATTAGTATATCATCACTGGTTTCACGCACTTCATCTACAATTTCATGAGCTTGTGAGCCATACATGGTCAAATGAACTATTTTTCCTCCATTTTCTCTCCAGTTCATTATAACTTCCATATATGAATTGTTATATTCAATTTCAAAGTCTCCTCCCCATCTGTCTGCAATATCTCTTACGCTTTTCATCATGCTGTGGTCTTCTTCTCCTGCTAACCATACTTTACTTGCACCAAAAGCTCTTGCAGTTAAACATACATGGGTTGTAATACGTGTGTCTCTTCCTATTCTGTGGTCTAATCTTAATACATTTATATTCATTGTTTCACTCTTTTACAATAAGATAATTTGATAATTTTAATTTTTTATTTTTCAATGTTTAATTATTTATAATTCTTAAGTTTTTTTATTAAATTTATAATTTAAATTAAAGTACTGAAATTCATTGAAATAAATACTAACATAGCGAGTAATGAGAAAAGTCGGCCTAATTCATTAGAAGTTCCAAGAACATCTCCATTTGCAATTTTAAGATGTTTCTTAGCAAGCAATGCTGTTAATGCTCCACCGAATGCTCCTCCAATGATGCCTAAAAGTCCTATGTGGATTCCAGGGCCTAAACTTAATGCTACAGAAATTATAAAGCAAATAATTAATCCAATAACATAATTCTTCAAGTTCATGTACTTGATGAAATATTTGCCGATTCCATCTTCTGATGCTTGGGAGCTTATGCAACAAGTTGTTAAGCCTATTTTTGCAGAGATTTCTGCCACTATAATTAATAAAAGAATATTAAAGCTAACTGCATATGCATAGTTAATTAAGGAACTAAATGCCGCAATTGTGATTGTTCCTACAATAAATCCTGTAGCTATTCCGCCGACACCAGTCATGGGATCTTTCATAATGCTTAACTTTTTCTCTGGGGGGCCGTGGACCATCACCCCATCTCCAAAGTCCATCAATCCATCAAAATGATTATATCCATTAATAATTAATAAAAATCCATAGATTATTGTAGCAACCAATAACGGTTCAAAATGGAGGAATCTTGTTAATATGAATGCGATAATTGTGGCAATTAATCCAATAAGCCCATTTAAAACTGGCCAAAACCAGGTCAATTTTGCCATTTCATCTATAGTTGTGTAAACGTTTAAAGGAAGTATTGTTGAAAAAGTCAATAATCCTCCAATTGAACGTAATGTTGAAGGGCTTTGTTTTTCAAAGTAGTCATCATTATTTTGATCTTTCATATTTTCAAATCCATCAATTCTTATATCCACTAATTTCTTTAATAATCTGTTGATTTCTAAAATCTATTAATAATCGTTAAAATTTATTCTTCAAGAATTTTTGTCATGCATCCTGCAATCAAACCCGCAAATGTGTTTGATAAAATTGGTCCTAAGCCGTATAAGATGCCTGGCTTTTCTTTTGAGTATCTTCTGAAATTCAGTAAAGCTTTTGTTCCAGCGATTTGGTTTGCAATTGTTGCGCCGATAAGCTCATCAGGATAGAAATGAACTAATTTTTCATTTAGGTTTATTTCACGGACTCTTCCTTTTTGAAGGTCTTCCTCAAGTCCAATTGCTGAAATCAATAGTGCATTGATGTTATTATCGCTTATTGACTTAAGCAATTGCTTTTCAAATCTTTCTTTCAACTCCTCACTTTCTTCAATGTTTTCCAAAAGACTCATTCCAACTTCAATCATATCTCCAATTTGGATTCCTTTGCTGACAAGATAATCAAGTATTCCAATGTTTAAATTAATCTTTTCCAATGCATCCTCACAACTAATGACCACTGCATCTTCAATTCTTTCTATAAATTCATCCAAATCTATGTCATCATCCTCATATTCCATATTTGTAATGTCTAAACCAATTTCCATTATGTAATCTTGATCTAAAGTTTCTTCTGGAAGATTGGATGCAATAACCAAGAAATCATTGTTGTTTAGGATATGATTAATATGGGCTGGCAAGTGAAGGGATTCAAAGAATTTTGCTTTTTGTTTAGTTGCTACCTTATAAAGTTGTATGAGCAATTTAGGACTAAATGCATGATTCAATAGAATTATTTGTCCAAAGTCAACTTTAGCATTCTCAAATCCTTTCCAGCTGTTAAGCACTTTCAGGTCATTGTAAAAATCCTGAACTTCAAGGTCATTGGAAATTACAGTAATGACAGTTATATCTTCATAGGTATTGCTTATAAAATCTATTTTATCAAAGCTTTGAGCGATATACCCTCCATCAATATCATTATTTTCCTTATATTCTTCAGTGATTTCCATTAATTCAACATCATTTAATGGTTCATCCTCATTTTCTCTATTGAAACTTATGTAATTATCGGACAAGACCATGATATTTTCTATAATGTCAATCCCATCACTTATTTCCAAATCACTGAATGTTAAAAAATAATCTGGATTATTGATGTATAAAGCATCTTCGTTTTTAATCAATTCACCATTTGCAAGCTTGTTTTTGATGCTTTGGATTTTCTTATTGTTCTTTTTGCTTTTGCTTTTTTTAGACAATTAAATTCCTCTTTTCAATTGCTTTGAAGATTATACTTTATTTTTCTAATTTCAGATTGCTTATCTATTAACTGTTTTCTATAATTAATCGTTTTCTATAAAAATTGATTATTTATTATATGAATATTAATGAATATATTTTTATAACAAATATTATTTAATTGTAATTATATATAGTATTTTAGAGAATTTTTTAGAGATTAATTTTAATATTAGAATTTAAGCTTAAGGAAGTAATTTTATGGTTTATATTATTGACCCTCAGAATGCAGGAATTTCTGGGAATATGATTATCGGGGCTCTTGTTGATTTGGGAGCTGATGGCGAAAAGGTTAAAGGTCTTATGGAAGATGTGGCTGTTGACTTTGGTGAGGTTGAAGTGTCCTTAAACAAGGTAAATAAGTCTGGAATTGATGCTACATTTTGTAATGTAAAGACCATAGACGAAGATAATGAAAACAATCATCATGTTCATTTTCCAGATTTTATGGAAAAAATTGATCTCTTGAAATATGCAGATATTGAAAATTTAACTGATGAAATGGTTGAAATGGCTAAAAAGGTATTTAAAAGAATAGCTATTTCAGAGTCCAGCGTCCATGGCAAAAGCCTTGAAGAAGTTCATTTCCATGAAGTTGGTGCTGCAGATGCTGTTGCAGATGTTTTAGGTTCCATTTGTGCTTACTTTGATTTGGGAATGGATAATGATAAGGTAGTTGGTCTTCCTATTGCTGTTGGTGGGGGAGTAGTTGAAACTGCCCATGGAAGAATTCCTGTCCCAGCTCCTGCAAGCTTGGATATTCTCAAAGGATTAAATGATGGCAATTTCAGTGATTTCTCAAAGGGAGAAGCTAAATGCATTGGAGGGCCGGTAAATTCTGAACTAGCAACACCTACAGGTTGTGCTTTGTATATGGAGTTCTGTGACGAATTTTTGGAATTTGCCCCTATGATGTCTCCTGAAGAGATTGCATACGGTTGCGGCTCAAAGGAATTCGATTTCCCTAATGTTTTAAGAATCATCAAATCCAAGAATGCCAATGGAAAACATAAGGTCTCTGTAATTGAAACCAATATTGACCATATGTCCGGTGAAGAATTGGGATTCCTGTTTGACTTGTTGTTGATTGAAGGGGCATCTGATGTTTCAATGGTGCCTATTACAATGAAGAAAAATAGGCCGGGACATTTAATTAAAATTATTTCCAAACCTGATTTGGTTGACCATTTGGTTAATATCCTCTTTAAGGAAACAGGTACTTTAGGTATTAGAGTCTCTGAAAACACTCATAGAGGAGTGGCTGAAAGGCAATTTGTTCCTTTGGATATTAATGTTGGCAATCATATTTACACAATCAACTTTAAGATAGGCTTGATCGGAGATGAAATTATTTCTCATAGGCCGGAATATGAGGATTTACGCAGAATCTCTGTAGAGCAGGACATTCCTTTAATTGAAATTAGGGATGTTGCAAACACAATGATTCGTGATTATTTGGAAAACAACAGAGAGTAAAGAATAGAGAGTTAAAGAATATAGAGTAAAGAAAGAGAGTAGAAAATATATTTATGCAAAAATTGTTAGTTTAAAAAGAAATTCTTAAATATGGACTAACAGTAATTATTATATGTGAAAATATGAGAATTCCAAGAATAGATTTAGCATTTTTATCAAGATTATTTATATTATTGGCTCTTGTAATATTGATTTATAATGAATTTAAGCTCCAATCTGGTTTGGTTTCATTCATTTCATTGATATTTGCAGTCTTGTCTGTTCTTTGTATGGTTTTATTTGCCATTCGTTTAAGACAAGGAAAGTACAATAGGTCTTTTCAGATTGTCGTTGAAACAGATGTAGAGAGGGCTTTAAAAGATGGTGTCATTTCTAAGGAACAAGCGGAATCCATTCCAAGAAGGGTTGTTCTCAATACCAAAGATCTTATATTGAATGTTATTTTTAATTTTGCAATTGCAAACCATTTTGATTTGATTCCTATTGATATTCTTAGGGAGATATTGCCTCATATTCCCCCTGCACATTTAGAGCATTTGTATGAGGAATCCCGTGAAATCAGCGATGATTTGAATGATTATTTCAGGTCTCAGAAATTTGCAAATAAGGCGGATGTCATTACCAGGTCAGATGAGATAAAGGAATACTTGGCTAAAACATATCCTTGGATGGCTCCAGACACTTTAGAAAATACTTATAATTATTTCTTTTTAGGAATTGGAAATGGATAATGCTATCATTGTCCATTTATTTTTTTATCATCCATATAATAGTTTCATATTTTACGAATTAATTGGGCATTATATGAGTTTCTTTTTACCAGATGTTTTGAAAATAAATTCTTAAAAATAGTTTGTTTAATTTTAAATAGGAGATTTTAATTTTAGAAGGAGCATTTAATTTTAAATAGGGTGTAAAGAGATTAAATCTAATGAACATTAAATCAATCTAAAAAAAATAAAAAGATAATGGTAAATAATTACCATTATTCGTCTAAAGGTTTAATCAACATTAAGTTGTCACCTGCGTTGACAGTGTCACCTTCTTCTACGAAAATTTGTTCTACAATACCTTCTTCTTCAGCGTAGATATCGTTTTCCATTTTCATAGCTTCAAGAACTGCCACTACAGTACCTTTTTGGACTTTATCTCCAGTGTTTACTTTGATTTTAAGTACCATACCTTGCATGGATGCAGTTAATGCACCAGGAATTGGGCCGATGTCTCCAGAGCCTTGTTGTCCTATTTGCATGTATCCTGTAGGCATGATTTTAACATCAAAGATATCTCCATCCACTTCTACAGAGTATTCTGTTGGAATAGCACTTAAGTCATCGTCACTGGAACTTCCAATATGGACTTCTGGGAATGCTTCTTCTTCAAGTTCGCCTTTAAGGAATTGTTTAGCGACTGGAGGTAACATTGCAAGAGTAAGCACATCTTCCTCTTTCTTGATGATTCCTAAATCTTCACCTTCTTTTTTGAAGTTTTCATATTCCGGTTCAATTAAATCTGCAGGTCTGCAGGTAATAGGCTCTTCATCACCAATAATCTTTTTAGCGATTTCCTGATTGATTGGTGCTGGAGCACGTCCATAGAAACCTTTCATGTAATCTTTAACTTCGTTAGAAACGATTTTGTATCTTTCTCCATTTATAACGTTCATTACAGCTTGAATACCAACGATTTGGCTTGTAGGAGTTACAAGTGGAGGGTATCCCATATCCTTTCTTACACGAGGCATTTCTTCCAATACATCTTGGTATCTGTCTAATGCATTTTGCTGTTTTAATTGTGAAATTAAGTTTGAAAGCATTCCACCAGGGATTTGGTACATCAATACATCAGTGTCGATTCTTTCACTAATAGGATCTATGTATCCTTCGTATTTTTCCCTAAGGGTTTCGAAATACTTTTTAATTTGGTTTAATGCTTTTAAATCAAGACCAGTGTCGAATTCAGTACCTTGTAAGGATGCTACAATACTTTCTGTTGGAGGTTGTGAAGTACCCCAAGCGATAGGTGAAATAGCGGTGTCTAAAATGTCAACACCTGCTTGACATGCAGCATAGTAACTGATAGGAGACATACCACTGGTACAATGTGAGTGTAAATTAACTAATAGATCAGTTTCTTCTTTTAATCTTGTAACCAATTCGAATACAACGGATGGGGTGATTAAACCAGCCATATCCTTAATAGCTATTGAATCACACTCTAATGCTTCAAGTTCTTTTGCAAACTCTACGAATTTGTCAATGGTATGAACTGGGCTAATGGTGTAGCTGATAGTTCCTTGAACATGAGCCCCTTGTTCTTTAGCTACTTTAATGGATTGTTGCATATTCCTTATATCGTTCATTGCATCGAAAATCCTAAAGATGTCAATACCGTTTTCATAGGATTTTTCTACAAATTTAGTTACAATGTCATCAGCATAATGTTTGTATCCGAGTAAGTTTTGACCTCTAAGGAGCATTTGCAAGGGAGTTTCAGTAAAGTTTTCCTTCAATATTCTTAATCTTTCCCATGGGTCTTCGTTTAAAAATCTTATACAAGTATCAAAGGTAGCTCCACCCCATGCTTCTATTGCATGATATCCCACTTTATCCATTTCTTCAATAATAGGAACCATGTCTCTTGTTCTCATTCTGGTTGCTAAAAGGGATTGGTGAGCATCTCTGAATGCGGTTTCTGTTATTTTCACTTTCATCTTTACACCTCACTAAAATTTTTACATATCATGATAAATTTAATTCAAAATCACGTTTTTGATTTTAAATAAATTTCTATTTATTATTTCTAAATCACATACGATTATATTACATTATATTATTATTTATTGTTATAACTACTAATAAAAGTTATCTATTTTTAGTTAAATTTAATTGTGATTTAAAAATAGAGTAAATTTATTAAAGTATTGGATCAAAAAAGTTTATAAAAAAGTAAAATAAGGACAATTCGTAAAAAAAAAGAAAGTTATTAAAAAAATAAAAAAAGTAAAAGTTAAGAATAAATTCTTAACGTTCAATTTCTCCATTAATGAATGCTTCAACATTAGCTGCTGCTTCATCATCAGTAAATTGGATTGGAGGGTGTTTCATAACATAAGATGAAATTGAAGTTAATTGTCCACCAATTCCTCTTTCAAGTCCTAATTTACAGCAACGAATAGCGTCAATTACACATCCTGCAGAGTTTGGAGAATCTTCTACACTTAATCTGAGTTCTATGTCCATTGGCACGTCACCAAAGGTTTTACCTTCCATTCTTAAGAAACAGATCTTGTTGTCTTTTTGCCATGGTACATAATCACTTGGACCAATGTGAATGTCATGAGGGTCCATTCTTTCTGCAAGTACTGATTGAACAGCTTCAGTTTTAGATTCTTTTTTAGAGTCTAAACGTTTTCTGTTTAGCATGTTTAAGAAGTCAGTGTTTCCACCAGTGTTGATTTGGTAGGTGTGAATCAATTTGACACCTCTTTCTTTAAACAAGTTACTTAAAGTTCTGTGTGTAATGGTTGCACCAATTTGTGCTTTAATGTCGTCACCAACAGCAGGGAGGCCTTTTTCTCTGAATTTTGCATCCCATTCTGGGTCACTTACAATAAACACTGGCATACAATTAATATAAGCAATTTCTGCATCTAATGCACATTGTGAATAGAATCTTGCAGCTTCTTCAGAACCTACTGGTAAATAACTGAGTAATATTTCTGCTCCACTTTCTTTTAAGACTTCAACAACGTCTACTGGTTCTTCATCAGCTACTACAAAGGTATAATCATCTTCAAATTCTGCCATATGTTCACTGACACCATCAAGTACAGGTCCCATTTGGACAACTACATCACTTTTTGGTATTTCTGCTTGGAAAACAGTGGTACAATTTGGTTTTGCAAAGATTGCTTCATCAACAGTTTTTCCAACTTTTCTTGCATCAATATCAAAAGCAGCCACTACTTCAATGTCAGTTGGGTCCCAGTCACCAATTTTCCAGTGCATGAGACCAATTGCATCTTCAGGATTCTTATCTTTATAGTAATAGATTCCTTGTATAAGAGAACTTGCGCAGTTTCCAATTCCTACTACAGCTATTTTAATCTTGCTCATATTTTCACCAGTATATAATAATTCTAATTTTTGATTTTCTAATTTAGTTAATGATTAAATTAAAGTATTTTTGTTTTTTTTTAAAAATTTATATAAATATTATTGAATAAAAATAAATATTAATCATATTACTTTAATATATTAACATTTGTTTATATAAATCTTTTCAAAAAAAATGACGATGTTCTATTGAAATAATAATTTTACATGGTAAACTATTTAGATTAAGTCTTCAATTCGGTGGTTAAATGAAAAAAGTGATTTTAATAGCATTTTACTTTAATCAAGTGAATGAAATTGCTTCAAAGCGTTTAAGGGCACTCGCAAAATATTTGCCTCAATTTGGATGGGAGCCTATAGTGATTGTCCCGGATTTAGGTTTCATTCCAAAGGAAAACGATGATTTGAATTGCAGAATCATTTTCACTGAATATGAGGATATGTTCAGTCATTTTACCAATAAATTCAAGAAATCTAAATCAACTGATTTCACTGATTACAATGATTCTAAAGATTCTATAGAATTTAATGATGAAAAGTTAAAGGATTCCACTTCTTATTCCAATCCAATTGCTTCAAAGGCCATTTCAATGGCGGGTGAAGTATTTGCATTTCCTGATGGAATGAAATACTGGCATGAATCTGCATTTGAGGAAGCTTCTAAAGTAATTGAAGAGGAAGAAATTGATGCTATCATAAGCTCTTCATGGCCTATAACATGTCATACAATTGCAAAGGATTTAAATGAAAAGTATAATCTCCCTTGGATAGCAGACTTAAGGGATCTTTGGAATTTGAACCCATATGTTTCACATACTTCCATAAGAAATTATTTTGAAAAAAGATTGGAATTGAAGACATTTGAAAATGTAGATGCTTTAACAACTACTACAGATTTGGCTGCTAAGACATTAGCCACTTTACATCCGAAGAATAGGATAGTCCCGATTTTATCAGGTTATGACAAGGATGACTTTAAGTTTTTAGGGGAATTAGTTTCTAAGAAGGATGATTTTTCCAGTGACTCTTCAGAAAAATTGAAATTTATTTATGCAGGATCTTTGTATGGGGGTAAAAGAGACCCAAGTTATTTATTTGAAGCTATTCGCCAATTGGAGGATGAGAATAAATTGGATTCATCTAAAATTTCAATCGAATTTTACGGTGACAGCACTAGTTTGGAAGAAATAGCTAAGCGTTATGGTCTTTTGGATATCGTTCATATTGGCGGTAAAATAGCTCATGAGGAAGTGTTGAAAAAGCAATTGAATAGTGATGTTCTTCTTCTTATATCTTGGGATAATGAAAAGGAAAAGATGTTTATTCCAGGAAAGATTTATGAATATTTCGCATTGAAGAAACCTGTTTTATCAATTGGATACAAGGAAGGTTCCCTGAAGGATCTGATTGAGGAAACTAAAGTCGGATATCATGTTTCAAGCTTGGAATCAACTAAAGACGCCTTATTGGACATTTATAATGAATTCATTGAAAATGGAACTGTTGAATTGAATTCAGACATCAATATTGAAGATTATTCCATGGAAAACATGGCTAAAAAATTCGCTGATTTACTGAATGAATTATAAATTTGCAATTTTAATAAATTTGCAACTTTAATATTAAAAAATAAAAGATTTATACTTATAAAATTATAAATTTATTTAGGAGATAAATATTTAGAATTAAAATTGAGGAAATAAAATGAATGCTTATTTAGAAATTATCCGTCCAGGAAATGCACTTATGGCAGCTATTGCTGTAATATTGATGATGTTTGTGGGACATTATTATGATTTGCCTATAATCATCTGTGCAATAATTGTTTTTGTCTGCACTGGTGCAGGAAATACTATCAACGACGTTTTTGATGTAAAGATAGATGAAATAAACAAGCCTAATCGACCTATTCCGTCAGGAAGAATCAGTCTTGAAAATGCAAGAAATTATTCTTATGTCCTCTTTGGAATAGGAATTCTTTTAAGTCTTGTTGACAGCTATTTAGTAAATTCAATTTGGCCATCTATAATTGTCATTCCTGCTGCATTCATAATGTATCTTTATGCTAGAAACTTAAAGGCAATGCCACTGGTTGGAAATCTTACTGTAGCTACTTTAACAGGTTTCTGTTTTGTAATTGCCGGTGTTGTAATAGCTTGTGCTACAAGTTCATTAAAGATTTTATTTATCTCAATTTATTTAGGATTATTTGCGATGTTCATGACATTGGCACGTGAAATAGTAAAGGATATGGAAGATATTGAGGGTGATAAACAGGAAGGTGCAAGAACTTTTCCTATTTTATATGGCAAGAAGATCCCTTCAATAATTTCAATAATCCTGATTGTTGTAACAACTTTAATGTGTCCTATTCTTTACATCTTCAAAATATTTAATATTGGGTATATGGTGATAATGATTATACCTATAATCATATTCTTGTATAGCGCTTATAGTTTAAAATTGAATCCGCCTGAAGAGACATGCGCTAAGGTTTCTAAAAATCTAAAAATAGCGATGTTAATCAGTTTTGTAGCATTTGTAGTAGGATCTTTTAATGTTTTTAGCTTTGTATAGTTTTAAAAATTATTGTGAATTCAATTGAAAAATTGTTAAATTAATTGTTGAATATAATGTGGATTTAATTGTAGAAATTGATTGTTAAAATTAATGAAATTATTGGGATTAGTGAAAATTATGATGTTTAAAAATATTTTAGATGATTTGAATATCTCTAAGAATGATTTTTTCTATTTGCTTATTTTAACAGTCTTTAGCATTCTCATTACTTATACTCTCATAAATTTTAATCAGGCATTAGGAATTTACTGTTCTGATGTCTTTATTTATTTATCAAATTCCCTTGTTTTTGCAGGTTATGAATCAAGTATCCTTTATCTGTACTTGTCACCTGTTATTTGCATTTTAACAGCTATTCTTTTCAAATTAGGATTTTTATCTGAAGCTTCTCTTTACTTGGTTACTGGAATCTTTTGCATATTAGCAAATATTGGCATTTATGTGCTTCTAAAGAATAAGTTCAGTTCCCTATTAAGCCTTTGTGGGGCATTTCTTTTTGGTAGCTTTTCCCTTACTTTGCTTTGGTGGGCAAATGGGACTTTGGATGTGCCTGCAGTCGCTTTATCCATATGGACTGTCATTTTCATTCTTCTTGCAGTTGATAATGATTCAAAATATTATATGATAGCTATTCCTTTATTTGTTTTAGCTGTTTTCACACGTTATACTGCATTATTCTTGCTCCCTTTGATACTCTTGTATTATCTTTCCAAGCATGATTTTTTCACAAACCTGGATTTATTGATTGTGGATAGGCAAGAGTTTTCAAGAAAACTCAAATCTTACATAAAAAGCGAGGAATTTAGGAATATTCTAAAATCATTTGCAATAGCTTTTATGTTAGTCGTGCTCTTTTCAGCTACAATTTTAGCATATGGGTCTAATTTATCATTTTTAACACAAAGCTCTACATTTGCTTCAGGTTCTAAAGGAGAAGTGATTGATAATGCATATACAACTGACACATTCTTTTATCTTCATGATTTCCCAAATTTCCTATACTCGGACTATGTGAGTTTTGATAATGTTATTCCAGTATTAAATGGCTCAAATCCAATGTCATTTTTCTTAATTGGACTATTTGCTGCCGGAATTTTGTTATCTGGATATAAGTTAATCAATGCTGAGAGAAAAGGGGAGTCTAAATACAAGTATCTTGTATGGATCTTATTTGTTGTGCTGTTGGTCATTTCAATCTTAAGCTTTAAAATCAATTCCCTTATCACAATAACACTTATACTGATTGATTTGGTTATTCTGTTTTCATATTTCAGGAAAATCGGTATTGATAGGGAGATATATTCAACAGATATTTTCATGTTGGCATGGTTATTAGTTTACTTTATTTTCTTCACATTCTTGAATATTAAGGTGAATAGATACATAATAACTGTTTTCCCAGCTTTCATTTATTTTGTGATATATGCTCTAAACGAGATTTTGGATTTGTCTGGGAAATTTGAGTTCTTTGAGTTTAAAAAGCAGAATCTTTTAAAGATTATTCCAATACTCCTTATTGTATTTTGCATATTTTCTGCATTCACATTCACATCTACAGTTCATTATAATGAGGATTTCAATAAGAATAAGGTAATTGCAGATTACTTAACAGAATATGATTCTGATTATATGTCAAAGGATGTTGCTGTATTTAAACAAAGGCCTTACAATTGGTTCTTAAGGATGTATACAATCCCGGTCACTGATGATCAATTGGATTATTTAGAGTCAAGCAATATCACTTATTACATCTCGGATGGCAATTTTAACTTATCAAATTATACAATGATTTATCAAAAAGAAGGATTATATCTATACGAAAGGATTAATTAAACAATCAATGAATTACCTATTAGTTTTAAGATGGTGAATTTTATGAAAATTTTACATGTTGCACATTTCTTTTATCCTTGCTTGTCAGCAGGAGGGGTGGTAAATGCAAGTTATCAAATAGCTTCCAAACAAAGCGAGGATAATGATGTAAAAGTCATTAGTTCAGATTCATGTAAGGAAAGATTAAGATTCCCAAATGGTCGCTATGATGTTGATGTTGATGGAATTAAAGTGGATTATTTCAGAAATCTCTCTAATGGATTTAAGCTTAAAACCATGTTAGACACACCATTAGCAGCTCCATTCAAGATTAGAAATGATATTAAAGGCTATGATATCATCCATATTCATGAGCATAGACAAACCTTAGCTATTTTTGCAAGCTATTTTGCAAGGAAAAACAATATTCCATACGTCGTGCAGGCTCATGGTTCAGTTCTTCCTTTCTTCCAAAAGGAGGGGCTAAAGAATATTTTTGATAAGGTGTTTGGATTCAAGATCCTTCACAATGCATCATGTGTATTTGCACTTACTGAAGTGGAAAAGGAACAATATTTGAAGAGGGGTGTTGATGAGGATAAAATTGAAATTGTTCCTCTTGGGATTAATTTAGATGAGTATGAGAACCTTCCAGATTATGGCAAATTCCGCTCTAAATTTAACATTGGTGAAAATGATAAACTGATTCTTTTCGTTGGAAGAATCCATGAAATAAAAGGGCTTGGCTTATTGATTGATTCATTTAATGATTTGATCAATCAGCATAATGAAAATCATAGTTTAGAGGATATCAGTAGTTCAAGCATTAAATTAGCTATTGTAGGTCCAGATGATGGTTATTTAGTAAAATTGGAAGATAAGATTAAGGAATATTCTCTTGAAGATAATGTCATTATCACTGGCCTATTATATAAAGAGGAAAAGCAGGAAGCTTTAGTGGATTGTGACTTATTTGTCATGCCTTCTAAATATGAATCATTTACAACAAGCGGTCTCGAGGCAATGGCATGTTCCAAGCCATTGGTGTTAACTAAAAACAATCATATTCATGATTGGGTGGATGGAAATGTTGGCCTTGCTTGTGATGACAATAAGGACTCCTTAAGGGAAGCAATTGAAAAGGTATTATTCGATGAAGATTTGTCTCTCATTTTCGCTCGAAATGGTCAGAAACTTATCAAAGAAAAATATAATTGGGACATAATCAATGATCAAATTTTAGAAATTTACAATAGATATCTCTAATTTTTTTAAATTTTTTTTAAATTTCTTTTTTGATTAAATAATAATTAAAAAACACTGATTTTTTTAATCAAATAACTATTTTTTTGAATTTCTCCTATTTTTAATTAAATAATACATAATGTTTAAATCTAATAAATTATATATATTATATTAATATTAATCTATTTGAGTGTTTTATAGATTTTTAATAAATTTAATTAGATTTCTAATAAATTTAATCACTTTTTAGATAATATTTTGATAAAATTTTTGATTATAATCAAATTGAGTAGGGATAAGATGAAAGTGGTAGTTTGTCAGAACTGTGGTGAAAAATATCAGCTTGATGATGAAGATGATATTAATGCATTTGAATGTTCTGTTTGTTCTGGAAATCTGGAGGAATTGGATGGTTTCTCTAATGACGAAGAGAAAGTTTCCTCTGATTATGATTCGCAGAATAATTCTGGTTTAGTACTTGTTTATTGTACAAGTTGCGGATTAAAATATCAATTAAGTGAAAGTGACAATATAAACGAATTTGAATGCAATAGCTGTGGAGGATCTTTAGATTACATTTCCAATATGGTCTCCGCATCAACCGAAACCACTGACTCAACTAATTTTACACAAAACCCACTCACAGAAACCCCACTCGCTGATGATGAAATCGATGAGATTATTCCTATTCATGCAGAGGCTAATTTTGTAGATGATTCTTTATATTCTGATTCTGATGTTGATGAGATTATTCCTATTCATGCGGAAGCTAATTTTGTAGATGATTCTTTATATTCTGATTCTGATGTTGATGAGATTATTCCTATTCATGCAGAGGCTAATTTTGTAGATGATTCTTTATATTCTGATTCTGATGTTGATGAGATTATTCCTATTCATGCAGAGTTAAATGCTCAAAATGAAGGATACTCTGATGAAGATTATTATTATGAAACTGAAGAGATTTTGCCTGATACATTAGAGTCATATGGGGATGAAGAAGTTATTTCTTATGGTTCAATTTATGACTCTACACTTGGAGATGTTGATGAGATTATTCCTATTCATGCAGAAAAGAGATATATGGAAACTTCAAGAGACATAGCTTCTGGTTTTGCTTATAAGGATGAATATGAAGAAGCCCATGAAAGCCAAGAATATGGGCTTGTTGAAGTCACTGATATTCCAGAAGATGAAATGCCTGAATCTCCAGTGTCTTTAGCTAGACAGGAATTGTCTGAAGAGGACCAAAAGCTATTTGCTAGAGTTCAAAATGAAATGGTCTTTGATAGTCCTGAAGAGTATGAAGCATTCAAGATTGCTCGTTACAAGTATTACGCTGCATTGTCCGATATTCTTAAAGATGAATATATCAAAAGTATGGATAAGGAGTTCTACAAGGGAAGTTCAGTCAAGCGATTAATCAAAAAAGGTGAACAAAGCGTTAAACGTGGAAACATAACTGCAAGTGAAGAGGATGCATTAGTCACTCCAGAAACAGTTGAACTAATGAAATCTCAAAATAGGGCTTATGAACCTAAGAAAACCAATGCTGATTTATATATGTTAATCGGAGCATTCATTTTAGTTGTTTCAGCTGCATATTATTACTTCATTAGCCAAATATGGTATGTGTTGATTGCTATTGCAATAGGTGTTCTTATTCTAAGTTACGGTATTTTTAAAAGATACTCTTTCAATAATTATATTGCTCGTGGAAGAATCATACGTGAAAGATTGCTTGCACTTCCAAATGATTTCTATGTTTTCTATGCAGTTCAACCGCCACAATCAAGAGATATAATTAACCACGTGGTTGTTGGACCTACTGGCGTATATACCATTTTATCCAAAAGATACGACTCTAAAGACTATAAGAATAAGGTAAAATCTGATAGTGAAACAGATGCTATGGTAAATGATTCAGCGTCTATCCAAAATTATATGGATAAGAAAAACACTTTAGAGCTTCAAACTGATTATAAGGATAATCAAACCAGATTTGAATTTGGAAATGAAGAGATTCATTTTGTAAACAATAGTCAAATCAAGCGCAAGGCTTTAGAGTTAAATGAAGACTTAGCTATTTTCTTGGATAATAAAGGATTTAGCGGAATTTACATTGAACCTTTAATCGGTTTTGTTAATGATGACTTGGCTATTCTAAATGTAATTCTTACCAATGAAGATCTCTTTATCGATGAATTGTTCAATAGAATGATTCGTGGCCAAAGAAGAATTGATGAGTTAACTGTTGCTAAAATAGCAAGATTATTATCATATTATTCTGCAGATTGTTCTGTAGTATAATACTTAATTTTTTACTTTTTTTATTTATTTTCACATTTTATTGAGTATTGGATTATTAATTTTAAAATTTATATTATTGTTTCTATAGATTCAAGCTGTGATGAAATATGATTTCTAAAGTTTTAAATGTTTTTAAGGTTATTAAAAGGAAATATTATACATTTAGAGTTAAAAGGGTCTCTGCGTCATGTGGAAATGACTTAACTGTTAATGCTTTTTCCTATATTACTCCTAAAACAAGTCTTGGGAACAATGTGAATTTTAATGGCATGAAGATTCAAGGAACAGCCAATGTGATAATTGGGGATAATTTTCACTCTGGAATCGAATGCATGATAATCACTGATAGTCATAATTATGAAGGGGATGCCATTCCTTATGATGATACTGTAATTTCTAGGGATGTTGTTATCGAAGACAATGTATGGTTAGGAAATCGTGTCATTGTTCTTCCTGGAGTGACTATTGGTGAAGGCGCCATCATTCAAGCAGGAAGTGTTGTAGTTAAGGATATTCCTAAATATGCAATTGCTGGTGGTCATCCTGCAAAAGTCTTTTCTTCAAGAGATAATGATCATTATGAAAAGTTAAAAAAAGAAGGAAAGTTCCATTAAATAAATTATCATCTTTAATTTTTTTCATGATTTATTTTTGTATATTGCTATTTTTACATATTTTTTCATTTTTGCACAATAACTATTTTTCACAAAAAAATTTCATTCATCTTAATCAATTTTAGCTTCAATTTAATGAAGCAAATCTTTAAAGATTGCAATTTCTTTAAATGTCACTGCCTTTAAAATGAAGATGACTGCAAAGTATATGATTACACCTGCGATAATGGATATCAAGACATTAACAATTCCAATTGGGTGCATTAAATATACGGCAATTCCCATAAGGGATGCCGCAACGACTATTTTTAAAAGCTCTTTCATGTTGAATGGCAATCTCATTGTTTTCTTGCTTGCGATTGCTGTTACAGCAAATGCCAATATGTAGCAGATAAGTGTTGCAATTGCTGCCCCTAAAATGTTTAGGTAAGGAACAAGCAATAAGTTCAAGACTATATTTGAAATAGCCACAACAATCCATAGCTTTCCGAGAATCATTGTGTTTTTTTCCAAGATCATAATATTATTTGTAATTCCATACATTCCCATGAATATTGCTCCAAGGCAAACAAAAGGAGTTACCATATAACCTCCAAGTGCAATCTCAGGGGTTGTGATTATGTATAATAATGGCTTTGAGAGCACACTCATTCCAACTGCTGCAGGAACTGTTAGCAAGAGATAGTATTTCATTGAATAGCTAAGATACTTGTCCACTTCCCTTATGTCTCCCTTTTCATAATGTTCAGGTAAAACTGCAGGTAAGAGAACTGCAAATGGGGAAAGGAACATCAATAGTATGCTTCCCAATGCATATCCTGGTGAGTAGCATCCAACTGCAACTGATCCAATAAGGATTCCAATGACATACTTGTCACTTGAATCAACAACCCAACTGGACACATTGCTTGGAATGGTAGGTAAAGCAAATGCAAGTTGTTCCTTTAGATTAGACCATTTTCCAATTCCAATTCCAAGATATTTTACAATTAGAAATGCCATCATTATGAATACTGCCACATAACCTGTCAAAAGACCAAGCACTACAGTTTCAATATTATGTCCTGCATAAGTTAGGTAAATGCTTACGAATACTCCAATATAACTTTGAAGAACCAGGAATAATGAGTATCTTTTCATTTGCTTGAATGTTCTAAAGAAGCTTATGAGCATAAGGTTCATGCATGCAAAGAATGAGATTGCAGTTGTAATGTACAATACTTGCATGCTTCCGTTGAATAATGCATTTGCAATTGTGTTTCCAAAGATTAGGAACAATAAACATATTATGATTGTTGAAATGAATGTTAGGCTAATCATTGGATAGAATGAGTCCTTGATTTTTTCCTTATCCTTTTCAGCAGAAAGGAACCTTACCATTGTGTATGGAAGGCCAAGATTTGCAATGTTTGGAACAAGTGCGATTGTAGTGTTTACCTGTGCCCACATACCATATTCTGCGGTGGTAAATGACTTTGTAATAATTGGAATAAAGATCAGGCTACTGAGAGAGATTAGGATGTTTGTGAGTCCCACCAAACCTATTCTTTGTATAAATCGCACATATTCGCTCATTTAATCACTTAAAATCTTTTTAAAAATAGTTTCATCAAAGTTCTTGAAGAAATAATCCTTATCATATTCTTTAAAAATTATTTCATTTTTTTCATCTTCTTTTAGATAATCTATTAGTTCTTCACTGTTTTTAACTTTTTTCACGATATTCTTATCAATCAAATCATCTAAGTATTCCACTCCTGGAACATTGATTATGAAAGTTTTGCAGTTGAATGCAAGCCCTTCATAGATTGCAGTTGAAAATGCCCCTATTTGATAGTGGCTTTTAGCAAAGAGTTCGTATAATGGAGGTTCACTTTTATCAATTACAGTAAAGTTATCGAATTTGTCAACTGCTTTTGTCAGATAATCGTAATTTTCCTTCCAAGTTCCATATTCTCCTGGATGTAATTTATAAATTAATTTGAAATTTTGAGAATCATTAATGTTTGAAGCGGTTTCATATGCTAATTCAGATAAGTATTTTCCAATGACTCCTTGTGAAATAAATAGGATTTGTTTTTCTTGAGTTTCTCCATTATTTCCATCTTCAGAGTTTTTATTTTCAGCTATTTTCATATATGTTCTTGAGTTTTCCTCAAAATATGGGAATCCTATAGAAATGATGTTTTCACCAGTTATAGGGAATGGGCAAGCATTTTTCCAATAGTCTCCAAAACTTAGAATCTTGTCTGGGAAGTATTCGATTTCCTTGATTTTACCGTTAAATTTCATTGTATTTTCAGGATAGCTGTATCCTAAATGGTATGGGCTGATGGTTCCGTGTTGTAATTCGATAATGTCTATGCTCATTTTTTTACATGCTGCAACCAATGCTTTATTTTCATAAGCCACTACAAGAAATACCACTTTAGGGTTTTTCCTTTGAAGAAGTTCAATATACTTCTTATAGTCATATTGGAAATTCAGGATATGATTTTCCATGATACTAAACAAGTCAATTTCAATTTTAAAGGCGGTTTCAAGATCTTCTTTCACACTATTGATAAATTGCTTCTCATCTTCTGTAAAAGGCAATTTGCCCCTATTTCTTGTTTTATGAATGAATGAACCTAAAAGAATTCTGTCATTGAATCTGACATGATTTTCCTTAATGTTTGCATTGCTTCTAAAATGCTGATTTAGATAAGGTGATTCAATGGTTTCAAAACTCTTCCCATATTGATTAAGAGTTTCTTTTAAAAAATAACTATAGATATCCTGATACTCATCTTCAAATATGACTTTTCTCGGATGATCGAATATCAAAACATCCACATTTTCCCTTCCGCTTAATGGATTTGATAAAATGCTGTTTTTAATAAAAGGCAAGAATGAGTTTATTTTATCAAATAAGGAAAGACTAGACTGTTGAGCAGATTCAAAGACATTTGTCTTTCTTGTTATTTCATAATATAAATACATTCTAATCAATTGCCAAGGATAGCAATCTTGAATTTCCTTATGATTCAATTCATACTTCTCTTCAAGATTCCAAATCTTTTGACAGATCTCTTTTACAGTAAAAGTCATATTTTTTCCTTTAAAGTTTTATTTTCAATAAAATTCTTCAATATTTTTCAATATTTTTCAATAAAATTTTTCAATTTTAATTCATTTATTCCAAATATTCATATTTAATCAATTCATCTTCTGCAATGTCAATTTTTGCCTTTTTGCCAATAACTTTCTCTATTTCGCTTGGTGAAATTCCGGTTCCCGGCCTTTTGTATGTAAGCATATCCTCTGAAATCACTGTTCCCTCTTTAATTTCATCTTTTGCAATGATGGAACGTCTTGCTTGCTTTCTTGATTCGCTTTCACAAGGGAGAGGAACCTTATCATATTGTCCATTGATTGTTTTGATAAGTTTTATGTTTTCATTGAATTTTCTAATGTCCTTAGGGTCCATTCCATGATAATGGTCATTACCCTGCAATGTTTTATCTAATGTATAATGCTTTTCAAGGATTGTTGCTCCATAAAGATAAGCTGTTGTTAAAATAAGCATATTTTCATCAGGTTTTGTATGGTCTGAGTAACCGATTTCATAGTTAGGGTACAAATCCTTAAGGTTTTTAATCATCAATAGGTTTGCATCGCTATTGTCTGTAGGGTATGAAAGAACACAATGCATGATTCCTATTCCGGCTTCACCATTTGCATATTTCTTATTGGCATTTTCTATTGTGTCTATTGCCAATTTAATTTCATCAAGATTGGAAGCGCCAGTTGAAATGATGATGTCCTTTCCCTTTTCAGCTATTTTCCTAATGAATGGAATGTTTGTAAGGTCTGATGAGGATATCTTATAGACATCCATGAATTCATCCAGATAATCAATTGAATCAAAATCAAAAGGTGTTGATAGGAACATGATTCCAATTTCTTTGCAGTAATCTGCAATTTCCCTGTACTCTGCCTCTCCAAAGGAATCAAATTTCTTAAACAATTCGTATTGGGAAGTTGTAGGTTCCTCATTTGTATCCCAATATGCTGGAGAGTTCTTGGAAGCTATTGTATTTGCTTTATATGATTGGAATTTGACTGCATTGCAACCTGCATCTTTTGCCTCTTTCACCATCAGTTTAGCTGCATCCATATTGCTTATATTTTCCTTTTTGGCAATGTCATAGTAATTTACACCAATTTCAGCTATTAAAAATGGTTCTTCATTAAATATGCTCATATTTTCACCTTATCTTTTATCTTCATCTATTTTTCCATTTTTTTCATTTCTTCTTCCCATTCTTTGTATGATTGCTTGATTAGCCTTTTGATGTTATCAAATCCATGCTTCAAATCAACTTCACTCATTCTTTTGTTCATTTCCTGTCTTAATTGATAGTCATTTATTGTGCTTTCAAATGTTTCCTTAATTTCTTCCTTAGAGACTTCACTGCCTAAACCTAAATTAATGAATCCATTTTCCACATTTCCAAAGATGTGGCTTAATTCCCTTTCATTTTGGCAAAGGCATATGCAAGGAACTCCAAGTGAAGCTATTTCATACATGGTTCTGCCTGCTGAAGTGAATATCAAGTCAGCATCGTGCATGTGTTCACTCATGTTTTTAACGTTTTCAAAGATTTCTATTCTTTCATTATCCTTGTATTTATCTTGTATTTCCTTCTTGTTTCCATAACCAAGTCCTAAAATGATTTCAATTTTGTTTTTGTAATCGCTTTCCAAAATTGCTTCAAGAACCTTTTCAGTTAAGTTATTTGGATCTGTTCCTCCAAAGGTAAGAAGAACTTTATCCACATCCTCTTTGATTTCCTTAAATGATTGGTAATAGAACTCATCTTTCAGTATGTAATATTTATGTCCTGAGTAAAGGTTTTGAAGAGGTATTTTATGCTCATATAATGCATCAAAGACCATATGTGCATATTTCACTCCCCCACCGACATCTTCAAAATTGACTATGAAGAATCCTTTGTCCCTAAGGGATTTAGTGTACTTTGAATTTGTATTGAGGATGTCATTGATTACAATATCAGGGTCATATTCAACTATCTTTTCAATCAATTCCTCTTTTGCTTCATCATCTGCCTCTTTTCCATTGCCCTTATTGCTGTTATGAGTAATGTAAGGATAGTTGTTATTGTTGACGATTTCAATTCCTAAAGGCTGTGCTTCATCAAGCAAAAACACTACTTCATGATTGACTAATTTTGAAGCTATTGACAATGCCCTGTAGATATGGCCGGTTCCGATTTCATGGGAAGCATCTGCTTTAATCAATATTTTCTTTTTCTTAAGGATTCTCTCAGCCACCCACCAATCTTCATAATTGTCAATGTCAATGCTTTCTTGCTTGGATATTTCAACAAGTCCAATATTTTCTCCAAGACGGCTATTTTCCTTTACAAATTCCCGTTTTGTTGCAAATATGCTTCCTGTCTCTTTATATGCTTTTGGCAGGTATTGCCTATTTACTCTTTCCTTGTATAATGGGAAATACTTCTTCTCCTCCTCATCGTATCCCCAACTTAAGTGTCTATCATCAACAACACTGATTATTGTATCATAGAACTCCTTGTCGTCATTTGGATTTAATAATGTTTCAATAGCTAAATCTAAGGTTTTTGTTTTAAGAAGTGGGGAAGTAGGCTGCACTGTTATTACAACATCAAATTTTTTGTTCTCTTTTTTCTCTTTTTGAATTGTAGCATCATGGATTACAGGATCAAGTGGGATTGAGTCTTCTGCAAGTTTCCCATCTCTTTTTACAGTTTCTGCACCGAATTTCTCTGCAATGAATTTTATTTCATTGTCATCGGTTGTTACAAGAACATCATCAACATACTTTGATTCCTTTCCCATTTCTATTGTATGTGCTATGAGCGGTTTTCCTCCAAGCAATCTTATGTTCTTACGTGGAATCCCTTTAGAACCACCCCTAGCAGGAATTACAACTAAAATTCTATTATCATTATACATTTTAAAACCTTTAGCTATTGTTTTTTCATTATTTTTATTGAAATTGGGAGTTATAAAAATTTCAATTATAAAAATTTCTTATATTTTTGTTTGAATTTTAAAAAATATTATTAATTAAGACAAACTAATAATATTATATTATTAATTAATATTAAATTTTATTAATTATAAATAGTTTATATAAAATGACTTATATAATCAATTTAAATTAATTAAAATAAATTTAAAACAAGTTTAAGATTTAACTGATAATTAATTATAAAAATTTTAAAAAAATTTAAGGTGTTATAATGGCTAGTATGAAAGAGATGGCTGATACTTTAATTAAAAGAATAAATGATTTAGCTACTCCTGTTAAAATTATGCATGTTTGTGGTTCCCATGAACATACCATAATGGAACATGGTATAAGATCTTTGCTTCCTCCTGAAGTGGAGATCGTTGCAGGGCCAGGATGTCCTGTATGTGTTGTTCCTTCAAGAGAAATTGATGAATGTTTACAATTGATAGAAAAAGGGGTTACTGTAACCACTTTTGGAGACATGTTGAGAGTTCCTGGTTCCAATGGCTCTCTTGCTGAAGCAAAAGCTGAAGGTGCAGATGTAAGGGTTGTTTATGGTATTCCAAATGCAGTGGAAATTGCAGAAAAAATAGATAATGATGTTGTATTCATGTCTGCAGGTTTTGAAACAACTGCTCCTGCAACTGCATCCGAATTATTGAAAAAGCCACCTGAAAACTTCTCAATCGTTTCATGTCATAGATTGATTCCACCAGCTATTGACTTCTTGATCAATTCTGGTGAAACCAATTTAAATGCTTTAATCGAACCTGGACATGTATGTACAATCTTAGGAACTGAACCATTTGAAAAGTTCTCAACCGAATATGGCATCCCTCAAGCTGTAGCAGGTTTTAATCCATTGGATATTTTAATGTCCGTTTACATGATCTTAAGACAAATTGACAATGGAACTCCAAGAATTGACAATGAATATAAGCGTGCAGTAAGAACTGAAGGAAATGTTATTGGAAAAGAAATGATGGATGAGGTTTTCCACGTGGAAAGCAGAGAATGGAGAGGTTTCCCAAAAATCCCTAACTCAGTCTTGGAAGTTAATGATGAGTTTGCTGAGTGGGATGCAAGGAAGAAATATGACATTGAAGTGAAAGATGTTACTGAAGCTCCTAAAGGATGTATTTGCGGACCTATCTTAAGAGGTATGGCAAAGCCAACTGACTGTAAATTGTTTAGAAAGGCATGTAATCCAATGCACCCAATCGGTGCATGTATGGTAAGTAAGGAAGGAACCTGTAACATTGCTCACAGATATAGCAGATAAGTTTTCTAAATGATAAATTTTATAATTTTTCAATTATGGCTCAATTTAAGGATTTGAAAATATGGTAAAAATAGAAGCGATAGCTGTAGATGTTGATGGAACAATTACAGATGGAAAAAGGAGAGTTTGTCATAGTGCATTGGATGCTCTTCGTAAGGCTGAAGATGCAGGAATTCCAGTAATAATTGCTACTGGAAACATTTCACACTTTGCCTATGCAGTGGCTACACTTGTTGGAACCACTGGAGGATTGGTTTGTGAAAATGGTGGAGTTATTTACCAAGATGGATATAATGACAATAGGGTAATTGTTTTAGGAGACATTTCCAAAGCTCAAAAGGCTTATGACTTTTTACTTGAGAAATTTGGGGATGATATTCCATTTAAGATTGTAGAGGATTCCGATGCAAGAGTATCTGAAATCTGTTTCTATAAGAATATGGATTCAGAGCCACTTAAAGAGCTATTGAAGGACTTTGATGTGGAGGTCTATGATAGTGGATTTGCACTTCACTTGACAGATCCTGAAGTTGATAAGGGAACTGGTCTCGTGGAATTGGCTAAGCTCTTGGATTATAATATAGATAATATGATGTGCATTGGGGACAGTGAAAATGACATTGACTTTTTACGTTCTGCGGGTTTTAAGGTTGCAGTGGCCAATGCATGTGATGAGCTTAAGGAAATGGCTGATTATGTCTGTGAGAATAAGTATGGTGATGGAGTGGCAGAAGCTATTGAAAAGTTTGTTTTTACTGAAGATTAATTAAATCATATTCTTTTTTTATGTGTGATAATATGTTATATGAATTAGCTGAAGAGGCAAAAAGGGAAATTTCCAAATATTCGGATAATTATGAAATATATTTGGAAAATACTGAATTGCTTCAATTGGATTCTCAAAAGACCGATTTGAATTTTGCAAAAGAGGATATTAGCTTAGGCATTGGTATAAGAGTTATTAAGGATGGTTCAGTAGGTTTTGCTTTCACATCAGATATGGGTGAAATTGCAAAGACTTGTGAAAATGCTTATTTAAACTCTAAACTTAATTCAAAGGATGAAAACTTCTCTTTTCCAGAGCTTGAAAAATTGCCTAAAATCAATGGCACTTTTGATAAAAAGTTCCAAGAGATTGACTTGGATGAACTTACAAGTTCCCTTAAATCTGTTTTAAATTGCATAGATGATAATGGCTGTCAAACCACATCTGGTGGATTTTCAGCAGCTGAAGGTGAAGTCCTAATTGTAAACTCCAATGGTGTTGAAGCATATGACAAGTCAACTGGTTTCGCATTGGGAGTTTCAATCAATGCCATAAAAGATGGTGATTTGGCAACCGCTTATGACTCTGTTTCATCATGTCTTTATGATTTGGATGGAATCAAATTAGCTGAAGACTTATGTGATTTGGCAAAATCCTCATTGAATGGGGAGCATATTGAAACTTCAGATAAGGATGTCATATTGGATTATCATGCAGTTACTGGTTTACTCTCTACTTTTATGAGTGGATTCAGTGCAGATAACGTTCAAAGGGGGAGATCAAGACTTACCGGTAAAATCGGTGAGAAAATAGTCACCGAAGGGCTTTCCATTTATGATGACGGTACAGTTGATGGCGGTTTGAACTCTGGAGTTAGTGATGATGAAGGAACCGCTTCAAGAAGAACTGCTTTAGTTGAAGAAGGTGTCCTAAAAGGATATTTATATGATATTTACACTGCAAATAAGGATGGAGTTAAAAGCACTTCCAATGGATTTAGAGGTTCATATGCAGGAACTCCCTCTGTAAGCGGTTCAAATATTATTTTTGATTTTAAAGATCATGTAATGGAAGATGAAATAAATGATGCATTCTTAGTCACTGATGTTTTAGGTGCACATACTGCAAATCCTATCACTGGTGATTTTTCAGTGGAAGCAAGCAATTCATTCTTAATTGATAAGGGAGTCAAGAAACCTATTAAAAAAGCTATGATTTCCGGCAATATCTATGACTTGTTAAGTGATGCTGTAGCTGTAGGTGAAGAGACAAAGCAAAGAGGATCTTTCATTGTTCCTAAATTGCTTTTACATGATGTAAGAGTGGTGGGGAACTAATCCCACCGAAAATTCTTTTTAAATTCATTTAAAATTTTTAAATTTTATTCATTCTATTTTATTTTATTTATTCTATTTTTGCATGTTTTTAAATCTTGCATTGATTTTCTTATCCAATTCTTTCATTTTTCTATCAATTCTTTTAGTGTCTGTTTTATATACTTTTGACACTTTTTTATTAATTTCCTTTTCCTTTTTCTTTAAATTCTTATTGAATTTTGAAGTTTTGGTATCAAAGGCATCTTGGATAAAGTTTTCAAGTTCATCTTGAGATGAGAAGTCTGCGAAGTTTTTTTCTATTATTTTATCTACTTTTTCATTAAGTTTTTCCTCTTCCTTTCTAGTCATTTTTTTAGTTTTCTCTTTAGCCATTTTATCATTCCTTCAGTAGATTTAATAGAATTTGATTAATGATTTATTTTTATTAAAATTTTAAAATTTTTTAGAATTATTAAGATTTTTAGGTTTTTAAGTTTAAAGATTAAGATTAAGTGTTATGGGTTAATTAACCCATTTTAATGACTGGCAATTGAATTTCAGTTACCAAGTCCTCTTCATTATCCACTTCATATTTGTTTTTTATGTAAATTTCTTTAGGGGATCCGATAATGTCGTATTTGTTTTCAATGGAGTATTCTGCCATAATGTTATAGCTTTCTTGAATATTGTCTAAACTTCCATTATGAATTCCTGACAATACTTTATGTTCGATAAGGGTTACGATTCTTATTTCTTCAGTTTCATCAGGGTCTAATTCTGGATTGATTGGAATTCCTACATCGTATACAACTTCATTTTCCTTAGCTGTTCTTGGGTTATTGTAGAATATTGCAAATAAGTCTCCAGCAGTTTCGATTTCTTCAACTTCAATCCAACCGGTTAATTTAGAAACCAAAACATCCATATCTTTTAGAGCTCCTTTATAATTCATAATAGCTACTTTTTGATCTTCCATAGTTTTTTCTTTAATTTCCATGTTTACACCTGATAATTATAATGAATATCTTTTGTATATTTTATAATTTTAAATTTATACTTTATCTGAAATTTATAGTTTTATTTTAAATTCATAGTTTATATTTTAAATTTATAATTTTTAAATTTAATTTTGATTTAATTAAAGAGAATTACTTCAACTTCCTCTCCTTCTTCAAGCAATTCTGTCTGTTTAGAGACTTTTGTATATCCTGCTGCACTTGCAAGTGAGAAAATAGCTCCAGAGTCTTTAAATATAGGGATTACATCGTCACCTTCAACTCTCACCAATTGATATTGCATTCTTCCAATTGGTGAATGGATTCTTCTTTTCAAAGTTCCTTTAATTGTTCTTTGCTCTTCCTCATCTTTGTAGCCAGCTAATTTCTTAATTGCCGGTGCAACGAATACATTAAAGATAACAATTGCAGAAACAGGATTTCCAGGAAGTCCAATAACTATCTTTCCATCAACAACTCCAAGGATGGTTGGCTTTCCAGGTTGAACAGTGATTCCATGAATATGAACTTCTCCAAGTTCATCAAGAATATGTCTGATATTGTCCCCTACACCTGCAGAGGTCCCGCCAGAGCATAGCAAGATGTCACATTCTTTTAATGAGTCTTGAATTTTAGTCTTTAAGTCATCGTAAACATCTTTAACGATTCCTAAGCATTCGCCTTCTCCTCCACAGTTATTTACCCCTGCTTTAATCATTTCACTATTAACATCATAGATTTTTCCAGGCTTCAATTCTTCCTGATTGGTCAATAATTCATTTCCAGTAGATATGATTCCAACTTTAGGCTTTTTATACACTTCAACGGTGTCTATTCCTTGAGCAGCTATCACTCCTATTTTAGGAGGATTGAGCAAAATGTTTTCTTCAAGAATTGTCTGTCCTTTTTTAACATCAGAACCTTTTTGGCCAATGTCTTGGGAAGGTGTAACGCTTGTCAAAATTTCAATTTCATCATCTTTGAGTTCATCATTGTCTTCTGGCCTATTGGAGAATTCCACCATAACGACTGCATCTGCACCTTCTGGAATTGGTGCACCAGTACTTATCTCTACACATTTTCCAAGTTCCACAGTTTTATCAGTGAATGATCCTGCCTCTAAAAAGTCAATGACTTTAAGTTTTTTAGGATTTTCTTCGTTAACCCCATAGCTGTCCTCTGACTTAATTGCAAAACCGTCTTTCAAAGACCTGTTAAATGGTGGAAAATCAATTTTACTTTCAATCTTACTGAATGTAATCCTATTATTGCTGTCTGCAATATCAATGATTTCAGATTGTGGAGTATAGTATTCATTAAACTTTTCATTAATGATTTCTTTTGCTTCATCTACTTCCTTTATCTTTAAAAATTCTACACCCATTGTATTACCTTTTAAATTTTGAAAAATTATTAAATTAATATTTTTTAATTATATGTTATATTTAATAATATATTAATTGATATATTTACATTATATGTTTTTGTTTAAATTTAAAAAAATTTCATCTAAAAAATCAAAACATTTATAAATTATCTTGTTAGTATTTATAGTAAGAAATATATAATATATAATAATAAATTATTTGCTGTATTTTTTAAACAATAATTTTAAAATGATATTTTTACAATTTATTTAGAAAATTGTTTAATCAAATATATAATCAAATTAAATTTATTATAAATGATTTATTCAATTATGAAAATGATGTGTTATTAAATATTTGGAGAATGAGCAGGAGGAGAATTTTTGAGTAAACCACAAAATAACGACCAACAAGAATATAGAAGAGTACGTACTCCTAGAAAAGGCGAAATTCCAGGAGTAGTTGAACAGATTATGGGTCATGGAAAAATTAAAGTAAGATGTGCTGATGGTAATATCAGAATGACACGTATTCCAGGTAAAATGAAAAAGAGAATTTGGATACGTGAAGGTGATGTCGTTCTTGTTAAACCATGGGATTTCCAATCAGACCAAAAGGCTGATGTAATTTGGAGATACACAAGAACTGAATCCAACTGGCTTGAAAGAAAAGGCTATTTGACTATGTAAATAAGTAAATCATTTGATTTACTTTTTTAATTTTCTTTTTTTTTACCAAAATTTTACTTTATTTTTTTAAATATCCTATTTTAAACTACTTCTAAATTTTTATCTAATTTTAAAGCGGTGTTTTTATGGAAGAGAATCCAAAAATGGCTAATGCTCATGCAGAGCTTATTGAAGATGATTCAATGGAAATTGAATCTGATGAAGAAGTCATGAATGAAAATCCAAGAGTGGCTAAAGCGGATGCTGAAGTTCAGAAATTGATTTCACAAAAGAGGATTAAGGATTCAGATGATAGGAAGGTATCCAGTGAAATCTTCGATAAGGCAACATTGCAGGTACTTTATAAATTAGCTAATCAAGGTTATTTGGATGTTTTAAATGGTGCTATAAGCACTGGAAAGGAAGCTAACGTATTAAAGGGAATTAAAGAGGATGGCTCAATTGTTGCTGTTAAGATTTATAGGATTGCCACTTCGGACTTTAAGAAAATGCAATATTATATTGCGGGAGACCCTCGTTTTAATGTCAGATCAAGCAATAAAAGACAACTGATAAACAATTGGGTTAATAAGGAGTATAGGAATTTGACAAGGCTTAAGGATGCAGGAGTTAATGTTCCTGAAGCAATTACAAGCTTAAACAATGTTTTAATAATTGAATTCATTGGTGATGAAGATGGAAATCCTGCTCCAACCGTGAAAAACTTGCCTCCACAAGACCCTAATGACTTTTATGAAAAATTAGTGGACCAAATGGATAAGTTCATAAACAAGGCAAATTTGATTCATGGTGACTTATCAAGTTATAATATTCTAAATTTCGATGAAGAGCCAGTGATTATTGATGTATCACAATCTGTTGTTAAGGATCACATTATTGCCCGTGAATTGCTTGAAAGAGACATAAAAAACATTAGTTTTGAATTTAAAAAGATGGGTGTAGACACTTCCATTGAAGATTTGACTAATCGTTTAATAAAAGAATAATTTATTAAAAACCTATCCAAACTTTCTTAGAATGCTAATTGATAAATAGTTTTCAAATGCTCTTGGTAAACCTATTTTTTATAAATATTAAATAAATATTTTTAAGTTCCAATTAGGTTTCCATTTGGGTGTTTATTAATTTAGAATTAATTCTAAGATTAAATTTTGTTATTAATTTTAAATTTATTTAGAATAATAATTTATCAAAATATTTATTAAATTTAATTGAAATATTTAATATATAATTGTAAATGAATTTATTAAAAAATCAAAGAGGTGAATGAATTGCCGGAAACCGATTATCTTAGAGTTCCTGCAGATAGAGTAGGTGCTTTAATTGGAACAAAAGGAGAAACCAAACAATTAATTGAAAATGCAACCAATACTCATTTGGATATTGATAGTGAAGAATGCACTGTAGCTATTTATCCTAATGAAAATATGGAAGATCCTCTTGGTGTATGGAAAGCAAATCATATTGTAAAAGCTATTGCTCGTGGATTCAATCCTCGTGTAGCATTAAAATTAAATAAAGATGATACTTATTTGGAAATAATCAAATTGCCTTTGTATGTTGGAAAATCCAAAAAGGCTATGGCAAGATACAAAGGTAGAATAATTGGAAAAGATGGAAAAACCAGAGAAATAATCGTTGATATGGCTGAAGTTGACATGGCTATTTATGGAAAGACTGTTTCATTGATTGGTGAACTTCAAAATGTGATGGTTGCTAAGGAAGCAGTTGAAATGATTCTTAATGGATCAAGACATAAATCTGTCTATGCATTTTTAGAAAATAAGAAGAATGAACGTAAAATGAAAGAGTTCAAAGAAGTTGTTGGAATTGAAAGAGATGAAATCCAATTCCGTGATGACTTAGATTAGAATTTTTTCTTTTACTTTTTTATAATTTTATTATTTTTTTTATTCAATCATATCTTGATTTTTAATTTTTTTATTTTTCATTTCTACAATTTTTCTATTTTTCTATTTTTCCTATTTTTTAATTCTTAAATTTATTCCCATATTTCGAATATCTAAATTTATTAATTTTATTTTTACAAATCGATATTGTTTTAACTGCTTCGAATTAATTTTCTTAATTAATTGTCATTTTTCATTAAAGATATATGTATGGTTAATATTT
>Ga0256407_10001621_pt1 | contig 46213 bp, 75 predicted proteins | sample RumenRJG_04DNA_FD_193489 | JGI IMG/M metagenome (GOLD analysis project Ga0256407, IMG submission 193489) | Bovine rumen microbial communities from Lethbridge, Alberta, Canada - RJG_04 | ecosystem: Host-associated > Mammals > Digestive system > Stomach > Rumen | place: Canada: Alberta...
GCCTAAAGTCTATTCTTCACTCTTCACATACTTAAACTCCACATCGGTGGGGGTTTCGTATCCTATTATATAAGGTACGGAATAGTCCTCTGGTTTTACGATGGTGATATAGAGGGGGTCGCTGGGCATGACGGGAGGAAACTTGTCGCCGTTGGCACCATAGCGTTTGCCACGGCGCAGGTTGATGGCAGCGCGGAACTTATCGCACCATGCATGCAGCACGCGGTCGTCACCGTTATGGACGTAGCACTCATTCCACATGGTGAAATACTCCAGTGCAACAACAACACCGGGCCTGCGATGGTCGATAAGCAACGTTCCGGTATTCTCCAGCTCCATGAGGGTTTCGACGCTGCGTAGGTATTTTTCAAATCCATAAGCGCGGCGAAGTGAAGAGCGATTGGAGAATAGGCGCTTGAAGAAGTTTCGTATTTTCATATTTCTGTATTTCTGTATTGTCGGTTTTTCATTTAGCGCTTTAATTATGAATTGAGAATTGAAAATTGAGAATTGAAAATTATGAATTATGAATTATGAATTATGAATTATGAATTAAAGCTGCGCGCGGCTTTAACGCACGCTGCCCATGCTCAGGAATACACCTTCGGGAAGGCCGCCGCTGCCGGGGATAAGGGAGGCACCAGACAGATTGTAGAGTCCGCAGCCTATTACCAGCGAGTCGAGTGCATCGGTTATGTCGGTGCGTTCCTCGCGCGGTCCCGCTATGCCGCTTTCGCTCTTGTACTTCTCTGTACTCTTTTTCTTTCGGATCTCCTTGATACCCTTAGAGGTTACATGCTCCTCAGCTTCGGTCTTCTCCAGGGCAGCACAGAGGAAGTCGCACTGCAGGAGGTTGATGCGTACACGCAGGCGGGCCTGCTCGGAATAGACCTCGCTCATGTACTGATACTTGCGGCTATGCAGCATGGGGCGGTTCATGCGCACCTCGTGCACCTTCCAGCCTGCAGCCGTAAGGATGCGCTTGATAACGTTGGCAAAGCGTGTGTTATCATACTGCTCGGTGGCGTAGGCGGCTCCCTGATAAAGGGTATCGTCGGTATAAAGGATGATGTCCTTGCAGTGGCCGCGCTGCTCGCGGTAGTAGCGGTTGAACTTCTGTACCAGTGTCTCCAGACGAGGGCCGTTCTTAACAAAGAGGGCGTTGATAACCTTCAGGGTGCGGTAGTCGCTGTTGCGGTTGGTCTCGTCAACCTGACCTACGACAACGGCATTGAAGTCGTGGTTGACATCGAACGCCAGACGCAGGGGAAGGTCGGGACGCAGGTCGTCGTCCAGAACACAATCGTCGGCATGGGCAGAGGTCTCTTCCAGGTCGGGAGCCTCCCATTCAATGCGGTTGCCTGAATAGAGGTCCTTGGTCTTGAAGCGCGAAGTCATCTTGGAGTTGATGGTATCCATCTGGCAGTCGCCACTGGGCATATAGCCATGCACGGCTGCATTGTAGGAATAGTAACCTCCATGACCAAGGCTGGCAAGCTTATGTCCAAGAATCTGCACACGGAAGTAAAGGCTGGGCATAGACAGCTCCATCTTGCGGTAGTAATCCTCGCCAAGCACCTCTACGTTCTCCAGACTGGAGAAGTTGAACCACAGGCGTGCCTGGCAGCGAATCCGGTTCAGCTTATCCATAAACTGAGGCAGCTCTGCCAGCTCGGGACAGATGTTCAGCTCTGCCAGCATGTCGGCAAGGGTGTTCTTAATCTTCGTCAGCTCGGGGTCCTCACCAATAACCAGCTCCTCCCTCTCCCACTGCTGCTGCTTGCGTGTGACTGCCGCGTCAGACATAAAGAGCTGGGAAAGGTAGAAGGGGTTCTTCTCCTTGTTCCAGCCTGGGGAGGAGTACATATCACCACGCAGAGCGGGCAGCACATCGGACTTGATAACATCGAAGTCGAGGAAACGTGCCTCGTCACCGAACAGCTCGGTGATGTTAAGACCGTTGGCGGCTGCCGTCTGCGAGGTGGAAATCAGAAATATAGTATGGCCTGTGTAGAAGCTGATGGCATTCTCCCATGTACGGGGCTTGGCAAGGGGGCCGGGCCAGTTGCGGCGGGCAGGTGGTTGTCCGCGATAGAACTGCATGCCCTCCTTCCAACCGTACTGCTGTTCCAGCGCCTTAACGAGGGCAGGCGTGGTCTTGCCCATCAGGGACTTCATACTGGGGCCAAGGAACACGCCAAGGCCGCGTGGTATGGACTGCACACAGTTAATGATGCGCGAGCCGATGAAGGTGGTCTTGCCAAGGCCGCGTCCGCCTCGGATAAAGATATCGCGGGCACCGCAGTTGTAAGCCAGTTGCTGTGCCGCATTCAGATACAGCTCGTTAAGGGGAACGTCGTCGGCAGGGTCGTGATAAGGGTCGAAGTCGGGGTCGTAAAGCTCCTCGTCGCTCTTAACGCGCTCCTTCTCTACGGGAGCGAAGGAGGCGATGGGAGTGGTACGGCCAAGGTTGAACTGCGAGTCGGGGTTGCCCTTGGACTGGAAAAATGCCTTGCGGTTATTGTTCTCTTTCTTCATGCAGGATGATTGCGTCTTCGATTTCACGTACTTTCTTTTCGGTCTTTTCACGCACAAGGATAGCCATCTGGTCCTCGTCGGCCTTGTACTTCTTGAAGAGTGCTTTGCGCATCTCGTCGGAGTAGGTACGGCGGCTCTCGTCCTTCTGCTCCACAGAAACAAGGACGGTGGGCAGGATGTAGGTGTTCTTTACCTCGTCTTCCTCGTTATCGTCCTCGCCAAGGCGGTTAACCTCGGCAATCAGCTTGGCTGCTCGCAGGGAGTTGCGCACGTCGCCCTGTGCCTCGGAACGGCGGATGCTGCGCTCGGCAGTCTTCTCTACGATATAACGGGCACGTGCACGACGCATGGGCATCATGTATTCCTGTACCAGCTCGAACATCTGCAGGTCGCGGATAATCTGCGCAGAGGTGCGCCCCTTGACGTGGCGCAGCCATCCACGGTCATCGAAGCAGGGGTCCTGCTCTACAAACTGCAACAGCTCCATACAGATCTGCAGGCGCTCGATATTGGCAGGGTGGACATTCTTCATGTCCTCCAGGGGAATGCCCTTCTCGAAGTGGTCCTGAATCATGGCGCGCGTAGAGGCTGCCATGTCATGACCGGCGGGGGTGGCAGGTGTATTCTTGTAATTCATTCGTTTTTGTATTTAACAGTAATGGCAGGGCCAGAACTAAAGGTGTGATGAACATGAAAACCGTTCTCTTCCAAGGTTAACAGATAACCCCTCATGGGGTCAGGAGCTTCGATGCCAGGTGGCAGCCAGGCGGAGAACTCGTCGCGCAGGCGACCGACGGTAAATATCTCGTCTGCCTCGGCCTCGGAACAAGGCTCGAAACGCCGACAGAAGTCAACGACAACAGACATCAGGTCTATCTGTGCTGGAGGAGTTTTTGCTTCGGACACTTTTTTAGAGATTATAGATGATAGATTATAGATTATAGATGAAAGATGGTTTCAGGTTTCATGGGGCTGCGCCCCGGTTTCAGGTTTCAAGTTTCAGGTTTCAATTATGAATTATGAATTATGAATTATGAATTACGAATCGGTGCAACCTTAGGTGACTATCCAGCAGGGGCTGGACGAGGTTGTACTTGTCGCGCGTCTTGGTAATGACGATAAGGTGCAGGCCGGGACTGATGGCTTGTATAAGACCACCAGTGAGGGTAAGGTGGCAGCCATCATGCTCGGTACCGTTGGTAATGGTAACGGCCTGCATGGACAGGTTGCGGGTAATGGCTACCGTGTCGAACATATCCAGATAGTCGGCAATACCATCCACAGAGCGCGTGATAAGTGATAGGTTGCTTATTATACCGTAGTTGCTGTTACGGGAGCTGTCGTAGGCGGTGGAATAACGCACAGCACGTATGGTATCCAAAAGGTCTGGCGTAACGCTGGGCAATGCCAATGTCACACGCAGACCAGGATAGCGAACGGCATAACGCAGCATCCACTGAAGGAGCTGCTGCAGGAACACATCGCCATTATGGTAGAGGAGACTAACGTCACCGTCCTCCCCTATCCACTGGTTCAACAACTTGACGTAACAACACGGTTCTAATACTTTCATCACTTAGCAGCTTTGCGGGTTCGGCGTGGCTTCGCGGGTTTTACGGGAGCAGCGGGCTCTGCGGGAGATTCCGGAGATTTCGGACTTTCCGGTCCTGCGGGTGCGGCGGGTGCGGGTATCTTTGTCCATTCCTCCTCGGCAGCATTATGAACGGCCTGAATCTTATCATCCCAGTCGAGGACGCGCTGGTTGGCAGAGGCACGGTCGGCCTGCGTGGCACGGGGGTCATCGTCCAGCTTGTCGGACATCTCGGATGCAGCGGCCAGCTCCAGGTAATAGGCAGGCAACTCGTCAACCTTGGCACGCAACTCGTCAGACATAAGGTGCTTCCACTCGTCGTAATGGTTGGGACGCCTACCGCCAAAGCGTTTGGCAACCTCGGCAGTAATCTGCTGGTAGCGCTTCTCGGGGTCGGTCTGCGTAACCTCACCTGTCTCGGCATTCTCCTTGCTAACGGGCACGACGGCTGCGTGGTCGTGACGATGACGAACGATGCCAGAGCGGGGGTCTATATCATCCTTGGGTGTCTTGTCGTAACGACGGGCATAGTCGAGGTGACGCTTAATCATGCTAAGTGCCTTCTCGTGCGTAAACTGGTCGGCCTTGGCAACGAACGAACGGGCCTGCGCAAGGGCAGTCACGAGGTAGAGGCCAGTACCGAACTCCTTCACCTCGGCTTCGGTCCATGCATCAACATGGGCAAGGAGGCGTGGGTAAGAGTTCTCGTCCCACTTCTGCACATCGGCAAAATAGGTCTTCATTTCTTCTGGAGTCATTTCCTTAATTGATTTAAGTTGTTCCATATTTGTCAGTTTATAAGTTTGTTAGTTTCAAGTTTGAAGCTAAAGTCTAAAGTCTAAAGCCTAAAGCCTAATTCAGTTTACTGTTTACTGTTTCGATACGACAAAAATCGGGATAATGCCGAAAATGGCAAAGGACAAAAAAGTCCCCGCGCCTGAGGAAGCACGGGGACCGGGGGTTAAAGAACCAATCAAACTTTGGAGAAAGTGGTGGTGTCGTGAAAATGCGGGTTGGGTTATATTTCGCCCATAAAGGGTGGTTCGTTTTCTATTCCGTAGCCATAGCCGTAGCCATCTTCGGTGGCATAGCCATAGCCATCTGAGCCCCCGTAAGAGGAGGGTTCGTCGTCTGGATGCCAGGGCGGTACGTGACCTCCGTCGTTCCAGCTGTAAGCGGTGTAAGTATCTTCGCCCGTCTTCTCTACGTAGCCGTTCCACTTAACAAAAGGATAGCGACAGGGACCGGCGGTAACAACAAGTGTGTGGCCATGATCTGAGTCGGGAGTATCACCAGTATCACCGGACATCTCGAACTTCAGGTCAAAGTCCTTGGCGTAGATGACATACATCTTGCCTGCGCCATCTGGAACGAGGAGTCCCCAGTTCTGCAGGTTGTTCATGGTGCGTGCCATGAGAGCCATCTTCTCCATATCATTGGCAACGAGGCCAGTGAAGATGTTGTTGAAGCCGCCTGCATTGGCGTTAGCCTGATGGGTTATCTTGCCGCTCTGCGACTTGATGGCAATGCGGTGTACTGGCAGGCGTGTAAAGGAATCCTCGGTATATTCGGCCTTACCATCCTCGTACTCTGGATTAAAACCGTGCGCAAGGTCGTCGCCACTGAAGATATACACGGAAGTTCCGATGCCGGAATAATTCTCCTTGCATTCGTTCTGAGCGCCTACATTAATAAACTGACAACTGGCAGACATATCTGGATTCTTTCTTTTTTTAAACCCCCGCCGCCACAGGGACGGCGAGGGGAAATCATGAATTATTAACACGTGGACTAAGAGTTCTTAGCTGCAGTGAAAGTACCGCTTGACTCGGTTACTGAGCCGTCCCACTTAACGAAGGGGTAGCGACAGGGGCCTGCGGTAACGGTCAGGGTGTGGCCATGATCTGAGTCGGGAGTATCACCGGTATCACCGGACATCTCGAACTTCAGGTCGAAGTCCTTGGCGTAGATGACGTACATCTTGCCTGCGCCATCTGGAACGAGGAGTCCCCAGTTTTGCAGGTTGTTCATGGTGCGGGCCATGAGGGCCATCTTCTCCATATCATTGGCAACGAGGCCAGTGAAGATGTTGTTGAAGCCGCCTGCATTGGCGTTAGACTGATGAGTAACCTTGCCACTCTGAGACTTGATGACAATACGATGCAGAGCTACGCCGTCGAAAGAAGCGGGCGTGTACTCGGCCTTTTCATCCTCGTACTCGGGGGACAAATTTGCAGTGGCCAAATCGTCGCCACTGAATACATACACAGAAGTACCGATACCACTGAAGTTCTCGATACAAGAGGCAGCTGCGCCGCCTACATTAACAAACTGACATGCTGGCATGGTGTTTTGCTTTTTAAAGGCCCCTTAACACCCTGCCGAAGCAGGGTGCGCCAGGGCGAAGTTAATTACTGGTAGTCACCGGCAAGGGTGGTGTCGGCTACATTCAACTTTCCGTTCCAAGCCATGTGGGCAGCGTCGAAGTAGCGAACGCGACAGCCCTGTGCAGACTGGATCTGGAAGATGATGTTGTTGAAGTCCTCCTGCATCTTGTCGGTCTCAATCTTGTTGAGGTTGTTCAGAGAGTCGATACCGAAGTCGAAGTTGCCCTTAGTAGAAGCAAGGAGCATATCGCCGTTACCGATTACAGGATGAGATACGATAGTTACCTTGGGCAGGTTCATGAAACCGAAGCCCAGCTCGCCTACAGTTACAGGAGTAAATGCAGGATAGGTACGTGCGTAGCTGTCAACGATGCGAGTCTTGGTGGCGTCGCTCATATAGACAATCACGCCGTCGGGAGCCTTGCGCAACTTGACGGGCAGTGCGTTGATGTATGCAACGAACTCGTCCCAGTTGTCGGTCTTGGTAGCCTCGGTGACGTCGGCAAATGCGCTGGTGGGGATAATCTGCTTGGCAGGGTCGAACTCGGCGTTGGCACCCTTGGCAGTGTACTTGGTCTTGTCGGCGTAAGCGTCGTCGGCAACAGTGTACTCCTCGTCGATCTTCTTCTTGAAGAGGGTGAACACACCATCATACAGAGACAGAGAGTTAGTACCTGAAGCGTTGTAAGCGCCATGGAACAAGCCAGAGAATACATCCTCGGCATACTCGGTAGAGATGCTCTTGATCTGCATCTCAGAGTTGGGCAGACCCTCGAACGACTCCTCGTCGATATGGAAGGGCTCCTTCTCGCGGTAGTTCTGGATGTTGTCAACAACGCGGTTCCAGCTCAGCTTGGCTACCAACTCGCGCTGGATAAGCTTACCTACCTCGGAAGCAATGGTAGAACCGTTGCTGTAAGGACGGGTAGTACCACCCTTGCGCAGGTTAATGAACTGGACATCCTTGAACTCTACACCAGTGATGGTGTTGAAGCCAAGATCATTCAGGGCGCTCTCGTTAACGACAGCGGGAGACTCCAGAATCTGCTCCTGGAGATGAGTAGTCAACAGAGTAATCTGTGACAGATTAAGGCTGTAGTAAGGCATAATCTTTACTTTTTTATTGGTTATTAATAAGGCATTTATCTCTTACCTAAACGATCCCAACAGGCTTTCTTCTCTGCCAGGGTCATGTTACGATAATCCTTGGGTGCGGCATTGCCGGCAGTTGCGCCAGCGTGTGCGCCCTTGTTCGCAGGCTTAGGAGCAGGAACCGTAGCGGCAGACAACTCCTCGATCTGGTCGCGCAAAGCAGAAACCTCGCGGTCGTGCTGTTCCTGCATCAGGCGGATACGCTCCTCGTACTGTTCCTCGACAGAAGGCTCGGCAGAAGCGGTGGGCTCTGCGGGAGCTTCGGGGTTCTCGGGTTCGGCGGGGGCAGCTGGTGCTTCGGGCTCGGCAGGAGCAGCAGGCTCTTCCGGACTTTCCGGTTCAGCAGGTGCAGCAGGTTCTGCGGGTGCAGCAGGCTCGGCTGGAGCGGTGGGTGCCTCGGGCTCTGTGGGAGCTTCGGGTTCTGCAGGTGCAGCTGGCTCGGCAGGCTCGGCTGGAGCGGTGGGTGCCTCGGGCTCTGTGGGAGCTTCGGGTTCTGCAGGTGCAGCTGGCTCGGCAGGCTCTGCGGGAGCAGCGGGCTCGGCTTCAGCCGATGGCTCGGCGGGTGCAGCCTGTGCAGTAGCAAGACGCTCGTTCAGCTGTTCTGCCAGCGCTTCGTTCAGGAAGATACCTCCATCCTGAACTGGCAACTCTTCAAGACCAAGAGTTGCCAAAATGTTGTCAATCTTCATTTTACTATCACTATTTTGGGGTTTTGGTTCGGGTTCAGTCGCGGGCTCGTTAGCAGGCGCTGGAGTAGGAGCACCTGAGGAAGCGGGAACCTGCAGTTCCATCTCGCCCGTCATGATATAGTTTACAACATCGTCGAATGTGCCGATGCCGTCAACCATCGTACCTATTACTTTGTCCGCGCGATAGAGCTTGCCGGTCATCTGCTCGGGAGTAATCTGCGGACGCATCTCCTTGACAAGGTCGATAAACTCCTGTCCGTACTCGTCAACCTCCTTCTGCAGAAGCTCGTAGTTGCCGTCGGCGGCATCGCGAACAGCCTTGTTCTTGTCGGGAGTCTGACCGGCAGTCAGAACGACATAACGGGTGCCATCTGCATTAACCTTGCCGTGAATAGGAATCTGTGCAAGAATCATTGCACCAATACATCCGTACAGGTCTGCCCCATTCATACATACGGTGTAGTCCGTCTGTACAGCTACGGCTACGGCACAAGAACCGCACATGCCGTCAACAAAGCTGGCGCTGCGCTTGCCTGCCGCCTTAATGGCATCGAGGCCCTGACGATAATCGTTGATGGAGAAAGCGGAACCTCCAGGGGAGTCGATAAAGAAGGCTACGCCCTGGCAATGCTCGTCCTCGGCTGCGGCAAGCAACATATCCCTGTGCTCGATAGAGCCGTAGGAACACATGCCGCCATTACGGGTAATAGGCCCGTTGATATTCAGGACCAGTGTGTAAGGGTCATCCTCGGCGGGAGCATCTTCGCGGCGCGCGCCGTTCTCATCGACAACGGAAGCACCAACGGGCATAACAACAACGCGCCCGTCCTTACACCAATACATATTATAATCCTCGCTCTTGGACTGGATATCCAAGTCTTCGTGCAAGACATGGCCCATCATATTCATGGAAACCATCTCGTAGTAGTTTACGAAGGCGTTTTCTATGAAGAACCATACTCGGGTAGAAAGAATTTCGTGCAGTGTTTTGTTGTACATAATCTTGCGAAATATTTTTTGCAAAAATATGCACAACTAAGAAACCCCTAAAGGACGATAATATAAGGTATATAGATACCGGGAAGTGTATTATAACTTATTACAACATAATAAGTTATAGATTATTTATCTAATATATGTTAAAAAGTTGACTAAACTTTCCGTATAGTATAAAAGCAGTGCCGTTATTGTACAGCAATAATGCCCTGCCCGTTGCGAAGAGTCATGGTGCATTTCTGCTTGCCATCGGACTCCTCGGTCTTAAAATCATAACCGGTCATGCCAGTGGCAATAAGTCTGACTACATTGCCGAAACAGGTGATGACAAGGTAGTGCGCATTGTGTCTAAGCTGCGCAAGGAGGGCGTAATCATCCTCTGAGGGACGTTGCATCTCCCAAGAGACCTTAACAGTATGGAGAGATCCGGCTACGGTCTTGGCCTCGGAATCGTTAACGGACACAGACTCGCGCTCGAACTTAATGGCAGCGCCGTTAGAGAAACCGCTGATAACGGAAGAGGATACAACCTTGCGGTCGGCATAAACGGGAAAACCCAAGGTGGCGTCGCTCACCTTGTACGCCTTAATGGAAGAAACCTGAGAGAGGTCGAAATCAATGCAGTTGTTAGTCATTTTAGTGTACGGAAAGTTTAGTCAATTATTTAACACTTATTTATATTTATTGATGCGACATTCGATACTTACCTTGTTATTATGCTTGCGACGGCGAATGGCACGCACAAGCGCATCTTCATGGTCGAGGTCGATATCGCGCCTTATCATGTATTCGATGATGGCTGATTGCTCCTCCAGTTTGGCGCCGCCGCGCATCTCGGGGTGTGAATCCCATTCTTCACGGAATGAGTAATAATCCTCCCAAAACTCCTGGAAGATGATGGCGCGGAACTGCTGCGCATCCTCGGTGTTCAACTGGGTAGTCGGACCGCATGGTACCAAGCGCGAGCGAAACGTATGCTCTGGCTGTATCGCGAAAGGCGCAAAGAACTTTATATCCTTTTCTGCCGGCAACGACTTGGCAAGCTCCTGCAGTTCGGTAGGGATACTCTCGGGCGACGTGCGGTGAATCAGAACGCACAGGCCGTAAAGCTGGGCCGACAAACACAGTGGTGTTACACGGTACGGCTTGGGCAGGCAACACGCCTTGCGGTACAGAAGTATTCCCGCCGGGTGAAGCTCATGGTTTAGTTTGATAGGTTCGCTGCCTTCTGCACCTTCCTTACAATAACGCTGACGTAGGAATTGCTGAACATAAACGGGCAGCTTTATATAGATTACTCCGTTGTTCATGGCGGCAAATATATATAAAAAGATGCTTATACAGCAAATTTTTGCACGTTTTTTATACCTTTTGTCCGATTCAAGATATCTGGACAACGCTGAGCAACTCGTAGCAAATTTCGGACAAATTTTGTAACTTGTTGATTTTCTGTAACTTTCATCTATTTATTCTCTTTATTTTCCTTATTATTGTATTATTTTTTATTTTAAAATTATTTTTTATAAAAAAATCCTATATCTATATGTTAAAAATCTTTCCTCTTGTCTCTTAATAAATCTATTCACTGTTATTAGTTGAAAAGAGCTTATGAAAATTCACGCGAAAAAAAGTTTTTGAACTTCAAAAATCCGTGCAAATTGGACAAAAAGCAATTTGTCACACTTTCGGAACATTCGCTTCTTACTGATATTCAAATACTTATATTGTGTTTTGCGGTGTAGAATAATTGGCTGGAATTTTGTTATCTTTTGCACGGCTTTGTCCAAACCAGACAAATAAGTATTTATATTACTGATATACAGATACTTGGTATTTGTCTGGGCGGGTTTCGGGGTATCCGCAAAATGGTATCAAATAATTTTGACATGAAAATTTTTGTTCGACTTTTCTTGCATTATTCATATTTTTTATACCTTTGCCCTGTCAAACATTCAAAATTCGGACCATTAAGACTAACAATCATGAAACTACGAGTTAAAAGGCACTTGGATTTTGCAACCAGGAATCTGGAAGGCAAGACCATTACACGTACATATTCCTATACTGTACAGATTCGGCACTGGTTTTTCTTCTGGAAGAACATTGAATTTTACGTAGAATCATGCGAAATCCGCCTCCCTACATCTGATAGCGACAGGATTATTGCCGCAGAAGAGGTGTATGTAGGATTGCCGACTTCTTGTCGTCGGAAATTTAAGACAGAAGAAAAAGCCATTAATGTAATGAGAGACATAAAGAATAATCCCAATAAGTATATAAGGTTTTAAACATTATAATATATGAAAGAGACTAACGAGAACGAAAACAGAACATTGAAGATTCCTCACGAGATGATGGTTGAGTGTACGAAAGAAGCACTGAAGAACTTCAGGCAGGAAATCAAGGATGCAAAAAGAAAGTTTGGCGCACGATACAACCGCAACAACATCTTCGAGATATGCATGCGCAACTTCCCCATGGACGACGAAGAGAAGGTGTTCCAGGAGTACGAGCTTATCTTCCGCAAACAGTCAAGGCAACCGTCATCCGTCCGCCAGGTTATCCGTCAGATTGGTGATATCGCACGCCGCGAAGCATTAATCAGATACATGAAGCAGGAGAACCTGGAGTTCAAGGACGGCAAGTTCGTAAAGAAACAGTGCGATGCGTAAGAAGCATAATTAGACTTTAGGCAATTCATAATTCACAATTCATAATTGAAACATACCCATGAAACTAATCATCGACATACCAGACAGAACAATAGACAAGGCTAAGCGCTATCTTATCGGCTCATGCGACTCAGAGGAAGAGGAAGTGCAGCTGCAGAAGGTCTGCGACAAAATGAAGAATGCAGAGGAGCCCGTCGCATTGGAAGATGTTGAACCAAACGAATGGCTGGCCGGAACGCTTAAAGAAATACGCATGGGATTAGCTGTAATCGCAATCAGCCTCCAGAGGATAAAGAGTATCGAGGAATCAAGCAAGGAGAATAATGTTACGGCCAATTAACCCCTTTGCCTTTGAAACAACAGAGTGCGACTTTAAGGATACCGAGAAAGCATACATCCTTTGCGTGGAATAGAACAATCAAACCGAAAGACTAACATGGAAGGTGTTCACAGAGTTTACATTGACGTCATGGTTGGCGGCAGGTTCTACCGCCAGTTGCCATACAGTGTGATAGGTGGGAAAGTAGCCCTCGAAACCCTACAGAAATACGTGTGCGAAAAGTTACCAACGCTGAAGAATAAGGCTTACGCCATAAACTTCAGTTCTAACAGAATTATTGAATAAACTAAACAAGGAGGAATGATCATGAGAAGAATAATCAAATTCAGAGGTAAGGATATACAGACAGGTGAGTGGGTATATGGTTTCTATTCGCAAGGTTCGTTTATCGACCCTATTAACGGAGAGGTGAGGGTCCGTCATCTTATTAAGGGCGACGTCCTCTACGATGTAGATCCAGAGACAGTCGGTCAGTTCACGGGCCTTTGGGACTTGAACGGGGAAGAAGTCTATGAGGGTGACATCGTTATGCACGATGGCAATCATGAATTAGGTCTGCGTATAGTGGCATTCTACGTTCAGACATTCGGCATTTTTACCAAGGACGAATATGACGATATTAGAAAGGGCCAAAACCCGTGGCTGAACGATTATGCGCGTCCCACCTGTATGAACGAATGGTCGGTGGACGGCCTGCTAAAGGTCGTCGGTAACGTGTACGATGATGAAGGAGAAGGATGCTAAACTTCCCGACGGAATGCTGACATACGAGGATGCAGAACCTATTAGGGTCAGCAAGCCGGAGGTTATCATGGTACCCGTACCACGGAAAGGCGCTATTGGATGGATTAAGGACAGAGTGTTGGGGCCAGTCATGAAACCACTCCCCGTTTTTGTTCTTGACGAAGAGAGCCAGAAGAACTTGATACGAAACATGGAAGCCGTAGCCACCTGCGCGATAACAGCGGAAGATGTCGAACGTGCATCCCGAAGGATTATCACTCTTGCGCGCGGTCATCATATTCGCAATGCCGACGGAACCGTTACAGACGTAAGCAACGATCCAAAATACAAATGCGCAAAACCGGAGGAACTATGAATAAGTTTAAGATTGGAGATATTGTTACCGTTAACAGAGAGATACAAATTAGAAGTGATGTCTGTCCGAAGTTTCGCGTATTGAAGCCTGGCGAAGGATATACTATTCTTGCAATCTACAAGAATATTATCGGTGTCACTCTTTGTTTATTGGAACTTTGCGATTTTGCGCAACCTATCTATGCCAGCGACCTCGAATTAGTTTCGAGAGCTACGAATACGGAAGATGTAACCCGCATCTGTTGGAACGATATGACAGACAAGGAAAAGTCAGATTTCCTCTTTATGCTGTCCCATCAGAAGAGTGCGGCAGAGCCTGTAAGCGAGGAACTGGAGCAAGAAATATCACGGTTTTGTAACCAAATCCTAAATGGAGGAAATGAATCCTATACCAAGAGCTTTGTTTCTTCGCAAATTGATTATATCGCACACCACTTTGTCAACTGGCAGAAGCAACGGATAATGACTCTGCTCTCTACCGAGAAGGAGAATACGGGCATTGGGCTGTGCGAGTATGATGCAGGGAATGAGAATGGCCGCATGGATGTGATAAATTCGTTAACCGATAAAATCAAAGCGTTATAAATATGACATCAGAAGAAGTAAGGAATCAAGCCGTGGCGCATATCACGGAGTTGTTGCAGAGCAACCCATTCTCGTTAGAGTTTAAGGTAGCGAAGAAACCGAAGGGCATCCGAGTAATCTACGAGATAACGCAGGAGGAAATGGATGCACTTGTGAAGCAATCACCAGGAAAGCATAAAACAATATGGCAATGAATAAATATATAGAAAAAGCAATTCGTGAAGTTGCTCATACAGATAATCCAGAGGTATTTGCACAGACTAATCAAACTGCATGCCAAATCGCAAATAATGTATATGAGCAGTTGACGAAGGATGCCGTTGACGGTGTAGTCGTATGTAATAAAATGTCGTATGGATTTAAGGATATTTTAATGAAAATTCCCGAATGTCTGAACGTTCATGATAAAGTGAAAGTAATAATTAAAAGGGTTTGATACATGAAGATTACAAAAGACAATTTGCCCAAAGCGATTGCTGCACTTAGGCAGTGCGCCAATGAGAATGAAGGGAAGGCTACCGATACTGGAGCTATTCGAGTGAGTGACCTCTGCCGAGATGTGGCAGACTATTTGGAAACGCTATGATTACACCATTAGAACAACTACTGCAAAAGGGGTGTCCGTTTGAGCCTTGGATGTTCTTGCTGACAGAAGAAGTGTTGAAGTGGACGCTTGATAATGTCGAGGACGCAGAGCTTAACAAATTGCACGCCCAGACAATAACGGAGCGTATTGACTATTATCTCTTCAATTACTTCTACGAGAAGTCTGGCTTGAAGGCACAGAAGAGATTACTGAAGGATTGCACGATAGCAGAATTAGAAGCAGAACTTAAAAAAAGAAAGGAAAATAAAGAATTATAGTTATGGCACAACACATAGACAAAGACGCTGTATTGGCGATAATAGAGCAGCTGAAAGACGAAGCTATTGATATGGAAGATAAAGCACAGAAAGGAGAATAGTATGACAGACAAGACAATGTATCTTATTGGTGTGCGGCTGCTGCAAGAATTGAACCACGAGAGTTCACGTCTTAGTGACGAGGAAAAGGACGCAATCGAAAAGACAAAGGATGTCCTGGCACGCTTCTATACCCAAGAGTGTATTGATGACATCGACTTTGGCACGGATCTCGATGACGACTCTTGCCGTCTGGATGTATTCTGCAATAAGCACATTGGTAGAATTGAAGCATACAACAAAGCAGCTGAGGATGGCATTGAGCAATATATTACAGAACAAGAAACTAAGGAGGACTGACGATGAAGTTCACGGCAATAGGCAGAACGATGGGCGACGAGACAACACCCTTCTCAGTTAGCGACTACAATGCAAAGACCATCGTCGAGTTTATCAACGAAGTATTGGAGAAGAAAAGTGAATGGGGGTATATCGAAGTGAAGGATGAGCCTGCGGGCGAGTTCCATTGGTGTACTCGCATCGAATACAGGAACGGCGAACTTCTCGACGAGATACCCGACGCATGGCAGTACCGCGAAATCAAGGAGATAACCGCCTGCGGTGGTTGGTCGCGTATGGACTACCGTATCATCCCCAAGCGGTAGCAACTCTTTACTCTTTGCAAGTTTATCAAGAATTGGAGAATTAAAAATATAATGGACTATGGAAATGAAACGCGAGATTTGCGAGAAATGCAAACACTGTCTTTCTTGTATGTGCGGCGACGAGTTCGAGGATTGCTACATTAAGAATCCGAACTTGAAGAGAACAATTACCACCATTGTAATTAAAAACAAGGCGCAGAAATAAACAATTTAAAAGGAATACGAATATGAAAATAGTAAGATTTGACGAAAAAGGAAATTGCCAGTTTGTATATTTCAACTGGCGTAAGTTTAAGTTTGAAACATCATGCTGGGCAAACAGCATCAGCGGATTGTTTGGCAAGAACAGTGAAAAGAAACACCTGATTATAGGACTTCATAACATATAGGAGGACTGAACGATGTATATCAGGTTTGGCGAAATTCCAGAAGGGGAGCGCTCCGGTGTTTATCACGCAGGAGAGTTGGTAAGGAAGGAAGATGGCGTGTCGGTGTACGATGCCAAGATTGACGATAGGGGCAACGTGTCCGTCTGTCTGCCGCTTCCCATCAATGCCAACACCCTCGGCACATTCCGCAACCTTGTAGAGTACGAAAACAGGAACTGCTATTTGGTAAATGGCGAGTATATAGGCAAAGGGTCTGATAATGAGCCATTAATAAGAAACGTAAACATCATAAAGAAAATCGAATACAGAACCATTATGAAACAAAGAATAATATTTGAAGGTGAGTTGTCAGATCCTGAACTGGATAAAGTTCTACCAGACGTAATTGCAAAAGCCAAGAAGGTTAAGGATGATGTGTTTGTTTACTGGAACGGCATAACGCTCAGAGTGAGAGCTACGGACAATGTGGACGATTTGATGTGCGAATACAGGAAAGGCTTGTACAGCAAAGATATACTACAAAAAGCGTGCGAGGAAGTGCGGGATGGACGAGATAAGCACCTCTATATTGCTAACAACAAAATTGATAATTTCTATGTTGTTGCCCACTCATTTGATGAAGCTGTGAAAGAAGTGGAGGAGCGCCTGAATCAGTCGAATTACGGATTTTCCATTGACCGCAAAGTAACTAAAATTGAAGAGTTGGCAGCGCAGAGGTTTGACGTTAATATCTATAATCAATCATTCAGCGATACAAGACATAGTCTAATAATTGTGGGAGATTTGTAACGATACGCAGAAAGGGGGAAATAACATGAACGGACAGATTGACATTGTTAACTTACTGGAGGATAAGGCGGCACTAATAAAGTACCTGCTGGATATGATTACTTCGAGCGAGAAGTTTGCTCAGAACCTGCCGCAGCTGCGTGCAAGGGATTGGAGCGAGAAGGGAATGCTGGACAAGGTGATAGAGATTACGGCCATTCAGTCACAACAGATAAAGCACCTCGCGTTAATCTGCCTCCTGGTCGCGCAATCAAGCAACTTCGATTCCAATGTCAGCGAAATGATGATTAAGATGGGACGCGGCGAGGAAGCGCTACGAGCAATGTTTAATGCCAAACTGAAAGGGAAGGGGTAGTATATGAACCATACTTCATTAGAGCAAAGCAAAAAGCTTACCGAATTGGGATTGCCAACCAACACGTCCGACTTGTGGCTTACAGAGTTTCAGCCTTTAAAACAAGAAGGGTGGAAGCTGGTTCCAGACGGCGAGAAATTTGTTACTGTTAATTCTTACAAGCCGACAGAGGCTGCTTTGGCAGACTACAAATTCACTCCTTGCTGGAGCGTTGCGGCGCTAACGAATGTAATGGCTAAAAGAGTACGGAGACAAGACGGCACAAGGCCTTTCGTCATTGAGATTTCCCGCGGAATGTACCGGTTCTCAGGATTCTACGACATAGACCACAAAACCCCATTTTACGACGAGCTTATTGATGCAGCCTTTGACATGGCCTGCTGGCTCCTCAAAAACGGATTTATAACGAAGGAGGAATAATATGGGAAGGAAGATAAACATAGAGGACTTAAACAAGATTGAACAAGAACTAAAATTAAGGAGGATTATATGAAGGAACTTTATTGGTTAACAAGAGTAAGTGAATTTGACTCGTTATTTAGAGCTATTTGGTTTATTTCTATAATATGCGTTGTCGTTATGCTTGTAATGTATTTTTTTCTTGCAGATGAATTTAAAGAGGATACCGTGAATAAAATTAAAAAAGCGGCAATCTTGTCGAGTATCCTTCTTGTTGTAGGAGCATTAGGCGATGCCTTTACACCTTCCAGAAGAGATGTATTGCTTATCTACGGCCTTGGGACAACAATAGATTATATTAACAGCGACGACAAGGCCAAGCAACTGCCAGACAAAGCAGTAGATGCACTTACACGCTACCTGGACGCGATTGGAGCAGGCGAGGCTGAAGAGGGGAAAAGTGAATGTACACCCAGCACTAAATAAGGCGAGACAAAAGATATAATAACATCAATAGACGAACTATGAAACCGGAAGATATTAAGATTGGAAAGAGGGTGAAGTATTATCCTGTTCTTGGAGGTCGGAAATACGAAGAAGCAACAATAACACATGAATGCTTTGATATATGCGGTACCACGTGCTGCATGATTGACATCAGAAGCTCATGTGTCGCAATACAAAATCTGGAGGCTCTATGAGAACTATACATAAACAGCACCTGAAGACCGAGGACTATCAGAAAATTGAGGTTCCACTTGGTTTTGAAATAATCCATGTGGGAGTCCAGCATGGAGAACCTACTATTTGGTATGAATGTAACACCGAAATGCCAATACAGATAATAGAGATTCTCTGCTTCGGTACTGGTTTTAAGTTGCCTGACTCAGGTACGCCAGACGGTGCTTTAAAACATATCGGCAGTTTTGTCACTAACGATGACTTCTGTGTGTGGCATTTTTATCAGAAATTAGGACTAACCAAACTAAAATAACTGAACTATGGACGTACCAAACATTTCCGCAGTAGATCGTACACTGGTAGGGCACTACGACAGCCTCGATGAGATTAAGAAAAATGCGCCGCGAGAGTTAGGCAATGTGGCCGCTACGAACTGGGCGACCTATATATGGGGCGGCAAAGAATGGCTGCTCGCGACATTGGGCCAGTACGTAACATTCAAGGTAGAGAGCCGTCACTACGTCACGGGGCGTGGCTACATTACCGTGATACACAACCCCGACCTGTTGCCCATCGACCGTGACAAGTCGGCTATCTGTAAGGGACAGTTCCGCCTTCCCATCCACGGCATTGAGCTGACAACGACGCTGATGACCACTCTTGAGGTGAGAACATCCTGGGGACTGGTAACATCGGAAGAGACCATCGGAGACGAAATCACCATCCGTATGTACCCCGACGAAGTAAACGAACCTGTAAATAAGGAGGAGTAACTATGGCAGAACCAAAGAAAGGCTATGAGTCGCTGAAGGCGGCTGTAGAGAAGACGATTGAAGGCGGGAAGTCATTTGACAGCCCTGAACAGTTGAGAAAACAGATGCAGTGGGTCTTGGACCGTGCCCAGCAGTATGCAGATGCCTGCGGTGTTGATCGTGAGGCTGTGCTGGAGCAGTGGGAGAAAGACCGTACTTACTCGTGGGTGAACTACTACCAGGATGCCAACCAGCCTGACCTATCGAAGTACGGCAGCGTGGTGACGTTGCAGAAGTGGATGGAGGAAGGCAAGCGTCTTTATGGAAAGGATTGGCTTGACTGGAAATTCAAGTGCCCTGCCTGCGGTCATGTGCAGACGATGCGTGATTTCAAGGAGGCCGGCAAGGATCCACAGCTTGCCTATGTAAATTGTGCCTCCCGCCACGGCCTTGGCGGCAAGAAGGACTGCAAGTGGACTACGGGCGGTTTTCTGCGCATCGGTGGCCGCTATGTCATCGACAGCAAGTACTGCCCGAGGCTGATTTTTGAGTTTGCGGATAAGGAGGGATAATTATGAAAGAGACGAGACGGCAGATAGTTGAGCAGACCAGGAATAAGGTAGCTGCCTATTACAAGGATATTATCAGCCAGAAAGATGCTATCATCGAGGAAAATAATAAAATTATTAACCTACAGGACAGATATATCCGCAATCTGCTGAGCAAAATTGACAGGCAGTCCAATCACATTACCATGCTAACGAAAAAACAAAACAAGCAAAACCCATGAAACAGATTATTCAATCGACAAAGTTGTTTCGCTTTTTTATGGCGAAGCGCCAGGGTGTCCCTTTCAGGACGAAGGAGTGGTACAACTACCGCGCGATGTTGTCCAAGGAAGAACTTCCCAAATATGCTTTCATTGAGATATTTGATACTAACGGCAATTACATTGCTTGCCCTGAGATAGGAGGAGTGGTTATTTTTAACCATAAAGGACAGCGCTTTAAATACCGTGTGGTTGGGTTCAAAAATGAATCAAGAAACAGAGACTGGCTATATGATACAGACTATATAAATCCTGTTATCGAATATTTATGTAAAATTGACTGATTATGGTAGAAGTATTGAAATGGAAGAAACAAAGCCGAGCCCCACGCTGGTTCAAGGCCAAGACCTTGACGGGCGAATGGGTGGAAGGCTATCTCGTTGACATGATGGAAAACATGGAGCGAGTGTGCTATATCCAAGGCTCTACGAAGTCGCTGCGATGGGACGTTGACCCTGACACAATCTGCGTATGGACTGGAGTCAAGGACAAGAACGGAACTCGCATCTTCGAGGGCGACATTCTGCACGTCTTTGAGATAGACGAAGACTATCAGACCAAGGAACTGAAGGAGAGCGATTGGTACACCGACGTAGTATGGGAACAGGATTGCACGTGTTTCCTTGTCTGCGCCGGCAGAGACATGGAGCAGCGCATCACTCAAGTCATCGGTGCTCACAATGTAGAGCAAGGCTACTGCGACCCGTTTACGGACTTCGGTCAGAAATCTCGCCCTGCATGGGAATACGAGGTAGTCGGCAACATCTACAACGATGAAGACTTCCGCAAGTATGCTCAGAATGTCCTCTACATCAAAGAGTACAACGAATACAAAACGGAAAAACAAAAGTTATGAAATACTGCATGAAATTCGAGAAGGAAGTAAAGCTGCTGGACTGTCTCGCCTGCTATTTTAGCAAACGTCGTGGCAAGCGCAAAGGGCCAGGCACTTGTGGATTCTGTAAAACAAAGTAGGAGTAACTATGAAGATCATATTGAAATGGAAGTACATGGATGAGCCGGCTGAGTTCGACACTAAGACGATGAAGCTGGTGGATATTCCAGGAAGAGGCGTCCGTCCGTTTGGGCGTGACGAGATGGATGCGGATATGTGCATCGAGAACGGCATGAACCTGCAGATAGCAGCTGTCCATACCGGCGACGTGGAAAGTGCCAATGCGCTCTGCAAAGAGATTGTGCGCAGGTTCAATGAGTTCCCAGAGGAACTGAAACGATAGGGAGGGCTGACAGATGATTTCAAAAAAATGCCCGAACTGTAATGGAGATTTGCGATACGAACAGGAACTTGGACGTTATGTCTGTGGGACATGTCGCATGTTTATGGAGTTCACACTATTAGAATTATTAGATAACAATAAAGATGATGACCAAAGAAGAAATGTACGACATTAAATAGTAAAGATATGAATGTGATATTATGGATTTTAATAGGCTTAGCCATTTATTTGGTAGGCGTTGTTTTAAGTTTGGCAACTCTTGCTTATCTTAATAAAATAGTAATAAAGGAATATAAAGAATACTGGACAGACAAATGGGCAGTACTTTCATACGGACTACTTGCATTACTACTTGCATTACTATTGATTGGTATTGTAGAAGTGTTATCAAAAACATTATGGGAACTCTTATTTGCAAGGTTATATAATTGGTTTTACAATAAAATAGATGCTTGACTATGACAACAGAAGAAAAAAGAGAGCAGACCATTCAGGGTATTGCAGACATGATGCGATCCACATCGTTTCAGGTGGAGTTCAAGGTTAAGAAAAAGCCTGCTGGCATCAAGGTTATCATCGAGGTGACGCAGGAGCAGATGGAGGGCATAGCGAAACAGACTCTCGAAAAGACCAAACGAATAGAACCGGAGCTATGAGGATTAAGCGATGCACTCCCGACGGAGCCATCTACGGCGCAATCCACTTCGTCTCGTTTGCAATGTAAAGGAGGACTGACACGATGAATAAACCCTGGATAAAATCGAAAGAGGAGTTGCCAAAGCACTGCGAGTTGGTGTTTTGCGCAGTGCTTGACGTACAGCGTGAATCGTTCCAGTATTACGTTGGCTGGTATAATGCCGCCAAGAAAGAATGGTTCTTGGACGATTTTGGCTATACGAGTGACGTGGCGTTTTGGATGCCAATACCTAAACTTGATATAAGCGACCTATGATACCTGAAGGAACTACACTTTTTCCTGAGAGCATGAATGGTTGTCAGATGTTCTACAACGATGAGTCGTATGCTTATTGGGCAGGTGACATCGGGCAATGGGTGCTCTACAAGGAATACGATAATTATAAGTCTATCTGTCATCCGAACGACTGCCTGCGTGCCTACAGTAGCGACGAGCTGCCAAAGGGGTATAAGCAGAAATCGTTGTTTGAATAATTAAATTAAATAAAAGTAACTATGGATAAAGAGACATTAGCACGAGCAAAGGAACTTGAAGAAGACATTCAGCAGATGGAGACGGCACTGTCTTACTACAAGAGCGGCAGGTGGAGCCATTGGGGTATCAACGACAGTGCAAGCTCATTTCACTTTGAGTTTTGTATGAACTGGAGTCATAAGAACGCTGACATGCAAGACCTACCGACATGGCTCAATGGTCCGCTGATGGAGGTAGTAGAGCGCGAGTTGGAACGCTGTAAGGCCGAACTTAACAATCTCGGAGAAGAGAAACCGTCGGCTGCAGAGCGCGTGTCCGAAAACTTGAAACAGTTGGGTAAAGCCATTAGCCAGATGGGGGCCAAGGCATCAGACTTTGTGCAGACACAACCAAAACCTATTGGCTACCTTGAACATGAAGAGACAAAAACGCTCATCCCGGTATTCAAACGCATTGGCTGGTTCCATCGCTGTATGCTTCGTTGGTGCTTTGGAGTGAAATATACTAAGGAGGATTGATGAATGGGAGAAGAACTGATACCTGCTGGACTTGGCAAGTTCTATTTTTGTCGCGTTGAAGACCTGAAGAATAATCCCGATGCGCAGCCAATACCGCTCGGCGAAGCTGTGAGCATCAAGCCAGGAATGCTGACCTACAAAGATGATGGTGATGCAAAGCCGTATTATAGCGCAAAGGGTTTTAAAGCCACGTTCACGGGAACGATGGAAAAGCCAAGTGACGAATTGATGGCGCTGCTGAAAAAGCCGCTGAAGTGGGATGTAAAGTTAGAGCGCCAACTGGAACGTATGCCACGCAAGATGAAGAAGGCGCACCGCTCGGATTATCCACGTAACACCAAGTGGATACGAAAGGTTGCAAACTATCTGCGTCGCATGACAACCAATCTTCACAATGGAGAGATGGTTGTTACCGAAGAACAGCTCAATCGTCTGTCGGCAACGATATACGGTTTAAAGGTGCAGGAATAAATAACTTAAAAGGAACAAGATATGAAAGTAAAAGTAGAATCTTACAAGATTGTATGTGACTGTTGTGGTGAAACGTTCCACGATGGAAATGATTTCGTATGCTTCAGCGACGATCCCGACGGCAGTCTGATACGCGATGAAGCACTGACGGCGAATTGGCGGGAGATTGACGTCAAGCACTACTGCCCTGACTGCTGGACGTGGGACGATGACGACAACATCCAGTGCAAGGACGGGCGTAAGTACACCGAGAACGACGAGCTGATAGAGCAGCCCGTCAATCCTGATGAAATGCAAGACGGCGATATTATCTCAGGCGGGCAGTGCATTGCTATCTACAAGGGCATCGACCGCGAGAAGAAGTACGGAGGCACCCGCGAGGCCATTATTTACCATGCTTGCACCAACACCGTTGACGGTTATACAAGCATAGGCCCCAATATAGGCGTAGGCACGTTTTGCGGTGTCACATTCCACAAGGCTTATACTGACGAGCGCGACTTGCTATTTGCCCGTCTGAAGGCAAAGGGCTACCGTTGGACGGGACATGAACTAATTAAGGAGGACTGACTATGCACAAACCACTTAGAGAAGAGACAATGGATGCTATGGCCATGATGATGCTTTGCACAAATGCCATCATGCCCCACCACGACTACCGTCATGGCATAGGACCGAAAGCAAGAAAAGTAAAGAAAGCCAATCGCCGCCAGCAGAAGCAGGCAAGGCGCAAGAATAAATAACTTAAAATGAATACGATTATGAGGCAACTATCAGAAATCAATAAGGACATTGATGTGATCGACGGAAAGATTGCCGCACTGAAAGCTCAGCGCAGTCTGCTGACCGACGAGCGCAGGGAGCGTATGTTTGCCGACTTCTGCGAGAAGTATGGCGTGAAGAAAGGTGATGTGGTGCATACCGACCACTACGGAGACATGATGGTGTGCGGCATCGACACCCGATGGAGCGATTGTGTTCAGATTCGCAAAATCAAGAAGGACGGCCAGCCTTACTGCTACACCAGTACGCAGTCGCAGAGTACGTTTAAAGACTGCAAAGTTATCGGGCATATTGATATGGAGGACTGAGCGATGCCAATCGACACCACACTGACCGAGCAGAAGATACAGCGCGTGCTGGGCGGATTCATCGCCTCGCCTAAGTACAACGTTGACGGGCTATTCGTATTTGGCTGGGAGAGTGACAAGCTCATCTGGACCAAGGCAGGCTACATCTACGAGTTCGAGATCAAGATAAGCCGTAGTGACTACATGAACGACTTCCGTCACAAGGTAGAGAAGCACCTGCTGCTAAACTCGGCACTGCCCGACGAGAGCACCATAGCACGCGAGGCCGACCTCTTCGGCAACCTGCTCAAAGAGAAGCGTAAGCGTTACCCGCAGATTACGAAGGAAGGGGCCAAACTGATGATGAAGCCCGTCGGCGAGCGGATGCCGAACTACTTCTACTATGCCGTGCCGGAGGGATTGCTCGATGCAGACGAGGTGCCGCCCTACGCAGGACTGGTGTATATCACCACCTACAAGGACGGTTTCGAGGACCAGCCCGACAAGTGGCTGCACCGCATCAAGATAGTGCGCAAGGCTCCGCAACTGCACAAGACGAAGTACACCGACGCGGAGTTGAACCTCGGCGAGAAGTTCTACTACAACATGAAGACCTGGCAGTGCAACTACCGCAAGCAGGTGGATTACTCGCTGATGTACCGCCAGCGGCTGCAAGACGAACTCGACAGCAAGCACCAGGAGAAATCCTACAAGCAGCTGCAGGACGAGCTGAAGGATGCCGAGGACAAGGCACGGTCATGGGAGTACGAAGCAAAGCAATACTACGGCCTATACAGGACGATGGTAGAGGGTGCCGACTACAACAATATCGAAAGGCTTGTGTTTATGGATGTACTTGAAGAACTTGGCATTAACGTAAAGGAGAAATACAAGGAAATCATGGACGAGTCCAATAAACGTTACAAGGAGCGATACCCTAACAGAAAGTAAATAAATTAAAAGGAACTATGGCAAGAAAATTAAAAAGCGGCATCATCGGACAGGCACAAGTGATATTCGGCGGTGCAATCGGAATGTATCTCGGCACGGTCAATAATGCCGGAGAAGAAGTATTGACCGTTGGTATGGCTGAACTGAAACACCCAGCGGCAAAGGCTGGCGACCCTATCAATGACGAAGAGACGTACAACGGCATACAAGTGTCGTTAGTGTTTCCAGACTTCGAGGCATTGAACAACTTTCGTCGCATCCTCGACGAGTTGGAGGGTAAGTTGAAAGAACGTATCGCAGAACGTGATGCACAGCAGAAGATAGACTTCGACGATGTTGACCCGAACCACCTCGTGCATGAACATGAGCAAAAGAAGGAGGAGTGATTATGAAGATAGAATTTGAATTTGAGTTTAAGCCAGGCGATGTGGTTTGGCGCAAGAACCTTGTGACAGATAAGGCATATCAGGTTACTATCACAAGGGTTATTGTTATCTATGGATTAGAGAAAGGGAAGGAAAGTTACTGCGTGATGTATCATACGGGAGACGATGGCCCTATGTGCAACATTCCAGGTAAGGTTGACGCTAACAATGCTTTTGCTACAAAAGAAGCAGCGGATGCCTGCCCGCCATACGTCCCGTCAGGAGGACAAGATTTAGAACCAAAGGAGGAATGAACAATGAAGCACGTTAGAATGACACGTCACGGGCGCGGGCCGCTGCACACTTACTACTACCTCAAATGGATGTACAACCAGATGCGTCACGGCGGCTACGGTACGTCATACGGTATGTGGTACGACATCGCCAACGCCTACGTCCAGTGCTGGGCGCGGGAGCGCAGCAGCGGCAGAAAACGCAAGGAGTATATCAAGAAGATTATCCACGTATGGGTAGAGGGCAATATCCGATGGGGTATCGAGTACAATAGCAAGCATGAGTGGTATCGCGGTTGCAGACCGTGCGACTTTATCCATCTACCAGGCTACGGCAAGGAGGTGTATCATATCCGCGAAATCATCAAGCAATGGAACAAGTTTGCCAAGCCAAGCCGACGTTTCCATGTGGACTTCGACGACAATTATAATGGCGTCACCTACGACAAGTGCCTGCAGATTCTAAAATTGTTGAACGTAAAAAGGAAATAACTTAAAAGGAATACAAATATGGCAAAGGATAAAAAAGAAGAGGCTGTCAGGGTTGTCAAAGATATAATGGCAGAGGTAAATGATGGCGTAATCAAGGATTTCAGAATACCGGCATTATGCAATGCTAAGACGTGCAAGGAAACCGGATTCGCGGTAGTCTTGACATTAAGTGCCAAGTACGACTACCCGAACACGGTGCTCGATAACTGGAAAGATCGGATGGATGCTGACGATTATATTATTCAAGTGCTGCGAAACCAGCTGATAGTAAGGTTTAATTTCCATAACAAGGAGGACTGAACCATGAACAGATATGTGAAAGCGGCGATTCGTAAAGTTGCCCATACGGATAATCCTGAGGTATTTGCCGAGAATAATCAGACTGCATACCAGATTGCAAATGAAGTATATGGGCAAATGTTAAAGGATGCTATTGATGGAATGCTTGTAGATGATGAAGGAGAAAGGATGCTTGTTGTCCCTTCGCTGCCCACCATAACACGCAGCATGGACGATGGCGACAAAGTAAAAGTACTGATACTGAAATGAATGAAGTAACTGACACATGGAAGATGATACCCGATACCGACAACAAGTATGAGGTATGTGACAGAGGAATCGTTAGGAGAATCTTTTACCGCAAGGATGGTAGTGTGCGGACGGAGAGGGAGCTTCACCCCGTCAAGAACTCTGGCGCGCTGCGCGTATGGCTAAAGCGCTACGGCAAGTATTCTTACTTCTGTGTGCACCGCCTTGTAGCGGAAGCTTTTATTGCCGGATTCGACCTGTTCAACCTGAAGCAGAGGGTGAGGCATATTGACGGCAACATTAACAACAACTTTGTATCGAACCTTAGAGTGGTAATAAAGGACTGAACAGTTACTCTCCAACTACTCTCCAACTACTCAACAATTACTCAACAATTACTCAACAATTACTCAACAATTACTCAACAATTACTCAACAATATTAAAGGAGGACTGGATATGAAAGCGGAAAAATTTATTAAGGAATGTACAAGGAGCTGCAGTAACGAGCTGGTGTCTTGTGAGTCGATAATGGGGACGGAAGTTATATCCTACAGCGACTGGCTGACGCCTGAACAGGCGCTCAGGGCTGTAGAGATAGCGAAGGAAGAGGCCATCCAGGAACTTATGGCGGATGCAAAAAGCGGTGTAGGCGACAGGAGTAACTATATTAAGTTTACTGACGGAACGTGGATCGACCTGGACCCCACAATGCAGCTTAAACCTTCCTTTGACGTAAAGCGGGGAGAGGCGGTTAAAGTACTAATTGTAAAGGAATGACATGGGCAGAGTGTTACTGTTAACCGCGTTGGCAATATTCCTCCTCACTCAGTTTGGTAGGATTAAGGAATATATCAAACTGATAATAGACATCTGGAAGGGGAAGGTGTGAGATTATAGATGAGAGATAGTTTCAATTCTCAATTAAAAACAGTAAACTAACTATGGAAGAAATATGGAAAGATCTTAATGAGGCTAATGGTAAGCATAGGAAATACCAGATTAGCAATATGGGGCGACTGCGCAGTATTAACACACGCGAAGGAGCAGGAGGCCATGAGCGTATCCTGAAGCAGTACCACTACCAGGTACCATCGAAGTGTATCAACGAGCTGCGCTCTGGTGTGCGCCTTAACGGTATCAGCAAGGAGATTAGGATTCATAAGGCCGTTGCCCAGTACTTTGTCCCCAACCCGCACCGGTATCAGTATGTACGGCATCTCGACGGGGATATCCACAACAACAATGCCGATAACCTTGTATGGACGCGCACATCGGCAGGACAGCCTAAGATGCGGCGCGACCTGTGGCAAGATGCCGTTAAGGGTCCGCTGCCTGAGTATGGGCGCAAGGTTGTTGTTCTTACCATGAACTATAACCCGCCCAGCTTCAAGCCAGCCTTCGCCTTTCGCCCGAACGATAAGGATGTTAATAAGTACGGCAAGGGAGAGTGGAACATTCCCAACGTAATATGGTGGCTCGATACCGATGTACCAGAGATATAGACACTCTGCCCTACCCTTCCAGCGCAAGGGTAACGGTAAAGTTTACAGAGCAAGCCCCCGGGTTTGCTCTGTCGTATTCCGTAAGTTTCTTGTTTGTCGGTACCACACTGACGGGTATCCACCTGCCATCCAGCAAGAGCCAGTAATGTTCTGATGCCAGGAACTCCGTTATCCACCAGTCTGCCATCTCCTGCGTAGTATATCCGCTGCTCATGGCATAGGAGCGCCTGATGGACGGACGTACAGCACGAAGAGACGAGACGGGTGTTTCGGATGGCAATCCCTGCTGTTGATATTCCTTCTTGTCCATATTGAACTGCAGTGCTTCAAGTGGCATACAGCAAGCATCCTCCAACATACCGCGCCTGTTCAGAAATAGCAGGGAGTAGCACTGCGCATTGCGTTCGATGTAATAGGTCCTATTATTAACAGTGCATGTTACATCCGTTGGGGCGGGATCTACAACAAACGTAACCGGCAATATTCCCTGTTGAGACCTCATAACATAGCGGATGCGATATCCAGGATAGCAGAGCGCGCCTTCCGTAGGCTTCGTCGAGAAGTCTAAAGTTGCGGGGATGCGGTTGCCGCCGTTAATCATCAGCTCCAGTTCCGTAAACATACCTGGCTGCGCATTGTACAGTTCGTTGCCCGTGTCCACTTGCTTTGGTGTGTTACGTTCCGAAACGTCCTCGCCGTCCAGCAGATAGGAGGCGTAGGCCGTAACCTTGAACTGCACCTTGTTCATGATGCTTGTTGATGTAGGAGATACCACGCGGCGCGACATGGCAGCACGCAGGGCAGTAGAAATATCTGCCGTATATGTCTCTCCGTTGTCTGTCTCGCCGGCAAAGAAAAAGGATGTGTTGTAATCGGTTCCGCCCACCGTATAGGTGCCTTCTACCATAATGTTCATCTTGCGCAGAGATGCACCCTGCGGGAACGTATTGTTATCCACCGTAACATTAACTACTACGGGACTTCCGGCAAAGTAAAACTGTTCTGTACTGTTGTTAAGTGTTATTATATGTGCCATGTCGTTTTAGATGATAGATTATAGATTATAGATGAGAGATGGGTTCCAGGTTTCAGGTTTCAAGTTTCAATTATGAATTGTGAATTATGAATTGACTAAAGGTAGTACAGCTCGAATGTTACCATCGAGAGGCCCGTGTTAGAGATGGAATACTTAACGGACTTCAGGAATCCCACGAACTCCCCTATCTTGTACTTTTTCGTCATGTCTATATTCATTAGCCATGCCAGCTCTACCTCTGCTTCTATTACAACCAGGTTACGCTCCGTTACCCACTTGGCGTATTCCGTATAGAATCGGCTAAAGATGCCGCGCCTCTGGCTTAACGGGTCTGATATGGGAAGGAATCCGCCGTTCTCCACGTCAGGCTTCTCCGCCCTCAGTTTCAGTGATATACGTTCATCGTCACCATCTATACCGGATTGGTCGTCGTTATAGTCGAATACATTGCCGAACGAATCCACACTGTCTGAGTGGAAGACATTTCTCATTTCAGAGAAATTAATCAAGTTGCCGTCGTCGTCATACTCAGCCGCCTGACTAATTGGGATATTGCCACGACAGAAACCTAACGTTAGGCCGTTGTCAATTTCATTCAAAGGATTTTGGGCATGCTGTGTAGGGTTGTACGCAACTCCACCCTTGTATTTAACGCTAAGTTGAAGCGTCCACTCTTTCTCATAATAAGCGTCCATTCCAGGCACTTCGCCGTCTGTATTTACACAAACGCGATCGAATGACACTTCTTCGGACGATGTAATGACATCCGCAACACTGTCAGTGTCAACAAAGTACGCAAAGCGTTCGTATTTGTTTGACGTGCTAACCACGTTCATTACGACGGGGGAAAAACCGACCGATACCTCTTCAATCATTTCGTTATCGGAACAGTCCCCGTATTCGACTTTACAGAACTGACCAACTTCAAACCATGACGGATAAAGTTCACTCTTCCTCTTGGCGTCTTTATCTACTTTAACGCGATAGGCGTTTCCGGTTTGTTCGTCTATATAGCACGTATTATCATACAGCTTGGCGGATTGGTATATATTTTTGTACAGAGTGCTGACAGAATCTTTGTATTCAGTATAGTTGTACATAGTATCCCTGCCAAAATCTTCCATATCCACCTCTTTATCCTCCACAGACGCACTATATTTTACACGGAATCCATTCTTATGTAACTGTTTTTGATAAACGCTTGAAATTGCACACGGTATCTCGGTGTACTCTGTCTGACGTAGTATATTCCGAAGTAAGACAATGCTACACGTCTGATCTATAGAATTATAAATCAAGCGTGCACCAAACCCATCCAGTATAGCACTCATTACAGTCTTTACATCCTTGTCCGGGAAATTCTTGCTTGTAGCGTAAGCGTCGAAAGTTTCAATAACCTTGTCTATTATTTTCGCCTTGAGGTCTCTTACATAAAGTTCCGAATATCGACCGGCACTTCCCCAACGAAAAAACGGTTTGTCTTTACCATCCTCGGCAGAACTTGCCTCTATGTAATCGCCAGAAAAAAGATGATAAAGCGACGGTGACGCTTTGTCAATATCATAAAAACAACCAGTGTTTACAAAAGCCAAACGCTTCATGTCGTGAACGCCAAGAAAGTCGTTCTGCAGTACAGATATCTTCAGATGGTTAAAGAGGCAATCCAGGAAATACATGGCATAAAAGCACGGGCTTGTATTATACCGGTTATACGAACGGACCTCGTATTCCCTTAGTTTATTGCCTTCCGAATCCTCTTTTTGCCAGCAGATGTTAATGTTGCAAAATTTAGCATCAGGGTATGGACTATTAGTAACCGTGTTTGTTGGGATAAGGAATGACGGTAACTTTAATTTTTGAAGAGGTTTGTCATTACGTTTCCATTTTCTTGTGCCGCCCTGTCCTCCAGCATACGAAACTATAATAATCGTGTAATCAACATTGACCTCCACTTCCTCTTCGTCGTTTATCACATAACCCAATTTGATCCTATCCTTCAGCGGCACATCCCTGCAGTCGAGGTCGGCAATCAGGTCTTCCCATTCCAGGGTGGAGGAAGCCAGCTCTATCTCTATGGTGTTATCCTTAATGGATACCTCCTGATCGAGATGTATTACACCGTAGAAGAATAGTACACCTTCAGCGTACAGACGGAACCGGCGACCATACAGCAGCTTATATACATCGCAGCCGCGCATGGATGCCAAATTGCCCAGGATGTGCAGGTTCTCTTCGATGGGCAGAGCGATAGTCTCTGAGAACGAACCAGCCTTGGCATTCCATATCTGCGAGTTAAGGGTAATATCTATGCTGACATTTGACGGCAGAAACGCATCCAACCATTTAGGTCCCGTCGTTCCCGCCTCGGCAGCTATCTGTAGGTTCAGTCCGTGTGTCATAGTTTATTCTTCGTGGGTTTCTACAATACCTGTCTTGCTGGCATCGAGGGTACTTAATGTTGCCTGCTTGATAACAAATGTCGCATGCTTGGGCCATCCGTTAAAGCGTGCTATGCCGTTTAGCCAGGCCAAATATCTACGCTGGCGTGGAGAAAGCTGTGTTACCTTCAGCAGGTGCAGCTCACGCTGGAAGGTTCCGGATGTAGAGGTTGAGCCAGGCGTTGCTCCTACCAATGCCGGATGTACGCCAAGGGCGAAGAATACGGCAGAGGTTGCAATCTGCAGAGAGGCGTCACTGTCCTTCTCACTGGCCTGCGGAACATCCACGATGCGCACAGAATCTATCAGCTGTTTCTCGTCGGCAGAGGTGTAAGAGTCCATAATAAGCAGCTTGCCGTTGTTGGACCTGCGCTTCAGGAAGTCCTCTACCCTATCGTACAGCTGGTTGCGGTATTTCTTCTGCGCATCTTCATCGCCCTCGATGCCCATCTGTTGAAAGACCTTGTTAAGGAACGAGGTGTTAACGTACAGAATCTTACCCCACATAACGGAGTTCTTCTTGGCTATCGCCTTGTCGTAGATAAGCGTACTGGCGTAGCGGAACACCTGCGATGGGAAGATAGACCACCATGCAGGCTGAGGGTAATACAGCTTATTCATAGTGGCATGATACTGTGGGCAGCACCACCAGAGCTGACGCTGGCCAATCTGTGTACGTTTGTTTTTGCTGGCATATTCGCGGATAGCATCAAAGCCATGCTCGGGCATGATAACAGGATAAGGTACTACATCATCGTTCGATACAACGTATGCCGAAGACTTGCGCGTGGTAATGAAGTCCTCTCTCCAATTCTCTGAGTAGAACACGTGGTTGATGTTCCACTGCTCGTCGCGCTCCTCGAAACGGACACATGTACAGGGCAGAAGGTCTATGCGGACAATCTTCGGATCCCACGCACCCGAACGGCCCTGGTTCAGACCTATTGTCGGGAAGTAGATATCCAAGCGTACATCCTCCGACATACACGACTGGAAGTGCTGGTCCAGGTTATTGGACTTCAGGAACTCCTCGATCTCTGGAAGATACTTCTCCCACTCCTCGTAATCACTTATTACCTCCTTTAACTCAGCATCATAAGAATCCATGAGCTGCTTATTGTAAGGCCCTCCGATAGAATCCGCTTTCGATTGCAAAGCTATGATGTCAGCAAGCAACTCGCGCTTACGCTGGCGCAACCATAAACCCGCATCCTCGTATGGTATCAGTTCGTCAGTGACAGTGCCGCCGCTATAGCGTGCAAGGTGATACATCAGACGCGGACCAAGGCCCGTTGCCGTATCAGACTGGTACTGCAGGGCCTGAGCCGTCCAAGGCATATCTCCCGACAGACGGTAGATCATGTTAGGTAGGTTGTTGAAGCGTCCCCATGGAATGTATTTCCCAAGATCATTGTTATCCTTGTCACGAATAGGCAGGGAAACGTTCTGCGAATAGTCCAGCATCGTTACGTCGATGCCTGCCAATCCGCCTGGTACGTCTATCTTGGCAGGTTTCTTCTGCCCTCCACCACCTTCCACTGCGGCGGATATGCCAGGTTCATTGCGCACCAGACCTTCCAGTTTGGACAGATATCCCTCGTCTGGCAACTCAAACTCCTTTACAACCGCCTCGAAACCTTGTCTACGAAGGGCGCTTGTCTGCTCCACAAACTTCTTTGTCTGCTCTTTTAAGCTTGGCTTCTTACTCATATCGTTATGCTTTTGTTATTTCACAACTATGCGGGTGTCGTCGATACGCCTGATAAGCACATCCCTTACCTTGCGTATCTGGTTGCTTCCGATGAAGCGTAGCGTATGCCGGTGCAGGCGCGTGTCAACACCAATGCAAACGGCAATCTTATCGTGACCCGTGTCAACGGTCGCGCCGTTCTTGCACTTGTAATGGATACTGAACGGTATGCGATTACCGTCTATGTCCTCACGTTCCATGAGAGCAGATATCTTGCTCACATGCAAAAGTCTTCTTGTCTGTAACATGGGAGCAAAGTAACATAATTTATACCTTGCGCGAAAGGACAGTTTTCGTTGAGTATCCGCACGGTGTTACCGCCGGTGGTAAAAACTCCCGCTTTCCTTTGGCTAATATGCACATTTTTTATACCTTTGCGGCAGTTGAGTTATCGGTTAGCGAACCTTAGACTTTAGGCTTTAGACTTTAGACTTTAGCTAATTCTCAATTCTCAATTCTCAATTTGAAAATGTAAACAGTAAACAGTAAACAGTAAACTAATAAACAACCATGAAAATCAGGAGGATTCTTATTCACTTATTAGGCGGTGTAACGGAGAAAGAGCACACGTCAGCGCTCGACAAGAAGTATCATCAAGGCATGAAGGATATGGCAAATGATATCCTGGCAGAAATGAAAAGGATTTATGGCGTACCTGTCAACGAATGGTGCGGCCACATGTACACAAGCGTTAGCATGAGGGCAAGTTCTTGCTGACGAGGTATTGCCAGTCGGGGTATTTCTGGCGCATGGTTTCGTCGCCATCGGCTGCCATTTGCAGCTCGCGAATATAAGCATCCAACCCACCCTTGTTCTGTTCGCGCTGCCTCCATTCTTCCCTTCGTTCCTGTTCCTTACGCTCCTTCTCTTCCTTGGAGATGCGCTTGTTTAGCTCTGCAAGGGAAGATGATTGAGGACTGAGGGATGATGTCCGATGGCTGATGTTCTTGTACCACGTAGAAATTCGCAGCTGCCAGGACCACACCTTTTCGCGTTCGCGACGGAAGGTCGTTCCGCCATCGTTATGTTCCGTCCAATAATCCATAAACGCCTGCTGCTCTACATCGGGAAACTCCTTGTCGGGATGATTATCCTGCCATAACCTGAACTCGATACGTGCAGAATCCTTGAATGCTTCTATGCGGGCGTTTATGTCGGCGCGCACAGGAGTTTCCGTTGCCTTACATTTATCCTTTATCTTCTTTATCACCTTCTGTTGCGTCAACTTCCACGCCTTGTTAGCCAACACGCGCAGGGACGTTCCTTCGTCCTCTACGAGATGTTGCTGGCAAAGCGCCTTAACGGCAGCGTCTATTATCACCACCGGCATGTTCAGCCTCTCTGCCAGGGCAGCGCGCGTCTCTGTTACAGCGCCGGAAGGGTCTGCCAGTAATACCAGTAACATATAGATAGCCATGTGTGTAATATTGTTGGACACAGGCATGGAAAGAAGTAGTGAGGAATTGATAGTAAGGTTCATATCGGTTAGTGGTTAGCGGTTAGAGGTTAGAGGTAGTTATTGATACCTGGGTCTTCGACAGGCGGTTTAGGCGGTACAATCTCGCTACCATAGGGAAAGAATATCAGGCAGGTTACACCACCTACACGTTCACGTCCACCGACACGTTCGTTGTCGTACTTGTACTGCCAAGTGGTAATACGCAGCTTATGATTCTTACGATCCGACAGGGACGATATCGCTTCGTCCGGATTCACATGGATATGCATGCCACGGCAGTATTCCACGATTTTATTCTCCAGCTCGCGTGACGACATAAAGGTCTCGATGTCATCTCGCTCGATGCGCTTGTTACCTCTATAACGCATAAAGGAAACCGTAAGGTCGCGGATAGGCAGCGGCACACCCTTGAACTTGTCGTAGATAGAACGGAACCAGTCACAGAACTTGTCGTCACGGATAGAGGCGCGTACCTCTCTCAGCCTGGCATCGCCACTAAGCGGAGCACGGGGCACATCCTGGATACGCAGGTAGAACTGCAGGAACTGAGCCATCATCATATACAGTGCCTGCTGCTGACGGTGATCCGGTGCATCGCCCAGGTCGTAATGGAACTTGGTATAGAAGTTGCGCTTGGGGTGCAGTGTTCCGTTGGCGGCATGGTAATAGTCGGATGTCTTTACCTCATACACACGGTCGCGTGCGGATTCGTTATTAACAGTGTCGATAGGCCTGTTCGACGTCATGATAATCTTAGGGCTACGGTCAACAGGGCAGGTGTATGCATTCTCGTACAACGTCTTGATAGGGAGTCCTCGACAGATGTTATAGAACTTCTCGAAGTCGAAGTTCTTATACAAGTCCTCTACGCGAATGAACCCATGAACGGAAAGCTTGAAGGCACAGAATGCCTTGCCCACATTGTCGTTAATGACAATATTCTTACCATCAACGGGCTCTGGTGTCTTACGAACAACGGACAGCGCCTCTGCCAACATAGACTTACCGTTGCGGCCATGATCGCCCTTCTCGTCCGCCACGCTGTATTCCGTAATTAATACGACCTGCGAATGATGACGGTCACGGTTTTGCGACAACACATAGCCAAGAGCACCCGCCTTGTTGCAAAAGTGTGCCACGGTATGCTGTATCTGTGCAGGTGTAGCCTTGCCTGCCTCGCACTCGCGCCAGTACATATTGCTGGTATCCCAAATAAACTGGACGCAGTGTGGAGCATTCTCGATGGTACACGGCTTTCCGTCCAAGTCGAAGAACTTCACCTTCCACGACCATACGTCCATGGCATCGGCATATCTTGTATCCTCCACAAGGAACTGTGACTCAGGTGCACCCATTGCCTGCAGGCGTGCTACATTCTCCTGGTGCTTTATTTCCTCGTTCTCGATGGCAGGGTTAGGCTCGAACTCCACAACGGGGCGCGTTCCAGGCTCAAAGTAGCGGTCCCACAAGATAGCATCGTAGTTAACGAACACACCATCCTCCAGTTTGTCGTAAGGTATCAGGTCTATTCTGTCAGGCGTTATTCTCAGGGCGCCGTTGCCAAAGAGCAGGTAATCCATGGACTGTGTCCAGTATATAAAGTTCGGCTTGATGTACGAAACACCTGCCACAGATTTCTTGCTGATAAGGCGCGTAACATTGATGGCCTGTTTCAGTCGTTCGGTATTATAGGTATGGTGTTCTGCCAACCAACCACGTATTAACTCGCCGACTCGCAGCTCCAATTCCTTGTCCGGAATTACCTTAATCACATGTTGCCCGATAAGCTGAACAAATTGTGTAAGGCCGCTCTCGTCTTGAAATTTACGGAGTCCCAGAAGAGAGAGGAAGCGTGCGAGTCGGTTTGTTAATATTTCGTATGTGTCTGTTAGTTCGCCGTAATCGTCGTGTGCCTTTCGGGTTTGCGATACCCAGAACTTGCACGAGTCGGAATCCGCCAGGATATCCTCGAACTTACTATTAATACTCTTGAAGCGGAGTGACGGGGAACGGCGCATAACGGACGGATAGTACTCGAAGAAGTCGGAGATATCCTTACACGGCTTTCCCGTGCGGACAGAGATAACGGTAGAAAGATCTTCCGGCAGGTCGATGATGCATATATCGGGAAAGTCCAGCACAAGGCGCTGCATGGACTCGCGTCCGGTCTGGTCGTTGTCGTAGCAGATATACAGCTGGTCGCAAAGCGAGCGCAGACGGATAATATCCGTAAGCGAGATATCCACCGACTCGGAATGAGGCCATACAACGTGCGCGTCTGAATGGTAATATACCTGCAATGCGTCGCGCGGGCCCGAACATATTACAATACGCTTGAACAGGTAATAGGTTTCAATTTCCTTGCCCACCTGACGGTTGCGCTTCACTACCGGATGACGGTCGTCGCCGTCCACCTCAGTCACCACGCCAGCCTCGTAAGCATCCGTCAGTACGGCATCTCCATACAGACGATGTGCCAGGAAGTCCGACATTGGCTGGTTATCCTGCCATGCCCACGTAAAACGTGTTCCGCTTTGGCGCGCAGCATTCGGTTCATATTTACGCGCATACCATCTATCCTTGTAAGTATAGGGAAACCAAAACATCGGATACATACCGTTGGCATCCGTCCAGTGCCACGAGACAGGTTCGCCGTGCTCCTCGGAATACTTGGCTGGTGTGTCGTAGGACGATATTGGATGAATACCAAAGTCCTCCGTTATCTGATTAGGAGAGAAAGCGCGACTGTTCGCGTGTGTGCCACGTCCGTAGAAATCGTTGCCGCCAAAAGAATATGTCTTGTACTCCTTGCCGTCCTCGTCGGTGTTAATACGAATCTCACAACCAAGTGCCTGCAGGTGGTTGTCCGTCCACCCTGTGTATTCAACCTTCATCTCCTTCAGATTGGAGGGTGATGGAGTTCCCGTCGAACGGTTTATGGTAACGCCCTTCTCGTCCTCGATAGGTATCTGATGACGGGTGGCAATATCCTGGCAGATAGCAACAAGGTTATCGCGTGAAGATATCTTACGCAGAGCTGCCTCCAACTCAATGGCCCCTGCCCCACTCATGCGGCTTCTGTTGCCACAGGAATGACAATAGAACGAGCGGCAGGCTATACCGTTGCGCTTGTTATGGCTGGGCGCAAGCTCTACCTTTAGTGATGCATCCTCGTCTTTATGTTCGGGGCAATGATACCATGCAAAACGCGCGTCACGACGTGCTTCTATCAGTCCATGGTCGGCCATGATATCTGTCAGCGGCACCTGCTGACAAGCGATAATAGATTTGTTGCTTATCATTAACTTGGTTTTAGTTTAGAAAGGTTGTTCACATTAAATAGCCCGAGGGTTTTAATGTTTGAAAATAACTCCGTAAATTTGCAGCAAAGATAAAAAGGTTTCGCTTAAAAGAAAACAATTTTGGGAAAAAAATTTTCTCTTTTTGTGCAGGAAGAGATTCTGAACTATCAATTCAATGCACAATTATTACAGAACATGCAAGATAATCTGTCTATCAGAAACAAAGACATGGCAGACGCGCTTGGAATTGCACCGGCCAAGATGTGTAGGTATAAAAAATGTGGCGACCTACCCATCGGACAACTGATTGATGTATGCAACATATACGGCATACGTCCATCCGAATTTATTATCTGCAACAACCACTCAGGCAAGTCCCTGCCGAAGACCGGCGTTAAATATCAGTGGATTTACCGGAGCAAAATTATCGAGAAAAGATTAACGCGGGAAATTTCAAAAACGAAAGCACAAAGGCTTTTAAAATGTGGATGGTATAATCCTACGGAATGGGTACAGTGCGATGCACCTGTTAGCAAATTATTGAAGGTTTGCAACACTTTCCGCTGGAACCTTGGGGATTTTATCAACGACCGCACGCTGCCTAAAATTTCTCCATGGGAAAACCAGACGGAAATGTTGCTGGAAATCTTCAGGCTAAAGAAGTTTATCAACGATAGTGAGATCATGGAAACGAGTCCATATATGGATGCAGCAGAAGATGAAGGTTAGATTTATATATAACGAGCCATTGTTTGTGGAGCTGCCCAGGCTGTTGGGTATCACCAACCGTCACGTCGGTGAATCAATAGGAAAGAGCCGTATGTGGTATCAGCAAGCACTGGACAGACAGGATGCAATGCTAAAGCATCTTGTCGCGTTGTGCAATGTCTGGCATATCGACATCATGAGCTTTATTATACCGGCAGAGGATTACGACAACCCCGACCTTAACTTCAGGCGCAGCGAAACGCCCGTGGAATATCACCCCGGCAATATACGGCTATTGTGGCGCGACAGGTTCCAACCCATCGTTATGCGTAAGCAGTTGCAGGAAGATGGTGGATGGAATAAGCTGACAGTCCGCGCCTTCATGAACGAGGAAAACAGCACACTATGCATCTGCGACTGGATATTCATGTGCAATCAATATAACCTGGACCCAAAGCTTATCTTTAAACCTTAAATCTCAGCTCCCATTCTGGCCGCCATTTGCACACACTCCTCGGGCGTAGGAACGGGGATATTGGCGTTCTGTTGCTTCCACTCCTTGATGGCAGAAGGATTGCCTTTATGAATCTCGCGCAGGATATTGATGTACTTGTTAACAGCATCCTTAGTAGCCTCCTTTTCGATGGCTTCGGCAGTACGCTGCTCATTTGCCAAATGCTCCTCTATTATCTGCTTGCGCGACTTACCCTTGCGCAGGATAAAACGCAGCTCGTCGGGGTTGCCGCGTTTCTTTTGCGGGTTATAATATATAGGTTCGTAGGTAAAGGAGAACTCCACCTGTCCGCTATCCGCCAACGCATCCAACTCCGTCTTGACCGGTTCCAATACATCGCGTGTAAAGTAACTGTACGCCTTATATCTGTCCTTCTTAATCTCCGTTCGGTTGGCGTCGGCATACTCCAGAGCTCCAAGAAACTCTTTGAGGTCGTTGTATGGCACCTCCCCTACTCCTTTGTATTGTTTGCTGTTCAGATAAGACAGGTAAATGTAAAGGCGTGGTGTCTTGCTGTTCTTACAAAGTGAGACGATATTCTTCAGGTGCGTAACATAACCCGTATTCATATCGAAGAAGAACTTGGCCGTCTCTTTCATCATCACCAGTTCTATAACACCCTTCTTGCGGACAAGCCCCGTCTTGTATGTTGTCTCGGGTATCTTTATAACCGGCAGCAGGACGTGACTCTCAAGAACCCATGCGCCATCTACCTTGCGGCGTATCTTGTACTTTACGTCCTGCATCTTATCCACTGCCTCGTCTATCTCCTTATAACACTTACTACGGATACCCAGCGTGCTAAGAGGAATGGTAAGGCGCAGCGTTCCGTTGTCATCATCGAACAACGTATGTTGCTGGCCGCCATTCGACTGGCGTTCGTAATACTTGTTGATATGATCCTGCAACGCAGCCACTATTGCCACATACACATTGGTCTGCAGCAGCGAAAGGTTGCCGCGCATCTGCGCATATACCAGAGGGTTCTTAATGTACTCCGAACCTTCTATGCGCTTGATAAGCTCATTACCGCTTGACTCGGGAATTTTCTTGGTACTCATAATGGTTTGTAAGTTTGTAAGTTTGAAAGTTTGTTTGTCAGTTTATAAGTTCCGATAACCGAACATGGCGCAAAGATATGGTAATTTGATATTGCTTGCAAGAAAATCTCAAATTATTTTTGAAGATTACCCCGATTTATATCAAATGCCTAAAAAGACCCCCGTTTACCCTACCCCGATTTATATCAAATAGCAGATAATAAAGCAGAAGAATAATCGGGATTCCCGATTTTTATCAAGACATTACCGATTTATATCAAAAGAAATCCCGATTTTTATCAAGTCTTTTTATATAAAATAATAAAGAAATGGTATAAGGTTTCTTTTCTTATATATAATATATAATAATATAGGGATGCGTATATGCTTGATTATTAACGATATAGCCAAATGTATTTGATATAAATCGGTAATGTTTTGATACGAATCGGTGTGTTCTTGATATGAATCGGGAAACTATTTGAGAGGAATCGGTGTGTTCTTGATATGAATCGGGAAACTGTAATTTGGTTAGCGGTTTCAAGCTAAGGTCTAAAGTCTAAGGCCTAAAGTCTAATTCTTCACTTATATAGCGTGCGCGAACGCGCTTACGTATCGCGGCTGCGTTATGTTTTTGAGAAAATCGGGAACTGTTTTTAGGGTTGTACATATATTTGGGAGGGATAAAAAGAAGTGCGCGACGCCCATTGAAAAACGTCGCGCACAAGTCAAACTTCCAAACTTCAAATCATTATGATTTTTCGTTCGCCTGCAAAGGTACGAAGAAAAATTGAAAGTTGAAAGTAAGTTTGTAAGTTTTTGAGTTTGTGAGTTACACTAAAGACTAAGGCCTAAAGTCTAATTCTTCACTTAACAGTTGTTTCTTCCACGTACTGCAGGACCAGTCCCCTACCCTCTTCTGTCAGTTCGTTGCCGGCGGCATAGCGCTTGAAGAATTGACGAAGGGCACAGCGGACGATATCCTGCTGATCTACCTCTGACATAAAGGCGGTGGTGTTCAACAACTTCTTATCCTCTTTGGTGAAGTATATGGTCTGCGCCACGCCCAGTTCCCTACTGCAGGTACGCTTGGATTTAGGTCTGCCTATTACTTTATTCTCTACGGATGCCAGTGGTGATGGTGAAGGCATCGGTACTAAGTTGGCGCGCTCACTTTCCATGAGCGAGTCCAGGTTGAATGCATTTTGTTTACGTGCCATGATATTGTATTAATTGAGAATTGAAAATTGAGAATTGAGAATTAGCTAAAGTCTAAAGACTAAGGCCTAAAGCCTAACTTTAACTTTTGTCCTTTTGGAATTTTGTATATTCAGAAATACATATATCCGACCATTGCTTTGGGGTCCAGTTCTTGCGGCGCGGAATATCGACAAAGTATTCAGCAAGGCGCATATAATCGTCTGCAGCCGTACATGAGGGTGCGTATTCATAGACAGACATTTCGTGCGTTACACTCTCTGCGGCTTTCGTACATTTGGATATATGGAAGGGCAAAAGTGCACCACCCAGTTGCTCTTGGTGTGTCTGGAAATACTCTTTAATCTGCTTGTACTTAATAGTGTTAGGTTCTGCGCGCGTGATAACAAATCCCAGTATCTGTATCTTCTTATCGTAAGAAGCTTCCACCTCAGATACAAAGTTCATTAGATTGGGGATACCCGTAATACATGCAGGTTCTGCCATCATCGGTATAAGCAGTTGGTCTGCAGCAACAAGCACGTTGGTATTCATGAAGTTCTTGCCGCCAGGAATACAGTCCACAAGGATGTAATCGTATTGGTCTTTTACGAGCGACAAGCGCTTGCGCAGTATCATTTCGTGTCCCGTAGTAGCAGCAAACTCCTGATAACCGTTAGCCATAGAGTGTGTAGAGGGTACGAAGTCCAATCCCGGATAGCGTTCATTGATAGGAGAATCGGCTGGATTCTTCATCCATTCATAGAGTGTGTGATACTGGCCGGCAGAGTCGGGTAGGGTAGAGGACTTGTCCAAGAACTGTGTGAGCGAACCCTGCTGATCCGTATCTACCAGCAATACTTTCTTTCCCAGCAACCATAGTGCTGTTCCAAGGTTGATGGTGGTCGTAGTCTTAGCTACACCACCTTTGTCGTTAAGAACGGCGATGATTTTTCCCATGATGATTTGTTTTTTTTGAAAGTTTGTTAGTTTATAAGTTTTCGAGTTGCGCTAAAGTCTAAAGACTAAAGCCTAACGTCTTAACTTAATTAACTTTGTCGGTGCAAAGATAAAAACAAAAATGTTACCAGCCAAATATTTCTGTACTTTTTTATATACAGAAGTATAAATTTACGTATTTATGTATTTACAGAAATACAAATGGCTTACTGTTTACTGTTGGTTTCAGATTGTAGGTTGCAGGTTTTATAACCGAAATACGTATATAAAGAAATACATATTTACAGATGTATGTATTTGCAGAAATAAAGAAATGTACATTTATAAATATATGTACTTACGTAAATACATATTTGCGTAAATATAAATTTCTGTAAATACATATTTCTGTTTCCAGCTCAAAAACTCATTAACTCAAAAACAACAAAAAAAGTAGGCAGGGAAAGCTGCAGTCGGGAACCCTGCCTACGAAAGTTAAACAAATCATCTATTTAAACTAATAAAAACAAGTGAATGCAATGACGATCCTCACGGACAGTCAAAAGCATTTGTTAAAGATAAAGTTGGTAATCGCTATAAGTATTACGTGATGTCTCGCGACATTATATCTGAAAGGTAATTTAAAGTAACGTTGTGAAGTGTTCGTAATGTTTATCCGCATCGAAGCGCTTTGGCTTGGCAGGTTCCTCCTGAGAAGGTTTGTAGAATTGAGCCTGTTCTATGGCAGGTTTCAGTTCTTCTGCATGTGCCTGCATATATTTGATTGCGGTCTGAAGGGCCTGAGCTGCAGAGGTTTCGAGGTCTGCCAGCTGATGTTGTGATTCAGACTTAGAATGAGGAGGTGTGCGAACAACCCGGGCACGTATGAATATGCCCAGGGCCGTCCGCACGAGTTGCAGGGATTTTTTGGTGGTTCCATTTTCCTCCTGTAATAGTTTATCTATAAGGTCCTGACCGAGCATCGGCAGGATATAGGTATTCTGACAGTACCGAATATCTGGCAGCAGCTCCATATACTCCACGCGCTTCTCGTCCTTCTGCATAGGAACAAACTCTACGATGGAGCGCAGGGTAGGGAAGATGAGGTCTGAGTGCTGGAAGTACCATTCCGACTCCTGCCACTTGTCCTTCCATAGTGGGGTAGGGGAGAGCGCGTCTCGTTCCAATAAATAAAGAACGCCTTCAACGGCCTTTACACTTTTGTGCCAATATTCCAACTTGGCAGCCTTTATTTCATCGAGGTCCACTCCCTCGTAGCTGTCAGAGGACATTCTGTTAAGTCCGCCGCCTTCGTTTAGTGATACAGATAGGGTATGTGCATTGTTTGACATCATGCGCGTAACCAGTGCCTTTTGAATCTGTCGGATCAACCTGAGCGTTGGCAAGTCCTCTGCCGGCGTTTCTGTAGCCGCCATAGCCTTAACGGTTATTTTACCGTGCTTGTCCAGCAGCTCGCGGTATTTCTCCTCCAGGAACACTAAGAGCGCTTCGCCCAATATAGGTTGCATCAGAGCAGTCTCCTCATCCTCTATTGCCCCAAGGAATTTGGTAGGGTCTTTCCAACGTGCGGTTGGCAGCACCTCGTTGATTTCGTCTATCTGTGTTATTAGCATGTTATCGCCTCCAATTAACTTTGATAGTTGCCGTCTGCTGTGATGCGGTAGGGGAGGGCGCTGGATCAGGTTGCTTCAGTCGGTCTGGCAGTCCCCACTGCATAGCCAATATCAGAGCTGAATACATGTCTTCCTTTTCACCTGGTGTCAGCTGAATGGGGAAGCCCTTAACCATGTGCGATGCTATTGTACGCATTCTGTGGTTGGTAGTAGGTTTTGTTTTCATGCAGCCCGTATTATTGGTTGCGGCAAAGATACATATTTTTCGGTAATTGCAAAAAATATTGTTGAAAAATTTTGCATGAATGCACAAAAAATGTACCTTTGCCAACAAACTTGGACATATCATGAATTATAATCACGGAAGAAAGCGTAAAATTCAATCATTAATGAAGCTGTATAATGACGTCTCAGATGTGAGCGGCATTAAACGGCCAACCGTCAAGCTCGTCATCGAAACATTATGGCCCATATTGCGCCAATCACTGACAGAAGGCAAGGAACTAAGAATACCAGGCTTGGGTACATGGCAGCAGCGATACGCTTGTAAGAAGGTGTCAAGGAATGTAAACAACCGCGATATGTGTGTTTATACGCCAGAGAGTACTCACCTTTCCTTTTCGCCTGAACAGGAATTTAAAAGAGAACACTTCGAGGAGAATGCAATCATTCCTCCTCCAGAAGAGTATATCCATATTAAGTTTCCCATCAGCCATCGCGTATGGCGCAAGATAAAGAATCTTTATGGCGAAGAGATACTGGAGAAGGTGTACAAGAAAATTCATAATTAGACTTTAGACTTTAGACTTTAGGCTTTAGCTAATTTTCAACTTTCAATTCTCAATTCTCAATTTAAAAACGCCAACTAAATGGAAAAATCACGGATTAGACGCAAGGCAGTACACAAGATTCCACGGACGGACGCAGAGCGCATTGCCGACGGACAGAAGCGCTTTGAGTTCTACGATGATGACGGCAATATGATTTTTTATTGCTACCGTCATAAGATGTGGCAAGCAAACCGTGCCATCAAATATCACTTTGCCAGCCTCGAAGCACAAAGAAAACGTAACGAGGAAAAAGAAAATAAAATGAATAAGATTATTGCCGACTGGCGCAAGGAGTTGGAGGAGAAGGAGAGGGCCAAGCAGATCAAGGCGGGCCTTATAGATATAAATAAGGTAACGTTCTTCGATTTATTGCAAGCCGACCAAGCAAAAGATTAATGGGAATTATGTTTAGAAGACCACGCTCCGCGTGCGGCTTCTGTTCAAAATTAGACTTTAGACTTTAGACCTTAGCTTGAAACCTGAAACGGGCGCAGCCCCATAAAACATGAAACTAACGGTAAACTAACAAAATGGACATAACAGGTAATATTATCGCCGTGCTGCCTGCACAGACTGGCACGTCGGCAAGGACAGGGAATAAGTGGATGTCTCAGGAATACGTCATCGAGGTTCCAGGTATGTATCCAAAGAGGATGTGTTTTCGCATTTTTGGCGAAGACCGTATCCGGCAGTTCGCCCTGCAGCCTGGACAGCAGAACGTTACCATCCAGTTCGACATAGATGCTCATGAGCACGAAGGCCGATGGTTCAACGAAGTACGTTGCTATAACGTAATGCGGGCTGTACCATTGGCAGCAACAGTGCAAACGGCTCCACCAGCGGCTACGCCAACTGACGAAAACCCCTTTAAACCGCCGTTCTAATCGGTCATCGTTGAGCGGTTAGCGAATAAACCGTAAACGGTAAACTTATAAACTACAAACTAAAGAACTTA
>Ga0256407_10001622_pt1 | contig 46212 bp, 35 predicted proteins | sample RumenRJG_04DNA_FD_193489 | JGI IMG/M metagenome (GOLD analysis project Ga0256407, IMG submission 193489) | Bovine rumen microbial communities from Lethbridge, Alberta, Canada - RJG_04 | ecosystem: Host-associated > Mammals > Digestive system > Stomach > Rumen | place: Canada: Alberta...
CCACCTGTTGTTAATGATAAAAGTTGTGTACTATTCGAATTTTTGCCAACAATTTCTTTATTACAAATAAATGCATTTTTATTTCTGTAAACTTCCCAATCCTCAGGAATCTCGCCTATCCATTCTACGCCACTGTTTTTCATTCTATTATTCTCTTTTCATTTCTAAACGTTTCGAATTCGATACGTTTTATCTTAATTATGGCGAATTCGCCATATTAAACATTTTATAAAGTGGTCAAATTTGACCACTTTTCAATTGTTACTCCCCAAAAATCTCGCTCAAACTTCCAGCCAAATCCATTTCTAGTTCCTTTATTTCATCCATAATCTGAGCACTTGGTTTTGGGGCTTCGTATTTGTAGAAGTATCTTGTAAATGGAATTTCATAGCCCACTACATTCTTTTTTTCGTCTATCCAGGCATCTGGGGCAAAAGGAAGAACTTCGCGTTTGAAGTATTCTGTTATATCTTCTTTGAGAGGAACATTTTCTGTATCGCGAAGACTTGAATCTGGCTGCTTTTTTCCGTTCTTTAGAACAAGCTCGCCTTTTTCATCTTTAAGAGGACGTTCTACTGTAATTGTTGTGTAGCCAAAATCTTTTGTATCAAAAATTTTGCTCAGTTCGTTTTCTTCAAACTTGTTATAAAGCTCTACAATCTGTTTGATGTTTGCCTCTGAAATATCGTTACGCTTGTTGCCAAGAGCTTTGCGGCGTTTTTCAAAAAGGGAGTTTGCATTTATGAGCTGAACTTTATTTTTTCGTTCTGCTGATTTTCTGTTATTGAAAATCCAGATATATGTTGCAATTCCTGTGTTGTAAAAAATGTCATTTGGCAAGGCAATAATTGCATCAAGTAAATCGTGTTCCAGAATATACTTACGGATATTGCTTGTTCCGCTTCCGGCATCTCCGGTAAAAAGTGGTGAACCGTTATGAATTACTGCAGCCTTGCCATTTTCTTTATCCATCTTGGCAATGATGTTCATCATAAAGAGCATCTGGCTGTCGCTGATTTTTGGAAGACCTGGTCCAAAACGTCCGTTTTCGCCTAAGTCTGCTTCTTTTTCTACAGCGGCTTTTTCATTTTTCCATTCGCGGCCAAAAGGAGGATTACTTAAGATATAATCAAATGTGAGTTTTGGAAATTTGTCATCACTCAGAGTGTTTCCGTTACGTATGTTTTCTGCCTGCTTGCCGTCTTTGCTTTTTATAAGAATGTCTGCCTTACAGATTGCGTATGTTTCGTCATTAATTTCCTGACCGTAACTTTCCAGTGTGACAGGAAGATTCCGGCTTTCTATGTATTCACTTGCAACGCTGAGCATTCCGCCGGTTCCACAAGCCGGGTCGTAAATTGATTTTGAACATTCTTTTTTCTTCTGGATATCTTCATCATCAATAAACAAAAGCTCTGTCATAAGTTCAATTACTTCGCGCGGAGTGTAGTGCTGCCCGGCATCTTCGTTGTGAGCTTCGGAGAATCTTCTAATCAATTCTTCAAAAATATAACCCATTTCGATATTGCTGATTTTCTTAGGGCTAAAGTCTGCTTTCTCGCTTACAAATTCCTGGAGCACTATAAGAAGCAGGTCTTTTTGCTTAAGGCGTTTGAGTTGCTCTGCAAAATTGAACTTAGCGATTATTTCTTCGCGGATATTTGCAGAAAATCCATCAAGATAGTTTTCAAAATTTTTGTTTATCTGATTTGGATTTTCGACAAGAGTTTTAAGAGTAAAGTTTGATGTGTTATAAAAAGGATGTCCTGTAATCTGCTGAAACTGAACGCTCTTGATTGCTTCTGGCATCTTTTCTATTTCTTTGGCTTTTGCAAGAACTTTTTCGTGTGTGGGTTCAAGAATGCAGTCAAAACGGCGTATAACAGTAAGTGGTAAAATTACAAGACCGTATTCATGTGGTTTATATGAGCCTGTTAGTTTTTCTGCAATGTTCCAAAGAAGGTTTGCTTTTTCAGTAACATTCGATGTAAGTGACATTTTTATTTCCTTTTTATGCTATGTGTAATTTATGTGTAAGATGCTCGTAAATTGGCATTCTGATTTCATCTTTGAACGAGTACAAAAACTCTTCGTTTGATGTAAGAACATCGCGAACTTTATCAGTAATTTCTGGCGATGACAAGGCTGTATTTACAAATACTGTCAGGCCATCATTACCATTATACTTAAGTTCATATTTTGGATATTGTTTTAAAAGTCCTGTATTGCAGAATTCCTTATCTGCAGCAAAACTCTTCTTAAATGCACTAATAGCAGGTACAATATCTTCATCCGTAAAGTCTGTTCCAAAGCGGGTATTAATTCTGCTTACCATTTCCTGAACAGTTGTAGGAGCCGGTTTTGGAGGATCTTTTGCTCCACCATCCGGGCTTGGCTGAACAATAGAGCCATCATCTGCTACAAGGCGGATTGCTTCTGTCATTTCAAAATCAATCTTATAATCAGAAAGTTCTATGAGCCTTTTGATATCTGAAGGTTTAATTACTTCCGGAGGATTGATATATTTGATGCGCAAAAGTGGATTTATGAGCCGTAAATAAAGTCCTAGCTTTACTAGCGGTGCATCTTTTATATTCTGAATATTCTGCAAGAACATAAAGATTTTTACATAGCGAATGCACTTGTGCTTAAACTCTTTTTTATCTTCATCTTTTAGCTTTTTGAATCTGGCAACAAAGTCTGAAACAAGATTCATTGTTTTTTGCGCAATGTTATCTTTTGTAAGGTCTGCATTTATGGCAACCAATTCATTTAGAATCTGAATGTACTGCTCAACTTCTGTTTCTTCAATGATTGCGTATTTGTCAATTTTGACTTTCAGCGCTTTTAATTCTTCTATTGTATATTCACCTTCAAGTTCAATCTTTCCGTAATAGGTCTGGAAGGCTTCTTTTATTTCTTCTCTGTCGTTTACAAAATCAAGAATAAAACAGTCGCGTTCTGCAAGCTTTGCTTCGTTTGCCATTGTTCTGTTCAGGCGGCTTAAAGTCTGAACGGCCTTTATATTGTGCAAAGGCTTATCGATATACATTACACTCAAAAGCTTTTCGCTGAAGCCTGTCTGATATTTATCTGCTACAACAATAAAGCGGTACTTATCTTGTTTAAAGGCTTCTGGCGTCTGATTTTCTGTAATTTCGGTGCCTTCGTCTGCCAAAGGATTAATAGGAAAAGAATTCATCTGACTTTCTGTTTTGCCATCAATTTCACCGGAAAATGCAACAAGCACTCCCCAGTTTGAATGACCTTTTTGAGAAAGTTTATCTCGCAAAGTGCGGGCATACAAAACAGCTTCTTTTCTGGAAGAGGTAACAACCATGGCTTTACCTTTGCCATCTATAGTTTTACAGCCAGTTTGTTCAAAGTGTTCTATTATGATATCAGTAATTTTTGAAATTCTATGTTCATGCTCTGCAACATATTTTGCAGCCATGCCATAAATTACTTTGGAATCATACTGATTATCATCATCTTCATTTTTAATTCGAAGATTATAATACTGTTTGTATGTAGAATAATTTACAAGTACATCGAGAATGTATTTTTCTTCGATTGCCTGCTGCATTGAATAAACATGGAATGGCTTGTAGCCGTCTACGTCTTTTCCAGATTTTGGATCAATCACTTTACAAGGAACGCCAAACATTTGAAGTGTCTGGCCTGTTGGTGTTGCCGTGAAAGCAAAGAAGCTCATGTTCGACTGCTTACCGGTTGCAACCTGACGCAAGATTTTTTCCTGTTCTTCGTCTGTTGCATCTCCTTCTTCTAGAATGTCATCCTGGTCTTCTGCTTTTATTTGCGATTCAGCATCAGAGCCAAGCCCTATTTTTACTTTTCCTGCAGCAGTTCCTGTTTGCGACTGATGAGCTTCATCAGCTATTACTGCGAAACGGCGGTTTGGATTTTGTGCTTTGAGTTCTTCAAGCTCTTTATAAATCAAAGGAAACTTTTGAATTGTGCTTATGATAATTACATTACCAAGTTTTATAAAGTCGGTTATATCCGATGATTTTTTTGCAATTTTTACTGTTCCATCTTTTGGATTAAAAGACATGATTGTATTGCGGGTTTGTTTATCAAGAACGCGTCGGTCATTTAGAACAATGATTGTATCAAAAACTTTTTCATTCTTACCTGCAAAATAAAGATTGTTCAAATGAAAAGCCAGCCAGGCAATTGTATTTGATTTTCCCGAACCTGCACTATGTTCAATAAGGTAGTTTTTCTTTGAGCCGTTTACTTCAACATCTTTAAGAAGTTTTCGGACAACATCTAGCTGATGATAACGAGGGAAAATCAAAGTTTCATCTTTTGTTTTTGGGTCAACTTCTATTGTGACAAAAGATTGTAAAATATCTAGCAGGCTGTCTTTAGAAAGCACTTCTTCCCAAAGATAATCTGTTGCAAAATGTCCTTCTGCTGCTTTTGGATTTCCCTTTCCGCCCTGGTTCCCTGCTCCATTACTTCCAAGATTAAAAGGCAAAAAGTTTGTTCCAAAACCTGAAAGTTTTGTTGTCATTGAGGCGTTTGCGGTATCTACGGCAAAATGAACAAGAGGTCCTGTTTTGAATTTGAATAAAGGTTCAGCAAGACTACGTAGTTTATACTGTGCTTCTGCTTCGCCATAGCCTTGCCCCTGCAATTCAAATTTTAATTCTGCTGTTACAACAGGTATTCCATTTATGAAAAGCACAATGTCTGGAATAGGTGTATGAATTGACTTTCCTGCATCGCCAATCAGCTGGTTTATTACTGTGAATATATTCTTATTATACAGGTCGATAGTTTCGAGATTTAAATTGTTTTCCGGTTTCCAGTAGACTGTATCAAACTGGATAGACCGAAAAGTAAAACCTTTTCGAAGCAGGTCCAGAGTGCCCTGCGATTTTCTAGAAGCAATCAGTTCATCTATAAGTTTTTCTTCGGCTTCCTGCTCTGTGTCAAACTTATCACAAAGGCAAGTCCAGTTATCAAGTTGTGTAGATTTTACAAAAGAAATAAAAGTTTGTGGCAGAATCGATTTTTGAGGATTATAATCGTTGTTACTTCCATGGATGTAACCACTTTTTGAGGAGAGAAGAGTAACAATGTAGTTTTCGAAATCCTTTTCTGAATAGCCGATATCTGACATAGTTGTATTATAACACAAATACATATTTTTGTGGTGAAAATATCATTTCCGAACAAAAGTTTCCCTGTATTCTTACCCAGTTTTAGAACTTTCTTAAAGCAAAATTGCTGTTGTGAGTAATTATTACCGACACGTCCATATTTGTATTACTTCAACCTTACTCTTTCTCCAGCTTGGCCGCAAACTGAATGCTGCGCTCGGTAGAAAGCGAGTCAAATTTTATCGTATAGCAGGAGGCCTTTTCGTTGGTAAGGACAACCGTGCCTGCGCCAAAGACAGGATGAACTACCCTGTCGCCCGGGGAAAAGAGGTTCTTCATTTGGCTAAGGCGCTTTTCGTCGTAGTCGATAAGGCTTTGTGTTTGCTCCACAAGGTTTTTGTCCAGTTCCTTTACAAGTTCAAGATTCTGGAATCCTGCATCAAGAATGAATCTGCTTGGATATTTAAAAATGCCGTCGTTTGCCTTGCCTTCTGCATCGCTTAAGAAAAGCCCGTTTTTTGCCCGGGTAAAGGCAACGTATGCAATGCGCCTTTCTTCTTCCATGTCTTCGGGAGTAAGGACTTTGCGGCTGGGAAAAATTCCTTCGTTGAGTCCGCAAATAAAAACATAGGGAAATTCCATTCCCTTGGCCGCATGAATCGTAAGGAGCTTTACCGTATCTTTTCCGGAATTTCCGTCTGCATCAAGATCGGTAAAAAGCGCAAGGTGGGACAAAAGCCCCGGAAGAGTAGCGTCGTCATCAAGGCCTTCTTCGTTCACCGCCCGCTTAAATTCCGCAAGATTGTCCAGCCTGTCCTGGTCTGCTTCAATGCGAAGAAATGCTTCGTAGCCGGATTCATCCAAAATTGCCTGAAGAATGTCCCCCAGCTTTGCCCGGCCACCATTTGCCAGCTGCCTAACCTTTTCCACGGCATCAATGTATTTTTGCGCCCCAGTTCCCTTAAAAACAGAAGACTCTCCGCCAACTAGTTCCTTTAGGGCATTGTATGCGCTAAGGTTATGTTCCTCAGAATACTCTTTTATAAGCGCAATCTTTTGCTTGCCAATTTTCCGCGAGGGCATGTTTATCGTACGGTAAAAGGCCATGTCATCTGCGGCAGTAAGCATCCTAAGGTAGCAGATTGTATCTTTTATTTCTCTTCTTCCATAAAATTCAGTTCCGGCAAGAATGGAATATGGTATGTTCTTTTTTATTAGCGCCTCTTCCAAAGAACGGCTAAGGTAATGTGCCCGGTACAAGATTGCAATGTCCCGCAAATGGACTGTACGGGAATCCGGCTTTTTTTTAGAGCCATCCATTTTTGCAGAGCAATTTTCTTTTTCATCCCCATTCTTTTTGTCATTTTTGCCACCGCCATCTTTATCTTCAACAAGCTTTTTTATGGTACGGCAAATCCATTCAGCTTCCTTCGCTGAATCCGCCGCATGAAAATAAAGTGGCTTTTTTCCGTTAGGCCGTGTGGCAACAAGTTCCTTTGGGTAGCGCACGGTGTTCTTGCTTATAAGTTCATTGGAAGCGGCCAAAATCTGCGGCGTACTGCGGTAGTTCTGCCTTAGCAAAATTGTCTTTGCATCGGGATATTTTTTGTCAAATTCCAGAATCAGCTTAACGTGGCTTCCCCGCCATGAATAGATTGTCTGGTCACTGTCGCCAACTATAAAAAGGTTCTTGTGTTTGGCAGAAAGAATCTGCGCAATGCGGTACTGCTTTTCCGAGACATCCTGGAATTCATCAACCATAACATACTGCATCCTCTCCTGCCACTTTTCACGCACGTCCGGAAAGTTTTCCAATATGTAGGTTGCAAAATTTATAAGGTCGTTAAAGTCAACCCCAAAGCATTTCTTCTGCTCGTAAAGGTAGCGCAAAAAAATCTCGGTGTTCTGGTCAATGCCCTCTTCCTGCCACTTGGCCTTAAGTTCCTCGTTATTCAGCTTGTAGATATAGTTAATGTAAGTGTCGGGCTTTACCTTCTTAGCTTCAAGAACCTCGTCAATCTTCTGCTGAACCGTCGTTTCCTTTAGGGTAAGGTGCATGTCGGAAAAAATCCTAAGCATTATGGAACGCCAGTCTTCCTTGTCCAAAATTATAAAATCCTTTGGAAAATTCAGAACATTAATGTCTTCGTGCAGCAGCAGGGTACAAAAGGCGTGGATTGTACAGATGTAGCCCAAATCCATGTCGCCAAGCATTGAGCGTATGCGCCCCTTCATTTCGTTGGCAGCACGGTTTGTGAATGTTACACAAAGAATGTTCTTGGGACTTATGCCCAGGTCGCGAACAAGATAGCAGTAGCGGCTGGTAAGGGCACGAGTCTTTCCTGTACCCGCACCCGCAAGCACGCGGATATGGCCTTCCGTTGTAGTGGCGGCTTCTTTTTGTTCATCATTTAAAATAGAAAGAAAATCTTTCAATGGCTAAGGTTCCGATAAAGTTTCAGTAAAATTCCGTTAAAGTTCCGCTTCTGCAATAATACCGTCAATTTCCGCATCAGAAGTCTGGTTGTCGTCTTCAATCAAGCGCAGGAAAATTGTCTGCAAAGTGCGTGACCTCTTGGACGGATCGCTAATTGACTGGCGCACGGCACGGCGAATCTCTTCCATGTGCTCGTTAATGTCGCTAATATTCTGCGGAAGTGAACTTTCTATAAGAGACTTTAGGAACTGCGAAACATGTGGGCTCTTACCGCTGCTGGAAATTCCGCAAACAACGTCACCGCGCTTAATGATGGCCGGGAAAATAAAATCGCAGCGCTGGCGGCTGGAAATGTCCTGGACAAGCACGTTCTTGTTCTGGTAGTAGGCATAAATTTCGGCATTCAGCTTGGCATCGTTTTCCGTAACAATAACAAGCGTGGGTGTACAGTTAAGGCTGCTGATTGCTTCTATGGAAGGCTTCTTCTGAACAAAATCAACGCGGTCCTCGTAAGCCTTAATCAAAATCTGAAGGTTCTGGTCAATCTGATCCGCCAGCAAGACAATCTTTGCCTCAAAAGTCAAAAACTGGGAAATTTCCTGAAAAGCAACGCTTCCCCCGCCAAGGATGAGAACTTCTTTATGCTGTAAATTAACAAACAAAGGAAAATAAGCCATAAAACAATCCTAACATATTATCGGCAAAAAAGCAAAAAAACGGCAATCTCCACGCCAAATTTTTCTTTCTGGACGGTAATTTCACATGATCCACCATTCATTTTATCTCTAAAATCGACAAAAAGGCCATTCTCTACGGGCTTTCCGGGGTTCCGGCACTGTTTTGCTACAAGTAGCGCCAAGGAGGGCGCGTCATTTGTTAGCAGTAGAAATGGGTAAGTTTTCGCAGAAAACTTACGTGAAAAAAAAGCCACGGATGGCTTTTTTTTCACCAATCCCGCGTAGTATGCCAGTCCGGCTCTGTTAAGCTAAAACTTCAAAAAAAGCAACTTGTTCCTTTATCTCTGGATTAATTTATAAAAAGATGTTATAATTCCCCCATCATAAACAAAAGAAGGGGTTTCTATGGCTTCTGATCGCGAATTTAAAATTGCTTTTTACGATACACGCGCTTACGACCGCGATGCATTTACGCTTGCAAACAAGGAGTTTTTGTACGACATTGACTTCCTTGACTTTCACTTGGACAAACGCACAGTTTCCACTTCCAAGGGTTTTGATGCAGTATGCGTCTTTGTGAACGACAACATCAACAAAGCAGTCATAGACTCCCTAAAAGAGAACGGTGTTAAGCTCATTGCCCTGCGCTGTGCAGGATTCAACAACGTAGACCTTAAGGCAGCGGCAGACGCAGGCATAAAAGTAGTGCGCGTACCGGCATATTCTCCGCATTCTGTTGCAGAACATGCAGTTGCCCTTTTGCTTTCCCTTACAAGAAGAATCCCCCAGGCCTATGCAAGAACCCGCACAGGAAACTTTACGCTTAACGGTTTAACAGGCCGCGACCTTTGCGGACTCACAGCCGGCATTTTGGGAACAGGCCGCATTGGTAGGGTTATGGCAGAAATTCTTTCCGGCTTTGGCATGAACATTGAACTCTACGACATCTACCCAAGCAAGGAATGGGCAGAAGAAAAAGGCTTTAAATACGTTCAGCTTGACCAGCTTTTCAAAGATTCCGATGTTCTAAGCCTCCACTGTCCGCTTACGGAAGACACCAAGCACATCATAAACAAGCACTCCCTTGCCCTTATGAAAAAGGACACCGTAATCATTAACACAGGACGTGGCGCCCTCATCGACTCCCAGGATTTGGTCTACGCACTCAAGAAGCAGTTCATCGGAGGAGCAGCCCTTGACGTATACGAAGAAGAAAGCAAATACTTCTTTGACGACTGGTCTGTAGACGTTATCCGCGACGACGTTCTTGCACGCCTTTTGACCTTCCCCAACGTAATCATTACGGGTCACCAGGCCTTCCTTACAACAAACGCACTGGAAGCTATCGCAAAGACGACGCTTCAAAACATCAAGTCTTTTACAGAAGGTGAAGAACTTACCAACGAAGTAAAATGATTATCAACACCGGTGGCAGAACAGATACCGTCCAGTACTTTAGCAGCTGGCTCTTGAACAGATTCAGGGCCGGCTATGTCTACGTACGCAATCCCATGTTCCCGGAAAAAGTCACCCGCTATGAGCTTACGCCTTCCAAGGTTGACTGCGTAATTTTCTGCTCTAAGAACTACGCGCCAATCCTTCCACGGCTTCACGAGATAACGGACAAATTCAATTCATATTTCTTCTATACTATAACCGCTTACGGCCGCGATGTGGAGCCCAACGTTCCAGACATAGACAAAAGCATAGACACGCTTTTTAAGCTGGAGCGGCTTGTGGGAAAAGAACGCATAGTCTGGAGATACGACCCGGTTCTGCTTACAAAAAAATATACCGTCCAGCAGCACTTCATCACCTTTGAGCACATGGCAGCCCGGCTTGCAGGACACGTAAAAAGCTGCGTATTCAGTTTTGTGGAACTCTACAACAAGCTTCAGTTCAACATGCCCGAGCTTGTTCTTTTTACGGAAGAAGACATGAATGAAATTGCAAGGGGGTTGGGAAAAATTGCTGCAAAGTACAGGATTCCCCTGCAATCGTGTGCAACTTCAACAGACTATTCGGCATACGGAATAAAAAAAGGCTCCTGCGTAACGCTCGACGCATTGGGGGCCGCAAACGGCATAAGCTTCCGTCCGCTAAAGCACAGCGGAATGCGAAGATACTGCCACTGCATACATTCAAACGACATAGGCGCTTACGACACTTGTCCAAACGGTTGCCGCTATTGTTACGCAAACCAGTCAGCCGACCTTGCGCAAAAAAACGCCGCCCTCGTAGACCAAGACTCCCCCATTCTGCTTGGCAAGGTTACGCAAGAAGATGCCGTCACTTACGCAAAGCAAGCGTCCTATCTTGCAAAGCCCCAAATTCAGCAGGAACTTTTCTAGGAATACAGTGATTAATAGCACCGTGTCATTCTAACAATTGTACGTGCCATTCTAATAATTGCACCATGTCATTCTGATAATAGCACCATGTCATTCTGAGCTTGACTCAGAATCTACTTCAGCATGACAAGTTCCTTATATTAGGAAGAAAGTCTTTAGGACGGTAGTCCTACTTGCTCTACCATTCACTCTTTCTCTACAATCGGCAGAAAGGCCATTCTTTACGGGCTTTCCGGGGTTCCGCGGGACCCTACCCGCTCCATTGCCGATGGAAAAGCCGCGCCCTTCGACAAGCTCAGGGAGCGTCTCTCCCATCGGCAACGGCTGCGCCGCCCCTACAACCCCGCGTAGTATGCCGTCCGGCACTGCCAAGAAGAAAATACAAATCGTTTAGCCTTTTAGCAATTTCTTCTGTATGCCAGAAGCTATCAGCGTAAGGACAAAAGTTATTGCCATATCAGGCAGGGTGTTTCCGCATGGAATGTCATACTTCATCAGTATCCTGTACAAGATGAATCCAAGAAGCCAAAGGGCAATCCTTACAAAGTCAATTTGTTTCTTGGAAGATTCATTTTTGGTAACAAAGAAATCCGCAATCAAGATGGCTGTCATTGGGGCAAATACGGAACCTATTAAATAGAGGAAATCCGTTATGTTGTCCATTGGATAGAAGACCGCCGCAAGGGTTCCCACCAAGGCCACAATAACACCGACTATTTTTGTGTTGGCGTTTTTGAATATTGCCCTAAAAGAAATGCCCGCAGAAAAAGCGTCAAGGAAAGTGGTTGTTACGGTGGAAAGAACAATTATCACAAGGGCAGGAATTCCAAGTCCGGCCTTTAGCATAATCTGGGCAATGTCACTTGTTCCGGTAAGCAGGGCAGCCCCCATGCCTATTATGTACATCCAGCAGCTTACCGCAAAGTATGTAAGCGTGGAAGCAAGCGTTGCCACAAATGGCTTTGCAGAATCCTTTGTGTAGTCGCTGATTAGAGGAAGCCAGGAAAGGGGCATGGCAACAGCAAGTTCCACCGCCGCCCCAAAAGAAAGGCTTTCTCCCGCAGACTCTATTGCCACGACCGCATTCTTTCCAAAGAAAATAACCTTGCACAAAACAAGCGTCAGAACAAACAGGGCTGTCATTGCAACAAGGTTCAGCTTGCCAATATTTGTAATGCCAATCAAAATCCAAAGGACAATCAGCGCACCAATCACAAGGGCCCAAATCCATGACGAAGAATTTGCAATTCCGTTTGCTGCAAGGGATCCGTCATAAATCATTATGCCTGTCCAACCAACAAGCTGCAAAACATTCAAAAGTGCAAAGAAAGAACCGCCAATCTTTCCAAAAGAAATGCGCGTTGTCTCCATGGAAGATTTTTTGGAAAGGGCACCAATGTATCCCGTAAAAAAGAAAAGCGCACAACCGATTGCGTGTCCAATCAAAATGGCCGCAATTCCCTTTGAAAAACCGAGCGGGGCAAAATAAGAGCCTGTTAAAATTTCAGCAATTGAAATTCCCGCGCCAAACCAAATCAATGAATTAGAAAAAACAGATGTTCCCATTAGAATTCTCCTTTTATTGCAAAAGCGTGGTTCATTGGACCTGAGCCCTTGCCCAAATCAAGCATTGCAGCCAGGGCAAGCGAAATATAATTCTTTGCAGATTCCACCGACTGAACAAGGCTCTTTCCCTTTGCCAAATTGGAAGCTATTGCAGAAGAAAGAGTGCATCCTGTTCCATGCGTATTGGGATTGTCTATGCGCTTGCCCAAAAACCACTTGCCGGACACAGCAGCAGAAGCGTCTGTTTTTCCATAAAGAAAATCATTTGCATCATTTGTATTGTGCCCGCCTTTTATAAGAACAGAGCAGCCGTATTCACCGTAAATAAATTCCGCAGCCTTTTCCATATCCTTTTCGCCCGAAATTTCCATTCCCGCAAGGACCTGGGCTTCTGGAATATTGGGAGTGATTAAGTCTGCAAGCGGAAGAAGATTCTTTTTTAGGCAAGACATGGCATCATCAGAAATAAGCTTTGCCCCGCTTGTGGCAACCATAACCGGATCCACCACAATATTTTTTAGCTTGAATTTTTTTATGCAGGAAGAAATTGTTTCTATTAGCGGCGAAGAAGAAACCATTCCTGTTTTTACTGCATCGGGAAAAATGTCAGTTACAATATCCGCTATTTCTTCTTCCAGAAATTCCGGCGTAACCTCCATAATTTTTGTAACACCGGTTGTATTCTGTGCGGTAAGGGCAGTGACTGCGCTCATGGCATAAACACCATTGGCTGTCATAGTCTTTATATCCGCTTGAATTCCGGCGCCTCCGCTTGAATCGCTTCCTGCGATTGTCAAAGCAGTTTTCATAAAATACCTCCGTGCGTCAGGTGGTGCCCCCAAGACGCGGTTTTTATTAGGAAAGACAAGCCTTCCTCTATTTCCAGTCCGTAAAATAATACGGGCAGATTTGCTTTATAGTTTCCTGTTCTTCAATATTTTCCCTGTCAAAAAATCCTGCGGCAACAAAACCTGCTTCTTTTACAGCCTTAAGGTTTAAAAGGCAGTCGTCAAAGACAAGAGTTTTTTTAGGAAACGCCCCTGCAAAGGAGGCACACTTGTAGAAAATATCGGGCTTTGTTTTTGACGTGTTTTCTTCGGAACAGGTAAATATCTTGTTAAAGTAATTCAAAACGCCGCACCGTTTTAGCGCAGCTTCCTCTATTTCCCGGTCGCCAGACGTAGCGGCAAGCATAGGCATTTTGTTTGCATAAAAAAAATCCAGCACATCTTTTGCCCCGGCCTTTAGCGGTACTTCATTTTTATAGCGGTCATTTACTATTGAATTAACGCCATCTGCAATTTCTTGGATTCCTAAAGAAAGCTTGTATTCATCTTTTATGAACTGCGCACCCTGGCTCATGCTCATGGAAAAAATGACTCTGTCCAGGTTTTCCTTGGCGCGAATGTTTAATGTCTCAAGAAATCTTTTTCCGGCATCGTGCCAGACATAAAGCGAATCTAGGATTGTTCCGTCGAGGTCAAAAATAATTGCGGAAAAATTATTTAGAATTTCAAAGCGTTTTTCCCAAACGTTTAGAGAAGGCACAAAAAACTCCTTTCGTTGGCATTACCCAAATCAAGTAAAGGGTCAAGGCATTTTCCCGGAGGGCACAGCCTACTCTCAGCCTGCTTTTGCAAGCTCCCCTGTCTATATAGAAAACATTATATAAAAAAATCATTTTCATGCAACAGGGCTTGTCAACAAAAAATTCCAAGTGTAAAATAAAGGCATGTCCGAAAATGCAGATAAAATAAGAAAGGAATGGGCGGCAAACGACAAGAAGCGCGACTCTGGGTTAAAGACACCGGAAGACATTTGCCGCTACGATGATATTGTTTACGGAAGCTCAAAGACAGAACAGGTTCTTGACGTATACAGACCAAAAGCTGCGGAAGGAAAAAATCTTCCCGTCATTGTAAGTGTGCACGGAGGGGCATGGGTTTACGGAGACAAGGAGCTTTACCAGTTCTACTGCATGAGCCTTGCCCAGCGCGGTTTTGCAGTGGTAAACTTTACATACCGCCTTGCACCGGAAAACACTTTCCCTGCCCAGCTAGAAGACGTAAGCCTTGTCTTTGAATGGCTAAGGAATAATTGCGGCAAATACGGCTTTGTCATAAAAAATATTTTCGCTGTCGGAGATTCAGCGGGGGCACACCTGCTTGCACTTTATTCCTGCTGCACAACAAATCCGTCTTATGCAGAACGCTTTTCATTCTTAAAAGCGGATGCTGTAAAGCCAAAGGCCATAGCCCTCAACTGCGGAGTCTACCACCTGCGGCCAAAAAATGCAGACTCATACAAGGACCTTCTTGGCAAAGAAAAGCTTTCGGAAGAAGACCTTGAAGCCGTCACCGTCATACCCCATATTACAAAAGACTTTCCCCCGGTATTTGCAATGACAAGCTTTGGAGACTTCCTAAAAGACCAGGCCCTTGAACTTGCATCAAAGCTTATGGAATGCTCCGTTCCATTTACGCTTAAAGTTTATGGCAACGCAAAGCAGCCTCTTTACCACGTTTTCCACGTGAACATGAAGCAGGAGGAAGCAGCCATCTGCAATGACGATGAATGCAATTTCTTTAAAAGCTTTTGCCGGGAACATTAGCAGGCATAAGACTTTTGCCATATATTCAATCTGCCAAATTTGTGCTATAGTAAAGCCATGTCAGAAGGAAAAAAAACAAGTTTTGCATTCCGCATAAAAAGCATATTCACAGGCATAGCGGATTTTTTTATCAACCACTTTAGGATTCTTTCCAGCGTAGGATACGCAATCTGCATAGTCGTCATCGTTTTTGTTTCCATCACATTTTTTTCAAGAAAGGATTCCACCTTCGGCATTTTATTTTCAACAGCCCTAAGCTGCCTTTTAACAATTCCCATCACGCTGAACATGTCCCAGGTGCTAAAGGCAAGATCCAAGGCGGAAGAAAACAAAAAAGACAGACAGCTAAAAATTCAGCAGGATGAAATAGAAAAGCTCAAGAGCCAAAATGAAATAACGCTGCGCAAACTGCAATTAATCGAAGACACAAAATTCAACATACCAGTTTACCAGGACGTTGCAAAGCTAACGCTCAAAGAAATAACCCGCTCTGGCACAATCGTAAAAAAGGAAGAGGTTGCAGACGTAAAACCCCGCAACTATTACGAAAAAATATTTGGCGTAAGCGAAAGGCACAAGGACGAAATCCTAAGCGTAATCAACTACGAGATGAACGTAAAAAGCGGAATAGACCTGCAGAATATCCGCGTAAGCAAAATCAGCGACGACACAATTATTGTAGGAGGAATCACACCCCAATACACCGCAGACCCCCAGTTCAACTTTACGGACGTAATCGGAGAACTTAGGCACATAAGCCTTGACCACAACGGAAGGGAAAAGCACATTAATATAGAAAAAGATTTTGATTCAGAGACAAAAATTTCCCAGAAGCAGAATCAGTACAAAAGTGACGCAGAAGAAGAATTCAAAACGGGCTACAGTCTTGGCGAAGACAGGGAAATCATTAAGGCAGCGCAGAATTTTATCCGCATAATGCTGGCCCCGCTTTACAAAAACATTGAATTTGAAACCGATGCGCAAATCATCCCCCGCAACTCTTTGCCGCTTCTTTCCTATTTGCAGAATGAATCTATGAACTACAAGGAAGAGCTCTTTAAAACAAAAGAAGGCACGGAACTCCTTGCAAAATACAACTTGCTGAATGGTGACAATTAAAGTGTTATTTTAAAAGCAACCTACGCCGCCATGGAGCCCCGTAGTTGCCGCACCGCGGCAATGAGCGTTAGCGAAGGGCGGAACGGCGGTGACGCGAGGCATGTTCCGTCGAGTTAGCCGAAAAGCGAATGGTAGAGCATGCAGAACTTCGTCCTAAAGAATGTCCTAAAGCAAATTCGTGTTGTTAAACTAAACTTATTTTTGCTATAATGTATTCATTATGGAAAGCACAGATAAAAATTTTGTACCCCGCTGGAATTTGGATTCAATTTATTCTTCTTTGCAGAGCAAGGAATATTCAGCAGCACTGGAAGAATTTAAGGCACAGATAGAAAACACGGAAGGCCTTTTAAAAACAGCCGACCGCTTTACAAGAGAATCAAACGAAAACTTTGACTTTGCAGCCTGGCTTGCCGCTTATCTAAAAAACTACAATGAACTGATTGCAAACGAAAGAACGCTTGCCGCCTACGCATACATAATTTATTCAACAGACACAACGAGCACCCAATACCTGAACAATCTTTCCTACATAGAAAAATTGGGAATTCAAACCAGACAGCAGTATTTAAAATTCAGCACGCTGCTTTTGTCGCATTCATCTTCCTTGAATGAATTCTTTACCCGCTTCCCGGAATTTGCCGAATACAAATATTTGTTGGAAGAAACAATAGAAGAGACCAAGCACCAGATGACGGCCGCAGAAGAAAACCTTGCTTCCGACATGACAAGGACAGGCGGCTCTGCATGGGGCCAGCTGCAGGAACAAATCATTTCAAACCTTCACGACCAAAACGGTAAAACTTTCAACGAACTTAGAAACGATGCATTTTCTTCCGACGCAAATTTGAGAAAAAATTCCTGGCAGACAGAAAAATTACTTTTGGAGCAAAACCAAATTGCACTTGCCGCATCGCTCAACAACTTAAAAGGCGAGACCGTAACGCTCAACAAAAGGCGGCACTGGGAAAATGCGCTCGACCGCTCAAGGGCTTCAAGCAGGATACAAAAGGCCACCCTTGACGCGCTAATTTCTTCCATAGAAGATTCCCTTCCCATTTGGCGGGAATACTTTAAGGCAAAGGCCCTGCTGCTAAGAAAGACAAAGACAACCGCAAGCAAAACAGCAGGCAGTCCTGGACACGAGGGAATTGCCTTTTACGACTTGTTTGCGCCGCTTGAATTCCCGCAAGAAAAAAACTCCGGCAGTGATTCAGCTTCCCTACTTTCAAAAAAATGGAGCTTTGACCAAGCCCGCGATTACGTCCTAAAAGAATACAAGTCTTTTTCACAAGACATGTATGCATTTGCAAAAAACGCTTTTGACTCAGGCTGGATCGATGCCGAAATACGAAGCGGAAAAGTTGGTGGTGCCTACGACGAAGACTTTCCCAAAAACCACCAGAGCAGAATCCTTACGAATTTTACGGGAACATTCAGCGACATAATAACCCTTGCCCACGAACTTGGCCACGCATACCACTTCTCCTGCATGAAGGGTAAGCCCGCACTTTTCTTTGACTACCCCATGACCCTTGCAGAAACAGCCAGCACTTTTGCAGAGACAATTGTAAAACAGGACATGATTCAGCAGGCAGAAGGAAGCGACAAAATTAAAATCATAGACCTTGACCTTCAGGACACAAGCCAGGTTCTCGTAGACATTTTGTGCCGCTTTTACTTTGAACAGAGCGTTTTTGAAGAGCGCGAAAAAGGCGAACTTAACGCAAATGATTTTTGTCGCCTCATGCTAAATGCCCAAGAAAAAACTTACGGCTGTGGCTTAAACGAAGAAAGGCACGAATACATGTGGGCTGTAAAATCCCACTACTACAGCACGGACTTTGACTTTTACAATTACCCATACGCATTCGGTCAGCTTTTTGCAGCGGGGCTCTATTCCAGAAGCAAAAAAGAAGGCCCTGCATTTGCAAAAACCTACGCATCTCTGCTTGCAGACACAGGCAGCATGAGCTGTGAAGACCTTTGCAAAAAAGCCGGGTTCGACATTACCACAAAAGACTTCTGGAAAACTTCGATCCAGATGTACGCAAAAGAAGTGGAAGAATTCAAAGCCTTTGCAGAGAATTTGTGATTGGGGAAGAGGCATCTTGCTAAAGGTTAGTGCCGCCCACCAAGTTTGCAGGCAAGGGGAGCATCCGCATCTACATGCTGAACTTCCGGGTGCTTTCCAAGCCAGCTTACTGCATAGGAACAAGTAGCGGCAATTTTATTTCCATCAGCCTGAATTTTTGCCACAGCCGCTTCCATAAGCTTACCGGCAATCCCCTGTCCGCGCAAAGAGTCTGCAACAAAAGTGTGGTCTATCGTGGCAATTCCGTCTTTTGCAGGAAAAGTAATCTCTGCCACTACATTTCCGTCTTCTGCGCTTGCATAGATACGATTGTCTTCTATTATAAAATTCATAAATTGCCCCCTTAAAAAGATAATAATTTGCTGTTAGAATTTCGGCTCAGAACTTGCAACTTTTAATAACCCGTAGTCACTTGGAATTTCATAGTGCACAGGTTTCTTTTCTTCAAATAGATTTAGCTTGTCAGAATCCTTTACAAACTCCTGCAAAATCATATCAGCATATTTTGATGGAATGAACACATATTCCAATCCACTTGCAGAATACATTTGCTTTGCATATTGAATTTTTGCCTGGGTGCTTGCCCTGTCAATTAAGTTTTCGCCTTTAATTTCCACGATGTAGAATTTACCATTATTCATTTCTATAAGAAAATCGGGATAATAAGAACGCAGTTTGTTCAATTCCGGGTCAATGTAATGAACATAGAATTCACTCTGTCCGTTGGTAAGCATTCCTGTAAACCAGATGTGCTTTATATCTTTGTTGTTAAAAAGGTTCCGCACAAAGAATGACTTTTCCGAACCAGAATCAAAACCGTAGCCGGAAAGATTAAAACTTTTCTTTGCATTGGCTGAGTTCTTTGAGACTTGATTGTATTCACAAAAGTTTGGCGCGCTTTCCTCTACAAACAAGTCATCATCAAAATTGAGGTTGTAACAGCCGTCTGTTCCGTCTGGATTCTTTGGAGGATCTTTTGTAAGCCATTTGATAATTTCTTTCTTTTCACCTTTTTCGTAAGAGATTGCATAAATCTGCTTGAATAGTTTTGGCACAACCCAATCGTAAAGAATTGCATTTGAATAATTTACTTTTTCGAGAATTGTATCTATTCCGTCAATGCAGTGTTCAAGCAAATCTCGGATTTGAACAGGAGACCAGCGGACCCTTCTACTTTGTTCAGGGACCGCACTTCGACTACGCTCAGCACCCGCAACATCGGTATCTGAGTCTGTCGAAGATATTTCATGCTGGGTAAGATAAAGCGAGAGTTCTGCGACGAGGGAATACTCTGTGAAGGTGCGTTCATCGTTTGATTCAACTTCTTTTCGAATCGAGGCGGAATCAATGTTGGAAAGCGAATGGGTGCTTTTTGTGCGGCGGTATTTTTCGAAGTCAAAGTCGCTGCCGTTACCAAAGAGCGTAAAATCTCCCGGCTTAAGTTCTGTGATCTTGTATTCATAAGTCTGTTCTATCATTTTTACAGGAACTTTTTCACGGACATAAATATGACGGACTTTTTTATTTGAATTGTCTTTTCCTTTAAGGTCGTCAACGCTAACCTTAAAGTTTTTGTTTAGTTCATCCTGCAAAATGCTCAAATTTTCCGTGCTCAAAAAGATTTGACCAGTCTGCTGAGTTTCTGTGATTGAACGTAAACAGCGCATTGTTGCCTGCAATACAAAAATTGTACTTTTAGGCTTTCGGAACAGGGCAACACTAAAAAGGCTTCGGCAGTTCCAGCCTTCCTTTCCTTTTCCAACAAGAAGAATGAACTGCTTTTTACTTTCCACTGTGTCTAGTTTTAAGAACTCGCGCAAATCGTCCTGCTTGGTAAGCTTGTCATCGCCTACGTTCACAAGAATTGAATCTTCTGAAATATCTAGTTTTCGCAGGGCTTTTTCAAGTGCGGGTTTTAATTCCTTGTTGAGCTCATCGATTGTGGTTGCAAAGAGTGCCATTTTTGGAAGCATATTCTCGTAACGGTTCCAAGCCCCTTTTTCATTTCTATGTTGTTTTACAAAACTTTCAACCGCGTTTGTTACAAAGCTCTGTGTCTGAACGTTCGCATAATCGTCAATAAAAGTCTTTTTGAGGTAGCCAGAATCGATGGCTTCTTTTAATCCGTATTCATAAACAACTTCTGGCATAAGGCGTTTTTCGATGTAGGGCGTTCCCGTAAAGTTGTAACAGGCAACGACTTTTGTTCCGGCCGCATCCAATTCCTGCACAAGACCGTCAATCGTAAGGCGAAGGCTTGTTTCTTTTGTGCGGTCGAGCATATCGCTTTTTAATGATTTACCAAATGCGTGGTGCGCCTCGTCTACATAGATTCCAAGCTGCTTTAATCGCGTAAGTTTTTGATACCGCTGGTTTGCCATAAGCTCTGAATCATCGTCGAGCATGTAAAGGTCGGCGTTTGGATTGTCCTTGATTGCGTTCTGCCATGAATCTTTGAAGAGTAGATTCTGCACTGTTTCTTCCTTGTGCTTTTTTTTCAATATGATTTTCTGGCTTGTGGAAATAATCAGATTGAAGTCTGAGCCGTCCATAGTGCTGAGGGCAACGCCGTCTTCATCAAGAAAGTGGAACTTGATGATTGAATTTAGTTCGTTCGCATATTTTTCTGTGAACACTTTGGCTTTGTCAAAAGTCTGAATCTCTTTGAGCGATTGCAAAACTGTTGTGTCAGGAGCAAGCACAAGCGCGTTATGACAGAAACGTTCGTCTTTTGGGTATTTATGGGCAAGCAAAAATTCATAGAAAATGCACAGTGCCATGAGAATTGTTTTTCCTGTTCCCATGGTGAGAGCAAAAATATAGTTGGCATAATCCTGCTTTAAATCGCTGAGCTGGTTAAAAAATGCAGCAAGGGTGTCGCGGTTTGTAAACTCTAAAGAACTAAAAAGCCCATTGCCGTCACTGTACATTTGAGAGTTATCAAAAGTAAATGGTATGCTTCGACTGTCATCCCGAACTTGATTCGGGATCTTTTTATTTAAAGATGCTGAATCAAGTTCAGCATGACGGAATGTTTGTTCGGCATGACGGGTTGGCCTGGTATGGCAGCGGATATCAATATTCTTGTGCCAATCATCAAACAAATCTGCAAGGCGAGGATTAGCAAGATATTCTTTTAGGAACACATACATCTCAAAGGCTTCATATTGAGGCTTACGCAAAAAGGCGTTCGGATTATCCTTGTTCGGTTCTGCATTCACCAAAATTGTGCGGGTGAGATTTGTATATGATTTTTTGATTTCCTTTTTATTTACAGAATAGAACTGCCACATAATGCGGTAGAAGGGAAAATCGATTGAACTTGCTTTTTGCTTTGCCATAAATTGCTCCATGTATCAGTATAAAAATCCCAGAAGCCAAAGAGGAATCCTTCGGTCTGTTCCATACTCGATATCATCTGCGAGGATGAAAGAGTCGGGGACTTCTTTTATCTGTTTACGTTTTTTATTTTTTCCACCTACTTCAAAGGTGAATTTTTTATCAACAAGAAAATCACTCTGTTCAGAAAAAAGGACTTCGTGATTTTTACTCAGCTGATTAAATGCAAAAGTTTCACGGACATTGCCAGTGTTTGTTTCTGTCTTCCCAAGAAGAAACATGAGGTTTGTATTCTCCAAAAATATCTTGTCGGGCTTTTCCAATGTTCCCAGTCCCCGACTTTCCTTGAACACCTGAAAAATGAGTTTTGACTCTTCAAGGTATTGGAAATATTGAAGAAGGGTCTGACGGGCAATCTGAATCTTTGCCGCAAGCTCTGTTGTATTGGGAATAAATGGTGCTGATTTACCAATTACTGTTAAGAGCTTCTTTATTCTTGAAATGTAGGAAACATCAAGTTTTCTTAAAAGGGGGAGTTCTATTTCAAGAATCATATTTACAGTTTCATTCATACGGTCATAATAATCATCCTTTCCTTCCAGAAAATAAGGATAATATCCGTACTTTAAGTAATCTTCAAAATACTCAAAAGGCTTTATTTTTGAAACAATATCTGCCGAAATGTTTTCGTTATCATTGATAATCTCTTCCAGAGTAAGAGTGGGAAAATCTGTTTTTGCAAGCAGATTAAGATATTCTCTAAAAGAAAGTCCCTGAATGTTATACACAAGGGCACGTCGGCTTAAATCTGAACGGGCATTAAGAATTTCAAGAAGCGACGAACCTGTAAAGGCAAGATGAAGTTCTGGATAGTCATCGTAGATGTTCTTTATCACTTGCGACCAGTCTGGATATTTATGAACCTCATCCAAAAAAATATGGGTTCCACCATGCTTTGCAAAATCATCTACAAAATCTAGAAGTGAGTTGTCTGCAAAGTAGAGATTATCAAGGCTTACATAAATGACTTTTCCCAGATTGTTACCAAAAGTCTTTTTTATGTGCTGGAGCAGTAGAGTCGTTTTTCCAGTTCCGCGTGCACCCCGTATGCATACAAGACGGGAATTCCAGTTGATTTGGCTTTCAAGGCTTCTGATAAAGTCCATGTTTGTTGAGGCAATTTTCTTTCTAAAGAGTTCTATTAGCTTTTCCATAACTCTAGTTTACAATAAATATGTAAAATTGTTAACTCTGTTTAACAAAAATATTAAAAATTTGTTAAATGTAGTTTACGGCAAAGCATTCTCAATCGTACCTTCCCAAGATTCACTGATTAAATCCGTTATTTTGATGTGGATTGTTCCGGCCGATTTTGGGATTTCATATTCACCTTTTACGAGTCCGTTCTTTTCTGGGATGTCCGTTGTTTCAGGGCTGAATGTCACTCCGTCGTAGTTCCAGTCGATAAAGACGCTTTCTGCAAGTTCTTTCCAGTCGCTCACGTCTGTTTTTTCTATGCTGAGTTTTTGCAAAAGATTCATCGGGTAGAAATTTTTGATGATGAGTTTGCCGCCTTTGATTATGACTTTTGCGTCTGAGTCACGCTTAAAACGCAGGTCTTTTTTGTCTCGCAAGAGGTCGATTATTTCTACATCTACCTTAAAGCCCATCTTGCTTACTTCTTCTTCAAACTGAGCTTTTAAGTTGGGGTCGTGTCCCATGCAGACAAAAGTAATCTGCTCAACCGGCTTTGTGGGGTTCTCTTTCTGCCGCTCCTGCCATTCAGAGATATTTACATTGGAAAGCAGCTTTGCAAACTCGCTTGCGGTTGCTATTCGGTTGATTCCGAGAATGCTCACCTTTCGGCCTTCGTAGAGTGCGTCGTACACATTGCTGTCTGTGAGTTGTTCCATTCCCATTGCTTCGCAGATAAGGCGTTTTGCTTCAAGTTCATTGCGGAAGAATTCGTAGTCGTTTACGTTGTAGACTTCAAAACCTGTGTAAAAAGTGTCACACGGAACTTGTTTCGGGGTCTCATTTTCAAACAAGTCCTTTTGAGATGCTGAATCAAGTTCAGCATGACTGTTCCTCTGGCTTGGACTGTCACCCTGAACTTGTTTCAGGGTCTCTGCAACTTTCAAGAGCCGTTTTGTTGTGGTCTGAACCGCGCCAAGGTTAATGTCAGCACCGATAAAGCGTCTGCCAAGTTTCATTGCAACGGCTTGGGTTGTGCCGCTTCCCATGAAGCAGTCGAACACGAGGTCACCAGGATTGGAGGAGGCTTTGATGATGCGTTCGAGAAGGGCTTCTGGTTTTTGTGTGGGGTAATTTAACATTTCGTTTCGATATCTGTCACATGACCAAATATCAATCCACCAATCTTCAAGTTTTTTTCCTTGGGCTTCAAGTTCTGCTTTTAATTCATCATTTTCTTCTGTGTTACCAAAGAGTTTTCCCGTATTATGAACACCACTTTTATGAGCAATATATTGTGGATTAAACGTAGAATTTGAACCAGAATAAAATAAAAGAGTATCATGTTTGCGAGGGAAATTTTTTGAAGACTGTGCAGGACCTGTATAGCACCATGCAATTTCATTCCTAAAATTTGTCGGACCAAATAATTCATCCATTATTGCACGAATATAAGAATTTCTATGCCAATCACAATGTAAATAAATGCTTCCATTATCCGAAAGAAGCTCCCTGCACAAAATGAGGCGTTCGTACATGAACTGCAAGTATTCGTCATTTGTCCAGATGTCGCCGTACTGCTTTTCTTCAAAAGTCGTGCTGTCGGTAGTGGCGGCCTTTCCACGCAGTTCGATTTTCTTTTTGTAGTCTGCCTTGCTGTCAAAGGGCGGGTCAATGTAAATGAGGTTTACTTTACCACGAAAGTCTTTTAAGAGATGACTCATCACCTGCAAGTTGTCGCCCCAATATATTTTGTTCCGCCAGCCGTCAACGTCCTCGCCGTAGCTTTCCTTTAATTGCGCGGGGTAGTACGGTGTTCCTGTAAACGGTCGCTTTCCTGTCCAGCGGAGTTCCGGATAGCCACGGATTGGCTCGTAGTTGAATTCAAAAAGTTCTTTCTGTTCGCTCATATTTTTCCTCTTGAATAACAAGCGGATTTGTTCACAGCTAACGCTGCTCACGGTTTTTAGTGAAGATCGTTAGACCTGAACAAATCCGTTTGTTTTATTTCTCCTAAATATTTTTTCCGCAGTAGTATTTAAAGTCACATTCTTTACATTGCTGTGCACTACATTTTTTCTTTATTGCAAAATCCTTCTCTTCAATGCGGTGAACTACATCTGTTACGTCTTTGATTGTTTTTTCAACAGAAGCATTTTCATACTTGTAGCTTACAATCGGGCTTTCGTCTGTCGTGCCCGTGTAGAATAGATTCAGTCGACTGATTTCTTTCCCCGTTCGTTCATGGATAATCTTTGCGTAGATTTCAAGTTGCCGTCGGTATTGCGCAAGCCGCTCCTTGTTTTCCGGGTCGTTCACGTCGGGCTTTTTACCGGTCTTAAAATCAAGAATCTCGTATGTGTCGCCCTGCCCTCGCACCAAGTCGATTTTTCCTTCAAGGATGTAATCTTCCTGTTGCAGCGTTACCGGCACTTCTGCCTCTTTTACTTTCTGCCAGTCACCTTTTGCGAAGTCCACATAATTCTGAATATTTTTTCGAACAACTTTTAAACTGCTTTCTGAAAAGTATGCATTCTCTGCTTTTGAAATTTGCCTGTAATTTTCTGAAAGCCATGCGTCAATCTTTTCGTTTGTAACTTCATTGGCACGGCCTTCAAGAACTGTTTTGTGAATGTCCTCGATTGTCTGATGTACGAGCGTACCAAACAAGAACGAATTATTGCGGACAGGCATAAACTCAAGCTCGCGAAAAAACTTGTACTGCAAAGGACAGGCTTCATATAGAAGAATATGGCTTGTAAAAGAATATTCATGCTTTATGTCGCTGGGTTTTACTTCTTCTAATACAGGAGTAGTATTTCCAGATTCAAAAAGTTCTTCCCAATCAAGTACATCGTTATAGACTGCATCGAAATATTTTGAAGGGCAATTATGCTGATGTGAAATTTTCCCACCACGAGAAGTATCCAAGTCGCTCAATACAAGCAGATTTTGTGCACGGCTGAATGCAGTGTAGTAAAGCCGCCAGAAGTCAAAATATTTTGTTCGGTTGAGCGGTTCCCATGGAGTTCTGTGATGATAATATTGTGCAATATCTTCATCGAGTGTATCAAAACTCTTTCGCGGACTTCGGCCAAGAGAAGTCACCATCGTGACAGGAAACTGCAAGCCTTTAGACTGGTGGATTGTCATAAAGCTTATACAGCCGTTGGGTGTTACCATGTCAAAGTCTTCGTATTCTTCAAGTCCACCGTCGTAAAGGAAATTCAGATAGTTTCCGAAAAGCTGCTTTAATACCCAATGGAGATTCTTTTTTTCAGCAATAAAGACATTTACATTGAACATTGCTTCAAAACGAGTTAATAACTGGCTGAACTTTGCAAGATTATAGGCAGGGCGTAAATCCTGTACACCAGAATCAAGTTCCACGTCAATCAATTCTTTGAACAGTGGGAACTGCAAAATCTGATAGAACAAATCCGCAAATGCGTAGTCAGTGTTGTGAGTTAGATTCGCAAGTTCCTTGAATTTTTGTGTTGCAAATATTAAAAGGCTTTTGTGCTTTGCCTTATCTTTTCTGATTTCCTCTCCAAAATATTTTGCACACCCCTCATAATATGAATAGACATCATCAGCTTTGCGATAATCAGGATTTGGTTTTAAAACATCTTCAATTAATTTTGGAAAGATGAACATATAAAAACCGATTGCAAGGCGGATTTCTTTTCTTTCAAAAAACATATCGCTTCGAGGACTGAAAGTGGGTATTCCATGATCTTCAAGATATTGGGCAAGACTTCGGGTATTGTCGTTTTTTACGGAATAAGAAAGAACTGCAATCTGATTGTAGTTTTTGAGAATGTCTTTTTCTTTTAGTGCGGTAATAAAATCAAAAACTTCCTTACACCAAACATCAACTTTTGCATTCCCCATCACACGGATTACGCCGGGGTAGTTTTCTTCTTCCTCGCTTGTATTCTTTGCGTGACGGATTGTTTTGTCATAACGGAATTGCTCTCCGTTTTCTCCTTCCCAATTTCCAGTGCTGCCGTCTTTGTCTACTGAAAGCCAGGGAGATTTCATATACTTGTTGTAAAAAGCGATTATGTCTTTTTGCGAGCGAAAGTTATCGTTCAGTTCGATTTTCTTACATTCGCCTTTTGCAAAGTTTTCCTGAAAACGCAAAATATTTTCTACCGTTGCACCACGGAAACGATAAAGAGCCTGGTCATCATCTCCCACAACACAGATTTTATTTTTCGGTTTGCTGAGTTTTAAAAGAATCTGCTCTTGAATGCGATTCGTGTCCTGATATTCGTCAATCATTAAATACTGAATCTTTTCCCGCAAATCGTTCAGCACATAATCATCTTTTAAGAGTTCCCACATCATCGTTTGAATCAGTGAAAAGTCCAGTGCATTATTTTCTGCCAAAAGCGCACGATATTCTTTGGTAAGGGAAGCAAGAACTGGAAGAGATGCACAATCTGTACAAGATGCAAGTTTTTCTAAATCAAGGTTTTCTTCACTTGGCCGGCTTACCAATGCAGCTATATCTTTTGCAAAGTTCCAGCCGAAATGCCCGTTTACCAATACGCCAAGATTTTCTATTTTATTGAATCTCTCCGTATTCTGAAAAATTAGATACTGTTTTTCAAAATCATCTAGAACACGGTAATTTCGGGAAAGACTTGTGTGTGCCCGGTATTCTTCAAGGATGTTCAAAAAGATTGAGTGAAGAGTCCCGATGTACATGTCGGAAATGTCAATTGTAATACCGAGTTTGTGAGCAAGGGATGAAATACGGCTTACAAGTTCTTTTGCGGCTTTTTCGGTGAATGTCGCAACCATTATGTTTGAAGCTGGAACATTTAAGTCGGCCACAAGATGAATAACTCGGTCTACGAGAGTCTTTGTCTTGCCGGCTCCCGGACCTGCAATTACAAGCAAGGGCTGCTCTGTGGTGAGAATAACGGACTGTTGCTCCGGGGTGGAGGTTGAAAAATCTAGAAGAGGCATTGCTTTCTGTTCAAGTTTGGGCGAACTGATTTTATTTAGTAAAAATACGGTTATACCCACCTTCAACATATAATCGGACACTTCCACCCACTTTTAAAGATATTTGAACGGTTATTTTGACCTTATGAACAATTATCAAGATGATTTTATAGAAAACCTGATTTTTTACAGAACCCAAAAAGGAATGTCGCAACTAGAACTTTCCGGTATTTGTGATTGTGCAAAAAGTACGATTGGAGGAATTGAATCAAGAAAAAATTTCCCATCATTTGAACTGATTCTAAAAATCGCTTATGCCTTGGAAATTCACCCTGCCGACCTCTTCTTGCGCAATGCCAGCCAAAGCCGGGAAGATGTACGAAAATTTTTTGACGAGGAGCTTTCTGCTAAAATGAAGGAAATGGTGGAAAAGAGATTTCCTGTGTCGGAAAGTGAAGAATAAAAACGCAGCAGACAAAAGCGCGGCAGGCACTGGAGGGGCGCGCGTAGCGCGTTACCGCAGGGCGGTAATGGAGCCGAAGGCGGAACCCCGCAAGCGCCACACACGAGAAATAAGTGGAAGCATAGGAAAAGACTGTATTCAAAAGCAAGCGCCGCAAAAAAATCAAGAACAAATAAACTAACGTTCGTTCATTTTGGCAAATTTTTGGCTATTTAGAAGTGATAGTATTTGCAATTTGAAAAATTAGGGTCTATACTATATGAAGGAATAAAGTACAGTCGGGAGTTTTTGTTAGACTTTATGAATTTTACACTAGATGTTTCGAGTAAAATTAAATTATACTATCAGTTGTATAATCAGATAGCAGAAGGAATTAAATGTGGAAAGATTCCTGCGGGAACCAGACTACCGTCCGTTCGTATGCTATCCGAGGAAGCAAAAGCCAGCAAAAATACAGTCACAAAAGCATATTCGGAACTAGAAAAAGACGGTTTTATATACTCAGAAAGTAAGCGCGGTTATTTTGTTGCAGAATACAAGGGCGCAAAAAATGAACTTCCGGCTCAGGATGAACAGGAAAAAGAAAGCCAAAGCCGCAAAAAGGAAGACAATTCTATTCCCACGGTGGATTCCATCTTAAAGCAATATGCACAGAATAATGAATCCGTTGCAAAATCAATAATTATTCCTTCCGAAGAGATTCAAAGCGAAAGCCTTCTAAAAAAGCCTGTAGAAATGTCTGAACCAAAAGAGGATGCCCCGGTGGCGGCAGAAGAAGCTAAGGCGGAAGAGTCTAAGGCGGATGCAGATAGAACAGAAATCGCCAGTGCTGGGCAAAATACCCCGGAAGCGGCAGTTGCAGAAAATAAGGCGGATGAAAAGCTTTCCTTGCCAGAAGCAAACGATTTAGCAAAAGCTTCTGAAAAAGCTTCTGAAAAAGCTTCTGAAAAAGCTTCTGAAAAAGATTTAGAAAAGGTGGCGGAAGAAGCTGCGACCAAAAAAGCTGTTCAGGAAGCAGAGTCCAACGACTTTGACGGAGAGGCTTTCTTTGAAAAATATCTTTTTGAATCATACAAAAACATTTTGATGACCGGCAGGCGGAAACTCCTCTATGCAAAAAGCGGCCCATTTGGCGACGAATCATTCAGGAGGGTTCTTGCAGACTTTATCTTTAAATTCCACAACATAAAGGCTTCCCCGGAAAACATTATCGTGGGTTCTGGAATGGAAATGCTTTTGTGGAACGTTCTTCAGCTAAAGTGCATGAACACGCCGGTTGTTAAATACAGAGGCCTATTGAACCTTGCAAATCAGGCATCGGAGGGGAATTTACAGGGTCTAAAAGCATTTGCGGCGGTTGCGGAAGACACGGCACAGAGCACCAAGCAAATATTTTTGGACGCAAACATTCCGGTTAGGGAAGTGCCGGTGGACGACCAGGGCATAAGCTTTGACTTTCTGGTTACGTCGGGAACAACAATCGTCTATGTTACGCCGGGAGACATACCGCTTGGTTCCTTTGAAGACAACAAGCAGCGCAAGCAGGAAATTCTTGACTGGGCAAAAAAAGTGCCCTACCGCTACATCATTGAATATGACACGGACACTTCAAAAGAGGCAGATTCACTTTACAAGCAGGATGATGACAGCGACAAAGTTATCTATATAAATTCATTTTCTAACTTGCTCTGCCAGGGAATAAATGCGGCATTCCTTATTCTGCCAAAGGATGTCTGCAACGAGTACAAGCAGCACTACGCAAACTTTGACTGCTCGCTGTCCTATCTTGACCAGCTTGCCTTAACGGATTTTATTACGAAAGGGCATCTTGAATCTTATTTGAACAGTCTGGAAGATTTGTGAATGGGGATTTTAGGTAATGATTTTTCGTTGGCTTGCTAAATTTATATGTATGGGTTAGAATCTAATTAAAAATAAATAAAAATATAAGGAGATTTTTATGGACGAATTGCTTCCAATACTTTCAGAACTCAAGCCCGATGTTGACTTTGCAACAGAAACGGGTCTTATAGACAATGCCATTCTTGATTCATTTGACATCGTGCAGCTTGTTCAGCAGCTAAACGATGCATTTGACATAGAAATTGGTGCCGAAAACATTGTTCCGGAAAACTTCAATTCAGCAGAAGCAATCTGGAATATGGTACAGAAGCTTCAGGACTAGCGTACCGGGTTTAGCGTGATAAAAAAACATATAGCCTGCATCATAACCTTATTCGCATCAGCCCTACTCGTGCTTACAGGTATTTTTAATTCCTGCAATTCCGCTTTTTATGACATTGCATTAAAATTCAAAGACGGATTTTTGCCAAGCACGGACGGTGGAAAAGGCAAGCAGCTTGTCCAGATAGACATTAACGAAAATGCGATAGGGCAGTTGCCGCAGGGAATAAATGCATGGGAAAACCTTGCGCAGATTTTTTCATATTTAAATGAAGAAAACTCAGGTATTTTGCTTCCGACGTTTTTTGCAGAAAATGCACCGGCAGCACCCAAGCGCAAAATCCTTGGGCAAATGCAAATGAGCAGCTGCGTGGTTCTACCGGCAGAACCTGTTCCAAACGAAGTTATCCCCTATCTTAGCCAAGACATTTCTTTAGCCCAAAAAAAGGCTATAGAAAAACATTTGTGCTACCCGCGTGTTCTTAACGGACAAAAAATTGCAAAAGCGGAACGCCTTGTTATTCCTTCTGATGAATTCAACCGCTTTGCAAGCACGATTGCATTTGTTTGCACACCGCAGGATACGGACAAAGACGGTGTGCTTCGGCGCATGAATGTTTTTTATGCCTACAGCGACGGCTACATTCCAAGCTTTGCTTTTGCGGCCGCATCCAAAATCCTTGGCATAAAGCAGGACTCTATCGTACTTGACTGCGGAAACAAGCTGACTTTTTCTTGCAAGGACGGAAGCGAATATAAGATTCCTGTTGACGGCGAGGGAAGAATCCTGGTTCCCTACACTTCAAAAGAGCTTTTTCCCAAAATTAATTTTGAATATTTCTCGCAGGCATTTTCTGACTCAGACCTTTCCTTCCAAATAAATTCCCTTTTAAAAGGCAAAACGGCTGTTGTAACAGATTCCACTTTTGAACGCTCCCGTGGCGCACAGAACTTTTTTCTTTCCCCGCTAGGAAGCACAATTACGGAAAACACTGCCGAGCTTTGCCTCTTGAACGCTTTCCTGGAAAATTCATTCTTTGGCATATATCCTGTCTACGCTAAATATGCAATTCTATTTTTTACGGTGTGCATAATATTTTTTGCCTCCCTTTCGCGAAGGAAACTTACCTTCTTTTTAGCCTGCATATTTTTAATCATTTTAATAGCGGCGGCGGAACTCTTTGTTTTTGTCTACATGAATATTGCCCCCTGGATAGCAGGCCCAATACCTGTTATTCTTGCCGGATTTATCTTTGAACTAATCAGGAGAAGTTTATGATTGATGATTCGCAGATTTACCAAATGATTCAAACTGCACTAAAGATGAGGGAGCGCTCATACTGCCCTTATTCACATTATGCGGTTGGAACAGCCTTGCTTACCAAGGACGGACAGATTTTCGGGGGATGCAACATCGAAAACATTGCCTTTGGACCAAGCAACTGCGCGGAACGCACTTCCTTTTTTAAGGCTATAAGCGACGGCCACAAGGAATTTGTTGGCATTGCTATTGCAGGCGGACCTGCGGGAAAGGAACCGCTTGAATATTGCACGCCATGCGGTGTTTGCCGCCAGGTAATGGCAGAGTTTTGCCACGAAGATTTTTCTATTATAATGGCAAAAACAGACAGCGACTATAAAATCAAGACTCTGGGTGAACTGCTCCCAGACAGTTTTTCTCCGCATGGACAAGTTGGTGTTCAAAGCCAAGAAGAGTCCGAAGAAAAAAAAGAAGAATAGCAAAAAAAAAGACTTGTCCCAAAAGAAAATCTCTCTTTTTGGACAAGTCTAATTTTTATCCCAATAATTTTAGTTTAGGCCAAGCCAAGGCCAGAAGTCCGGGTCTTCCTGACCGATTCTCCAGAAGCCTATGCGGGTAACGCCTTTTTCCTGGTACATGCGGGCCCTCTTAACAAGCGAATAGGTGTCATCAAAGTAGCCTGTTACGTGAACAGTTGCGTCAAATTCAAAATGAGGAATTCCGTTTGCTGAATCGCGGTCTACGTTCGTAATGTTTTTCTCGCCAAGAATGCGGTTAACGCTTTTGAAAATCCAAGCCTTACTGTAGGAAGTGTCCTGCCAGCTGCGTCCGTAGAATGGGAGTCCCATAATCAGTTTTTTGTTGGGAAGGGTCTTTACGCAGTAGTCTGCAACGCGGCTACACCATTCAATACTTGCAACAGGGCCGGGTTTGCTTGTTGACCAGTGTTCATCGTAGGCCATAACAAGGATGCGGTCTACGAGAGGCTCTATTTCCTTGTAGGGATAAATGTCGTCTACAATATCCTTTGTGCGGGCTGCAAGGGCAACCGTAAGCCATTTTTCCTGACCGATTCTCCGTCTGATGTCTTTAAGGAAGGTCTGGTAGTGCTTTCTGTCGCGGTAGGGAACGTTCTCAAAGTCAATCTGAATTCCGTCGTAATCCTTTGCAGCGGTTTCTATTACATTCAAGAGCCTGTTGCGGCAACCAAATTCCGGGTTCAATACCATGTGGGTAAGTGCGCGTCCCCATGATGTAAAGACAAGGTGCTTTCTTCCCTTAAAATTCTTTATCTTCTTGATGTCGGGAATTGCAGATGCCTCACCGTAGCTGTTTATGTCAACGCTAAAATAGCAAAGGTCTGTGAGCGGCATTGTTGCGGGGTCAAACTTCTGCTCTTCATCCTGCATAACATAGCCCCAAACCTCGTGGAATTTTACGGGACTTCCACCGGGACTTTCCTTTACGTAAGAGCTCTTTATCTTTGGATTTTGAATTACTGTAATGGGAACAACTTCCGGCTTCTTTTCACCAGACTGGGGCTCTGAACCAGGGATGTTAACATTCGCGTTTACTTCCGGCTGAGCTTTCTCCTTTTTTCCGCCTGCAAAAACAGAAGAAACCATAATCAGGAAAATTGCAGAGAAAGAAAACACTGCAAAAACAAGTCGCTTTTTCAAAATAGAACTCCTTTTTTTGGCTTAGCGATAAGCCACGTTTATTTTATCATTCACTTTTTTAAAACCACAATCAAATCTTACGGAATGTGAATTACTTCACGGGGCTTGCTGCCGTTTGCAGGTCCAACAATTCCCCTCTCTTCCATCTGCTCAACAAGACGGGCTGCCCTATTGTAGCCAATTTTCAGCCTGCGCTGAATGTAGCTTGCACTGGCTTTTCCAGCCTGAACAACTATGTCCAAAGCCTTTTCGTAAAGAGGATCTTCACCCTCTTCGCCGAACAGAGACATCTGTCCGTCATCTTCATCGTCGTCATCAACAAAGATTTCGTCGTCTATGTATTCGGGCTCTCCCCATTCCTTTACGGCACCAACAACATTTTCAACTTCCTGGTCGCTAACAAAAGTTCCCTGTATGCGCTTGGGGAAGGGGTCAGTTGCACTGGCATAGAGCATGTCTCCCTTGCCAAGAAGCTTTTCTGCGCCAACCTGGTCTATGATAATGCGGCTGTCTGTTTTGCTTGCAACCATGAATGCAATGCGGCTTGGTATGTTTGCCTTGATAAGCCCCGTAATTACATCAATAGAAGGACGCTGGGTAGCAAGAACAAGGTGAATTCCAACGGCACGGCTCATTGCGGCAAGACGGGCAATTACTGCTTCCAGCTGCTTGCCTGTTGTGGCCATCAAGTCGGCAAATTCATCAATGACGACAATAAGATAAGGAAGCTTTTCCGTAGCAATATGCCTTTCCGCAATTTTCTTGTTGTAGGTGGAAATATCGCGCACTTCCATGCCGTTCAAAAGTTCGTAGCGGCGTTCCATTTCGCAAAGACAATACTGGAGAGCCTGCAAAGCCTTCTTTGGTTCAGTAATTACAGGAGTCAGCAAATGCGGTATGTCGTTGTAAAGTTTTAGCTCTACGATTTTTGGGTCAATAAGAATCATCTTTACGTCATTTGGCCCGCGCTTGTAAAGCATGGAAAGAATCATGCTGTTTACGCAGACAGATTTTCCAGCCCCTGTTGAACCCGCAATAAGAAGGTGGGGTGTCTTTACAAGGTCGATTATCTGGGTTTCTCCCTGAATATCCTTGCCAAGGATTACAGGTACGGCCATCTTTTTCCATTCGGGGCGATCCTGTTCTATACATTCGCGGAAGGAAACGATTGACCTTTCCTTGTTAGGAACTTCTATGCCAACCGCACGCTTTCCTGGAATTGGGGCAACAATACGCACTGAACTTGCAGCAAGGCGCAATGCAATGTTATCCTGCAGCGCAACAATCTTGCTAAGCTTTACGCCCGGAGCTGGAAGCATTTCAAACATGGTAACAACCGGGCCCTTACGGATTCCCGTTACCTCTGCCTTTATCTTGAATTCATCAAGGGTGCCTTCAAGATTGCGTGCTGCGGCCTGTGTCTCTTCGTCTATAATCCAATAGGGATTGTCCGCATAGGCAGTAAGCAAATCCGTGGGAATAAGGTAGGGGCCTGCCTTGTGTCTTTTTGGCTGGGGAACGCTTATTGGGCGGCTGCCGTATTCATCGGTAACAATGGCACGGTCTGTGGGAAGGCTGCTGTTTGCAAAAACAGGGTTCTCTTTTGCTTCATCTTCTTCTACAAAAGTCTCCCTGTCTGCATCATCTTCTATGTCTTCTAGGGAATCGTCACCGTATTCATCTTCATCATCCTGATTCTGGTCAAAGTATTCAGAATCCTGGGAAGCATCGAACATCTTGTCCAAATCTTCAATGTCGCTTTCGTTTTCTGCAGAATCTATTTCTGCAGCAAGGTTGCGGCGGTTGTTCTTTGCAATAGATGAATCTTCTGCTTCTGCAAATCCGCTGCTTGTACTTGAAAATTCGGGTTCCTCTTCCTCATCGGGCTGACCATCTTCATCCGTAACGATTCCGTCTTCTTCCACCTGTGCCCTTACGTCATCGTCCATCTTGGCAAAGACATCGTCCAGTGCAGAAAGCAGGGCACGACCTTTGCGCGAAGGGGTAAGGTTGTGAACAACATCCTGTGTCTGGTGGGGCTGGGGAACTATCTCTTCCTCGTCCCGGGCTTCTTTTATGAATGTGCCTTTCTTTTCAAGGGAAGGGTCAAATTCAAAGAAAGTGCTTTCATCTTTTGCCTCTTCTTCGGAACCTGTACCAACGACTTCAGCTTCATCCTCTTCATCCTGCCCATTCTGCTCTTGTACGTCAGTTTCTGCAAGTTCTGCCAAAAGGTCATCTTCGTCATCAAAGCCTGTTTCATCTGCCGATGCTTCTTCGGCTGCCTTGCCTGCAATTGGCTCATCCTCCCCCAACTTGTCAACAGATTCTTCCATAGAAAGCGGAATGCCTGCATCATCAGATACAATTACGCGCTTAACAAAAACCTTTTCAGGTTTGCCGCCGTCCTTTGAGGGGGTATAAAAATCTCCGTCCTTTTCAATGTCTTCTTTTTTGGCAGAAGCAGTTTGATTTTCCTGTTCAGCAGGCTGGCTGTTCTGGCTAACGGTCTGGGCATTCTGGTCTACAGTCTCTGCAAATGCCTCAACAGTCTGGGCGGCAGCGGCATCATCAACGCGGATTACCTTTGCCCCTGTCTCTTCTTCGGGATATTCAAAATCGTCTGGATTAATGTCATCCGGGTCCACGGAATCGGCATCATCGTATTCATAGCTGTCTGCAACATCAATGTCGTCGTCAAATTCAGTTACTTCTTCGCTTTCATCGCCGACTACAGTGGCATCTTCCTTCTTTTTCCTGGTACCAAAAAAATCATCCAGGTCAACGTCTTCATCAGAGCCACGGGCAGCTTCCTGGTGCTTGCTTCTGTCTTCCAGGCGGGCAATATTGCGTATCTTGTTGGCAGAATTCCTTATGAATTCATCAACTGAAGCCCTCTGCGAACCCTTTCCATAGGAACTAGGGGCTACAGAGGGGTCTTCAAACTGGTCGTCAAGTTCAATCTGGTCATACTCAGCCTCCTTCTGGCCCTGGTCAACCGACGGCTGGCCGGTATAGGCATGGGCTTCCTTTGTCTGGGCATAGGCCTTGTACTTTTTATGGTTCTTGGCATATTTTGCTTCCAAAAGACTTGCAAAGACCAGGGTAACCAGATATTCGGCAATGACCATAAAAGATGCAAAGGCTGTAATACCAACAACCGCTACAACCGCAAAAGCCCCACTGTAGTTTTCAACAACGGAGCGAATCCACTTTTCGGCACCAACAATCGTAAAAAATGGGACAAAACTTACCAAAAGGCACATTGCCCGCTGAACAGACCATCTGTAGTCAAGACAAAATGCCCCGGAAACAAAAAAGAAGACCGGTATAAGCAGGGAAGAAAGACCAAATGCCCCTACGACAACGTGCCCCAGGGCAGACAAAAAGCCCTGCTGCTCAGGAGAAAGCGTTCCGTAATCAAAAAATGCAAGAAGTATACCTATGGAAAACAGTGCTGCTACTAAAAAAAGCGCAAAAGCCGCCAAAATAGAAGCAGTTTTTTCCTTATTTAAAAACTTATAGACCATTTACCCACCCAATTCATTTTATTATCGGATTTTTTTTTCAACAGTTAATTCCTAAAATCTCTATTTTTTTGTGTTTTGGGGCTGCATAAAAGCTTCCAGGCAGTTTTTTTTCCCCGGGGCTGTGTGTTATACTTTTATGCATGGCTGGAAAGAAGATTATCTAAGCCTTGGTGCGTGATGCGAAATGGAGATTTTGTTATGAAAAGAATATTGTTATCAGTAATTTTATTGTTAGCCTTTAATTTTGTTTGTGGATGTGAGCGTATGGGAATTTATATAGGCTCTAGTGAGAAAATTATGAATAATTATGAATTAGACAAAGCTGAAAAAATCATAAAAGCAATATGTAACAAGGATAAGGATTCTATTCTCAACTTTTTTTCAATTAATACGACAGATGAAAGAGACTTGGTTATGAATGACATTCCTTTCCTTTTTCAATTTGAGGAAAGCGATTTTTCTATTAAACATAGTTCTGTCTTTGAAGCAGCCCAGTTTTATGGTGGCAAGAAGACTAAGAAGTGGGAAGTATGTTGCCGTATAGAAAATTCGGGAAAAGAATACTATATGATTTATGGAGATATAATAGATTCCAATCACAAGAAGACTGGTTTATACTATTTATTTCTATGGTCATCTGAAAATCTCCAGAAATATCATACCTTTAACCAGTGTGATCTCCCCTACGGAATAATGACCGAAGAAAAATTTGCGGAATGGATAAAACAGCAGTATCCGTAATCAACAGCCCTATTTAGTGATTGATGTTATAATGAGTAATTCAGGATTTCAAAATACAGAGGCGGTAAAATGGTGTCAGGGAAATTAACATTTTAATATGGAGAGAAAAAAATGGAAAAAGAATATTCTGTAAAACTTTATGATGATTCTGTTGTTAAATTTAAGCTAATCAGCAAAGATGTTTTTGATGAATTGCTCACGCACCAAGGCTGGGTTGAATATTCAGACCCCTTTACCTATGAATGCTCTCTTGTTTTTACCAAAGCATATACAAATGGTTCTGAGTTTATTGCATTGGAAGAAAAAAATATAAAGGAAAATGCTGTTTACAGTCGGAATGAAGCATTCTTTAATCTCTTAAAAGAAAACGAATTAGTTTTTTTTGGAGAAAGAAAATATGACCCGGACAGTTTTCATTATATGCTGATATATAATGAAGACAAGGTTGCAACACTTTTTAACAATCATACGAAAAAGCAAATTGAAGGTTTTTCAACTGATGAAAAATATTATGAACTGGATGATGGACGCTATGCAATTGTTTTTAACGATGGCGGTGCCGAAGTCTTTATGAATTTCAAGGACATGGAAATTTTGGAAAGCATTATCGGCTGTTAAAATCGTTTTTCCGTCGTGCTTTAAAATAGTAGAGGTTCTATGGTGAAAAAAACAGAAACTTTTAAGCTGAATAAAAATGTAAAACTAGTACTGGAAGTTGTGAATGAATTAAACTGGACAAAATGTTTTATTAAAGGAACAAATGTTTCCATGTACATTGGAAGCGAGGTTTACTCATATATAAAGGAAAGGTTTGATAAAAATTTCAAATCCAACAAACTAAATGAGCCTGTTGTTGAATATAATAATAAAAAAATCTACAGAATAATAACTTTAAGTGATCCTTATATGACACTTTATAAAAGTGTAGACGGCAACAAACTTTTGATCCAAAATGAAGACGTTGAATTTGTAAAAGAAATTGATTTGGAAATTGATAATTATGATTAAAAAGATTTATTTGCTTTCTTTTATATTGTGTATTTCCATCTTATCCGGCTGTTCACGGACAATATTTTTGTCTCGTAACATAACGGATAATTTTAGTAATACAGATGCCCTGGAATTGGCAAAAGCTGTCCAGACAGAAAATGTTTCGAGAATAAAAAAAATATGCAAAAAAAATCCTGAGCAGATGTATGCAGTGGACAATTCAAATCATTACACACTCCTGCACTGGTCTGTAAGATGCTTAAAACTAAAATCCATGAAAGCTCTGCTGGAATGCGGAATGGATCCTAACATACAATGCCTAGAAGGTGGAGAAACTCCGTTGTTTATGGCCTGCTGTTATGGGGAAATTCCCCCTGATTTTGTAAAGATTCTGCTTGACTACGGAGCGAATCCTGACATTTCCTTGAAATCCGTTCCACTGGATTCCAATGGCGTTGTTAACAAATTTTACATTGAAGGAACGACACCTCTGATGATGCTTCCGTCAATGCATATACCTGATAAAAAGATTAACATGGAAAAGGCCAGGCTCCTTGTTGAAAAAGGGCATGCAGATATAAATTTAAAGAATGTTGATGGAGAGACTGCAGCCATTGAGGCTTTAAGGGTCAAGGATATAGAAATGTCAAGATATTTAATTGTTGACTTAAAGGCAAATGTAACGGATGATTATTCGTTTAATTATGATGAAAATATCCCCTTGAAAACTGTTGGTTTACTTCGCCGATGGTGGATTTTTCCATTGGATTCAGAAGAGTATAAAATAAAAATGGAAATTGTAAATGAATTTAAAAATCAGGGAATTGATTACTATGCGGAACCCGTTCCTGCTGATGTAGAAAGACTGATAAAGAAAAAATACCCCGACACTTGGGAAGAATACATAAAGGTGTATTGAGAAATATGAATACTAACAATAATAGTTTTAACCCGAAATTGATACCAGGTATTATCTTCTTTTTTTTGGCTGATGTTTTATTGATTGTTCAGATTGTTTTGCACAAGGACTTTTTAATAAAATATAATACTAAATGTGTTATAATTATTTGTTTGGTTTCTTTTGTGTTATCATTAATAGGCAATTTATTTGAAAAGAAAAAACATGAAAAAAAAATGTTTTTTAGTTTTTACTTTCGTTTTCACATTATTTTATGTGTTACTATTTATAAACTTTAAAGTCGTTTATGGAATATTATGACAGTGACAAGGCTTTTTCACAAAATTAGAGAGGTGGATTATGACTTTAACGATTCTATTAAAAGTGTTTGGCAATATATTATTTGTTTTTTTTGTGACAATGGTATTATTTATTTGCAGAGTTTATATCAGAGGAGGCGACTTTAAGACAAATCTTGTTTGTTCTTGCATCTTTTTTACAGTACTTTGTATATTATTTTCTGTGGATTGTTGCAAGAATTTGTAATGAAAATATTAGGAGAGTAAAAAATGATTTTTATGAATCAAAATATGGCAACTGAATTGGGCAAAAGAAAATTACTAAGTAACAAGAAAAAATCAGATTCAATCATAAAGGATATTGTTGAAAATACAATACTAAAAAATGACTGTCTATTGTATGATAAAGATAAAAAAATTCAGAAATCATCAATTTCGTCACTGTGGATAAAAGAAAATTTTTTTGACTTTATAAACTATGAGGCTACGATAAATGAAATAAGATACGGAAAAAGTTTTTTTCAAATGTTAACATTTTTTATCTAGTTGATAAATTAAGTTACGAATTAGAAACTAAATTTCGCAGAAAACTAGTTTTATATTTGTCGCTACATGATTCAGATGTTGATATCCGTTTTCATACATTGCGAACTACAGAAAATGATTGGTTGGATAGTAATTTGGATTCTTATGACAATCCAATTATGTGTAGAAAATAATTAATGCCTTCAGAAAAGAAAAGGATTGGTTATTAAAAAATGGATGGACTGTAGAATTCGCGTATTTCGGCATAATCTACAACTTTCATCTGTAAATAAATTTCCAGATGAAAATTCCGGCTAGAAGTGGTAAAATATTTTCTGGAGGAGAGAAAAAAATGGAAAAAGAATATTCTGTAAAACTTTATGATGATTCTGTTGTTAAATTTAAGCTAATCAGTAAAGATGTTTTTGATGAATTGCTCACACACCAAGGCTGGGTTGAATATCTTTACCCATTACAATTTCAATGTTCTTTACCTTTTGTTAAAGCATATACAAATGGCTCTGAATATATTGCATTAATGAAAAAGAATATAAAACAAAATGCAGTTGTCTGCCGGGAGGAAATGTTTTTTAGTTTATTGAAGGAACCCGAATTAGTTTTTTTTGGAGAAAGAAAATATGACCCAGACAGTTTTCATTATATGCTGATGTATTATACTGAAAAAACATCCATTATCTTAAAAAATCATAAAATAAAAAAAATAAAAGGTGATTCAAAAGTACAAGAAGGTTATTACGAAATTGACGATGGCAGATATTTGTTTTTGTTTGATGATGGCAGAGCCGAAGTCTTTATGAATTTCAAGGACATGGAAATTTTTGAAAACATTACTGGCTGTTAAAATCGTTTTTCCGTCATAAAAATGATTTGCGGATCTTTAATCCGTGCCAGTTATGGTGAAGGATTGAATGCTAAAGCGTCTGCTTTATTAAAACGGAGAGCTGAAATAATGAGTAATTCTGGATATAAATATACGGAGGCCGTTAAATGGATTTTAAACGAGTTGTAGTGCTTTTTGTATTCTGCTTTATCCTTTTTTCATCTTGTAACAAACAAAATAATACAGAACCAAAAATTACAGTATTTCGGTCTTGTGAGATTAATGATAATACTTTATTGATTAAATTGAAAAATTCTCATGATAAACCTATAGGAGAAATAAATTATGCGGAAATTTATAGAGGAGGATTTATTCCAGATGAAGTTATATATGATGAAAATGAAGTGTTAATTAAGGAAGACCTCTCTTGGGCCAATTTTGATTTTAATAATGAAGGAGAATACAGAATTTACGTCAGATGGTTTGGTGGAAGTTTAACAGTGAATGCAGTATATATTGACAAAAAATTTAGGGCTATTAATGAACGTTATAAAAAATAATAAAGTGTTTCTATAGTAAATATAAAGAAAATATGTTAACCCGTTTAAAAGACAGTAAATATGTAACAATAATTTTGGGGCGAAATGAGTAGAAATATGAAAATGTTTTTTATAATTTTATTAATAGTAATTGTAAGTGTTGTATGTTCAAAAATATTTTTTTCACAGAGTTTACCAAGCCAAAGAGCAACATATTATGGAGACGTACCAAAGAGTAAAAGACTTCTTTTAGGCTTTGGAGATCAAATATCACACGAGGCAAATTTTGGACCAAGTGGACGAGAAAATGATGTAAAAGATTATTTAGCAGCAGGTTTGGATCCGGATTATTGCTTAAAAATGTATGATGGCTGGCAATTCAGAAATCCTTTGATGCTTTTTTGTTCTGATTTTTTATTACTGTCTTATTATGAAAAAGATTATATTCTTCCTAACTATGATGTAGAAGTTTTTAATCAACTTATAAATGCAGGAGCAGATATAAATAAGTATCCATATATCTGGGCAAATGTATATTTACATAATGATGATATGATAAGAATTTTCAAAAGAGATCATGAGAATTCAGAAAATGATGTTAAAACATTCATACCCTGCTATATATCTGATTGTAATCGTTCATTGAAAATGTTTTTAGACGCTGGTGCCGATGTAAACAGGAAGGGTTCCCCTGTTCCATTTGAAAAAAATATTTGTGAAAAAATAAGTGAGGCGAAGATTCAGAAATACTTCAATTCTCCAGATTCCACGTCTCCGATTTACGAGGCAATAAAAAAAGGCATGATTTGGGAAAGTCAAGTTGATTTGCTTTTGAAATATGGAGCGATATTGGATGAATCTTGCCTTGATGCTGCAAAGCTTAGCGGTGACGAAGCTATGATAAAGAAAGTTAAAACATTACTTGAATTACAAGGCAAATAAATAGCTGCATAATTCCCATATAATATGGCGATAATCCTACAGTGGTGTTTTTTCATACCCCACATCTAGCGTCCCTGCTCCATAGCAACCCCACCCCGCTTATTCCCATCAATCGGCATTTGTGGGAATAAACAGTTTGTGGAAATGGCCTTTTTGCAGATGGAGCCTAGCCCCGATTGGAAGGGCGGCGAAGCCGTTGCCGCCAGGCAATGGAGCGGGAAGGGCCCCGCGGAACCCTGGAAAGCGGGGAATGCGGTGGATTTGACCGGTGTCGTAGACCCAAGCACAGAGGAAGATTCAGTATGCTCCAGAAGAAGAAGAAAATGCCCCTTTACGCAAATTTCATTTTTAGGTAAAATAAGTGCCCTATGGAATTCACACAAGAACTAATTGATTCATTAAAAGTTAATGAAGTAGAAATCATGCAGAAAATCGCTGGAGAGCTGAACATTAAGATTGCTCAGGTCAGCGCAGTTATCAGCTTGGTGCAGGAAGGCTGTACCATTCCTTTTATTTCCCGCTACCGCAAAGAAAAGCACGGTTCGTTGGACGAGGTTCAAGTCCGCGAATGCGACCATCTTTTTACAAGCTATAAAAATCTTGAAGAACGCCGCCTCGAAATAGTAAAGGGCATTTTTGCACAGAACAAGCTAACCGAAAGTCTTTACAAAGCCACAATGTCCGCAAAGACTCTTACCGAACTTGAAGACCTTTGGGCTCCATTCAAGAAAAAGAAGAAGACTCGCGGTATGGTTGCCGCAGAAAAGGGTCTTGAACCGCTTGCAGACGCAATGACGGAGCTTGACGATAAGGCAATCGAAGCAAAGGCAGAGGAATTTGTAAAGGAAAACACAGAACAGCCCGAGCTTAGCGTTGCCTCAAAGGAAGACGCTCTTAAGGGTGCCCAGGACATTCTTGCTGAGCGCGTTTCCCAGGACACAACGAACCGTGAAGACATTCATTCCTATTATATGGACACCGGTTCAATCGTTACAAAGGGTATTGTTCCCGACGGTCAGGATGCCGAGACAGCAGAAAAGACTTCCACTTACAAGATGTACTGGGACTATTCGGAAGCCCTTAACAAGGTAAAGCCCCACCACATTCTTGCAATCAACCGTGCAGAGCGCGAAAATGCCCTTGAAGTTACGCTGGACGTTAGCGTTGCGGATGCAGTAAAAGAAATCCAGGCAAAGTACAAGCTGCCAAACAAATATTATAAGGATGCTGTGGAAGACGGTGTTGTCCGCCTTTTAAGCCCAGCTGTTCTCCGCGAAATCCGCAGTGACGAGACGGATGCTGCAGACGAGCGTGGAATTAGCCTCTTTAGCGAAAACCTTAAAAACCTTTTGATGACACAGCCAATCAAGGGAACACGTGTTCTTGGTGTTGACCCTGGAATCCGCACTGGTACAAAATGTGCCGCCCTTGACGAAACTGGCAAATACCTTGGCTACTTCCTTATCAAACAGGTTACTGCCCCGGATGAAGCCTACAATGCCGTAAAGCTTGCCATTAAAAAGTACAACATTCAGGTTGTTGCAGTTGGAAACGGAACTGGAAGCCCGGAAGTTCAGGCTATTGTTAGCAAGGTAATAAGCGAAAACTACCCGGACGTGCGCTATACAGTTGTTGATGAATCTGGTGCATCCGTTTATTCAGCAAGTGACATTGCCCGCGAGGAATTCCCCGACCTTGACCTTACAATCCGCGGTGCCATCAGCATGGGCCGCCGTTTGCAGGACCCGCTGGCCGAACTTGTAAAGATTGATCCAAAGGCAATTGGTGTTGGCCTTTACCAGCACGACGTAAACCAGAAAAAGCTTAGCGAGACTCTGGACGAAGTTGTAAGCTCTGTAGTAAACCAGGTTGGCGTAAACCTTAACACGGCATCTGCATCGCTCCTAAAGTACGTTTCTGGCATTTCCTCAAGCCTTGCAAAGAAAATTGTTGCCTACCGCGATGCAAACGGAAAGATTACCAGCCGTGAAGATCTTAAGAAGGTAAGCGGACTTGGACCAAAAGCCTTTGAGCAGTGTGCAGGATTCCTTAAGATTCCCGAAAGCGACAATCCTCTGGACAACACATGGGTTCACCCGGAAAACTACGAGGTTGCAAAAGACGTGCTTCCTTTGGTTCAGAAAAAGGAAAAAATCTCTGCTGAATTAAAGAAGCAGCTTGAAGAAAAATATTCTGTAGGCGAAACCACAATCAACGACATTGTGGACGAGCTTGCAAAGCCCAACCGCGACCCGCGCGATGACTGTCCGGCTCCAATCATGCAGAAGGGCGTAGTCAAGTTTGAGGATTTGACCGTTGGCATGAAGGTAACTGGAAAAATCAAGAACGTTGTTGACTTTGGCGCATTTGTTGACATTGGCTTGCACGAAACAGGCCTTATCCACATAAGCGAACTTAGCGACGAATTTGTTTCTGACCCGCTTGAAGTAATCAAGGTTGGCGATGTAAAGGAATTTACGATTATTGACCTTGATGAAGCAAGAAGAAGAATTAGCCTTTCCCTAAAGAGCGATGCATCTTCCAGGGGAAGTTCAGCTTCTCACGGCAGCACAAGTTCTTCAGCCGGCACATCCGCAGGTGGAAAGAAGAAGATGCTTATCGTAAAGAAGGGCTCTGCTTCCGGCAAACCCGGCATGGCATCCGCTTCTGCAGCAAAAGGCAACGGTCAGCGCAGGGAGCGCCAGAACTACGGCAGCGACGACGGAATGAAGTACAATCCATTTGCTGTCCTTTTAAAGAAATAAGACGCTAAAGACAAGATAAAAAAAATAATTTTGTAAAACAGACTTTTTCATGGTATAATAAATTTGTCGTGAAAAAGTCTGTTTCTTTTTTTTTAATGATATTTGCAACAGTTTTTATTGCATTCTCTCTTTTCCTGTCATCCAGATCTACAAAATGGACCCACCAGTCATTTTTTAAAGCCGTATCCCCCTGGTCAAAGCTGAATTCAGGCTGGATTATTGACGGCGAAACTTCTTCTATTCAAGACGGAAAGCTTTCCATAAAACGCGTGTTTTCCCAGACAGACTGCCTAAAGGAACTTTTCTTTATTACCCACAACCAAAACGTTTTCATAACCATAGACGACGGTAGCGAAACAAGGACTTTGTACAGCTCCGGCTATTCGGGCAAGCAGATAATCGGTTCGGAAAGCGGCAACGCAATTCATGTAGTAAAAATCCCGGACTGCAAGGTTCCGCGCTTTGTTATTACGATTCAATTTAAAAAGAATTTCAGCTCCTCAAATGAACAGTTCAACAGATGGTACTACCAGATGTTCAGGGGAAGAATTCCCACGATATACATAGGCAACGAAGACACCTGCATCTCCAGCTGCATTCTAAAAAGCCTTTACCAGGTTATTCCCATTGTGCTACAGCTGATTGCCGCAGGAATCATATTGATTTTCTACTTTGTAAACCACAAGAATATGAAGACCAAGCGCTGCCTTCACATTTTCTGGTTCACCATGATAACAACCACGTCCCTTATATGCGAAAGCCACATTGGCTTCTTGTATTCAAAGAATACATTTTCCCTCTACCTGCTTTCCACCCTCTTTATTGCAATAAGACCTTCCGCCTTTATGTTCCTCCTGCAGGAAAAAAAGCTTCTCTCAAAAGACGAAAGAATCTATAAACTGCTTAACCTTATAATCCTTGTTAACATATTCATAACATGCGCCTTGTCCTTTTGCACCTTCATTCCCTTTTCATTCGTAAGGATTTACCTTCTGGCATTTAACTTTATCCTTGACTGCTACGGTATTATCCTAATCTTCTCTGATTCATTCTCTATAAAGGCAACGCTTGACGT
>Ga0256407_10001623_pt1 | contig 46210 bp, 82 predicted proteins | sample RumenRJG_04DNA_FD_193489 | JGI IMG/M metagenome (GOLD analysis project Ga0256407, IMG submission 193489) | Bovine rumen microbial communities from Lethbridge, Alberta, Canada - RJG_04 | ecosystem: Host-associated > Mammals > Digestive system > Stomach > Rumen | place: Canada: Alberta...
CGCATTGATCAAATATTTAGAGAATTATATCACATCATCCACTGAAGCGCAAACGCTACTGAAAGCTGCCGGAATTATCTGCCGAGATTATAGCGCAGCTGCCGAAACCAAAACCCGTTTAATTACGGAACTGACAAAAGACTATATGGGGGTGGATGAATGATTCTGAAGAAGATTATCATCGAGAATTTCAAGGGCATCCATTATCTGGAGATCGATTTTCAGAAGAATCTCGTCATTATCTCCGGCAGAAATGCCACTGGCAAGACCACTATTCTGGATGCCTGGTTCTGGCTCTTGTTTGGAAAGAACAGTCAGGGTGACAGCAAATTTGAGATCCGTGAATTGGATCGTGCCGGAAACAAAGTCCATCAGACAGTAATCTCCGTAACCGCAATAGTGGATCAGGACGGAGAAGAGAAGACCATTACCCGTAAACAGACGGAAAATTGGGTCAAGAAGCGTGGGCAACAGGATCGTGAGTTATCCGGCAATAAAGACAGCTTCGAGATCAATGGATTTCCCAAGAGTAAAACTGAATATGAGCAGTTTATCTCATCCATCATTGATGAGAAGGTATTCCGTATCTTATCTAACCCGATGACATTTCCGGCGATGGACTGGAAGGAACAGAGAAAACTTCTTCTCAGCCTGATTGATATAAAGCCTGATGTGATCGGAGCGGTCATCCCTGATTTCAACCTGATTGCCGGAGATCTGACACAGGAATCTCCAGATGCAGTCAAGAAGAAATACACCAGAGAAAAGACGGAACTTGAGAAGCAGCAGAAGCAGCTGCCGATTGAGATCAATACCTTATATCAGCAGATCACTGATATCCATGAAGACGAACTGAAATCCAAGGAATCCTCCCTCAACGATTCTATTTCAGAAGTACAAGCAAAGATATTTGAACTAAGCAAGGTCAGTAATTCTGCGACAGAAGCTGAAATACAGGCGTGCAAGGTCAGGCAGAGTATCATCGTAGCATCAGCTAATGATGAACGGAATGCCACTATCAGAAGCGCTAGAAATGCATTTGACAACATTGAACGGGAAGAACAGTCACTGACTTTCCGTATCGGAACGACAGAAGCACGTCTCAAGAGGATGCAGAACGATCTGGTAAACAAAACGGCACAGATTGATTCTGATCTGGATGCCTACCAGAAACTGAAGGACAGCACATTCCCAGAGGATAAGAAGGTCTGCCCAACGTGCGGACAATCTCTTCCGGCTGACAGCATCGCAAAACTGAAAGCTGATTGGAAAGAAAACAAGAAACAGCAGCTTGATGAGAAGAAAGCATCCGGCAATGCCCTTGCAAAGAACATCAAGGCACTTGCGAAGGATGTATCCGAAGAAGAGAAACGTCTGGCTGATGAGAAAAAGAAACTTACGGATCTTGGCAAGAAGAAAACCGAATGCAAACAGGCCCTGGATGCAGCTGTCAATGCTCCGGTCATCGTGGGTAATGAACTGCCTGGATACAAGGAACTTGAAAAGAAGATCGCTGAACTCACCGCATCTTTAATCGATGTAAAAGAAGCTAAGAGACAGACGGATGAACTGCGTAGTCAGGAACAGGATCTCAAGATTCAGTTGTCTGATGTTATATCTGAATTGGCACAAGTCAAGGTTAATGAACGTCTCAATAACCAGATTGAACAGAGACGAGATGAATTGAAAGACGTGGCGCAGAATATCGCAGACTGTGAACGCAGACTGTATGCTCTGGGAAATTACGTTAAGGCTATTGCGGATCTGATCAACTCTAACTTTAAGGGACTCCAATTCAAACTATTTTCATCGCAGCTGAACGGCGGGATTTTCGAAACCTGTGAGATCACTTTTGACGGAGTTCCATACGGAAGTCTTAATTCTGGACACAGGATTATTGTTGGACTCCATATTATCGAGACATTCCAGAAACTGTACGGAATCAAGGTTCCTGTCTGGATTGATAATTCAGAATCAGTTTCACATGGAAATATGCCGGAGATGGATTGCCAGATGATTTGTCTGGAAGTGTCTGACGGCGATAAATTGACAGTTTCATGACTGGTGCAAGCCATAATACTGTACCGCTGTAACCGCTGTCCTCTGGTTTATCAGCGTCACCATAGGGGATGATTTTTAATGCGGGTGGTGACTCCTTTATAAGAATTTTTTTAACCAGAAACCACGGTCATCTGAATCTTATTTGTCGGCATAGGTGACGAATTATTAGTGGGTGTCGAATGGTATAATCTCCTGTTTTGTCCGGTGGTGGAATGGGTAAACACTAATATCAGATAGACAGGCTTTGGGGTTCGATTCCCCCTGTTCATAACCACGGTGAAATAGCCGATTGAACACGGTTTGCGTTGGATATAGTAGCCTGTTATGTGGGGTTCAAATCCCCACCCGGACAATCTGAGAAAGAAAACTCAGGTGGATGTCAGTAGGACGAACGACATTTAACAAAAAAACTCGTTAATGGTAACTGCGAAACGTAAAATACAGTGCGCTATTACAGACTTCGTCCTAGTCGTGTAATAAATATTCAAGCGAAGCACTTACTGTTCAGCCGTTGCTTCTAAAACATAACGGCAGAACTTATCGGAACCTAGTTCAATGGCAGAACAAGTACATTGCTGATGGCTTGAATCCGGGTTCAAGTCCCGGGGTTCCGATTTTACAGTAGGTGTACAACTACTGTAAACGGTAATTCAAAGAGATAAAGTCAAGGGTTAGATTAATTTAGTGTGAGGGTGGTGTATTCGTTGGCCACGAATAACGGCAGACTTGAATGGTATGAATTATCGTTAGCGCCGTAGTTTAATTGGAAGAACGCTCGGGATATTACCGAGAAATATAGGTTCGAGTCCTATCGGCGCAATTCTCCCAGTTTTAGCAAAACTGGAGGAAGTTGTCTGACAGTGGGAAAGACTACGTTATGTGGTGGCGGAATAGGTAGACGCTAAATTTTGGTCATAGACATTGGAAGTACCAAATTAACCGAGATGTCATGTAAGGTGTAAATCCTTACCCACATAATTTGGCCTTATAGAATAATGGAAGTCGATTTAAACATGTAGTTCGCTCCGTGGTCAAGGAGAGGTTCTGGTTCGATTCCAGATAAGGCCGTTACGGTGGTCGAAGGTAAAGACTGCCGCAAGTCATTTTGGAACGTAGCTTAACTGATAAAGCGTCAACCGTAAATGCATGCATAGTTGATGTTGTAGGTTTGAATCCTACCGTTCCGATTAGAAATGAAATACTAACAGGGCAGAGAATGGTTCACAGTCAGATGTAATGAAGCTGTTACCGTAACTGGAACAGAGATAATTTCACGGAGAAAGGATTTTATCTGGCGATCTTTGGATGGACTGCCCATTTCGGAGCGTAACTCAATGGCAGAGTTTTGGCATTTAAACAAGGGGTTTGCCACCTACTTGTAATGTCGGTTCGAATCCGACCGTTCCGATTTATTCTTTGCGCGAAGAATATTACCAAATGAAAATCGAATAAAGATAGGAGAAAAAGAAGATGGCAGCAAAGAAAGTTGAAGAAATTGCAATCCGCAAGACTGAGTATAGCACCGCTAAGATCAAGATCGTTGGAGACAGTCCGCTGATCGTCCATGCCTGGAGCGAAAAAGCCAAGCGCGAGATGTTTGAAGCACAGACGGGGAAGGGCAAGACAAAGAAAAAGCCTTGCAAAATGCCGTTCGATGATTTTGCGAGAGCACTTTACTGGATTACGGAAATGCCCACAACTGTCATTAAGGATGAATGCAACGGTGAGATGCGTGAAGTCGTAACAGAGGAACTTTTCGATACGGCTATTGAAGATGGAGCGAAGTTTGGTTTTCCGGCAAACTCGTTCAAAATCGCCGGAAACTCAGCTGCATACAGAATGGGTTGGGTTAAGAACCAGATGGCTCTCCGTGGTGCATACTTCATCACATCCGAGTACGGAGAACTTGCAGAGATCAAAGGTGATAAGCCGATGATCCGTGAAGACACTGTTAAGGTCGGGATGGGATCAAGTGATTTGCGGTATCGTCCGATTTTTAAGAATTGGCATTGTGATCTGACTCTGACTGTTGACAAGGGATATGGTCTGTCTATGGACGATGTTGTGAACGTGATCAATGCCGGTGGCTCTGGAGTTGGCATCGGTGAATGGAGGCCGGAGCGTGATGGTATTTTCGGTCGGTATCACGTAGAAATCACGAAATAAATCTATCTCTCCATCTGCTCTATCTGGTTATGGGTAGGGCAGATGTTTGGCAGTTACGTTGCGTTCAGGCACGTCCTGGTGCGTTGCGTTGTGTTGATGCAGGTCGCGTTAAGGCAGTTACGGCGGGTTTCGTTTTGTTTCGGTGCGGTGTGTTTAGTTGTTTTTCGGTATGGCATGTTTCGGCAGTCGAGTTAAGGCACGTTGGTGTGCGGTGAGTCAAGGTCTGGACAGGTGGGGATTCGTAAGGTAAGGCAGTCGAGTCTGGGTTATGCGAGTTTTAGCGTGAGAGGTTAGTTGGTGTACGGAATGGCAGTTTGCGCGCGTTATGTCTCGTTTATGCGTGTCATGTTAAGCCGTGTTTGGTTTTGGCAGCAATGGTTTGGCTTGGCTTCTCCTTATTGGCAGTTGCGTTGTGTCGAGTTTCGTTGGGGTGCGTCAACTTACGTTAAGTTATGGTGTGGTCAGGCAGTTCTGGTGGGATGTGTCTCGTTCCGTTATGGCATGGTGTTGCATGGCAGTCTTGGTGGGTTATGTCATGTTAGTTCGTTGCACGGTGTTGCTAGGCTTGTCGGGGCAGTTTTGGTTAGCTTTGGCTAGTTAAGGCGTGTCATGGTAGTGCAGTCGGGTCGGGGTCAGTCTGGTTATGGAGCGGAAAGGTTTATCAGGACAGTTGTGGTAGATCTAGGTAGGTCGTTGCAGTCTAGGTGTGGTGGGCTTGTCACTTTTCGTTCTGTCAAGGCTTGTCAAGGATGATAAAAAATCGAAAGAAAGGAATTACAATGGCAGCATTTGTTTCTAAGAAGTATTCGTATGCAACTGGATACGTGAGTAAGGTTTCCGCGCAAACTGTCGGTGAATCTCTGGAACGGATCTCCGAATACGGCGAAAAAGTTACAGCACAGAGTTTTCTTGATTTCTCCAGAGATGTAGATAGTCCTACGCATGGAATGTTTGAGTGGGATGACTCCATAGCAGCAGAACGATACAGACTGCATCAGGCATCAACGATCATTTGTCACCTGGAATGCACCGAAGAAGTATACGAATCAGAACCCACACAGATCGAGTTGAAGAAAAAACAGTAGAGCCTATCGATTCGACATATTACAGAAGTGCATATGTGAATGTGGCAAAAAGAAGTGCCGTAGGACGCAAAGCGGAATATGTTCCGATCACACTGGCGATGAGTGAAGAAGACACACGCAAACAAGTGCTTGAAAATGCGTTCATGTCGTTACGTGCGTTCGAGAGATCCTATTCATACTTGCGGGAAATGGCTCTTGTCATTGATGCCATTCATAAGACGGACGAAATGGTTCACGAAAAGAAAGGAGACTGAGTAATGGCAAGTACACAGGTCACTAACAAGACCACCAGTAAAGTAGGATTTGCTACGTTCTGTGCGAATCCAGTTGTCAGGCAAAACATTGCTAATGTTGTAGGCGAAAAGCAGACATCATCGTTTATCGCAGCGGTCGTGTCATCGGTTCAAACAAATAAGGCACTTGCTGAATGTACAAATAGTTCTATTTTCTCTGCGGCTCTTCTGGGGGAATCATTGAAGTTATCTCCGTCACCGCAGCTTGGACAGTTTTATCTTGTGCCGTATACGGATCGAAAAACTGGCATATCAGAAGCACAGTTTCAGCTTGGAAGTAAAGGTTATAAGCAGTTGGCAATCAGAAGTGGTCAGTACCGTAAGATTGTCACTTCCGTTATTAAACAGGGAGAACTGAAGTCCTTCAATCCGATCACTGAAGAATATGTGTTTGAACCAGTCCTTGATCCGGCGATAAGGGAGAAACTTCCAGTTGTTGGATACTACGCATCATTTACTCTCGTTAACGGATTCCAGAAGGAACTCTACTGGTCGAAAGAAAAGATGGTGGAGCACGCAAAACGTTACTCTCATGGGTATCGGAGTGATTGCCAGAAAGGGACACAGTATACGTTCTGGTCAAAAGATTTTGACGGGATGGCCGAAAAAACAATGATCAGGCAGCTGATCTCAAAATGGGGAATCATGAGCATTGATATGCAACGGGCATACACATCCGACATGGGAGTGCTTAATGAATCTGGAGAGGTCAGATATGTAGACAATCAGGATGACAATCCTTCAGAAATCGCAGCTGCGGAAATTGCAGAAAATGCAAATCAAGAAGAAATCGTCATTGAAGAGGGTGGAGAGGAATGATCTTCTCATGTGCTAAGTCTGGCTCAACTGGCAATGGTTATTTTATCCGTGATGATAATGAACATTATCTGATGCTCGATTGCGGTGCAAAACTGAAATGGATCAACGTCATTTCTGCATGTAATTTCAATATTTCTCTGGTGGATGGTCTACTCGTTACACATTGGCATAATGATCATCTGCCGGATGTGAAGAAGATCCACAGACAGGGTATTCCAATATACGGTTCCCATGAATTGAAAGAGTATGTGCAAGAAAATCAGGGAGAGATAATTCAAGGACTGCCGGAAAAGAGAAAAACAACGATCAGTGGCGGTTGGAAAGTGGTTCCCTGGTATGTTCCACATACTGGCAATGGCGGTGAGAATGTCCCATGTTTTGCCTATTATATCGAGTCTCCAAGTGGATACAGGACCGTTTACATTACGGACTTCTTGTACAGTCCGTTGACTTTCAAGTCATTGAAACCGGATACGATTCTGGTAGCTTGTAATCATGATGATGATATTGGCTCCGATAATTCTGAGAAATTCCGACACGTTGTTTCCGGTCATTCCAGTTTAAGTACAGTGAATGAACTGATCAAAGTAAATCAGACAGATAACTTGAGGAATGTAATCTTGTGTCATCTGTCACCATCAAACGCAACGCCGGAGTTAATGTTCCGTACAATACAAAGCACTGTTGGGGAGCGAGTTTACGTATTCATTGCCCATGCGGGTATGCAAATAGATTTAAGGCATTCATTACCTATACGGGTATGAAAATAAATTTAACAAAGTGAGGTAGCAGATTTGAACGTAATTATCATTTCTGGACGGCTTGTAAGAGATGCTGAGATGTCCACTATTGGCAGTAAAAATACTCCAAAAGCCAGTTTTTCTCTTGCCGTTAACAGACGGTTTAAGCGTGAAGGACAGCCGAATGCTGATTTCTTCCCCGTTAATGCTTTCGGGGCAATTGCCGAATTCATGGGTAAGTACGGAAAACAGGGCGTGAAATTCGAAATCTCTGGACATCTTCAGCAAGATCGATGGACGGATCGTGATGGAAAGAACCAGACGAGAAATACCATCATTGCCGAGTCTATTGAATTTGCAGAATCCAGGGCGGTTTCGAAAGCCAACACTGGTAGCAACACAGCATCTGCTCCGGCAAAGAATACAGCTACGGCTGAAATTGATGACTTTGCCCAGATTGATCCAGAACTTGAAGACCTTCCTTTCGACTGATGCTGCTTATGACGGATGAGCGTGGGAGAAGACTTTTCCGTCTGATTGATAAGAACTATGCCCTTGAGCCATGTGCTTACTGCAAATTCCATAACGGATATTTGACGGTCGGACTTATGAAGACACACCGATGCATGGCACGTGGCTGCGAGGGTTTTACAAAGATTGACTGCAAATACTGGGAAGAGAGACGGAAGAGGAAAGAACGAGCAAAACGAAGAAAGCATCAATTGAAGTATGGAGCATTAGAACATGAACGATTTCGAAAAGATAAGTGACAGAAATATAGATGATTCCGGCGGTGAGATGCGTGAGAACTGTATCTACTGGCTACAGGGAGATAAATATGTGACCGTCAATTTAATATCTGGCAGCAGACTTGCAACCCGTGTCAGGGATCTGGTGAAGCGGTTTCCTGACGATGTAAAAATCGAGTCCGAGAAGCACGGAGTGATGATCGCAACACTTCCATTGAAAGCGGTGAAAATCGGAATAAAAGACATGAAATATACAGACGAAGAACGCAAAGCGATAGGTGAGCGGCTCAGGAATATCCGAAACTAATGGAATAGCAATCGAGATCGACACCTATTTCGGTTCGTAACCCAGTTAGGGTACTTCTTATAGGGTATGAGTCTTACGAAGCAAAACAGCCATCAAGATCATTGTTATTTGAATGAGAGGTGAAAATGAATTTATTTGCTGAAGCGATGTTCAAGATAGTGGTATCAGCACTCCTTGAACCGAAACATATTATCCACAATTGGAAGACCGATGAAACTATTGTTATCTGGCCGGATGGTGACAAAACCGTTGTGAAGCCGACAACCGATGCAGAGAGATCTCCGTACTCAGCATTTACAGCTGCACTGGCAAAGAGAGTTTACGGATCGAATACACAGGTTACAAAGCGTGTCATGATGACTGAAGAACCGGAACCGAAGAAACCGAAGAAGATCACATCCGAATCCGACATCATCAAGGTCAGTGCCACAGACATAATGAATGGCACTCTGGAAAAAAGAATGGAGCAAGCGTGGGACTCCGCAATGGAAACACTTCGGCAGATCGCTGCGGAAGAGAAAGAGGGTGAGTCTTAATGTCAATAAAGCATGGAATGTCCAGAACTAGGCTGTATGGATGTTGGGTTGGCATGAAAGAGAGGTGTGATAACAAAAACAGACGTTTTTACCATCGATATGGCGGTAGGGGCATCACATATTGCAAGGAATGGGAAAACTTTGAACCGTTTATGGATTGGGCACTTGCAAACGGTTATTCAGATGGCTTGACATTGGACAGGATAAATAATGATGGGAACTACGAACCGTCAAATTGCAGATGGGCAACCCAGTCACAGCAATCATACAACAAGACGCATCTGCCAAATGCAACTGGCTTCAAAGGAGTTCACCCTTCCCGCAGACATAAAGGCGGGGAAATCATAGGATACAAAGCGACTGCATTCCTCAACCATAGGGAAGTATATATCGGATTTTCCAAATCCCCAGAAAAGGCAGCGGAAATCAGAAGAAAATATTTGTTGGAGAATCATTATGATTTTGCTCTGTGATACGAGACAGAAAGCGGATAAGCACAGACTGAAAAATAAATGGTTTGCAGATAACGGAATTATGGTTAACCGCTGCACCCTCGTCTGTGGTGATTATCAGCTTGCCGGAGATGGCTCTATAGCCGTAGATAGCAAGTCAGGAATACAGGAAGTCATATCTGACGTACAAGTCAAAACAATGACCAAGGCAGCTATAGCTGTTGAGATCAGAAAAATATGCGACCAGTTTAACATCGGCGGTGACTTCGATGATGTCATGTATCACTTGATTACGGATGACGATGCTGACAGATATCCAGAAGCACAGATTACGGATTACTGCTTCAAACGGAAGATTCCTGATGAAGCCATGAACAAGTTTCTGGACTTATACACGAAACGGCATGGATTCTTCCATCGCGGTCTTATCCGTGCAAAACAATACGGAGTGAAGTTATACATCCTTGTAGAAGAACCTGGTATCAAGACGATCAAAGGGGTCTATAACTGGCATAACCCAAGAGCCGATATTTATGTCAGGACTTCGGAAATCATCGGCATTAATCGTAACGGATCTCCGAAGTTTAAGCGCGCTAGGAAATATCCTAACTGTGCTACTGGCCCACAGATTGGCAAGGCAATGTTTACTATGCAGAAGAAGTACGGCTGCGAGTTTATTTTCTGCGATCCAAAAGATGCCGGAAGAGTAATCATTGAACTTCTGGAAGGGAGATATAAATGAAAATCGATAAAAGCACAGAAATAACACTGGATTACTTTTTGAAACTCCCAAGGATGGCTCAATTGTTGTTTTTTCAAGAAATGGAAGACAATGTTACTGAACCGGCAAAAACTCCGTATTTGTATTTTTCTCTATCAGGATGCTTCTGTGTGGAAGGTACTGAAAGCCCAATAGAAAAGATATTCCTATTCGCATTCACGAGAAGATCTGCGGAAAGACTCGAAAGCAATCATATTAATATCTATCTTGAGCCACAATACGAAATCAAAATCGGACGCAAGAAATACCGCGCAGATTTTTATGTAGATTTTGATAATGTCGATGAGTCCACAAACAAAATGACAGATGAAATCAAGCTGATAATTGAATGTGACGGACATAATTTTCACGAAAAAACAAAAGCACAAGTAAAACGCAATAATGAACGTGACTATGATTTAAAGAAAGCTGGATATGAAGTCCTCCATTTTAGTGGGAGTCAGATTTATAACGATCCGTACAAATGTGCTGATGATGTAATTGACTTCATTAATTCGAGGTTGGTGGAAGCAAAAAAGAATTATAATAACAAGCTTTAAAGACCATGAACAAGGAGTGCTGTAAATGCCAGATATTAAGCGAGTAGTAAATACCGCTTTCTGGGACGATGAAAAGGTGATAAATGATTTTTCCCCAGAAGATAAGTATTTCATGCTCTATCTTTTGACAAATAAACATACAACGCAGCTTGGCATATATAAATTCGTTCCGAAGCAAGTCGGATACGAGATGGGCTATTCACAAGAAGCGGTTCTCGTGCTATTGGATAGATTCGAAAACAAGTATAAGATTCTCAAATACTCCAAAGAAACTAACGAGGTGGCTATCCGTAATTATCTGTTTCACTCTATTGTAAGCGGTGGCAAGCCCGTATACGACTGTTTATTAAAAGAGGAGAGGGATGTTATTAATCGAGAACTGCTTTGGTACACGCTCGAAGGAATGCTCCGCAAACAACGGATGCTACCAGGAAAGATAAATGCCACGGTGGCTTCATATATCGATCATCTGAAAGAAGAAAGAACCAAAGAAGAAAGATACTTTAGTAACCCGATAGATAGTACAGAAGATATAAATATAAATGATAATGACAATGACAATGAACGATACGTCCACGAATCGTACCACGAATCGTACCACGAATCGTCCGATTATGGTAAACCTGTAAAACGGTTTATCCCTCCAACAATTGAGGAGATTCGGAATTACTGTGCTGAAAATGGGTTAACAAATGTTAATCCAGAAAGGTTCTTTTACTTCTACGAAAGCAATGGATGGAAGGTCGGGAAGAACAAAATGAAGAACTGGCATATGGCGGCATCCGGGTGGAATACCAGAGAACAAAGCGCAAGATCTACAAAACCATCTTTTGATAGGGAGGCGTGGGTTAACTCATGAAAAAAGAAGAGTTTCTTAAAACACTCGATCTTATTGACGGAGCATACAATAATTTCACAATCACCGAGAAATTGGTAAATGTCTGGTTTGAGTTTCTTGGCTCCTTCCCGGAAGACATCTTTCACAAGGTGGTTTCTGAGTACATCATGGAAAATCCGAAGCCACCGGCAATCTCTGATTTTTACGGAAGGTGCGAGAAGATATCTGGATTTCGTTCACGGTCACGGGAGCATGAATGAATATTTACGAGTTTAAAGAATCGGATGCACAGGAATTTGCCAGAAACGTTGGTTCACAAACCAAGAAGCACGGAGACGAATTGCAGTTCCGTTATTGTCCTTATTGCAAGGGTGGCAGAGGTATTCAGAAAGATCAGTTTACCTTCGCGATTAATCTGAAGACGGGAGCGTTTAATTGCAAACGTGGCAGCTGCGGTGCTACTGGCAATATGATCACTCTGGCAAAGGATTTTGACTTCTCACTAGGTTCGATTACGGATGAATATTACAGACCGAGAAAACAGTACCGTACATTCAAGGAACGGAAGGAACCGATTATTCCGAAGGAACCGGCAATAAAGTATCTGGAAACCAGAGGGATTTCTGAAGAGACGGCAAAAAAGTTTGAGATTACTACACAGAATGATCATGACAACATCCTTGTATTTCCGTTTTTTGATGAAAAAGGAATCTTGCGGTTTGTTAAGTATCGAAAGACTGATTTTGAGAAGGGCAAGGACAAGGCTAAAGAGTGGTGCGAAAAGAACTGTCAACCGATTCTGTTTGGAATGAAGCAGTGCAATCTGGATAACAAAACACTCGTTACTTGCGAGGGGCAGCTTGATTCACTGTCAGTTGCGGAATGCGGAATAGAAAACGCCGTCTCTGTACCGATTGGAAAAAACGGTTTCACCTGGATCTCTTACTGCTGGAACTGGTTGAAGAGTTTCGATACAATCATCGTTTTCGGGGACTATGAAAATGGCTCCATATCCCTTCTGGATGAGTTTTCACGGAGATTTGGTCAGAAGGTTAAGCACGTCAGAAAAGAGGATTATAGAGACTGCAAGGATGCAAATGAGATTCTTTTGAAGTACGGAAAAGAGCAAGTTATTGCCTGTGTCGAAAATGCAGTGGCACTTCCGGTGCAACAGGTTATTGATTTGTGCGATGTCGAGGATGTTGATATTTATTCGATCCCGAAATTAAAAACAGGGATTAAGCAGCTTGACAGACTTTTGTTTGGTGGACTTCCTTTCGGCGGTGTTCATCTACTGACAGCAAAGGCCGGATCTGGAAAGAGCACATTTGCAAGTCAGATCCTGATCAGGGCAAGGCAACAAGGATACAAGTGCTTTGCATATAGCGGAGAACTGCCTAATTATCTGTTTAAATCCTGGATGACGTTCCAAGTAGCCGGAAGACACAGTGTGTTCGAGTATGAGAATCCGAATACTGGTTATGTTGGGTATTCAATCTCAAAAACAAATAAGCATTTGATATCGGAATGGTACAAGGGATACATGTACATTTATGATAATTCCGCTATTCATGACCGAGAAGAGACGGTAGGACTCCTGACGATAATCGAGCGGGTTATTCAACAGTATGATGTAAAGGTGATCCTTCTGGACAATCTTATGACGGCGATGATTATGGATGCATCGGATGGCAATAACGAATATGCAAAGCAGACTGACTTTGTAAATAAACTCCGTAAAATCGCATTGCAGTATAACGTGATGATCATCCTTGTTGCCCACATGCGGAAGAACAATTTCGGGAATGTATCGAATGATGAGGTTGCCGGAAGCAGCAACATTACCAACCTTGCAATGTTAACAATGTCTTATGACAGAGATAAAGATCTGATGGATGATCAGCGATTGATCCGGCTGATAAAGAACAGGTTATTTGGAAGACTCGATACTAATGGAATTACCGTTGAATATGACGAACGGTCGAAACGCATCTGGGGGACTGGGGATGATCCAGACTTTGATTACGGATACGATCCCAATAGCGATGAGTTTATCGATCTGCCAGATGACATACCTTTTGAGGAATTGTGATGACTGAAGATGAGAAGAAGAATGTATACGCGAAGATCAATGCCTTATGGAAGAACGCCAGAGATGGAGATTTGAAAGCTAAGTTTTGCATCGATTATGCGTCATATGTCTACACATTGATGGTCAGAGATCCGAAAACAGATGATTACTGGTCACTGGCATGTGACGTACTTGGCAAGATTGCAAATGATTACGGCGGTTCCGGCAGCATTGAATCACAGTGGGGGCAGTTATCATTATTGGTTGCCCAGAAGATATCCAAAGGCGAACAGTACATATATCGGGGATAGATATGACGGAAAAAACGAGAGAATATAACCGCGAATGGAAAAGACGCAAATACCAGGAGCGCAAACAGAAGAATCTCTGTGTGGAATGCGGAAAAGCACCGCCTGTCGATGGAAAGACAAAGTGCCAGAGTTGTATCGATAAGCGACAGAAATACAGACGTGAAAGCCGGAATTTTTACAGAAACATGGGCATTTGTCCTGTGTGCCATCAGTTTATCATCATGGGTGACGAATATATCTGCCCGGAATGTAAGGCAAAAGCAGATGAGAGCCGAGAGAAAAGTACCGTCCATATCGACGCGGAGAAACGGAAGAAATACCAGAAAGAGTATTACCGGCACTGCAAAGAAAAAGGCATCTGCCCGTCATGTGGGAGAAGGACTTTATACGGAAAAGTGAGGTGTCCCATCTGTCTGGATAAAAATGCGACATATGCTCGATTGAAGGGAGACGTGGTACATGGCAAAGGTTGACAAAGAAGCAGCTGCAAGGATAGCCGGAATGGACTACGCTTTCAGACGAATCAAAGAAATCGGTGTAGATGCTTTCGAGAAAGAACTGCAATGGCGTGGCGGGAAGAACTTCAGCTATACGGTGACTCCGCAGCATATTTCAAAGGCTGTTGGAGAATTGTATAAACATGTTCGTATCGGCGTTCTGGTGTGTCTAATCGATGAATTTGATTTCGGTAAAGAAGAGTTACATCGCTTTAATGACCGATATAACGATAAGATGGACAGTATCAAAAGGAACTACGCTGTCTGGGGTGATTATGAATCCATTCTGCTCGAAGAATTGGGAAATAACGAAAAGATTGAATATATGGAGGATGACTAAATGAAAGTAATGTTAGATGATGGAGCATTTATGCCGATCAAGGGACATGATGAAGATGCCGGATGGGACTTGAAAACGCCAGATTCTGTGTTCATTCCGGCGGGGGGGTCGGCAGTTATTGATACTGGTGTCCATATGTTGATTCCGAAAGGATGGTGCGGACTGCTCGTCAGTAAGTCGGGACTGAATGTCAACCATAATTTGACTGGAACAGGTTTGATCGATGCATCTTATACTGGCAGCATTAAGGCAAAGATTTATAATCACAGCGATCATCCGTATTCTTTTGCTCCAGGAGATAAGGTTATCCAGATTGTTCTTCTTCCGCATGGCGAGACAGAACTGGAACAGGTGGATGGCTTGCCGGATACGGAACGTGGATCAGATGGTTTCGGGAGCACTGGTCGTTAACTTTTATGCGAATTCAGAATATTTTATGCGGTGTTTGCATATTTCGAGACAGCAAGAAAATCGGTGTGTATAATGACAAACCATGAGGCTAGAACACTGCTGATTAAGAACGGATATAAAATTAACAAGAACCACGAATACCAGTTTTTGATGGTTGAAGACGGTGACTACAAGACAGTTGAACAGCTGCTGAGAAATGCCGGATATGATGGTTTTTTCTGCGTGAAACGGAAATTAAGAAAAAGGGGGTGATCAGGGTGAAACACTATGGTGATATAACGAAACTTAGAGGTTATGACTTACCGATTGTCGATGTCATAACTGGTGGTTCACCTTGTTAGACAGGATTTAAGTGTTGCCGGAAATCGAGAAGGTCTTGACGGTGAGCGCAGCGGTCTTTTCATGGAATACATCCGAGTAATAAAGGAGATGAGAGAATATGACAGATCAAGTGGAAGGACAAATGAGTATATTCGACCTAGATACATGGTCTTCGAAAATGTACCCGGATTATTCAGTTCCAACGGTGGAAGAGACTTCCAAACCGTCCTCACAGAAATCGTTAAAATCGTCAAGCCAGATGCTCCCGATGTTCCTTTACCTAACAAAGGGAAATGGAGTAAGTCAGGATGCCTCATGGGATACGGAGACAACGGATGTCCTTTTTCCATTGCTTACAGATTACACGATGCCCAGTTTTGGGGAGCGACCCAGTACATTAACGGCCGAGTGTGGATTTCGGGCACTCCCCAACGGCGTAAGCGAGTCGCGCTTGTCGCAGATTTTGCAGGACTCAGCGCACCCGAAATACTCTTTGAGCGCAAAGGCTTGCAATGGCATTCTGAATCGAGCGGAGAGACGGGGGAAAAAACTGCCGGAAGTATTGGAGAAAGCACTGAAGGCCCAGGCAAATGCTTGAATGCTTGGGATGTCCAGAGTAAGCATATTCAACCATCTGACGGCTTGGCAGAAACTCTTTATAGCGGAGAATGTAGATACGGCGGTGGCGAATCATATGTGTTGAATGATGATCCAACATTCTGCCTTGAAGGAAATGGATCAAGAGATTCACACAGAGGTGATGGTTATATCGAATCTGACACGATGTATACATTAAATTCAACGGAACGCCATGCAGTATATAACCCTAGAATACCATCCGAATGATTCCAGAATAAAGATTGATAATAGCGGAACAATACAAACCTTAACTCAAAGAATGGGAACGGGGGGGGAACAACGTACCGCTGATTTTAATCATGAAAGATGAGCCTTTAACAGATTACCGTGGCAGCTGCGCGAACAATATTAATACATCCGCTAGTTTTGATGTTTGAGGCATTAAGTTTGAACAATGATATTCATATGCATTTATCGCAAATGGTTATCGGCGTTGATATATTTAATTTTAATTTGACACATGAAATCGCAAGAACATTAACTGGACAACGAGTAGATACAATAAATATTCCATGCGTGTTGATCGAACACGAAGAAGATGGTCACTTTGACAGAAAAAAGATTTTTTGAATGGCATGAAGATGAGGTGTCCGTAACGCTCAGAAACAAAGGCGGTTCATACGGGGGGGGCAGCGAAGTATTGGTGATTTCTTGGTCTGAAGAAGACGAAAAAATCATAGATTTTAGCACAGATGAATGCAATAACAACGAAAACTTTTCCAGAATTAAATCAAGATGATTCAATTGATTGCATAAACCCACCATCTATCATTGGAGTTGATCTGTATAATCATCAAATTACCGGAACCGTAACGATGACATTGTGCTGCGAAAGAGCAGACCCTCATCACATTCCGTGTGTAATCATCATTGGTAATTAAAATGACATATCAAAAAGTAACTGGGAGTTTAATGGCAAATAGTCACCCTGGAAGTTATTGCGGTCAGGATGCATATAACGATATGTTTGTGACGGAGAGGCGCAATGAGCGAATTTGCACTTCAGAGATTCGGGCAGTACAAGGAATCGAATCAGGCAAGCAGTTTGAAGCAAAGAGATTACAAGGATGCAACGGATCTAATTGTAATAGGGGGGGGTGATGAAATTAACACAAATGTAAGACGTTTAACTGAACTAGAATGTGAAAGACTGCAAGGCTTTCCTGATGGTTGGACTGCAATTGGCGAATGGGATGAAGAGAAGCAAGAACGTTACTACATTGATTCATACGGCAAGCGAAAGAGAGTGACAAGTAGCGCAAGATATAAGGCACTTGGAAACTCTATCTGCACTCCATTTTGGCAATGGTTAGCAAGAAGAATCTGCGCTCAATATGAACGTGAAATAACAATGGGATCGTTATTTGACGGCATAGGTGGTTTCCCTTATGTGTTTGAAAGATGCGGGGCAAAGGCTGTCTGGGCATCAGAAATTGAAGAATTCCCGATTGCTGTAACAGAAGAACATTTTCAAGAATAAACAAATCTTAATAATCACAGGCATCCAAACCCTTATCCTTCCAAAGAAACCTTTCTTCCTGTGATTTTTCTCAAAAAATGAAACTGAATAGAGGTACAGACTATTGGCACATGATACGTCAAAAGTACCATGCAGTGCGGACTGTCCAGATAGAAATCCTACATGTCATGTTAAGGGCAACTGCGCGAAATGGGACGAATATCATAAACAACACATGGCTGATCGGCAGAAAATCAATGAAAACAAGAAGAATTATTTCAGCCATTATGACCAGATCAGGGAAAGCCGGAAGAGGATGAAAAGGGGGAAATGACAGACTGTAAATTCTGCACTGATTACGAATGGAGTAAGTCTTATACGAAGAAAAGTAATCAGGAACATAATAAAGATCCTGACAGGCATTTTAATCTACGGACTAATTTTGAGGTGGCGATAGTGGAACGCACATGGAGATACGGTGGGGATGGGCATTTTTATTTCAAGAAAGCCGGAACATCTGTCTCAGGTAGATATCCTATCAATTACTGTCCTGTATGCGGAAGGGAGTTGAAAAGATGAATGTGATTATAGACACTTCAGCAAGTGACAGCTGTTGGAATCTTTACGAATCCCACGGAGAAATCTGTGTGCATTGCGGATGCTGTTCTAAAGATCCAGTGGTCAGGACAAAGGCTAGAATCGATGTTTTGCAACGACATATCGAGCACTTTGAATCATTTGACGAATGGAGTGATGATCTTCTCGTCAAGGCAACACAGAAGATGAATATCGAGAAGGATCTCCGGTCATTCAGAAGACAGTTGCGATATTACCAGAAAAGGTTGAGGGAATTGGAAGATGGCGGTAAGAGAAGATTTGACTGGTAAGAAATTCGGAAAACTTACCGTAATTGAATATGCTGAGTATAGAAATCATAAACCGCATTGGAAATGCAAATGTGAATGCGGCAATTACAAAATTGCATCTACTCATTATTTGAAATATGGACACACACAAAGTTGTGGTTGCTTGGTCAAGGGAAAGGAATTCGAGCGATATAAACACGGTTTAACTAAACACCGTATTTATCATACTTATCATGCAATGAAGCAACGATGCTTCAACGAAAAGAACGAAGGTTATAAGGATTATGGAGCCAGAGGTATAAGTGTTTGCGATGAGTGGATGGGTGAGCGAGGACTGGAAAACTTCTATGAATGGTCAATGAATAACGGATACAAGGACGATTTGACAATTGACCGCATAAATGTTAATGGGGATTATTCTCCCGATAATTGCAGGTGGGCGAATGTTGAAACTCAAATGAATAATACGACCAGAAATGTAAGATTTGAGTATAACGGAGAGTCTCATACTAGTTCTGAATGGGCAAAAATATTAAACAATGGAGTGCCAAAAACAGAAATATATTCAAGAATTGTCCTTCTTGGTTGGGACGTTGAAAAGGCACTGTTTACACCTTTGGCAGTAAGCAATAAACCGGACATATATAGATGGAAGAGGATGCTTACGCATAATGGAAGAACACAAACAATTGCAGAATGGTGTGAAGAAACAGGCTTAAAAAAAGATAATTATAGATCTCGAATTAAAATTGGATGGAGCGAAGAAAAAGCCGCTACTACACCTATATTTTCAAGGGGGAGAGCGAAAAATGGATAATTTCGATCCGGTAAATCATCCAAAGCACTATGCAAACACTAAAGTCGAATGTATCGATGCGATGATTGAATTGTTTGGAGTTGAAGCAGTGAAATCATATTGTGCATGTGCGGTTTTTAAGTACCTATGGCGAAGAAAAGAAAAGGATAACGAAGAACAGGACATACAAAAGGCATTGTGGTATTTCGACAAGGCTAAGGAGCTGATGAACAGATGAAGAAAGAATGCCCAACCTGTTTTCACAACCGTAGAGAATGCTCCGTTACCCTTGGACTTGCATGCCAGAATCATGATAAATGGACTCCATGCACAAATCTTGAGCATTTACAGAGTTTATCGGCAGAAGAGTTTGCAGAGTGGATGAATAGATGCAGACCGCATGGCATGTACGGATTGATATGTGAACAAAGTGATTTTGGATGTTGGTTCGATTGCAAACATGATCATTATTGTGAAAACGAAAATGGCATAACCACCAATGAAATTATTATTAAATGGCTTAACAGTCCAGTAGAGGTTAATGAATGAACAAGACCATATGTGCATACGATAGATGAAGGGATGGTGTAATGGTTTGAAGAATGGTGGCTTTATGTACAGATAGTGAGGCGGAGTGATGAAAAACAGAATTACCATACTAGCCGAGAATGACAAACCAATGCCTACAGGGGTTGAAGTTGAATTACTTGAGAAAAAAGTCGCAAAAGCATGGCAAATTTTGCTAGATATGCTTGTTGTTGATCCAGACGATAGAGTAACCGTGGAAAAGGTAGAGGTATTTGAATAAGGTGGATTATGAAATGTCCATACAAAAAGAGAATCAAGGTATATCCAGATGGACTTGGACGGATAACGGAAGTTGAATTTATGGACTGCGATAAAGATGAATGTCCGTTTTGGGGGATAAAAACAGCAGTTGATGAAGGAATTATCCATGACGGATGCAGAAGGGCTAAATAGGAATGCTCATAGGATATCGTTGCAAGGTTTGTGGTGCTCCAGTAGATCCAGAAACCGGATATTGCAAGTATTGCGACACACTGAATTTCAAGCCGATTGTCGACAAACCACTAATAAATGAAAAGCCAAGAATTATTGTTCGGCACGAGAATGAAGAAGCAGAGATTGAGCCGTTGGAACTAAGTCTTAGTCTTGAAAGAACACCTATGATTGATGTGACAATGCTCGAAGATACTACAAGAAGATATATTGCGGGATTTGCTGATAATCAATATGCGAGATTTTCAGTTAAGTCATATGCGAAGATGGACGCAATAAACATATTGAGACAGCCAAGTTTTGACGTTGTGTCCACTGGATTTAGAAAAGGCTATGGGCATGAATTTCTGGCATATACGGACAACGTGAGATTGTCGTTTTTCAGTGGCAAGGACATTATTAATTATTTCGATATTGTAAGCGTAAAGCCTGTTGATCTATGGAATACTCGTAGAATCCATAACCAAATATTAGAAGGTATGCGATGCCCTATATGTGGAGCAGATTTAGACCCAGAAAAAAGTAAATGTGATTACTGCGGATATTGGTGGATATATAGTCAAGAAGGTTGAAAGGACTAAATGTATGAGCATGATAGATTGGGCAAGAAAAGAAATCGAGATTGCCAAGAAAAGAGAACGTGAAGCGTCAGGAAATGAAGATGGATGGGACTACGGCTGCGCTTGCTATGATTCAGCGCTCAAGGCATATGAAAGCCTGTGCGAAGACGGTCATAGCGGAATGAGTATAGGATTTACGAAACAGATCCTTAATAGATTAATTGACAACAAGCCGCTTACACCGATTGAGGATACGCCGGATATATGGAATGCTATTTCATGGAGCGAACGTGTATACCAGTGCAAGCGAATGTCATCGCTATTTAAACATACAGATAAGGATGGAAACGATTCGTACCGTGATAACGATTATGCCGTCTATGTGGACTTGAATAGCAATACGATGTGGCACAGCAAGCATGTCAGTGACTATGTTTACTCTAGGTATCCTATCACGATGCCGTACATGCCGAATGACAGGCCGTACAAAGTCTATTGCGATGATTTCGTGTACAAGAAGCCTGGAGCGGTTGGTGAATATGACCACTTTGCAATGTTTTACATGATTAAGCCTGACGGTGAGCGCGAAGAGGTGGACAAATACTTCATGGAACAGGACGGAGAGATGGTCGAAATTACTCCGCAGATGTATTGCAAACACAGAGAGGAGACGTTTGCATGACTCACAGAAAATTCACAAATAAAAGATTTTTTGACAAATCGTGAAAGGAGTCTAAATGTTAAACAAATGCAAATACTGCGGTGCAACAGACCTTCCAAGAAGCCTCATTTGTGAATGCTGCGGAACGGATAATTCACCACGTTTTAATGGTGAATTTACTGAAAGCATTTTGGGTACTATCACATTTCGTGGGGAAGCAATTGATTGTTGGATAACAGATGTTGAAATAGAGAACTTTGGAAAGATTTTTTCTCCGGGTGAGCAACCGAGAGCAATTACAAAACGGACATTCACAATAAAGGAGATGTGAGATGATCGATAAAGAATTCATCGTAACCGATGAACAACGAGATTACGTTAAAAGCTTAAACATATAAAAGAAGGATGATAGATGAATCGAAGCCTTATATTTAACGATTTTAAAAGCTACGAACCCATAAACAAAGAAGACGATATAAGTATGTGGAACTATATGTTTGTGCAGAATGAGGTGAAAAGAATGGAAGAAAGATTAACTCTGGTATCCCCGTGGGTGAATCTCAAGAAGGAAATCGAAATACTGTTTGCACGTGATCCAGAAGTCGAAATCGAATTATCTATCGATGGAGATGTAAAGGTCATCATGCTCCGTGTCAATAACAGCGATAAGGCAGAAGCACTGGAACGTATCTTGCCGAAGGAAAAGACTTACGGAAATGTCACTGTCAATATCATGGTCATTCCGGCAAATACTCCAGATGATTGGAGCATCCTGGACACATTTGAAAAAGCATTTAAGGGCAATGATGCATTCACAGGATCGAAAGAAAGCGTCACGCTATTTGGGACATTCCAGTATGTAATGTTTGATCCGAGAGTGGTGCAGTATCCGAATGATGATATCAGTGACGCGAACCAGATTAAGTCAACACTGTATCAGGAAATCGCAAAGGATGTTTTTGAAGACACGGCCCAGGGCGTGCATTTCTGTACTTCACGGTTCTTTGAGTTTTAATGGGTTTGCGATGAATCAGGATTTATTTGAATTGCTTATACATAATCAAGGACTGATAATCCAGATGCTGTCTAATGTGTCGTTCGTGAAACGCAAAGACGCTGATGCAATGTGGAAATATGGGAAGATGCTCAAAGAATTCAAGCTAGATGAAATGATGGTGGAGAAGGTAGATGAAAGTGACATTGATCAAACATCCAGATGATAATGACTGGTTACTGGCAAAGCAATGTGCTCTTGTGACTGTGTCGAAGGAATCAGACAAAGTCCCGTCAATGGAATGGAAACGGAAGTTACTGCGGTCAGAGCATTCCCCGATTCGGGCATTGTGGTTCTATTTCAGATTTGAAGATCTTCCGTACTGGGTATCTGTACATCTATGCCGTCATGTTTTTAGCACTCCCTATGTAAGCACTCAGAGAAACGACCGTCAGGATCGTTATGACCGGAACAGTGCCAGACAGGACGCTCCAGTAACAATGATCTGGGCAATGAACGCACAGGAACTGATGACCATCGCCAGAAAACGTCTCTGCACAAAAGCTGCGCCGGAAACGAGACAGGCAGTACAACTGATGTGTGATGAGGTACTGAAGACAAATCCTGAGTTTAGCGGTCTTCTGGAGCCGATGTGTTCATACTTGAATGGCAGTTGTCGGGAGTTTGAACCATGCGGACGATACAAAGAATATACGGAGTTTTCAAATGATTAAGAATTATATTGGGGGCATCCTTGGTGGTGTCTCCATATCTATTGGATGCATTGTCAGCTTGTCGGTAGGGGGTGGGCCTTTAGGTGCGTTCCTGTTTTCTATCGGACTCCTGTCCATATGTGTATTCGGATACAAACTGTACACTGGAGCCGTCTGTTCTCTGGACAAGAAGAATTTCACCGGCATCCTGATGATTTTGTACGGAAATCTGGCGAGCATCTATGTCATGTCTATCCTGATACGGTTTGTCAAACCAGACTTAATGATAGCAGCACAGAAGATTTGTGAATCCAAATTACATGAAGGATGGAGAGTGATTCCTCTGGGGATGCTCTGTAATATCTGTATCTACTTTGCTACTACGGAATTTGAAAAGACAGTAGAACGTGTATGTCTTCTGATACTCTCCGTCATGGTATTTATACTGGCCGGATTCGAACACAGCATCGCAAATACATTTTATTTCTGTCTGACGAATTTTCCGGCACGAAAGGTGGTTCCGTATCTAATCATGAATATTATCGGAAATGGAGTAGGCGGTGTAATCATGTACAGGATTGTAAAGGACGTAATAAGTTAGAAGGTGAAGCATGGACGAACTAAAAGAAATGACAATTAAAGCCATTGAAAACTGCAAGACTTGTAAATGTAATGAATGACCATTTAGGGGGCGTGGCTCATATTGTATAGCCGTTCTTGAGTATTTAATAAAAACCAGAGAGGACAAGAAAGGACACGACTATGACAGAACATAAAGTAATCACTCTCGATGAGAACGACATTAAAGAGATCATTGCTGAGAAATTTAATTGCGATTTGTGTGATGTCGAAATCGAAGTGAGTCACGGCGATCCTCAATATCCTCAAACGAGTGTATATATTGAGGTAGATTTGAACTAAAAGGACACTTTTGGAGGAATAGCAATGCTGACAGTATTTTTAAACAGACAGGGCGACATCTTATTCACGTATCCGAATGTCGATTTACATAGAGCGGATAAGGTCAAACGTAATGGCAAAATATACTTAGTTGTTGAGAGAACCCTTAACGTGTACGATGATTTCTATGAGGTGATTCTTCATGAATCAGCGGAGGACGGTGATGCCAGTATGTACCCAGACGGGAATCCGACAATAATGTAGTTTTGCCCCAAATCGGGGCGTAACCAAAAGGACACAAACTATGACAAAGACAACGAAGTTTATTGGATACGTATTCATTGGCAGTTGGGTATTGCTTGGAGCATTCTTCTATATCAAAGCTGTCATTGAGTTCATGATTTAAAGGAAACGTATAAGAGAGGTGTAATAAAGTGAGCGAATTTAAAAAACCTCCGCTTGGTTTAGAGCCGAGATGGGTTCGCGATTCAAAACGGGCAAAGGATATACTTGATGCAATTGAACGGTATACTGATGCCAATATGTCGATTCCTAAAAACTGGATCGAAGAGTTAAAAGATTTGTTTAACGCTTACTTTGGGAAATAAATGGGTATAGAAATGGCAAAGACATATAATATCACGTTAACTGAAAAGCAGCTGCGAATAACAAAAGTTTATTTGGAAACCATAATGCGATTATACATGGGTCAGGAATGGATGTTTGCAGACTCGATTGCGATGATAAATTCCGATATGAATCCTGATAATCCGAATCATAAGAAAATTTTCGATTCTTATATCATGCGCCGTGATCACGTCAGGGCGGTTATGAAATCCGTTTACCAAATCGCGTTTGAACCGTATGGATACCTGGATCACAAAACAGATGAGCTGCTTGAACTTGAAACGCTATGGGACGCTATGCGGTCGGCACTTGGAGATAGCAGATGGAATTCCCCCATGCAGATGGGACATGAACCTGTGCCGGAGATCGAGATAAGAGAGAGTGCAGACGATGGGGAATGATAAGAGACGGGAAGTAACAAATAGAATCATTGCACTTCTTGAGCAGACGGACATCAGTCAGGGTTATCCAAACCTGTATCAGCGGATTAAAGAATGGATCGACGAGATCCCGACAGAGAAAGCACATGACGGAGATTTAGTTTCCAGAAAAGATGCCATAGATGCTCTCATGTCACTGCCCAGATGGGTAATGACTGATAACGGAGAGTTTCAACCTGTCGATGCCGAAACAATTTCTATGATTGATCCAGACGATGCTGTCAGTGCGATTGAAAATCTGCCGCCCGTACAATCAGAAATCATACGGTGTAAGGATTGCAAACACTCAGAGTTTTGGTACAGAGACAAGAGCAGATGTTTCTTGTGGCACGAAGAAGGGATTGACGTATTCGATGACGGGTTTTGCAACTATGCAGTAAGGAGAACCGATGATCATTAAAGCAATTATATGCATGTTCAAAGGTCACGACATTGACCCAGACGAAAGTATCGTTGGTGACATTATAACAGATAAACGAAACTGGTTATGCAGGTGTCATAGATGCGGTCTGTACGAAATGCATGATGGAGCGATTCTTAATAAGTCGATAACACTGACAAAGAGCCAAGCCTATCGCACAAAAATGGAATTAGAACGAGATATTATGCAGGCAAGACAATGGCGGAAAAGGAGAACCGATGAGCAGACTGATTGACATTGATGATGATCGTAATTGCTATATTGGAATGGATGGTGAATACGAAAAGTGGAATATTGACCCGAATGTAATTGCAGACGCACAGTCAGAATCATATGATGAGAAACTCAATGAAATAGCGAGTGATTTATCTGAGAAGTTTGCTTATATGAATACTTGTCTTAACGAAAGAGATATTATACTTGGTTATTTGGGAGTTAAACGGTCTTGTGAAACTCATTGTAATACTGATTGCACAAATACTAAATGCGAAAGTCATCCTTCATCCGCACAACCAGAAGCGATTTCTCTGGAGTGGATTGATAAACATCTTGAATGGCTCGATAACTGCGACAATGATTTTGCACAGCTTGCAAAAGTTGGGATAAGGGCAATGGTGGAGTTATGGAAGAAAGACAGGACTTAATCAGCAGAGAAGTCATGAAAAAGCTGGGTAAAAGTGACGAGATTTCTGCTTGTTGCAGATGTTTATCGGAAAGGAGAACCGATGGGTTGGGGGATAGCTGAAACAGCGTCAGAAATAGAAAAGATAAAGTCGGAGTCAGCTGATTATTTGAACGGGTTAAATTCTTGCGGAGTTATAGACTGGAATATATAATTATGCGTTTGACTTTTATGCGGATTTGTTAATGAAAGCGTATGAACAAGGGAGAAAAGATGCACAGCCAGAAATCATACATTGCCGTGACTGCAAGCATTATTATTACGCAGATAATCGCATTCCGCAAGAACAGAGATATACATGCGATTTGGACGGAGATAGGTGGTCGGCAGATAGCTTTTGCAGTTTTGCAGAAAGGCGGGAAGATGAATGATTTGATCAACAGAAAAGGTGCAATTAATGCGGTATGTACCGTGCTCTATCCAGATGCCGACAAAATGAATGATGCGAAGAAAGTGTTGAAAGAAATGCCACCTGCACAGCCAGAACAGAAGTGGATTCCGTGTAGTGATATGTTGCCAAAAGAGCCGGGTTTGTATTTAGTGTCTGGTGGATCAAAAACATGGTTTTGTGAATTCTGCAAAATATTTGAAGTCAGTGGGTGGATAAACAGTGCTCGAAATCCAGAAGTTAAGGCATGGATGGAGTTGCCAGATCCATATGAAGGAGAACAGGAATGAAAACATTGAAGTACGTTATTGATCATTATGAAGAATTTGAGCAAGACACTTTTCTGGATAGAAGATGGACAAAAAGATTTTTGGACTTTCTACCATCTGAGGAATGGGGAAAATATGGTTTTAAGATTAAAGAAGGGGCAACCCACACACCTATTGAATGGACAGAGGAGAACATACTGAAACAACTTAAAAGTGATGTGGAGTTCGGAAAAGAAAAAGCAGAAGGTATGCGGGGAATCTCGTCAGAACTAATGGCAATGGTTGTCAATGCATGGTGTAAGGTTTTGGAGAACGGTCTTAATCTTGATGGGGATGACGGATGGTATCACCACAGGCAGTTCGATATAGTGGCTGAACATTACGGATGGCTGAGAGGTGAACAGGGTGGATGAAATGACATTAACACTAAATAGCCCGATCACTGAAGAACAGTGGGATGCCATAACGGATGTTGACTTTGACAATACCGACGAAATCTATTTCCACACTAAGCGCGGCAAGGAAGTTTATTTTGTTAAGCGGAAGAATGGGAAGTGGATATGCTCAGATGATCTATATGAAACGGCAGTATGCTCATGTTGCGGATGGGATACTACGGAACCGTGGCAACATATTAAGAATTGGTTTGAATTCTGTCCGCACTGTGGAGCGGATATGAGAGGTGGACGTAGATTGTTGACTTAGACATGGAAATATTGATGAGCATTGAAAGTTTTAACTACTGTCCGTATTGCGGGAGTTACAACGGGGGTGAATAATGCACTTAATAGATGCTGTCGAGCTTGAAAGAGAAGGATGGTATTTAAATAGAATTATCCAAACAGACAAGAATACAATGGAATACCAAACGAAAAAACCGACAGAATTCCCTGCTATCGAGCCAGAACGGAAGACAGGGGAGTGGTTTTTTTTGGATGAATGTGCAAACGAAGGAGTCTATTGCTCAAGATGTAGCAAAAAGGTATTCAGACTCGATTTTTCCAACACTATGCAGAAATGGAAAAATTTCAAATTCTGCCCAAACTGTGGTGCGGATATGAGAGGTGAGCCGGAATGACTCTATACGAAATGCTTGACTGCACCAAATACTATCAAGAAGTCTGGATTTTTGAACACAATGCGTATGACCAGAATATGCCAATATTCAAAGGCATGGTAGAAGAAGCACGGCGAGACACAGAACGTACATGGATGTATCTGATGTGTCAGGTAGATCATTATGACTGCACGACCGGAATCTTGATGATCATGATTAAAAACGAATACTATGAAGAACGATTGGAAAGTCATTACGTTATGTTTGGCGAATGGGGCAGCAAGAGATCGGAACGACCGTGGTTGCATTCGGCAGAGATATATGAAGATCTGAGAAAAGAAGGTGAGGCTAATGACAAAAAGTGAACGAGCAAGCTGCATAATCACAATCAATTTGCTTCGGAAACTTGCATATAACGTTCATGGATTGATGGATGTTGTAGACGCAAGAAATTGTGAAAAAATCATCGCATTGCTGAATGAACCAGAACGAGAGACAGGCAGATGGATTAAAGCAGAAGGAAGCTACGTCACTCCAGGTGGGGATGAAGTCTGGCAATGTTCTGAATGTGGCAAGGGTATACACGTATACGGTATCGAGCATGGAACCTATGGAGCAGATATATCTGATGGACAGTGGGTATCGTGTCCGAACTGTGATTGTTTAATGAATGAGGAACTGACAAATGTATAAATACGGCATGAGGCTGCGCGGCTTTTCACTTGGATGCCAACCGATGGAACATTTACATGGAGTCCGTGAATCTGACGGGAAACCCTATTATAGTATTCTGTTGTACTCCAAAAAACTGTCGGAAGAAGATCTCCGTAAATACGAACTGGACTATCTTGGTGAGGTGGCTGATCAGTAGATGGTATGTAAGGAATGTGGGCATAAGTTGTTATGTTTCGATACAAATCACTACGGGACAGAATATATCCGCAAACGCAAGTGTCCTAAATGTGGTGCGGTCTTCTATACGTCAGAGAAATTTATCGGAACGAACAGGGGCAAATGGATGTGTAACGAACGGCAAAAGAAGAAAGGACGGAAGAAACGTGAAATGTAAGAAGTGCGGTGGGACTAAATTCCGTATATTCAACACGTCTGACTTCGGTGACCGGATCGCAAGACAACGTGTCTGCCAAAGCTGCGGAGAGATCTACTACTCTGTAGAAGAGTTTATCAATGAAGAAGCCGGACATGAAATGATTTCTGAAAAAAGACGCAGATGGAAAGCAGAACATAAAAAGAGGGGAGAGAAATAGTGGAGTGGCCGTTAACAATCTTGTATATGATATTCGCGTGCCTGGTTCTTTTGATGGGGTACGCTATAGGCAGTAGGGACGGTTATCGTGGCGGTATGCACGATTGTGCCGAGATGCTTGAATGGCTCATGGATAACGCTGATAAGATAGAGATAAACCAGATGTTTTCAGATGATGAGGAAGAGGAAGAATATTGAATACAATTGTAGCATTTCTGATCGGTTTGTTTGTCGGCGGTAACTTTGGATTCATCGTAGCTGCCGTGGTGAGGATGGAAGACAATGAGTAAAGAATGCTGTGGGACTTGCAAATATAACGAATACGATCCCGTTACGCATCAGTGGATCTGCACCTGTGGAGATAGTGAATACCACAAGGAATGGACGGATTACGGATTAATATGTGAAGAGTGGAAGGGCAAATAATCTCAACACCTCTGCCAGTAATTGGTAAGGGTGTACACTTTTTTGTACACCATGTATAATAGATGTTGTAGTTATCCACATTTTATATTACGACACTGTTATCGATGGCATAGACATAAAAAAGGCTGTATAGCTGCAACTATACAACCCAATAGGAGTGAACCACCATGAAAAATCCTATACCCAGACTATACAGTCCTTTTCTGTCCTTGTCAAGAAAGGGACTGAAACATGAAATACGGAAATTCATTCTACATGGAATTAAGCAGAGCAATATTTGATGACGATCACAAAGAATTATCCCGTAATGCACGGTGGCTATTTGTCTGTTTGAATGAGATGGAACAGAGACGATGCTTTGGTACGGATAAGGACTGGTTTTTATGTACCAACGAGGAATTATGTGAAATCACCGGATTCTCAATCAACACACTGAAAGCTGCCAAGGCAGAGTTAAAACAGACGGATCTTGTCGAGATAAGCCGTGGTGGATGGAAATTCAGTTCAACAGGCAAGAGTGGCATAAAACAGCCAACCGTGTATAGAATACTACGATAATTCCGTTAACAATCATAGGGAATGGCACAGAATCTACACTAGTCATAACAATGAACAGCACAAGAATCATACCAGTCGGGGACTAGCACAAAACCTGTGCCGTAAATATATAAGAATAGTAAAGATAAACATACTAAGATATATACTTTAATATTTTCTTACGAAAATATTTGTTAACTTTCCTTCGGAAAGATTAACGATATATCTTTTTTATCTTTATGGATTATATAAGTTCTATAGTCTAGTCAACTAATTATAGATTTATAACATTCTTATAACTTTGTGGTGTAATTTCTGTGCTAGTCATTACTGGAAAGGCGGTGGGACTCAAATAATGGAAAATGAAAAGACGTTTACCTGTGAAAGCTGCAAATGGCATTTCTGCCAGGATGTGCCGATCTATCGAATATGCCATAACCCAGATTCAGATCATCTGGGCATCTGGACTGACGATGATGACTGGTGTGACGAATGGGAAGGACATCGCAGACAGTGATTCAAGGGGGTGGGACTCAAAATGTCTCTGGACAAATCGATTGAACACGGAAAAGAGAAACGTAAGCAGTATCACGGTGCGAAATCTGTAGACAAGTCATGCCGGAATCATGGATCGTGTCCGTACTGTCAGGGAAACAGAAAACACAAGAACGAGAAACGCGAACAGTCTATGGATGACCAAAAAAGGGAGTGGGAGTCGTCAACTACCCCGACCTAAGCTATCGCTTTGAGGTAGGAGCTTGTAACTGCCCTGTGGTATAGCGGATAAATTCTCCCACGTTTAGTCGTTTAGCATCGCTGCTAAAAGTGGCGTTACATCGTAGGCACGTTGACACGTACCTGTACCACAGAGATTTACTCCGTAGCAACTGCATCAGGTACTAATAATTCTATTCCCATACGATGCAGATTCATAGCTCCAATGCGGTCATCGTTAGATTTATAACCACAGTTTTTACAACAGAAAAGATGCATTTTCTTATTGCGGTTAGTCTTTTCTGTATGACCACATTTAGGACAAGTTTGGCTTGTATAAGCAGGATTAACCTTTTCTACAAGCTGATGATGCTTTAAGGCTTTGTAAGATAGTTTCTGTTCTAAATCATAGTAAGACCATGATACGGAAACATAACGGTCTTTAACCTTAACTCTTTCAGTAGCAGAACGGATACCACTTAAATCTTCAATGACAAACAAAGTACCATTGGGATTATTTTCAACGAGTGCCTTAGAGATGCAATGGTCTACATCCTGCATCCAACGGTTTTCTCGCTGACCGATAGCCTTGATTCGTCTACGGGACGATGGAGTACCGACCTGCTGTAACTGCTTACGCAAAGCCTTATAATGGGCACGTTTTTGCTTAACGATATTCCCGTCATAGAATACAGATTTACCTTTGCTGTCATATGTCGTAGCAAGAAATCTGATTCCACGGTCTATACCAACAACATTGGAAACCTCTGACTTATTAAGCTCAGAAATTTCATATGTTACAGGTATATGTAAGAAGAACTTGCCATGCTTATTAACAAGTTTAGCCGTGCCAAACTTACAGTTATCAGCAAAATACTGTTCAAAACCATTTTTACAGAAAATCGTTTTAATGCGACCGTTTAATGTATTGACAGAGAATACATCACTTTTAGTATTGAGCGAATAATCTCTGTTCCATACAAGGTCTAACTGAGGGGATCTGAATACAGGTTTAATCCATTCCTTTTGGTTTTCAAGAATGGTTTTATATTTTGCAATAACTGTACGCACACAGGAAACAGCCATCTGAGAACGGAGGCCATAAATCTCTCGTACTTGATAGTAAGTATCTTCCTGTACACTGTAACGACTAAGATTATGGGTTTTATATATATACTCAGACACGTAATTACAAGCATCAGAATAAGCCTTCATAGTATCACAGAAAATCTGTTTATCAGAAGGATTAACTAAAATCTGAAGTTTTGCTGTAATTGTCTGTTCCATATATAAACACCTACTTTCTTCACCAATATTATTATACCATATATTTTGGCGAAGAACAATATATCAGAAAGGAAAACGGCGTTGATGAGAATAATTGCCTGTGATTTTGACGGATCGATTCACAAAGGCTCTTATCCGTATATCGGACAGCCAAATCAGGATCTCATCGATTACCTGATCGAATCCAGACGCAACGGAGATAAAGTCATTCTCTGGACGTGCCGGACAGATGTCTTTTTGGTAGAAGCTGTTAACTGGTGCAAGGGTATGGGACTCGAATTTGATGCCGTCAACCGGAACTTACCCGAATCGATTGCAAGATACGGACATGACGGCCGGAAAATTTTTGCCGATATCTACATCGATGACCGTGCTGCATATCCGTCAGATTTCAAATTATCGAGACGGGGTCGGCATCGCCATAGGTGACATGGCATCAGGTTTATCCGTCCGCATACGTTTGTTATATGCTGAAAAATCCTAGAATCGATTTTTATGCCGTCAGGGTACACTTTATAGGGTGGGCATCCTTTCGTGCGAAATCAGGTCGATTCTTTCAACGAATTCCATTGTGGGGTAGGACTCCAGATAAATACATACACATAAAATTCCCCCATTCCGGTTATGGAGTGGGAATTTATTCGCGATTAGAGGACGGATGTCCATCCTCTCCGCAGAGCAGTGCGGTACTTGACCGCCTTGACGGCACGGCCGCCGGACACACGGTTGACGGCCTTGGCAGCTTCTTCAGCTGCCGTGTGGGACATGAAGCTGTCATCCGACAGCGGGTAGATGACTGACATATCGTCAGCATGAGCAAGAACATAATCGTTATGATTTCTCATGTTTAATTCCTTTCGATAAAGTCAAGTTCGTAGTTTCTCAGTTCCTTGTATTTTTCGGTTCCGGCATTTTGATTTCGGAATTATCAAAGTAGCCACTGTTCCACAATGCAGCATACCTATCATCAGGAATGTACTCCATAATCTCACCAGGCTGCATATCCAGAATTTTGCAGAGCACTTCCAAAACGTTCAGACCAACCATAATGCCTTTTCTGATTTTCGTCATTTGGGACTCACCTAAAATCCCATTCTTTCGGACATCAATCACCCGAATGTTACGTTTATTCAGTTCTTTGATCACATCAATCTTATACACTAACATTATCTTTCTCCAATCACTATTATTAGTTTATTATATTCTACACCAAACCGCAAAATATTTCAACTATATTTAGTGTGTTTGAGGCGGCGGGACTCGTATTTCATTCCTGATTGAACTTCAGTGCCATCTGGTGCAGATATGCCGTGCAGCTTGCCAGATCTCCATATCTCACCTTCAGTTTCTTATGTTTCTTCAGTGCCGGAGTATCAGACTCGTTATAGGTGAAGTAGTGCAGATAGACTGCGTAGGGATTGCTTTGTCTCTTGCCATCTCGTGTTACTGTAAATCTGTATGGGACTCCAGGAATATCCATATCAATAATTTTTCTGGTCATAGGGTGGGACTCCTTTCATTTACTTGCGATATTATCGCAATACAGACCGCCGGACTGCTGCGCTCTGGCCATGATTGACAAGAATACATACATCAGATCGGAAAAGTTCTCGTCTTCCGTATAGAATTCAGCTTCGCCAGGATCGTCTGACAGATCCCCGTATGCAATATCACCGTCTGCTACTCCAGTCATGAGCCAACGGTAAAAGATGTGCTCATTGTTAAGGTTTCTGGCGATATATTCCATTGCTTTTACCATCTTAATTCTTTCTACTTTATTCATGTTCTTGTTCCTTTCTTGTGATGGGGTGGGACTTGTTTTTCGGTAACCGTCATGCAAGGACTCGAACCTTGTGCAGCTGCCCCTCAGCCATAACGGAGTGGGACTCAATCAGGGAAGATAAGCGCATCGCTGCCGTCTTCTTCAGTAAAATATTCGTCTGCCAGATATGCTTCGAAATCCTGATCAAAACCGTAACCCTGTTCCCGCCATTTTCTAGTGGCGATTCTGACGGCATCTTTCTTGCCGGATGCCTTGCAAATAACAGTGACGGCTGTTCTTGATGCTACAATGTAGATGTTTTTCTTCATGGTATATTCTCCTTTTGTATGGGGTGGGGCTCCTTCTGTATTGGGTTTATTTCCAGTGTCAGCGATTAGATTTTTGTCTTTTTCTGTTCTTTTCGGTTAAAATGAGACATGAGATATGTCCAAGCGCCCCATCCGTGTCCAACAGACCACGGTCATATGCCTCTGCCATCTTGCGGATGTCAGGATTGTCTCTTATGAGTTCGTGCAACACCTTCTCTATCTTGTACTTGTTTTCATTTTTCATGACATTTCTCCTTTCACATGGGGTGGGACTCCAGTTTCTGTAGCCGTCAATCACGGAATCGAACCGTGACCGTATGGGACTCGCTGCACCAGATCGTTTCCGGCTTTGCCCAGTCTTGACGGGGTGGGACTTATGTGCGGTCAGCTTCGTATCTTTCTAACCAACTCCTGAACTTCAGTGCCTGTTCCGCTCTTGTCGGATAGGATCTGAAATCGTCTTCCCCGTATTCCTCGATTTCTCCGTCGAGGTATTCATAAAAATCTGCAAAATTCAGGTCTTCCACCTTTTCAATGACGGATGCCGTCTCCCTTGCGATTTCATCATCATCCAGTTTGATTACGTTTAAATCATCTGCGAAAAGAACAAACTCCATCGCGAATTCTTCAGTAGTCATTTTGTTTTCTCCTTTCAATAGGGTAGGACTCATTTATGTTTTCTGGAAATCTGGCTGACGGACTCGAACCGTCATGTTTTTCGCTGCCAGAATGGGGTGGGACTCATTTCTTACTGGATGCCGTAATGATCCATATATTCAATGCTCTTCCGGCAGTGCTCGACATTGTGTGCCAATTTTTCAATGTCTTCAAGCATACGCGTCAGATCATCTACTTCATGAAATATCCGGAAGCACTCCATAGAATCATTAAGCCTTTTCAGCTGCTTTTCGATCTGCTCCTCCCACAGGAAAATTGTAGTTTCTCTTCTTGTTCCTGTCATAATCTGCATTGCTTTCTCCTTTTTGATAGGGTGGGACTTCTTTTGTTTTCAGCTTCAAACCGTCACCCGTGGGATCGAACCACGGCAACTGCCTTTCAGTGTGACGGGGGCGGGATGGTTAAGCGGACAGGCATTCGAAATCTTCAACTACAAAAGCGATTCCGGCAAAATGCTCTAATACTTCAGAATCTGACACACGTCTCCATCCGTGCCATTCTCCGTTTTCATCATCTCCATACGCGATATCATCGCGGAGATATTCGAACCATCCAGGAGCGTTATCTTTGATAAATTCAATATCCATTGTGCCCATTCCATAAAGGCAGTCTTTCAGATATTCCTCTACGCGAAAACGGACATATTCTGCAAAAGCATCGTCTGTATAAGGTGTGCCGGTTTCCATGAATTCATCATGAAGAGCGTCCTCAATCATCCAGGAAGACCACTGAAATCCTTTGTACTCGATTTTTGGATCTGCCCATTCATTAAAATAAATGAAAGCCACGTTTTCACATCCGTAATAATTGCTATATCTCATTGTTTGAAATCCTTTCTTTTTTGTGTCTGGTGTACTGTTTCAAAAACTGCCGTCTGGAATCGAACCAGAGAAACCACGCCACGTGCGGCAGCTGCTTTTTTCATTTCGTAACATTTACAAAGCTGTCTATTTTCTGTTGATCTGCTTTAATTGGCAGAATCACAATTCCATTATTGCCGGATTCCGCGAAAACGCCTGAAATTGAATTTCCTTTATTCGTAAAGGATCGAAAACCGATTTCTTCCGCGATTGTGTAAAAAGTTTCCTGGATTGAAACATAATATCCGATGCCCGTAAGCATCCGCTGATATTCTTTCTTCTTCCCGTCTTTGCTGTACTCCATGAGGAATGGAGAAACAGAAACGGGTTTTTCAGCTTCTGCCCGAAATCCAGAAAAGAGTTTTTCAAGATCTGGAGCGGTTTCGCTCTTTTCCGGCATTGTCATATTTCCGCGTCTTGCTGCTTTTTCCCCATTTTCAAGGTTTACAAACTGGCCAGAAACAGGCCGGAAAAATGCGTCATATGCTGCCACGTGCATTTTAACAATTATGTGTCCTTCAGAAAGAAAAACTTCCTCTTCGGTTCTGCTGATATACAGATCTGAAACTTTCTGGAAAAACTTTGCTGTTTTCGCATATGGATTTCTTGCTGCCATGTTTTCTTATTCCTTTCTTTATATGAAATTATTGTTTCCTGGATCTGCTGCCTGTCTTGTTACTTTTCCGATTCCGAAACCATTGAAACAACGTTCTCGAAATGTACTTTTTCACTTAGATCGGCTTCTTTGTATGGTTAAATGATAACACTATTTCTAGTGATATTCAATACGCAAAATAACTAAAAATAGTGATATTTTAAAGGCTGAATTTTGTGCAATATTCCACTATAAACAGTGCAAATAATGTTTGACAATCACTATTTATAGTGATATAATAGAACCATAGAAAAGAGAAAACACCAGATCAAAAGAAAGGAAAAAATACAATGATTAAACTAGGACAGACAACGACAGGAACAAAGAAAGGCGTTAGATATCTCTGGCTCGTTAAAGACATGGGGATATACAGAAATTTCAGCAAAGAAAGATGTTATGTGGTTATGGCATTCAATGGGAACGGATGGTGGTCAATGTACAATGGCACATTAAAACAGTGCCGTGAATTCATTGGAGATGAGACACCCCTTGATATTTAACAGCGGTTTTACCGCTTAATGCAGCCGATGCCAGTGACAAGCCTGGAGAAATGCAGAGTCAAGCGGAAAACAGAATCAGGAAAGGCGAAAGGCCGGAAAGGATAAAAGGCTATGAAGTATAACTATTTTGAAGCAGTAAAGGCAGACGTTAACGAGTACATCAGGACAGAAATCGATTTCCGGAAATGGAGCGGCAACAGGGAAGGCTTAGAGGAATATCTTAATGATACTCTTTGGACAGAGGACAGCGTTACAGGAAATGCGTCCGGTAGCTACACCTTTAACACCTATCGGGCAGAGGAAAATCTTTCTCATAATTGGGATGAAATCGAAACAGTGTCCAATGAATGGGGAATTGAAACCACTATCTCAGACGGTTATGAGCATGGCGCAGAATGGTGGGATGTGACAATCCGTTGCTACTATCTCGGACAGGCGATTTCTGAAATCCTGGATGAATACGAGGAAAGCGGAGTTTTTGAAGCAGCAGAAGAGGAAACGGAAACAGCGTAAAGAAATCTTAACCCGTGCGGAGAACGGAAAAGCACGCTCGACACGTGCCACGGGTTTTCAATCAAAGATCCAGGAAAAGAAAGGAATGTAAAAGCATGACAAAGAAGGAAATCCGGCAGCAGATCCAGACAATCAGAAAAGAGATGCAGACGGCAACAGGCTGTCAATATATAAGGCTTTCGGAAGATCTGGAAACACTGATTTTCCTGTTGTGCCGGAAACACTGAAGAGCGGGAAACCGCTCTTTTTTTATGCCTGTCTGGTGCATTTCTGATCATAGACGGCTGTACATATGGTTTTCTGTTTCCGTGCAATCTTGAAGCCGTATAGACAGCCAGACAGCCAATTTGCGACACTGGCATATATTGACGTGATGTGAAGATCCGTGATATTTTGAGCACATGAAAAGAACGTGAACAGCTGCCACGTCTGAACCAGATCCGTAACTATGAAACTCCAGGAAAAGAGGAATGATAATACATGAATGAAATTAAAGTTTCGGAAAATGTAAGTATATATATCAATGATATATGGATTCTATGTGATGAATATATAAACTCTTTAGATAATCCAGATATGATATATAAATCATCCATCTTTAGAGGAATGTTAGATTATATATATAGACATGGCTTAAAGGATATATATTTATATAATCCAAAGAAAAGCAATACTTTAAATTATGATTTACTTGACAATATATTCTTTGAAATATATCTGCCAATAGTGTATAAATACAATGCTATTCCTAGTATCCTGGGTTTTAGTACAATGCTAAGAATAGACAGTGAAAATCTAAGTTATGTTAGAAAAGGTGTTTACCAGGATGGTAGTATGGTAAATAAACATAATTCAGAAGTCGTGAAAAAATGGTATTCAGTTTCCGAATCGAGTTTATACGATAAAGCTGTACAAGAAAACGGAATAGGCGCAATATTCGGGTTAAAGGCTGGTTTTGGATGGAAAGAAGCTGTCGCAAGTCCAGAGCCGTACACGTTGCCAACTGTCGATAGCCCCGAAACCATAGCAGCTAGACATAAACAAAACACGTTGACATTACCAGAAAAGCCTATGCTTGATTAATTGTCAGACAATGAAAAGCGCACGATATTCCGGCAAAATCCGTATGTGCAATCGAATTGTGTTTGTTCATGTGACAATTTAAGTTATTGTTTCTGTATTCGTGAATATTTCATACAATCTATACAATAATCTATTCGCAAAACTTATGTTTAACGAATAGATATACACTGACACGCTCACGACATAACTGTATTTGATTCGTTCTGACAGAATGTTTGTTTGTTCGCGGTCGCTGTCAGCTTGACGGAGATAACAGATGCCTTGCTATGGTCAGCGGGGTCTAACCGCCCTGGTCCCCGCCGCCCTGTTACCGCCTTTTATACTCCCGAACACAAAAAAGGGTTATCTGGAGTATTAGTATAATAACCAAACAATCATTTATGGATTAACAGTAATAATATAAATATCTCATACAGGTTTATAATATATTTATACATGTTCATTACATAGCATTTATATAATATATATTTATATACCATATAGATATATCAATAATCTTCATAGAACATATAGTTATAAATCTCTTATCGGCAATATGATTATATTTACGGAATGAAGATATAGGATATTAATCATAATTCCGATATATATACCAATTATTCGTATGTTCTATACTTTATATAGCATATAGAGAAAGGAGAGGTATATATGTCTGATATATCTGACGAACGTAAGTATTTAAGCCATGAGGTTATCTTTGATTACTGGAGAGACAAGTGTATTACGGAGTCTGGTGAAGTGATCTTGGATGATCATGGTTATCATGACGATGCCATTCCGGTAGTTGAGTATCCGACAGAACCATGTTGTTGGGCGTGTGGTCGTATGGTTGAAGGTTTGGAGAAGTACAAGACCTATGACAAGATTGTTGCTGACGGAGATAAGACCAGGAACCTGTATGGTTTTGCGAGGACAAGAAAGAAACTCAATCGATGTCATATTGTCCCGCACGCGATGGGCGGTGCTGATCAAGATCCGTCAAATCTGTTTTTGATGTGTAAGTCGTGTCATGAAGAATCCCCAGACACTGCGAATCCCAAGAACTTCCTGACGTGGGTTTATAAGCGCAGAAAGAGAATGATTTTGCTTGACGGAAATATGCATGACATCAAACAGATGATGGACGATGTTATTGATCTCTGCAAGGAACGGGGCAAAGATCCCCTGAGTGGAGATGTGAAATCCATGCAACTTATCAATCACTGCCACAGGATATCGGATTCCAGTTTTGTTCACGCATATGTCGATACTTGCAAGCCGATAAAGTAAAATTTTATACAACATCTTGTGCCATTCTGAAAATTACCATAGATTCCTACGAAAAACTGTGGTAATAATAACCATATCAGCACCTCTACCACCTTTATCTTTGAATTTTAACCTTTTCGTCCTGATTGAGTAGAGGAATCCACAGACAAAAAATGGAATACAGTGTCTTAAAGAGGGGGCATCCCCTTTTATGATGCTATGCTGATTTACGATTAACGGATTTAAAAATTTTTCTGGGGACAAAAAAGGGATGCTTGAGATGATACGGGCAATAGCGATAGTGCTGAATGCCGGAATGATAGCTGTGATGGCTTACGGAATGAAGAGTACAAACAAGACGGATCATGTCACTGGTTTTGTATTTGTCATCATGCTGTCCCTGTTAAATATCGTGCTGATATGGAGGTAGATTTTGCAAAGACGTGTATATTTGCGAAAACGAGCGTTAGTGAAACAGGTTGCCGACAGAGTTGGAGTAACCGAAGATGTTGCCAGTAAGACGATGGATGCGATCACTGATGTGATTACGGAGTCACTTGTCAAGGATATGCCGGTGCAGCTGATCAAGTTGGGCACTTTCGAGAAGACTCATGTAAACGAGCGCAAGGCAAGGAATCCTGTTGACGGGACGATTTCGATCCTTCCGGCAAAGAACCGTGTCAGGTTCACGCCGAACAAGACGCTCAAGGATGCTATTAACTGACAGTTGCAGTGATTAAGTTCCTTTTGTTGCATATTCACTAAATGTATGATATAATAATGTTTAGTGAAATACAGCAAAGAGGAGGTGTTATTAGTGCAAATCACTACTACTGCGAAGATCCAAGTGAATGTTACGCCAGAACAGAGCGAATTATTAGATGCAACTATGGATACTTATCGCAGTGCGTGCAACTGTGTAGCAAACTACGTTTTTCAAACGCACGATCTCAAGCAGTGTTCACTTAATAAGGCATTGTATTACGATCTTCGTGAACGCTATGGTTTGAAATCTCAAATGGCTCAATCTGTTTTTAAGTCCGTTATCGCGAGATATAAAACCATTTTAGAGAATCAGCATGAATGGATTAAACCTAATTTTTCAAAACCACAATACGACCTTGTGTGGAACAGAGATTATTCTCTTACACAGAACTTATTCTCTGTAAATACACTTAGCGGTCGTGTGAAATTGCCATACTGTTCCTATGGCATGGAGAAGTACTTCGACCATAATACTTATTATTTTGGCACTGCAAAACTTGTGAAGAAGCATGGCAAGTATTTTTTGCACATCCCTGTTACACAAGATGTCCTTGAGTCATTAGATTCAGCCATATGTAATGTTGTCGGTGTGGACAGGGGTATTAACTTTGTTGTTGCAACCTACGACAGTAAGCATAAATCCAATTTCGTAAACGGGAAAGCCATTAAGCAGAAGCGTGCTAAGTACAAGGCTTTACGCAAGGAACTTCAGCAGCGGAAGACTCCATCTGCAAGACGAAGGCTTAAAGCTATTGGGCAACGAGAAAACCGTTGGATGCAGAATGTAAATCATTGTGTGTCGAAGGCACTCGTTAAGAATAACCCGAAACATACGTTATTCGTCTTGGAAAACCTGTCTGGTGTTCGATCTGCGACTGAAAAGGTGCGTCGAAAAAACCGATATGTTTCAGTGTCGTGGCCTTTTTATGACCTTGAAAAGAAGTTGAAGTACAAGGCTGCTCTTAATGAGAGTTCAGTGATTAACGTAGATCCTCGTTATACGAGTCAGACTTGTCCTGTCTGTGGGCACACGGAAAAGACCAATCGCAACAAGAAGAAACATATCTTTCGTTGTAAGACCTGTGGTTATACATCGAACGATGATCGCATCGCAGCAATGAATTTATATCGCATGGGAATAAACTATCTTGCAAAAGATAGCCAAGTACCTGATATAGTGGCACCTCAGTATATCTGAGATGTCGGGGGCGTTGTCATTCGCCCCACGATGTAACCCCACTATCTGAGCAATCGGATAAGCTAAAGGTAGGAGCCGTAAGGCACTTATACTACTGGGGAGTTACAAGTCCACTCGCTTTAGTGGGTGGATAGTGACGGTTTTGCCCATAGAGTCATGACATAATAACTCCTTTCGGCGCGGTAGCTGTAGCCGGCAGCTGTTAAGGGTTGTCATAAACCCGCCGTGCTTTCTGCGGATATTGGTGAGGGCCTTCTCATCCGCAGCATGGGCGCGTATCCGGTCGCGACAAAAAAACTGCACTCCACACTGGACTGAGGTGGACGCACGGATACAGATGCAGAGTAATCATGGTTCAAATCCATGTGCGCCCTTTACCCCGATGATAACGGGTTAATATTTGCGACACGGGGGTAGCTGTAAACCGGATGGCTATCCCCGAACTTTTTGGGAGAGTGAGATGAAAGTAGCCGTATATACTGGCACTCGAAACCTGTACTCCGATATGGTTCCCGCTGCTAAGTCATTGCTGCTGCATTCGGATGTCGAGAAAATTTATTTTTTGATCGAGGACGATGATTTCCCTATCGAGTTGCCGAAAGAGATTGAGTGTATCAACGTGTCGGGGCAGACGTATTTCAGCCCTGACGGGGTGAATAGCCAAAACAGATTCACCTATATGGCGATGATGCGTGCAGCCTTGGCAAAAGTTTTTCCAGAGTTGGATATGATTCTGGCACTCGATGACGATACGATTGTCGAACAGGATATTTCGGATATCTGGGATCTGCCGATGGGAAACAAGGTCTTGTCTGCGGTGCGTGAATCGCAACGTCTTGACGAGTACATGAATACCGGAGTTGCGCTGTATAATCTCAAGGTGCTTAGAGATAGCGGACTGGTTGACATGATCATACAGGATCTCAATGTGGTAAAATCTCAGCTTCCAGAGCAAGACTGCTTTAATCGTCTTTGTCGCGGACTGATTCATCATATGCCCAGTGAGTATAATGCGACAGTCTATACGCCAAGAACAGCCAATCCGAAAATCATCCATTACGCCGGAGTGAAAAAGTGGGGGAATTTCCCTGGTGTAAACAAATATCGGGACATCCCATTTGCAGATATTGCGAAGCTGCGGAAAAAGAAGATCACTGTCAAGGGCGGCACGAAATACGTCATACATGCCTGCAATGACCGTCTTTGGTATGTGAATGACTATCTTATCCCGTCAATGATGGAACAGGGTATTGCCAAGAAGCAAATCAAAGTGTGGCTTGACAAGGACGGAGTTGGGAATCTTGAGTCATGCATGAGATGCTTTAAGACCATGTGGCAATATGATTCCGGCACAAGTGGCACATGGCATCTGCAAGACGATGTGATTATCAGCAGTGACTTCCGTGAAAAGACGGAGAAGAATGACGAGGGGATTGTTTGTGGATTCAGTTGTGTTGAACTTGACGGAATCCTGACAAACATGGTTGGGACGATTCCGGTTGAAAACCTATGGTTCTCCTTCCCTTGCATCAGGATTCCTGACTATATCGCTTACGAATGTGCGATGTGGTTTTATGACTGGGTTATCCCGAAAGACCTTTATCGCGAGATTCGCAAAGAGGGCAAGCACGATGATATGCTCTTCAGATTCTTCGTGACGATTATTCATCCGGAGCAGACCACAACAAACCTTAGACCTAGCATTGTGGAACATGTTGATTATCTGATCGGTGGATCAAAAATAAACCAACAACGGAAGAAGATCCGCAAGGCATTGCACTGGGCAGAACCTGAGTTGATTACGGAATTGGAGAAGAAATTAGCGGTATCTGCTAACGGTCAGGCAACGGCACTTTGACTGCCGGAGTCGTGGTTCGAATCCACGTACCGCTGTTGCGGGGGAGATGCTATGACGATTATCACGGAAAACGGAACTGTAGCTGTCAACTACGACAATGTTGCTTGCATAACTGTTGATGATAACTGCAATCTTGTCGCATACCTGACATCGAAAGGCGAAATGAGCGTCCTGATTGCCCGTGGTGCATCGGAGAAACGAGCACAGAAAATTTTCGACCGCATTATCGATTCGGTGTCTACTGGTGCAGACGTACTTTCACTGCATGATATTTGTGCGGAGATCTGAAATGGGGGAAGTGAGAACAAAAATCAAGGCCATTCGCATCGACATGATCTGTGATGACTGCTGTGACGGACATATGATCTTTCACGGAGTTGTACAGGGCAACAAAACAAAGTATGAACATTTATGCGATAACTGTCTGGCGGTTGGCGTATATGACATGATTTACCCGCGCATCGAGAAGAGAAAATGAAGACAACAAAGGATGATTTTATGAATCCACCTGATGGAATGATGTATCAGGCTGAGATAATACAGGACGGGATGTATGACTGGGTTTTATGTCCGTACTGCGGTAAAAAAGCATTCGCGATTACGCCTGGTGCTGTGATACAGGGACAGATATTTAAGTGTCGCGGAAGTAACTGCAAACGGGAGTATGAAGTAAATTACAAATTGATCTGAGAGCCATGTGAGTGCCATCTTTGCGAACAAAAAGCAGAAGGTGGCTTTTTTTATGGATTTTGAGCAGTACAAGGATCTATTCAAGCGAATAATGGCAGATGATATGTCACTATACCAGAACCAGTTGGACATTTGGCAGCTGCTGATCGATATGCGGAATAATCTGTCGTATGCAGATCCTGAGATCCTTGAATATGCCATGAAGATCAGCCGATACACACATGATATGGCATCCTATGTTGCCGGAATGACGGGCAGTGCGAATGCCGAAGAGGTTTACTGGAGACTGATACTTCTCGAAGCACAGAATTGTCAGGTGGACAGTTATCTGCTGTATCTTGAAAAGAATCGTGATGCTGACAAGCGTTTCTATGCTCCGCGAAAAAGAGTATTTGAGAAATTTGGCATTACAAGCGGTTTGCAAGCGTTGGTGGATGATGATATTGATCTTCTTACGATCTCGATGCCACCTGGAACCGGTAAGAGTACAATGGGGATTTTCTTTCTAGCCGGATGCATGGGGTGGTGGCCTGATATGCCGAATCTGGCATCAGCACACTCTGGAATCCTGACAAGAAGTTTTTTTGACGGAGTAAATCAGATTCTGTCAGACTCGTTTGAATACACATGGCATGAAATCTTTCCTGGAGTCAAGTTTGACCAACGGAGCGGGACTAACTCCAAGGAACAGACAATCAATGTCGGAAGTCCAAAGAGATTTAAGTCACTGACGTGCCGTGCGATCAATGCATCCCTGACTGGTGCGACCCGATGCGAAAAGATCCTGTATGCGGATGACTTGTGCTCCGGCATTGAAGAAGCACTATCCAGGGAACGAATGGATAAGTTGTGGCAGACATACAATACGGACTTGAAGACCAGAAAGAAGGATAAGTGCAAAGAAATCCACATTGCAACTAGGTGGACGGTGGGAGATCCGATAGGGCATTTGCAAACAGAACATGAACACGATCCCCGCGCAAAATTCATTGCTGCTCCGGCACTCGATGAGAATGGCGAAAGCAATTTCGAGTATGACTATGGTGTCGGTTTCTCGAAGGAATATTTCGAGGACATGAAGATGTCAATGGACGATGTATCATTCCGTTGCCTGTACATGAATCAGCCGATTGAGCGCGAAGGTCTGCTTTATCACGAAGACGAACTGCGGAGATACCTGACGTTGCCGGATGGACAACCTGATGCAGTTGTCTCTCTTGCCGATACGAAGAACAAAGGCACAGACTATTTCGTTCAGCCTGTCTTTTACAAGTACGGCGATGATTACTACATGGTGGACACGATCTGTAGTGAGGAATCAGATTACGAGACTCAGTACGAACGCTCCGTGCAGATGGTAATTGCTCATGGCGTTCATGCGCTGCGGGTAGAGAGCAATAACGGTGGTTCCCGTGTGGCATTCGAGATTAACAGGCGGTTAAAGGATCAGGGATTCTATTGCAATATTACGGAGAATTACACGACCAAGAACAAAGAGACAAAGATCATTGTTTTTGCTCCGTGGGTTAAACAGCATGTATACTTCCGCGATTCAAGTCTCTATTCACCTAAAGACGATTACGGAGTTTTCATGACTCAGCTGCTCAGTTATACGGTTGCCGGAAAGGTGCTTCATGATGACTGTCCAGATGCATTGGCAATGTTTGCGGAATGGCAAGGCCGACCGGAATCGATACCGACAAGGATTGTAGGGAGTCTGTTTTGAGGGGATAAGTGATTGCAAGATAAGAGAGCGATATTCGAGCGGTATCAAAAACTGAAGATGGAACGCAAGAGGCTGAATGACCGTATCGAAGATCTTCTCGCGGAGAGGGACGAAATCCAGTCCAGGATTGCAGTAGACAGTGTAATGGCATCTGATCAGGACTATCCGTATGTCGAGCATATATCCAAGGTCGAGGGTCTTGAGACTGTCGATGATAAATTTGAGAACCACATCATCAACATGGAGTTGCGACGTGTACGGAAGATGCAAGATGCGACAGATGAGGCACTGGCTGAAATCAGGGG
>Ga0256407_10001624_pt1 | contig 46201 bp, 66 predicted proteins | sample RumenRJG_04DNA_FD_193489 | JGI IMG/M metagenome (GOLD analysis project Ga0256407, IMG submission 193489) | Bovine rumen microbial communities from Lethbridge, Alberta, Canada - RJG_04 | ecosystem: Host-associated > Mammals > Digestive system > Stomach > Rumen | place: Canada: Alberta...
TCTGCAAGTTACATCAACGGTATGCACTGTGACGAACACGGCATGATTCCTTCTTTGGCCACGGGCAGCAGCACCACTTATTACTGCGATGGCTATTGGACGAATAATGGGCAGTTGAATTACCTGTTTGCGGGTGCCGGCGCGAACTACGCGTCTGCTCTTGGTGGTGCGTTCTCGTTCTATGTCGGCTATGCCCCCGCCTACGCGTATTGGGACATCGGCTGCGGCCTTTCTTATCTGTAACTTTCAGGGAGGGGGAGCCGCGCAGCGGGGGAGGGGCATCCCTCCCCCTGTGAAACAGGCCAACAGAGTAAATTGTTATATAGATTTTAGGGTTATACGAGGCGCTGTGTGGCTTTGTTCCCGCCTGATTGCGGGTGCCAGCGCGAACAACGCGTCTGCTATTGGTGGTGCGTTCACGTTCAATGTCAACAATGCCCCCGCCAACGCGAATTGGAACAACGGCTGCGGCCATTCTTATCAAAATAAGAAAATAACTTTCTAATCAATGCCTTGTATACTCCGCACCCCTTGGTGAAAATTATCCGACGAAAGACCGGGCTAGTAATTTTAGATGAAAACTCAGTAGGAGATAAGAAAGATATGAAGACATACAAGGGTATGTTTGACGAAATGATAAAACCGGAAACAGTGGCCAAATGCGCCTTGGATGCAGCAGATGGCAAGTTGAAACGAAAGGAGGTGATACGAGCATTTACGGATTTTGAAAAGACCTATAGAACCGTGGTGGCTTGCGCGAAAGACCCGGCATATAAGCCATGTGAGGATAATACCCATGAGATTATCGATGGTGCAAACAACAAACCGCGAGAGATTGAAAAGCCGAAATTTTGTCCGGAGCAGATACTCCATCACATGATTGTAGAGCCATTCAAGCAGGTGCTGCTCAATGGACTTTACGAAGAAGTGTATGGCTGCTTGCCGCCGCTTACTAAGCGGATGCCGGACGGGAAAATTAAAACGGTAAAGAAATTTGGCCCGCACGCTGCCATAAAACGGTTAGTCAAATGGGTACAAACGGGGAAGAAATGCTATGTCGGAGAAGCTGACGTACATCATGCTTACGCGTCAGTAAATATAGACATATTGCTGAGACAGCTGGAGAGGAGGATAAAAGATGAGGAGTGGATGAGAATTACCAAACAATTTCTTTACCACGGGAAAGAGCAGGGCCTGATTCTGGGTCATTATACCAGCCCCTGGCTATTCAACTACTACATGAAAGATTTTGACCATTTCGCGGCAGGATTGGACGGTGTGAAGTACCTACGCTATGCCGATAACATCTACATTGTCGGTACAAATAAAAGAAAAGTACACCGTGCCATGATGGCCATGAGCGAATACCTGCAAAGTGAGCTTGCCATGACGCTGAATAAATCATGGCAGGTTTACCGGTTTGAATACGGGACGGGAAAGTTTGACGAGAATGGCAAAGAAATAACAAGAGGCCGGGCCGTCAATGCACTTGGCGCAGTTATTCACCACAATCGGGTAACGCTCCGGAAAAGCATCCTGCTGCGTATGCGGCGTAAATCGCTGAGGATAGGCCACAAAGAAAAAGTAACCTGGCATGATGGCTCGTCAATGTTCTCGCGCTTGTCGTGGGTGAGAAAGACAAACACCTACCAATATTACGAAAAGTACATAAAGCCGAATATCAACACGAGGCAGTTAAAGAGAAAAGTACGAAATCACAGCAAGGCGTTTTTACCGATTGCCGAAAGAAGGAGGACGATTGTTTATGACGGATTGGAAAAAGGCTTACAGCGCATCTGCACCGGCAGAACTGGATAGAGATTCCAGCCCTACGACAGTATACCAGCGCCGCAACATCAAAATGGTCACTGAGGAAAAAGACGGTGTCCCGATGGTGCATTATGAATATGAAGAACGCACCATGTCTCATGAAGAATATACGGCTATGACGGATAGTAACTTAAAGTCCACGATTGAGTATGTAGCTGTCATGGCAGGTATTGAGCTGGAAGGAGTGTTATAAATGGCCGAAAAAACGCACAGCAAAATGTTCGCCAAAATCAAATACTACTACGAGGAAGGCTTTTGGAAAAAATTCATGGTCTACAACGTGGTGGCGAAAAATGCAATAACACCAGAAGAATACGAAGAAATTACCGGTGAACCTTATGTAAAACCGCAGCCGGTTGCGGAAACGGAGGAAACGACTTGACCTTTAGCGACGCTTTAGAACTCGCCAAGGCTGGCAAAACATTAACCAGGAAAGGCTGGCCGGATGGCGATAAGCTGTATTGCAGCTATACCGACGACATGCAGCCTTTTCTGATGGTGGTCAGCGGGGATAGCGAACCTATCCCCTATTTCACCGGCAACGTAGATTTATTTGCAGATGATTGGGAAATAGTGGCAGGTTGATATTGACTATAAAGACGGTACATAAAAGTGCCGTCTTTTGTTATGCCGAAAGGAGTACAAACAAAGATGAATGAGGCAATATCTTTTATAAAATCCATGATTCCAGTGAGGTTTGAAGCAATTTGGGGAGCGGCGGCTGGGGCAGTTGGAACATGGGCAAATTATTGCTTTGGGGAGTGGAATAACGCCCTGGAAACTTTGCTGATGTTGATGGTGCTGGATTATGCAAGCGGAATGCTGGCGGCATATATCAACCCGGAATTGGCATTAAATAGCCAAAAAGGCTTTGTGGGGATAGCCCGTAAAATGTACATGTTGGTTATTGTGGCGGTGGCTCACAGAGTAGATTTGATGTTAGGCATGAGTGGTGCTTGTGTTGTTGCCACATGGTTTTATATCGGCAATGAGGGGCTGTCTATCGTGGAGAATGCGGCAAAAGCGGGCGTACCTATCCCGGAAAATATTAAAGAGTCATTAGAACAACTAGCCCGGGAAAAGAAAGCACGGGAGTTCAAGGGGGACAAATGAATGGCTTAGCTTGGAAGGAGCTTTATGACAAGTTTGCCGCGTTCGCATATACAGCACGGCGGCAGGGGTTTTATGTTAATCAGATTCAGGAGATGGAGTATTCATTATTCGAAATGTGCCCTTTCCCCCGAACCTATCGACCGGATACGAAAGGAGTTAATAAAAATGAGTGTTGACATTAAAGAAACTGACCTTAGTTTTAACAGCTTATCCGAGCGCAGTTATACGGATATGGTGGTCATCCATCATACTGGTAGCCCGGATATGGACGCAAGCGCAGAACAAATCCACGGCTGGCATTTGAGTAACGGCTGGGCAGGGATTGGCTATCACTATGTTATCCGCAAGGACGGCACGATAGAGCGCGGCAGGCCGGAATGGGCTATTGGTAGTCACGCTTATGGCGAAAACTCGCACACCATCGGTATCCATTTGTCGGGCGATTTTGAGGACGCAGAGCCGACAGAAGAACAGCTTGACCGCTGCGGTGCTCTTGTTGCGGATATCTGCGAGCGGTATGGCATCCCATTTGACCGTGACCACATCGTAGGACATGGTGAGCTGATGGCCACTTCTTGCCCAGGGACTAACCTTCAGACGTTGCTTGATGATGGCACAATCATCGGCAAAGCTGTGTTCTACTACAACCAGGAACACGGTATTGAAAATGGCGAGGAAGCACCTGCTGAGCAGGACGGTGGCAATCAGGGCGGTCGTGGGGCTGAACGCTTCAACACGGTTGAATCTGTGCCGGAATGGGCTAAGCCGACAATCCAAAAAATGCTGGATAAGGGTTTACTCAATGGTAATGGTGAGAGCCTTGACTTGTCATTGGATATGCTGAGGATTTTCGTCATCAATGACCGTGCAGGATTGTACTGATGAATCGTTTGAAATCGTCAGTAATCGTTTGAGAAAATCGTGAATGTCCATTGTGGGCAGTATATTTTCTCATGGCCATGAAGAAGTTGTGTGTGTATGATGGATAGATTGCAAACAAATCGTTTGACAATCGTTTGAAAGGAGTATGCTATATGTCGAGTAAATGGGTTGAATTTCGTGACGCTGCGCTGAAAGAACTGAAGGTTGAAGCTGTGACCGAGGCAGGCAAGCAGGAGTTCACGAGATGGACTGTTGACACGCTTCTGCCTCTCATGGATGAGGCGGTAGATAAATTTGTCGGCCAACTCGTGGAAGATGCAGCCAACGAAACTGGTTGGTGCAAGGTTCGGGATTTGATTGTCCTCCCGGCTCTTGTCCGAGGCGGTTTGTGGCTGGTAAAAACCACGCTCACAAAGACGGCGGCAGAAACCGTAAAATAACCATAGCAAAGGTAGGCAGGTGGCTCTTAAATGGGCTGTCTGCCTACTTTTTTATGTATTCACTTCATATAATAAAGAAACCCGGAGTCATGCAGTGTGACCCCGGGCTTTTTTTAGTGCTCAAAAACGCTGATCCATTCAGCGAGCTTTTTAGAGCTGATTTTTTTTGCTTGCAGCTTTTGGCTGATTCGTCCCTGCTCCCACCCATTATAAGTGCGAACATCCACACCGAAGTATGCAGCTGCATCCACCTGGCGGTATAGTCGATATAGGCGCCCTTTTATTAATTGCTCTGCTGTGGTATCGGCAGGGAGCAAGTCATAGGCCCCTAAGAAGTAATAGGGGAGGCCGAAATAATCACTGATTGCCTTCATGGGCGCCATGTTCATGGTGATAGAGTGGCCGTTTGTAATGTTGCTGATTGTTGCGACGCTGACATTTCCAATGGCTGCCAAATCGGGCCGTGATATGTTCTCACGGAATTGCAGGTAAATGAGCCGTTCCTGTGTCGTGGTGCCAGGTGGTGGCGGCGGTGGATAGCTGACGGCGGTGGCCACAAGCCCATCAAATATACCTGCACAGTTATCTGCAAGGATGTCCTTGCGAATGTCTGTGCGGGTAAAATCAGCAAGTGTTTCATCATGGAATTTATAGTGAATAATTATATGCGCCCGGGGGTTGGCGCCGCTGTTGTCGGTGCTCACTGTGATTTTTTCCACCATAGCCCGGATAACTGCCTGTTTAATGTCAAAATCAATATCAGGATTGCTGACTGCCTTTTGCAGTAGTTCCAGCATATTGACCGCCGTTTCCTTTGCCTCAAAGAAACGCTCAGACACGCGCCTGTTTTCCAGCTGGCGCAATTCAGCTGTGACCGCCTCACGGTCTTTTTTTATTTTGTCCAGCTGGCCGGTGAGGTCAGATACATCAATAATCTTTTGCCGGTATAAATCCAACATACGCTCATGGTCTGCATCCAGCTCAGCCAAACGGCCCCGCAATAGCTTTATGGTCTTTTCATCCTCAATGGTCTTTTTGGCGGCAGCATCTATGGAGCTTATTACAAGGTCAGGGTTATTGATGAACTTCAGACAATCATCCCAAACAAAATTATCTAGCCAATCCATATTGATGCTCATGCCGGTGCATTTCTCTTTCATGCTCTCCCGGCGTTTCCAGTTTGACCGTCCACCACATGAATAATAACCATGTTTGCAAGTTGAGCTGGCAGCATTACCCCGATAAGTAAAGCCACAGTTGGCACACTTTATGAGGGATTTCAACAGGTATCTGTTTTTTGTGTTCTTCATAGCCTCAATCTTATTCCCTTTCAGCACCTTTTGGGCCTTTGCCCAAACATCTGCATCAACAATGGCAGGAACCTCCCGCTTTATCGTCTCACGTCCCCGTGGGGAGCGTTTGCCGTATTCATGTATACCTTTATATGTCGTGGCGTGTAAAATGCGCAGGACGCGGCTAGAACCCCAAAAACCGCTTGTATTATTCCGGCGCTTGCCGCCTAGCCCATGGGCCACCCATGCCGGCGGGATACCTAAGGCGTTCAGATGGTCTACGATTTTACCCGAGGAACACCCTTCATTGGCGCACATGCGAAACATCATGCGCACCACATCAGCCTCTGACATATCAAAGCCGGGGATTGTGTTCTCATTCACTTCCAGGAAACCCTCAGCGTTCTTGATATACCCATAGGGCACGATACCGCCTAGCCATTTTCCTTCCTTTGCGGCCCGGGTGGCCCCTAAATCCATTCGCTGCAGGATATTGGAGCGCTCCAAATCTGCCACCCCGGCCAAAATCGTGAGCAGAAAACGGCCCGAGGCGTTGCTTGTGTCAAAAGGTTCCGTCATTGACCTAACCTTGATATTCATGGCGTCAAGGTCATGGACGGCGTTCAGAATGACCCGCGTTGACCGGCCCAATCTATCCAATTTGAATATCAGCACAAGTGCAAAAGCCCCGGCCTTTGCATCTGCCAGCAGTTCAGCCCCGGCAGGTCTATCTTGCAGGGGGAGGGTGCCGGTAATGCCGTCATCCCGATAAATCTTTGTAATCTCAATGCCATTCAGCGAGCAATATTTTTCAGCAAAATCCACCTGTGATTCTATGGTCTGCCGTTCAGCCTGTACTTCAGATGATACCCGGCAGTATACCGCCGCCGTAGCTGGCGCATTAAATTCAAACATAATAAAGACCCTTTCATGTAGACAAAAAAGGCCCTCATGGGTTACTATATACATGAGAGTGCAGTAACCCCTACGGGGGCCTAGCGCGGGGCCGTCACCTGTCAGCAACAGGGGCGGCCTTTTTATAATGCCTTTTAAGATGGTGACTCTGTTTCAGCTTTTTCAGAGTCACTTTTTGCCGTGAGTGAATCAATCATAGATGTGATAAGCTGCTTATTGGTATCTGATAAAGTCCTGTATGATTCAATCATGCGGCGCTCTGCAGGGTCTTTTATAATTGAAAACCCTATATCAATGTTTTTATCCTCTGATATTTCTTCAGATTTTTTGACAGCATCGGAAAGCGCTCCTGCAGCGGCGAGAATCCCGGCGACAGCAGCACCGACAGGCCCGGCAAGAGCACCAATGGTAGTACCTGAGAAGGCACAAGCGCCACCAAGAGCACCCGCGGCGCTAATCCCTGCTGCAGTTATACCAACAGCCGTTCCTGTACCTATCTTTGCTGTTGTATCGTCAAATGAATCATTTGACCTAGTTATTATTAACGGGTCTATTGATAGAACATTGGCTAGAGCCTGAATCCTGTCCCGGCGCATATTACCAATTTTTCCGCTTTCCCATCGAGATACAGTCCCCTCAGAGACCCCGACTTTTTCCGCAATATCACGCTGAGTGAGACCTTTTTCTATTCTCTTGTTGCGCAACAAGTCACCTATATCCATATGTATCGCCTCCTCTATTACATTTTATATAAAATAATGCGTTTTTGCAATATTGCAAGCAGGAAAGGAAAGAAAAATGCAAAAATGACTTGCGCAAGTTGCGCAAGTCTGCTATAATTACCCATGAAAGGTTGAAAGAGAGGTGACGCCGAGTGTTCCAAAAAGATGAGCTGAAGATTGCAATGTATCGTAGGGGAGTGACTAATGAGGCCCTTGCAAAAGCAGCGGGAATTAATACATCATCGCTATATCGCAAAATGACTGGACAGACGGACTTTTACAGATGCGAGATTGTGAAAATCGCTGAGTTTTTACATTTGGATGATGAGGAATTTCGTCGCATTTTTTTTGCCCCCGAACTTGCGTAAAAGCAATGTTGCGCAATAAAAAGGTGCCCTAAAAATTTTTTTACTGAACTGCTAAGTTCAGTATACCACACTCTATATAGAGTGTCAGAAAAGGAGGGGGAGCATGATAGAAAATTATCGCTTTATGTCAAAGCCCACAGGTGCTGCATTTCTCAGGGAAGTGTCGGATGAAGATAAAAAAGCCATTGAAGATATTTGCACTATCCTCAATGGCAAGAGCTTAGATAGAGTCGAGACTATTCTTCAAACTGTTCGGCAGAAATACAGTCAAGCTATTTATTGCAGTAGCAACCAGCTTGATGAGCTTGATGAAACCAACATGGCTGTTTTTTGTAAGAAATTTGAAGCCTTTTGCAAGGAACAGCTGGCAAAGGTGAGAGAGGTTAGAAAAAGTCATTCTTGATTTTCCTGCTGCATCTTCTTGTAAGTGCGAAGAACATCGACAGTAGCGTGTACAGCAACGGTGTAAATGCTGTTAAACATTGAAGAACTGGCGTCACCGTCGCGGAGTTTAGTTTTTTCAAAGTCAGCAAGTACACGTTTCTCTAATTCGTCAAAATCAAATTCATTCATCACAAACACCTCCAATGGGAGGTATTCAACGGCGGGCGGAAAGTTCCTGCCGAGGGAGAGCACAAATGATAGACTTCATCAAAAGAGGGCGAGCATATTATAACGCTCACCCCGAGGATAAATTGGCACTGATTATTTCAATTATTTCGCTATGTCTATCCACTTTAGTGCTTGCAGTAGTGATATTGTTGCCACAGCAAGGGCTAGGATAGAGATTATGATAGGCCCCAGCTTCCAAAAGCGACCTTCCCATAATGCTCTGCTATCCTTCAGGCATTGGAGCCTCCAATCTTCAACTGCCTTGATGCCATGCTCAGTAATGGTGATAGATTCGCCATCTGATTCAAGATAGCTGGTGCCGGGGCGCGGGAGAGCAGGCCCGCGAGAAAGAACCATCATATCACACCTGGATAGCATCTCAACACGCAGGTTAAGCGCATGATGGCCGGGCAGGATGCCTGCCAAATCTTCAAGGGTTACAGGCTGGTGCTCATAAACAGCAAGCAGTATTTGAAAATCAAAATCGGTCAATTCGTCGTAAGGTATCAAAATTATCACTTCCTCCATGGGAGGTATTCGACAGCAGGCAGGGGATTCCTGCCGGAAAGGAGGCCGTCATAATGCCGCGCAAAAAGGAAATAATGGTAAGCCGGGTGGGCGGCTCCAAAAGCAAAGCTGAGGTATTCGAGGAACTAATTTGGATTGTCTTAGGTGAAAGAGTAAAGCTGGCCCCGGCACCACATAAAGGACAAGGGCAGATGATTGAAGGAGGGACACGGCCATGATGAAAACCATACATAAAGCAACATTCTTCCGTAACGAACAGGAAAAACAGATGCGCCGCGCGTTTATCTTGCGGTGGATGGTAGACAAGGAAGCGGATTTTTCCGGTTTTTCCATCGAGCCGCCCAGCGTGGAAGATAAAAGCATAAACGTTGTAACGAAATTCCCCCATGCGGCAGAAGGCGATTTCGCTGATATGGTAAACATGATGAAGCTGATGATTCAGCCTACGGAGGTAATCGTGGAATGAGGAGAAGAAAATTTAATGCAAGGCGCGGAGCTGCTTGCTTACTGCTGGCGGCAACAGCCTTCTTTTTTTGCGGCGCATACAATGGTGATCAGGTATTGGTGGAAGATACGCACATCGTACAACAGGGCGATACCCTTTGGAGTATCAGCGAAACCTATATGAAGAAGAATACCGGCGGGCGGCGCTACATCATGGAATTCATGGAGGGCGTAAAGGAGCTTAACCCGTGGATTAAGGAGAACGGCTATACCATCCACCCCGGCGACCGGGTGCGGGTGAATTATTGGATAAAAAAACAAGAGTGAGGATGTTTGCAAGATGAATTATAACGACTTTTTGAAGTCTAAGATGGTCATTGCTCCTAAAAGCGGCCTGACCATAAGCCGCGATGAAATCAGCGACACCTTAAAGCCCCATCAGAGAGACGCGGTATATTGGGCTGTGACAGGCGGGCGGCGGGCAATATTTGCCGCTTTCGGCTTGGGCAAGACCATTATGCAGCTGGAATGGTGCAATATCATTCACCGGCACACGGGTGGCAAGGTGCTGATTATCTGCCCGTTGGGTGTACGGCAGGAATTTGCCCATGATGCCCGGGAGCTCCTGCACATCGAAGAGCCGGTATATGTCCGCAACATGGAGGAAGTCGAAACCTGTGACCATTGGCTCATGATTACCAACTATGAGCGCGTCAGGGATGGCAATATCAACCCGGTATATTTTGCCGCGACCTCGCTGGATGAAGCGGCGGTGCTCAGGTCGTTCGGTTCAAAGACCTATCAGACCTTCTTGCAGAAATTCCAAGGGATAAAATATAAGCTCGTGTCTACGGCAACTCCGTCCCCGAACAAGTACAAAGAGCTGATTCATTACGCAGGATACCTTGAAATCATGGACACCGGGCAGGCGTTGACCCGCTTCTTTAAGCGGGATTCCACCAAGGCGAACAAGCTCACCCTGTACCCGCATAAGGAAAAAGAATTTTGGTTGTGGCTCTCGACATGGGCCTTGTTCATTCAGAAACCGTCGGATTTGGGCTATGACGATACTGGATATGCCCTGCCGCCCATGGATATCCGCTACCACAAGATTGAGAAGATAGCCGAAATCACAGAGGAAAAGGACGGCCAGCTAAAGATGTTTCAAGATGCGGCGGAAGGGTTGAAGGAGGCGGCCCGGGAAAAGCGCGAGAGCATCGACCTGCGCGTGATGAAGGCCAAAGAGATAGTCGACAGTGACCCCGGCGCCCATTTTATCCTGTGGCATGATTTGGAAGCCGAGCGGCAGGCCATCAAAAAGTATATCCCCGGTGTGATGGAGATTTACGGCAGTCAGGATTTAGACAAGCGGGAAAAGAACACCATCGGTTTTTCCAATGGCGAGTTTCGCCTGCTGGCCACCAAAAAGGAGCTGTCCGGCAGTGGCTGCAACTTCCAAAAGCATTGCCACCGGGCCATATTCGTAGGCATTGACTATGAGTTTAATGATTTTATCCAGGCTATCCACCGTATCTACCGCTTTTTGCAAACCAAGAAGGTAATCATCGACATCATCTACATGAGTTCAGAGCAGGCCATACTCAAGGCTTTACAGGAAAAATGGCGGCAGTACAACGAGCTCACGGCCAACATGGAGGCTATCATAAAGGAATACGGGCTAGGGGGGGCAAAGGCCCCGGAGGCTATGAAGCGTTCGATAGGAGTGAAGCGTGTGAAACTCGAGGGAATGGGCTGGACGGCCATCAATAATGATTGCATTGAAGAAACCAAGATGATGGAAGATAACTCCATTGATGAGATTGTGACATCTATCCCTTTTAGCAACCATTACGAATACACGGCCAGCTATAACGATTTTGGGCACAACGAGAACACAGAGCGATTCTTTGAGCAGATGGACTATTTAAGCCCGAACCTGCTGCGAATCCTGAAGCCGGGCAGGGTATTCGCCTGCCATGTAAAAGACAGGGTGCTGTTTGGCAATGCCACGGGCACAGGGATGCCGACTATGGAGCCTTTCCATGCGATGTGTATTCGGCATTATATGCGCCATGGTTTCCAGTATTTTGGCATGATAACGGTGGTCACGGACGTGGTGAGGGAGAACAACCAAACCTATCGTCTGGGATGGACTGAGCAGTGCAAGGATGGTACAAAGATGGGTGTTGGCTGCCCGGAATACATCCTGCTATTCCGCAAATTGCCCACGGATACATCAAAGGCTTATGCTGATATCCCTGTGACCAAAAGCAAAAAGGAATATACCCGGGCGCGGTGGCAGATTGACGCGCATGGTTTTTGGCGCAGCAGCGGGGATAGGCTTTTGACCAAAGACGAGGTTATGAGTTTTCCAGTCAGCGACCTGCAACGTGTCTACCGGCAATATTCCAAAGATACCATCTATGACTATCAGGAACATCTGGACATGGCTGAAAAGCTGGATAAGGACGGGAAACTGCCTGCTTCTTTCATGGTCGTGGCTCCCGGCTCATGGAATGATTTGGATGTATGGGATGATGTAAACAGGATGCGCACCATGAACACCTTGCAGGTGCAGAAAGGCAAGCAGATGCATATCTGCCCCCTGCAATTTGATATCGTGGACAGGCTTATCACCCGGTACAGCAATCCAGACGAGCTTATATTTGACCCATTCGGCGGGCTGATGACCGTGCCGGTGAGAGCGTTGAAATTAGGCCGCCGGGGAATTGCCACGGAATTAAACAGCGATTATTTCAGAGACGGCGTTGGCTATCTCAAGCTGGAGGAAAGCAAGATGAACGAGCCTACTTTGTTCGATTTGGCCAACATTCCCATGAAAGCATAAAAAAGAACCCGGTGCAAGTGAATGAAAAACGCAACCGGATTCGTATCTTTAAGGGAAAAGCAAAAGCCCGTCGGGATGAGACGGGCCAAGTGTAAAGCTATGTCGGGGCCAGGGACACGACTCACCAAACCCCTTTGACAATATTATAGCAAGGCGGTCAAAAAAATGCAAGGCAAGCTCATTTTCGGCCTGCTAAATAGTGACCATTTATTGACCACAAAACAATAATAAGCCTTACAGGGACACGGATATGAAGAAATATATTAAAAGAATTGTCAAGGCTGGAAATACTATTGAGATTACCAAATATGCGGTAAGTGGTAGTAAGAAAGTTTCAGCCGGTGAGTCAGATTCAGATTATGGACTAGCTCAAAAAGAATGGAAATGGAAAAGAGCAGAGGATAGCTGCAGATGGTATCTCAATGAGAATTTCCATCCGGGAGATTTATGGATGCGCTTCAGCTATCCCCGGGGGACAAGAAAAGCCCCGGCAGAAATAAAAGCTGATATTGAAAAGTTTTTTAAGAAGCTCAGGCGGCTCTACAAAAAAGAGGGCAAAGTCCTAAAGTACATTTACACAGTAGGTATCGGGAGCCGGGGCGGGATGCATTTTCATGCAGTATTCTCAAAATTTGACTCAACCAAAATCGAAGAACTATGGCAGGATGTGACCGGGACGGCAGAAACGCCATACCCGAGCGTGAACACAAGACACCTGGATAGACGGGGGCATTATGGTGATGTTGCCTCATATCTCATAAAGAATGCAAAGGAGTCCTATGGGACGGAAAATCAGGTTTTTGGTAAACGCTATTGCTCCAGCCGGAATTTAGCCCCGCCAAAAATCCGACGGGTAGAAGTGAGGGCTGGGAGCTGGACAAAGAACCCTAAGCCGAAAAAAGGCTATTACATCCTGAATGGCTCAGTAAGAGAGGGGAAGTTTGAAAAAAGCGGATTTCCCTACCAGTCTTATATCATGGTGCGGTTGCGGATTTAAGCCGCTAAGCAATAAACAAGTATATGCACATTATCCACAAAGGAGTGATGATTTTGCAGGTGAGAAGTAGTTGGGGTGGCAATGCTGCATTCAAAGGTCTTATGAATAATGCCCGGGGCAGGCAGTTTGAATCGTGGATAGATGCGGGCTGCAGGCTTTACAAAATGCGGGGCATAGCGTTGGTGGAGAAAACGCCTGAGCCGTTCCGTTGTCTGAAGAAGGATAAACGGGGCAGGGGAATAGTCCAATTTATCCATCACGCTCAGCCGGATTATAAAGGTGTGCTCTTAAATGGCCGGGCAATAATCTTTGAGGCAAAGAGTACTACCAAGGACAGAATACAGCAAAGTGTGCTCACAGCTCACCAAGCGGAAATGTTACGGGCCTATTGGAGGTTAGGCGCATATACCGCTGTGTGTGTAGACATACAAGACCATTATTTTTTTGTGCCTTATGAGGTATTCGACAACATGAAAGAGTTTTTTGGCCGCAAGTATGCAACGGCAGAGGATTTGAAGCCGTGGGCGGTGCGGTTTGATGGGGCAATTCACTTCCTGGATAAGGTGGACGGGCTGCCCTGCGAATAAGGAGGTATATGAAATGGCAGATTTAGAGGAATTAAAAAAACAGGCAAAGCGGAAAGTTGAAGCGGAGATGACGGAGCCGGATTCTCCCATCGGGCAGATTGGCATGATGTGCATCACATGGATTGATTATGCCGATAATGCAGCAGAATTGATTTTGACTGAGGGCAAGACATTAGCCGGGGCATTGGGAGAAATGCGAAAGCACGCGGCAAAGGTCAAAAATGGCAATGCTGCTTGCGTGGATCCAGTGAAGGCTATGGAGCTGGTGCTGAAATATTTCGGCCAGCCTGACCCGAAAGGCATTATTGAGGGCGGGCTTATGTACAAGTGCATGATGGATGCGGCGGCCCGCTTCAAGCCCTATGATGCAACAGTCCCGGCAGATGTAGAAATCAAGCACATGGAACCGGCGCCAGTGCAGGAAGTGCCTGCACAGTCGAAACCGCAACCGGGCGCGGATTTAATGGCGGCTCTCAATGCGCTGAGTTTGGAGGATTAAAGCTATGGCGGGAAAGAATGTGCCCCGGACAGTTCCTGAAGTGCTGGAACATTTCAGCCCATTGGAGCAGGAGCCGGATGTGGTGGAAATGGTCCGGGACGAATTGCCGGCCCATCTTTTTGTAGATGATGATGGTGAGCGGTATCATGCGTGGTGCAGTCATTGCCGGGAGTGGGTACACCTTCCAAAATCCCGGCATAAAGCCAAGGTAGAGTGCCCATCTTGCGGAGAAACCGCTGACATAATCCATATGTGGCGCGGTTATAAAAAATTGGTTGATAGAACCCTGACATATATCTATAGCAAATCCGCCAAATCTCCGGAAGATACCATCACGGCGCGGGCGGTTTATATGGAGTACCGCTGGTATCAGGAAGACTCACAGCATACCACCTATACATTACCGTGGGATGTAGACCCTTACATGGCAGTGGACAGCTATTATGTATTTGTCTACGGGCAGGGAGCAGTACAGGCAAGGCCGGTCAATAACATGAAATGCAGCGCAGATTATGGGACACCAAGATTAACGATAAGCAAGTCTGTAAATGACAGATTGCATGTATATGCTAACGGCTGTTTTGGGCTGCCTCGATACATAACCCTTAGCGTCAACGTGGACACCATAGATGAAGCCGTGGCAGACACACCATTTCATTACATCTGGGATGAAATCAGCGGCAGCTTCACTGACCGGGGAACCATGAGGGCGTACATACAGGTTTTCAGCAAAATTGCAAAGTACCCCTTCGCGGTGGAGGCGTTGGCAAAAATGGGAAGCCCTACCCGTGATTGGTTATACCAGTTGACAGAGGACGGGCGTACAGCGGGCGGCTTAATTAACTGGCGGGGCAAGACTCTGGGTAAAGTATTTCGTTACAGCTTGACCAAAGAAGAAAAAGCATGGCTAAGAACGGCAGGAGCCACACAGATATATGTCGGTAGCCTATTCGAGGCGTGGGCATGGTTGCGAAAACAGGGCAATATGAGTATCACCATGATGGATATGGATAAGTATCGCATGTGGAATATTGCAGCCATGAAAAAAGCGCAGGAAGTAATCAACCTGAACCGCCTGATTCGCTACCTTGACCGCCAACAGAAAGAACATTCGCACCATGTCATGATTACTTTAGATATCTATCTTGACTATCTGGACGATTGCCGGGAGCTGGGGGCGGATATAACCAAGAAATCTGTTTTTATGCCTCGTGACCTGGTAGAGGCCCATGATGCCCTGAACCGGGAAATCCGGCAGATAAGGGAATTGGAGCGCGAAGAAGAAGAGCTCAAAAAATCCCGAGGCAGAAAGCGGCAGGCCGGGCAGAAAAACAAGCTCTATAAGAAACTCCGGAAAAAAATCCTGCAACAGTATGCTTTTGAAGCAGATGGCATGATGATTTATGTGCCGAAAAAGCTGGAGGAACTCATAGACGAAGGTATAGCCATGCACAGCTGCGTGGGCGGCTATGTTGACCGGGTGGCAGAAGGTAAAACCATAGTAGTCTTTATTCGGGCGGCGGCAAACCGCAAAGAACGTATAGGGACTATGGAAATCAGTAGAGATGGCGCCAGCATTATACAGGCTAGAGCAAAATATAATCAAAATTTGTCGCCGGCGGCAGCAGATTTTGTCAAAAAGTTCAAGGAAACCAAGATAGATAAGATTGGGAGGAAAACAGCATGATGAGTACAGAAAAGGCCGAAAATATCACGGAAATGGCCGAAATGAATACGGAAAATGTCGATATGACTACAGAAATGGCCGAAAATGTCCCCGAAGTGGCAGAAAATAATCAGCTGGCAGAAACGAATGAGGATAAACTGGCCAGATTAGCTACGGAAATTAACACAATTAAGATTCAGACACAGGCAGTTATCCAAAACGCCACGCTGGAAATTGGGCGGCGGCTCATTCAGGCCAAGGCAGCAGTTCAGCATGGTTGTTGGGGGCAATGGCTGAAAGAAAAAGTAGATTATTCTGAGCGCACGGCTCAGATGCTCATTGCAACCTATGAACGTTTCGGTAACGGTCAGCAGAAACTTTTTGGCAAGACCGCTGACCCGGAACTGCTGGCACAGCTTAACCGCTCACAGATGTTTGCCCTTATGAGCATCAAAAATGAAGATGACTGCATCGCTTTTATGGATGAGCATAAAGAGGATTTGCCCAATATGTCCAAACGTGAGCTGGAACAAGCCATTAAGGAACGTGATCAGGCGCGGCAGGATTTAGATGCGTGGCGCACACAATGCTCTGACCTTACCGATAAAGCCAACAAGGCGGCTCAGCGGGCAGAAAAGCTCAAAGCAGAACTGGCTCAGCTGAAGGCAGACACGGCGGCAGGCGGTGAGGAATTAGACAAGCTCAAAGAGGAAAATAAGACCCTGCAGCAGACTCTTGAAATCGAAAAACGCAACGCTAAAGGATCCTATGAGGATGCCGTCGAGGCTCAGCGCCAGCTTGCTGAAGAAAAAGCAAAGTATGAGGAAGAACTGAAAGCTCTGAAGGAAGCGCATGAAAACATTGACAATGAGGAACTGAGAAAGGTATCAGCAGAATCAGCCGCCCGCGCCGGCCGTATTGCTGACCTGGAAAAAGAGATTGAGGAACTGAAAAAAGCTCAGCCTGCCCCGGCGCCGGTGGAAAAGACACAGGAAGAAAAAGACTTTATCAGGCACTTTGAAAACTGCAAAACAGAGTTCACGGCCCTCATGAATGCCATGGGCACCATGCAGGCAGAGAGTCAGGATAAATACCGGGACAAGATGCGCAAGATGCTGGAACTTATGAGCGGGCTTGTGAGATAGGGAGGATATGGCGGCTATGTACGATTCAAACGATTTGCCCTGCCCTGTCATCCGGGACAGTAAAGGCTATGTGAGCGAATACACTGAGCTGGATTGGGCATACAGGGTGAGAGAAGAACTGGATGAAGCCCTGGCCGCCAAAACCTTCGGCAATAGAGCTGAGGAAATTGCAGACGCCATCACCGTCTGCGTTTCCTGGCTCAATGCCTTAGGCTTTGACGAACAAGACAGAATTGACCTTTTCCGTGAGATCAACAAAAAGAACAGGGATAGAGGATATATGGAGGTGTTTTCTGATGAGCTTTGCAAAGCGGATGAAGCGCAACAAGGTGAAGCGTGACATTAAAGGTGCTCTGAGAACGCTGAAACAGGCTGACAGGGCAGATAATCAGGTGATGAGTGCCGATATAAAGCAGGAGCTGAATGATATGGCCGTAGAGCTGGAAACAGCCCACAATTTGACCATCATCTTTTTTGTGGCAGCACATAGAGTGTTTGGCTTTGCTGAAAAACGGCTGAAAAGGCTGGTTGAAAAGATGGGGTCACAAATCGAATGCATTCGGGGCGGTTATGTCACAGTGCGGGAGATTGAACAAATTCTTGCAGAAGAAGCTCACATGGTCATTGAGCACAAGGACATAAAGAAAGTTTCCCACACCCGTTCCATCAAATGGCGGGTACATGGGGAAATGAAAGCGGCCTTTCTGATTTCATTACTGGATGGCTGGGGATATAAAAAGACCAAGCTGGAAAGAGTTTATAATGAGGCGGCAAGAATTGCGGATGGTTTGGTCGCAAAAGAATACACCATGAAAGATTTGGAAGATTTATTGACTACAGAAGCAAAGTACAGAAATGAGGCCATAGCGTGCTGAGACGTATATTATACCGCCTGCAGCCATGGAAGCATATAAAGAGGCGTTGGCGGGCGGCTGTGAAACGACGAAAGGAGCTGTATGGCAATGGTAAACAAGGCCATAAGCGTAAGTATTAAGCAAAAAAAGGAAGATACCTTATATACGGTCAAATGGGAGGAATTGGTCAATGAGCATATGGAGGAACGTCAGTGCAAAAGCACCGATTTTCCCCGGCCTGAACTTGATAACACTTTGACGGCGTTGGGCGAATACATCCCGGATATGTGTTGCATAATAAAAGACCAAATCCGTTTCCTTGAAGTAGCAGGTGGCACCTTTGAATATACAAAGGTTGGTACGTTCCTGACATTGGGTGTGGCCATAAGCCTGAAAAATGGAAAATCTTTTGATTTTAGATCACCTGCCACAATGGTCAATATGAAGATGCAGATAAATGAAGCCACAACGCCCGAGGAAAGATTTAGTGCTTTGGCGGCCATGCTCCATGATGAAATCCTGCTTTATGCTCAGGGACAGAGGGCACAAACCACATTAGGGCTGGAAGGCTGGACGGCTGAAGTGATTGAAGATGAAGAAGGAGGCGGCCAGGATGATTGTGTGGACGAAGAAAGCACAGAATGACTGGCGGGCCCGTTATCCTCACAGGAAAAATGACCGCATAGCGGGGACAGTGGCCATGTATGACGGCAGAGTTATCCCACCGATAAAAACAGAGTCATCCATCTTCAGCGCATTTTTGGCCCGTGGCTGGTTGGAAGTGATAAAAACGCCGGAACCAAAGCAGGCACCGGCAGAGCCTGAGGAATGGATGACCGAAAAGGAACGCCGCTGGATATGGTATAAGCTCTATTTCCTCATTGAAGAACAGGAAAAAACAAGAGACCTCCCGGAACGGCTGGGACTGACCAAAACAGAGCTTAATAAGTATATCAGTAGATATGGCCGGGATATGGCAGCTAAATATGGGAAACTGCCATATAGACCGGATATGTACAGGTTTCAGTGTTGGCGCCGGATAATGGCGGGGGTGGGCAGGAAATAACCTGCCAGCCCGTCAGGCGGGCGGATATGGGGGCGGTAATATGACAGATTATTATGTGGGAATAATCATAGGCGGCCTGATAGGTTACGGCCTGTCAATGGCAACAATGCTCATGGTGTGGAGTCTATGTGTGGTGGCCAAAAAGGCAGATGAGGGGCGAGATTATGCGGACGAAAAGAACTTTGATGGAAAGTCGGGGGAAGAACGCATCTAATACCTTGACGCGGGGGCTGAGAAATTATCATGAGGCTATATGTGAATCGATAGAGCGCCATAGCAGAGAACATAGTTCACCGGCACCACCGATAAAACATAAAACGCGTTGGACAGGAGGCTTTTGCTTGATTTGTGGGGAGTACATGGAGGTAATAACAAACCTCCATGCCTGCCAGCATGGATATAAGAGCGCTGATGAAATGATTAAGGCCGGGAAAGTAAGACTGAATTGACAGGAGGGCAATATATGAACGGAATTTGTACACCAATCAAAACAGTAAGTGTTTCGGTAGCCAATGGCGATAACAGCACCAGCATTACATTCTATGAAGGCCAGGAGTTGACCTTTTACACCGATATGAAACATGAGGATAGGGTTGTGGTAGATAACGAGAGGGATATTTCTTACAGCCTGTCTGTGATGAAGTTCTATTCATTGTTCAAGATTGTCAAACGGGGGAAATAAATGGCACAGGATAACAGAAAGACCCATAAACATACAAGAACATCCCCGGAATGGGGTGAGGAATATAGTTACTATGAGCGCAACAGGCAGATGGCCAAAGCCCATAGATTGATGGAGTATAAGGAGGAAAATATGAATGACACTTGGCGAATGGATAATTCACTTAGAGTCTGGATTTGAAGATTATCCCATAGAACAAGAATATCCTGGAGAAGTTACCCGGCAGGATATAAAAGATTTGATTGAAATGTTGGTCGAATTGCACCAGCGAAGGACTACTGAGCGGGAATGGAGGCGGGGATAGCAAATGGAAGGATGTATTTTTTTCCTGATTGGCGCATTGTTGGGCTATTTATTATACAGGAGATGATGACTATAGGGAGACTATGCTTGCAGGCTCGAAGCCGGAAAGCAGGGTGTGCCTGCAGGATGGGATATAACATAGGCGGATTTGGACAGGTTAAGGAGTGAGTGCTGTGAATAAGAGAACATTGATGAAGGCACGGGCGATAGGCGTTTTATTTCGAAAGCCCCATACAGTCAAGGTAGTCAGCAAGATGAGAAAGGGATTTGCTAAGCTGGTACAGGCTCAGTATATAGATGTAACCATTGAAATTCCTGACCTCCCGGAAAGAAATGAACTGGCTCAAAATCTTTTCGGCTGTAATGCTGAGGAAGCAAAAGCAAAAATAGCAGAGGCGTGCAGTTTGCCATGGGAACCGCTGCCGCCGTCCTTCATCACTGACCAAATTGGTGCCCTGCAGCCGAGATTCTATTTTGAGTAAAATGAGGGCAATGAAAATGAAGGCATGGAGTTTTGCAACTGATCCATGGGAAGGCACTCACATGATTGTCTACGCAGATACAGCTGGCCAGGCAAAGCGGGCGGCTATGGAGTATGTGGATAATGATTTTACAGAAATCAGAGTGTATCGCGTACAGTGGGCGGATAAGTATGGGGATTACGACAATATCCCCATAGATACCTTCTTAAAAAATGGCTGGTGGTGGCCGTGTCATAAGTGCGGGACACCGGTCTACGAGGATAATTTAGGCGGATACATCAATGAAAAAGAGCCTGTATGTGATGAATGCTGGAAGGAGCTGAATCATAATGAGTGATGAAGAAATGCTGAAATTGGCCAGGAAAATCAAGAAATACTGCAAGGGCCGTCACTGCGTGGAAGGGTGCACATTTGCATATTATGAGAACGGCAGCAAGATGCCTCACTGCAAGCTGAAAAACGATGAAGAAGATGTAACTTATCCTGAGGATTGGCAGGTATAGGCAGGGGGGCGCGGTGATTGACAGATGCAGAGCTGGAAGCAATCAAGCTGCCCGACTGCAAAGTGTGCGAAGGCCGGGCAAGCGTAAGGCGTGCAAGCGCCGAATGGTGGTATGTTGGCTGTGAATGCCAGCTGAAGCACCAATGTACAAGAGAGTTCGTCCTGGAGTGTGTCAGTAATTGGATTAGGAGGCATGGAAGAAAATGAGTAATGCCGTGATGGCCATGATTTGGGGAATCTTGTTTTGCTTACCTGCCGCCATAATTCTTGCTTTTTGGTACTGGCATGATACAAGGAGGCGGGGGAAATGAAAACATATCTATGGGATGTGGATGTATATAGGCGGGCAGGTGAGGGGCAGCTGTCCATGGATTTCCTAATGTCAGGGCAAGTCGAAGCCCTGCATAAGCAAAAAGCCGCAATAACCATGTTCAAAAAAGTAAGAGAGCTTTTTGGTAAAGATATTGAGGTGGATATGGTGGTGAGGAGGCGGGAAGAATGAAATATGGCAGAGCTTATGAAATTATCCTTCGTACGATAGCATTAGGGCGGGAAAAGGAGAGGCAAATGAAAGAAAGCAAAATGGAGGCCGTGGCCGCACTGTTTAACAAGAAAGTGGGCGAGGTGTTTTATGTAAGGGTAACGATTTATACAAGACACGGAGAACCTAGTGCTTGCACGATTGTAAAAGGTTGTTTTAATAGTCGTGGATTTGAGTGTATTGAACCTGTGTGCGCTTTTGCAGGCAGTTATGTATTTGCTGAGCTGCTGGAAGGAAAGGCTGTGATTATAGATGACAAAATTGCAGATAAGGATTTGTAAATCAAAGCAGTACCGTATCAAGATGAAATTTATAAGGTTGTTTGAAAAGCCACAGTACGCAAGAGAGCAACAAATCAAGCGGTCGGTTATTCAGATGATGGGCGGCCTTAGAAAAGCGTTAGGCTGGAAGCCTGCAAGAGATTATAACAAGCTGAATGGTGACAGAAGGATGCAGAGGTGATGGTGGGGTATGATTAAAAGCGAGGCAACCAAGATAAGAATTGGAAAGCGCCATATGGCTAAAATGATGTTCAACAGGAACACCAGCGAGGGGCGTGATGCGTATCATCAGGCAATACAAGGGCGTTTGCTTGATTATCTAAAGAGAAAGTCAAGGGAGCGGGTAAAAGATGAAAGAGAACAAATGGGATATTGAGGCCATAGAAGTAAAAGATAGCGGGCTTAGGTTAGTCTTTGAAGCTATTTGCGTTGACAGCAGGTATAAGCACGAAATGAAATTTATGAAGACAATCAGAGGGACAGGTTTCAGAAACTATGAGTATGGGACATATATAGAGATTTACGGCGAGTGGCTGGAAGTTGACCCTGAGACTGTAAAGATTATATTCCAGGAGCGTGAACCGAGTAGGCGGCTATTATTGGAGGTTGAAAAAAGTTTATGAGTAAAGGACAAGAACCAAAAACAGCCGGGGAGATAATTAAATATCTGATGGCGTGCCGGATAAATGGCGAAAACCCATTTGTGACCTATACTATGATGGATAAAATGATTAAAATATTGATGGAGGCTGAAAGAATTGCGCGTGGTAACAAAGGCGTGGGGATTCGCCCAGAATATTATAAATACCGTGGCGGTGATGTATATGATATTGCGGCTCATTTTGAGCTGGATTTTCCGACAGGTAACGCGCTGAAGTATTTGCTCAGAGCAGGGCACAAAGACCCAGGTAAGAAAAAAGAGGATTTAGTAAAGGCCGTGACCTGCATCCAGCGGGCCATTGAATTAATGGAGAGTGAAAAGCAATGACGAATGCAGACAAGATACGCTCAATGGGAGATCAGGAGCTAGGGGCGTTTTTATGTGACCTAATGAAGAATGGGTGTAAAATGTGCCCGTCTCAAAAGCAGGAGTATTGTGAAGATGATATTATGCTTTGGATGGAAGAAGAATATGGGGAAAATGGATACGGGGATTATAAATATTTGACAGGCGACGAAACCGAAACCTAAGGGAAACAAAAAGCCCGTGAGCCTAGATAAAATAAGGGTTCACGGGCAAAAATATTTCTAAAATAATTTGAAAAAGCATTGACAAAAACAAGATAATAGGGTATAATTAAATCATAGAAAGGGGGGAGACAATGGATTTAGAGGATGCCAAGAACATCATACTGATAGGGTATACAGCATGGAAGTGGTATACAGAGTATGATGAAAAGCGCAGGAAGCGCAAAAAGCGCTCCAAGGGTCAGCCTACCAAGCGAAAACCCAAGAAGCGCAAGTAACTAGAGGGAAGGCAGGAACAAGGAAGTTCCTGCTGAACCTTCTAAATCCATTGTAAACGACATGAAAAGAAGAATCAAGAGAGTGGACAAAAGTTATTGGGGGATTGTTGTGATTTGGTTACTGGCAACCATGGGGCGGCCGGTGGACTGGCTCACAGCATTAACCGGGGCAGTTGTCTGTGGGTATCTGATTTGGAAGATGGCAGGGAATGAGACATGAGCGAGAATAAAAACGGGTGGGGTGGAGCCAGGGCAGGAGCTGGCCGGAAACCAACAGCCCCCGAAGGAATACCACGAAAACAGCACCAGCTACGCGCCTCAGATAGTGAATGGGAGAAGATACGGCAGTTTGCCAAGATTGTGAAATCTGATCCGGGGCGGGCGGATAGGATGCTGGCGACGAAATAACCGCAACCGGGTGCGATTATTACAACAGCATAGCTGCCAGGCGGGCGGTGCATAAGCTGCCCGCTTTTCTTCACGGGAAATAGTAGGACATGATAAAATATAGTATATGCAAAGCGTTTTATAGAGGGAGGGCGTTGCAATGGCGTGTGAGGGCAAATACAAAGATTTCATGGAAACCACGAGAAATTATTTGAAACACCTGCCACAGTTCCGGGTGCAGATTGAGAATATGCGTGAGCAGTTATCTATGCTGCACAAGGAGCTGGAAACAATAGACGAATTTATTGCGGCGCCTATTGCAAAGTATGGTGACAGCATGGGCGGCGGCGCGGCTGAATTGAACAGTGTGGAGGCTGCAGCTGCCCGCCGGGAAAAGCTACTACCCTGCATCCAGCGGATTGAAAGAGAGTTGGAACAGGTGGAGCACATTGTAAATGCAGTGGGCCGGTCATTGACAGCACTGGATACTGAGGAATTGATTTTGGTAGAGGGGCATTATATAAAGGGGCAGGGGTGGCGTGAAATATCTGACGCCCTGAATATTTCAGAGAAGTGGGCAATGGAGAAGGGGCGCCGTACCATCAACAAGCTGGCCGGAATGATGTTTGCAGATATGGTAAGCCGGCGTCAGCTATCCTTCATCTTTGCCAGCTGATTGTGGATAAATGGATAAATATGTGGATGAAACAGTGATTTACAGGGGAAAGACAGGGGATAATTATCAGAAAACCGTAGTATAATATTAATGTGAGATTTTGGGAGAGCCGGAAAATACGGCAACAGCGAGATATAAGCGACTCCTGAAATCAAAGCAATCCCTCTGATGAAGATTCATATATCACGCACGGGCGGCAAGGCTATCAGCTGAGCCGCCTTTTGTGTTGCTGCTGGTGACTACTGACGGGGGAGGGAGGCGGCCCAGCGGGCGGCTGTGGTGCCGTGCGTGGCGAGCTTGCGTGACACAAGCAACACACTTCATTGATTGTGTGCCTGCGTCTCTGCTCTTTTAGCGGGGAGGGGGTGCGCCCCGCCGGGAAATAGGTTCTTTCAGCGGGATAAAAAAGCCGCGCGTCCCCCGGCGCCCGGAATTTGTCTGCACATGAAATTTTTTTCATGCTAAGTAAGTATAAAAATGTTCATTGAATAGAAACCCTACCTATTTAATGTCCTAAAATTTAGTACACTAAAAACAGAGAGAAAATGTTTAATTTTATGAAGGCAATGTGTAAAAAACGCATTGCCTTTTTATTTTGGAAGGAAGGAGGGGAACACATGAAAGTGGCGGGAGACCCGCGACACATCACAGTGTCACAATCAAATTTTGCCAAAGCCGTGGGGCTGACCACGGGGCGGGTAAGCCAGCTTATTCATGAGGGCGTTGTTATTCGTGATGATGAAGATGCCCGGGGCGGTGTGTTCCTGCTCCAAAGTGTCCGCAACTATGACCGGCTGAAGGGCGTGGGAACTCAGGCAGAAGGCGAGGCGGATATAGATTATATGTCTGAAAAAGCCCTGCATGAGCGCGTAAAGCGTGAGCTGGCAGAGCTGAAACTGGCAAAAGCTGAGGCCCGGGCCTATGATGCCCGCACTGTGGAAATGGTCTTGACAGAAATGCTTTCCAATCTGAGAACACAACTGCTTGGGCTTCCCTCAAAGCTGGCCCCGCAGCTGGAAGATAAAAGCAAGGGCGAGATTTACGAGATTATGACCCGGGAAATTGAGGAAAAGCTAGATGAGCTGAGCGAGTACACCCCGGAGCTATTCACGGGCGAGGAAATAGAAGGGGGTGCCGGTGATGAAGAAAGCGATTGATTTATGGCGCTATATTTCAAAGAAGGGCTTAAAGCCTCTGCCGAAAACCCCTGTCAGCGAGTGGGCGGATAACTACCGTATTCTTTCCAATAACTCAGCAGAACCGGGCCGCTGGAAAACCAGCAGGGCGCCGTATCAAAAAGATATAATGGACGCCTTTACACAGCCGGGCGTGAGCCGGGTAGTGGTCATGAGCAGTTCACAGGTGGGAAAATCTGACCTTATGAATAATATCATTGGCCGCTTTGCCCATCTTGACCCCTGCACAATTATGATGATTCAGCCCACCATAGATATGGCCATGGACTTTTCAAAAAGCCGTATTGCTCCAATGTTGCGGGATACCACAGTATTGACCAATCTTTTTTATACCGTCAAGGATAAAGAAGGGAAAGCTGGCAAGCAGAATGATGGCAACAACACCATCCTGTCCAAAATCTTCCCCGGCGGGCGGCTTATCATGTGCGGGGCAAATTCCCCGGCAGGGCTTGCATCCCGCCCTGTCAGAATACTTTTGGCGGATGAAGTAGACCGCTTTCCTGATTCGGCGGGCGGTGAAGGTGATCCGGTGGATTTGGCAGCCAAACGAATGACCACCTTTTGGAATAGAGTCATGGGGCTGTTTTCCACTCCTACCAATGAAGGGGCAAGCCGTATCGAAAAGGAATATCAGGCGGGCACACAGGAAGAATGGCAATATGAATGCCCGAACTGTGGCGAATACCACACTTTGCGGTATATCGACATGAAAGCCGATTATACAGAGCATAAGGATGTGCAAGGCCGGCTGACTGTCATAGTAAACGGCGTGGAATGGGTGTGCCCGGATTGTGGCCATAGCTTTAATGAGCGACAGGTAAAAACTGCCCCACAAAAATACACATCCATGAATCCTGAGGCGATAAAGAACGGCATACGCTCCTTTTTCGTCAACTCTTTTTCTAGTCCGTGGCTATCATGGGCAGAAATCATGCGGGAATGGCTGGAAGCTAAAGGAGACCCTACCCGTGAGCAGGTTGTGGTAAATACGCGGTTTGGCGAACCATACCGCCAGCGTGGTGCCTTTGAAGATGAAATGCAGTTTGTGCGGCGTCGGGAACGCTATGGAGCAGATTTGCCTGACGGCGTTTTGATGCTCACGGCGGCAGTAGATACACAGGATAACCGCCTGGAATATGAGATTTGCGGGTGGGGAATGGCTGAAGAATGTTGGGGAATAATGAAGGGTGAAATATTCGGCACCCCGGACAAGGCCAAAACATGGAAGGCGCTGGATGCCATTCTTGACCGCACCTATTTTCTAAAAGATGGGACAGGTTTGCAGGTAGTCCGTACCTTCATTGACTCAGGCGGCCACTATACCACCAATGTATATAACTACTGTCTGAAGAACTGGAACAAAGGCAGGATACCGATAAAAGGGCAGGCTGGCCCTGGCTTGCGCCTGCTGCATAAGCTGACACACGGCAAGAAAATACCTATCCCGCTGCAGATGTTGGGGGTAGATGAAGGAAAGCAACAGGTTATGAATCGGCTTTCTATCAAAGAACCGGGCGAGCAGTATTTCCATTTTCCATTGGATGGGGATAAGGGCATAGAGAATCGCGGATATGACCAAATCTATTTCAAGGGCCTTATTTCTGAAAAGAAAAAGCGAGTCAAGAAAAATGGCATAGTCACCACCACTTGGGAACAGGTGCAGGGGGTACGAAATGAGCCGCTTGATTTGCGAGTCTATAACATAGCTTGTATGCAGTCAATCCGTCCCGATTGGGCACGGCTGTATGAAATGGTAACAGGAAAACCGCAACCGGCAGCGGATTTGCCGCCGGCGCAAAAGAAAACGGTGGAACCTATGAGGATTAGGAAAAGCGCACACCGTTCATCACGACAGTCAAGTATATGGTGAGGTGAGAAAATGGCAAGCGCAGTGCAGAATGAGCGCCTAAAAATGTATTTAGAAGCTGAGCGGGCGGTTTTGACCGGTCAATCATACACGATTGGCAACCGCACACTGACAAGGGCAAACCTGGCCACTATTCGGGCGGCAATAGATAGCCTGATAGCGGGCGGCGCCGTCATTGAAGATGGGCAGCCCGTGGGGCGCGGAATGAGTAAAAGAGTGGTTTTTGTAGATGGAAGGTGAGTGAATGAGCCGCAAGAAAAGAAAAATCCATGGCCGGGAACGGCCGAATATCAAAAACACAGGGTATTCAGAGGGCGGCGCGTCTCACACTTCCAATATTCTGAGGGAGTGGGACCCAACAAAAGCATCCTCCAAATCAGATATTGATTGGAACATCCAAACCCTACGAAATAGGGCGTCAGATTTGGCCATCAATACACCTATTGGTGCAGCTGCCCTAAATTCCAGTGTTACCCATGCCGTGGGCACAGGGCTGACACTATTTCCCCGGCCAAAGTTTAGTGAGTTGGGGATGAGCGTGCAGGAGTCGCGGGCCTGGATAAAAAAGACCCGGGCAGAATTTGAAATGTGGGCCAGCTCAAAGAAATGCGACATATACCGCCGCAATAACTTTTACGACCTGCAGCATATTGCTTATATATCCTACATGACAGACGGGGACGCATTTGCAGTATTCCGACGCAAGATGCCGGATATGGTAAACCCCTACTCATTGCGGTTACAGCTTTTGGAAGCAAACCGCGTGAGCAACCCTTTGAGCAATGGCTTTACCACAGTATCCACCATTGAAATGAACGCCCCAACGCCGGGGAATCGCATTGTTTCAGGCGTAGAGGTGGACAAAGATGGGGCTATTGTGGCTTATTGGGTATCCAACAAAGTACCCCATGATCGGGTAGACCTGACAGGCGTCACGGAATGGCAGAGAGTAAAAGCCTTTGGAGAAATCACGGGGCTTCCCAATATCCTTCAGATTTGCCATGATGTGCGAGCTGACCAATACAGGGGCGTTCCCTACCTTGCCCCGGTACTGGAAACCTTAAAACAAACCAGCCGCTATACTACGGCAGAACTGGCCAGCGCCATTGTCAAATCGTTCTTCTCTCTGTTCTTCACAGGAATGTCAGCGGGTAGCGATTTGAATAGCTTTATGCCGTCTGCAGGAGCGTTTGAGGGCGACCCCAATGAGCCTGTGGTGAATGTGAATGAATATGCATTAGGCCCTGGCACACTTAACGCCCTGCCGCAAGGTGTGGATGTTAAGGCTATGGATGCCAGCAATGCACAAAGCACATTCGGGATATTTGTGCAGGAACTGATAAAACAAACAGGGGCGGCCTTAGGTCAGCCATACGAAGTGCTAATGAAACACTTTACATCTAGCTATTCGGCCAGCCGTGCGGCTCTGCTGCAGGCATGGGACGAATACAAACAGCGCCGGATATGGTTTGCAAGGGATTTCTGTCAGCCCGTATATGAAGTATGGCTAGCTGAGGCAGTGGCTTTAGGCCGCATTGATTGCCCCGGCTTTTTTGATGACCCGGCTATTAGGAATGCATGGTGTAATGCGGAATGGTTCGGGCCAACGATGTCCATCCTTGACCCTGTAAAAGATGTAAAAGGTTCGAGATTGCGCGTCGAGTGTGGTCTGAGCACAGGGGAGCGCGAGGCGGCAGAAATGACCGGCAGCGACTACGAGGAAAATATGCAGCAGTTGGCATACGAAAAAGAGCTGAGGGAAAGCCTTGGTCTAGCCAGTAATGAAGATAGCGGGGGAGGAGGTGAAGAAAATGAGCAAGACGACACCGACAATGAAGTTTTGGAAGGTGACAAATAAGGCGGAAGAGGAAACCGCCGAGCTCCTGATTTATGGGGAAATAGTATCTGAACAGTGGTTCGAGGATGAAACCGCGCCCAAGCAGTTCGCTGAAAGCCTTGCGGCTCTCAAAGGGAAGCCATTGACCTTGCGGATTAACAGCCCCGGCGGGGATGTATTTGCGGCTCAGGCCATCTATAACCAGTTGCGGGATTATCCCGGGGCGGTTACGGCTAAGATTGACGGACTGAGCGCCAGCGCGGCCACAATCATAACCTGTGCAGGTGACACGGTTATTATGCCATCCAACGCCCTGTTTATGATTCACAATCCCCTGACTATTGCCTGGGGAAATGCCGATGAGATGCGCAAGACCGCTGACACACTGGACACGGTGCGGGATAGCATTGTGAATGTCTATCTGAAGCGCGTGGGCGGCAAGACGAAGGCAGATGACATTAAAGCCATGATGGATGCAGAAACCTGGCTCACAGCTCAGGAGGCGCTTGATTATGGCTTTGTGGACAGTATCGACAACGAAACGCCCATTGAGGACAGCATTAAAGGCAATATGCTGATTATGAATAATGTGGCGTGTGATTTGGTGAAGTTCAAACATGGCGACAAGGTGAGGGATATTTTGAACCGACGGCAGACACCGACAAATTCCCCCACCATAAAGCCGAAAGAAGGAGGAAACAAGACTATGGAAAACCAGGAAAAAACCAACACACTTTTGCAGAAAATTGCTGACAAGCTGGGTATCAGCGAAAAGCCGGAACCGGCAGCAGGTAATCAGACCATTGAAGATGCCGTAAAGGCAGAAAGACAGCGTATCTGCGATTTGGAGGCTATGCTGACCGGTGACAAGGTGGTTGATGGTATTATCAACGCTGCCAAAGCCAACGGGCAGACGGCTGAAGAAATCAAGCCCTATGTGGATGTAGTCAATGAGGCTCGCAAAGACGCGCCAAAAGATGGCGCCGTGCAGGCTATCGAAAACATCATCAAGGACAATATGCAGTCCGGGGCTGAAGGCGTGACGGGCGGGACTCCTACCGTTGACGAAAAGCAGGCTGCCATTGACGAAATCGTGAACATTGCCAACGGCAAGTAATGAAGGAGGCTAAGGATTATGGCTAATATGGAAACTGTAACGGGCGTGGTTTATGATGAACTTTTCGCCGGCCCGGAAAAAGAAGTAATGACCAAAAATGTTACCTTTAAGAGTGGCACGAAGGTGAAGCGTGGCGCTCTTTTGAGCATTGATGCAGGCACGGGTAAGGTTATTGCCACTCCGGCAGCGGTTGCGGCCGATGCTGAAAATAATATTGATGCCAGCCCGGCAGGTGTTGCTGTCTACATTGCTAAAGAAGATGTGGATGCCAGCGCGGCAGATGCCGTGGGCACGGTCTATACATCCGGCTATTTCAACCGCGAAAAACTCATTGCCACTACCGGCGACACGGTTAATGGCCATGAGGAAGAATTGCGCGATGTTGGTATCATGCTGTCGAGCTTGAAGTAATGAAGGAGGCTAAAGATTATGGCTATTGAACTGAAAGATACTGTATCCCTTATGCAGGCTATGGAGCGCTTTAAGGCTCCTGCTACCACGTTGGTAGATACCTTTTTCCCGAATATCCCGACACCCGCCGTAACCAGCAAAATCATGGTGGAATATCGCAAGGGTGGCCGCCGCCTGGCTCCTTTTGTTGTTGATGGCGAAGTCCACGGTATCAACGTAAGCCGTGAAGGCTCCAACATCAACATCTATGAGCCGCCGATGGTAGCACCCCGCCGCACGGTAAACCCTGCTGACATTGAGCAGCGCGGCTTTGGTGAAACCATCTATACCAGCAAGACGGCTGCACAGCGGGCGGCAGAAATCCAGGCGGCTGACCTGAAGGAACTGCAGGCCATGATTCTGAACCGCAAGAATCAGATGGCAGCCGAAATCCTCACCACTGGTGCATATACCATCAAGGGCTATGCAGATGATGGCGTGACGGAAAAGCAGGCAACCATCAGCTTTGACTGGAATCAGAGCGTTACCCCTGATACGGATTGGGATCAGGCTGGTGCAACGATTTACGCTGACATCAAGAATGCATCCGAAACCATCCAGGAGAACGCTGGCATTGTCCCCACAGTGATGATTTGCGGTAAGAATATCGCGGATTATCTCATGAACAACACGGAAATCATGAAGTGGCTGGCTATTCCTAATAACAATAACCTGTCTCTCATGAGCATTCAGCCCCGCATTGTATCCCCGCAGGTTATGCGTATCGGCGTTATCCATAGCCTGAATTTGGAAGTGTACTCTTACATGGAGACATACACCAACGACGCAGGCCAGGTTGTACCGTTCCTGGGTGATAATGATGTAATTATCGGTATCCCGGGCCGTGGTCGCCAGCTGCATGGCGCCGTGAATCTCATCAATGATGCAGAGGAAGGCTTTGAAACATATTCCGGCCTGTATGTGCCGAAATATGCAGCATCCAAAGCAAGCAACACCATGAGCTTGACGGTTTACAGCCGCTTCCTGCTGGCACCTGAGTTCACCGATGATTGGGTATACATCAAGACGAAAGCGTGAGCATCATGAAGATTTTAGTGACAAAGGGCATGGTTAGCTATAACAGGAAACTGTATAAGACCAATCAGACCGTAGAGATGGATGAAGCGGCAGGCCGCCGCTTTATCCGTTTAGGTGTTGCTGTCCTTTTAGAAGAAACGGCGGCAGATTCGGTAGAAAATGAGCCTGTTGAAACTGTGACACCTGCTGATGAGCAGGAAACAGAGGAAGAAACGGTGGCAAATTCGGCAGAAAATGAGCCTGTTGAAACTGTAGCATCTGCTGATGAGCAGGAAACAGAGGAAGAAACGGTGGCAGATTCGGCAGAAAATGAGCCTGTTGAAACTGTAGAGCCTGCTGGTGAGCAGGAGGCAGAGGAAGAAACGGTGGTAGATTTGCCTACCGTTGACCCTACTGCAGTAGTCAAAAAAGGCGGCAGAAAGAAGAAGGCCACAAAATGAGCGCCTTCAAAGACATGCTGAAGGCAGACCTGGATAATGTATTTATCAACGCTGAAGAATTTGCGGATGAGCATGAATTAAATGGGCAGACTGTTACCTGCGTGGTGCAAAGCCCCACAGAGCAGGAAAAGTATTTGCAAGGCTTAGATTATCGCGGATTTGATGGCGTTCATGGTCAAACCACCATAGTCCATGTGAAGAAAGAAGTTATTGGCGAAGTTCCGGCTGAGGGTGAGGTTATCACCTTAGATGGTGAGCCGATGCTTGTTGATTCCTGTGTGGACGATATGGGACTGCTCAGCATCACATTACATTTCAACCATGCATAGGCGGTGAGATTATGGCTATCGAGATTAAATTAAATATCGACGAAACCTTGATTAAGGTGCTTAATTCGCTGGATAGCCGTAAGATGTACGCGGCTATAACAGCGGCGGCCATGCGGGCGGCAACTCATGCCCGCAAGGAAGGCACTAAAGAGATAAGAAAGGTTTACACCGTAAAGGCGGGCACCTTAAAAGGGAAGGCTGAAATTAAAAAAGCCCCTGATGGTGCAGTGATGAAGGTAAGAGGCGGTAGTGAACCGATTAAATCATACAGTGTTGCATCAAAAAAGAAAGGCATTTTTGTGGCGGTGAAGAAGGGCAAGAGGTCATTGGTTCCCCGCTCATTTATGCTGAATAACCGCTTTGTAGCGCGAAATTCCAGCAGTCGCCTGCCGTTCCGTGATTTGTACGGCCCGGCGGTGCCACAGCTGTTTGGAAACCCTGAAGTAATGGATAAAATGCAAAAAGCCGGCTCCGAAATGTTCGAGAGCCGGCTTTTGCATGAGGTGATAAGGAGGCTGGAATAAATGACACCCTTAGATTGTGCCCGCACAATAACCAGCTTTCTACAAGAGGCTTGTCAGGAATACGATGAAACGACAACTGTATGGGAGAATGGCAAGGCAGTCAAAGAACCCATAAAAGTATATACCGGCTTTTTGGCAAAATGCCCAACGGCGGCGGCAATGCGTAAGCAGTGCCCCGCCGTTGTTGTTAGGCCGGAAAATGTCGTGGACGGCAAGGAAAACTCAACGGTGGGGATTGTCATATATGTCACGGTTTATGACGATGACAAAACCTATGCCGGGGATACGCTTTACCATTTGATGGAGTTTATCCGTATGAGGTTACTGTCAAGTAATCCGATAGGCAATGTATTCATAGCGCCAGGGATGAAAGCAACCGTTACAGAGGAACAGGCGTTCCCTCAATGGTTGGGATTCATTGAACTGGATGTATATATTCAGCAGCCTAAGAAATATAGGCCCGAGCTGATTTTAGGAAGGTGAGAACATGGCAAAAGCAAAGAAAAGCCAGCCCATAGAGGAAACGAAGGGGCCCGTTGTTTACGTTGGCCCTGGCTTTAGGGATTCCATTCTGTCCACCTTTGCAATTTTTGCAGAGGGTATCCCGGCAGAGTTTAAGGATGACCCGGTATACAAGCATCTGTTTGTCAGCCCCGACAAACTGAATGAGGCCCGGGCAGAAGTGGGGCGCAAGGGAACGGCGCTCAATACCTTCTATCAGAAGGCGTTGGAGCAGCACGAGAAAGGAGCGAATAAATAATGGCATATTTTCACGGCGTAAAAGCAAGCGAGGTAGCAACCTCTATTGTTACCCCGGTAGCAACCACGGCAGGCTTGCCGGTGGTTTTTGGTACGGCCCCGGTGCATCTGACTGATGACCCCGCGGCGTATGTCAATAAACCAGTTATCTGCTATTCGTGGGCAGAGGCAGTAGCGGCTTTAGGTTATAGCGAGGATTGGGATAAATACACCTTGTGTGAGGCTATGTATAGCCAGTTCAAGCTGTATGCAGTAAAGCCGATTATCTTTGTCAATGTGTTGAATCCTGCAACGCATAAGGCAAGTGTATCGGGGGCCAGCAAGACTGTGGGCACGGATAAGACGGTGGTATTGACTGACCCTGTGATCCTGAGTTCTCTGAAGGTCAAGGCAAGCTCTGAGGCAGAGGCAGATGCAGTGTTAGATACCGATTATACGGCAGCCTATGATGAAGATGGCAAGCTGCTAATCACGGTGCTTTCCACGGGCTCTTTGGCAAGCTGTGATAGCATTGTAGTTTCCTACGATAAGGTAGACCCCAGCCTTGTAACGGCAAATACCGTTATTGGTGGCGCGGATGCCAACGGCAACCCCACAGGCATGGAGCTGATTGACAGCATCTATACCCTCTTTGCCATGGTGCCGGGCATTGTGGCAGCCCCGGGATGGTCTGAAAATCCCACGGTAGCAGCTGTGATGAAAGCTAAATGCTTGAATATCAGCGAGCTTTTCCGCTGCATCTGCCTGACGGATATTGATACCGCTGAGGTTAAAACTTATTCCGGTGTGAACACCTGGAAGAATAACAACAACTACACCGGCACCAATCAGGTGGTTTGTTGGCCGTGCGTGAAGCAGGGAGACATGGTTTTCCACATGTCCACTCACATCATGGGCGTTATCGGTGTGACGGATGCCGCCAATGATGATGTGCCGTATCAGTCGCCGTCTAATCAGACGCTGCAGGCTACGGGGCTTTGCTTGAAGGATGGCACTGAGGTTAATCTTTCCCTGCCACAGGCTAACCTCCTGAACAGCCAGGGCGTGATGACGGGCCTTAACTTTTCCGGCGGTTGGAAAACGTGGGGCAACTATACCGGTGCATATCCGGGCACCACGGATGTAAAGGATAGTTTCATTTGTGTCCGTCGTATGTTCGATTGGCAGTATCAGACGTTCATTTTGACGTACTGGCAAAAAGTAGACCAGCCGCTGACCCCGCGCCTGGTTAAAACTATCGTGGACAGTGAGCAGATTCGTCTCAATGGCCTTGTATCCCGTGGCTTCCTGTTGGGGGCAGATGTTAAGTTCCTGGAAGATGAAAACCCGCTCACAGACTTGCTGGCAGGTATCATTCGTATCCACAGCTACATCACCCCGCCGGTGCCTGCTCAGGAAATTGATGACATTCTTGAATACGATGTTAGCAATTTTAAGACGCTCTTTAGCTAATCAAGGAGGTTTAGACAATGGCAGTAAATAAAGTACCTGAAGTAATCAATGATATGCGCGCCTATATTGGCGGCAGTGCAGATGATATGGTAGGCGTCAAAGAGGTAGAACTTCCTGAGTTTGCCTCTTTGACTGCTGAAGTAACAGGCATTGGCCTTGCCGGCAAGATTGATGCCCCTGTAGAGGGGCATTTTGACGGCATGGAAACCAAACTCACATGGCAGCTTCCCACCAAGACGGCTTCCCGCCTGATTGGTGGCAAGACAGTGAGCCTGGAACTCTATGCTGATAAGCAGTATTTTGACAGCGGCAGTGATGCCTATGCCCATGAGCAGTATCGTGTTGCTGTTCGCGGGCGGGTTAAGAGCCATAACCCGGGGAGCATCAAAGCCGGCGAGGCGACGGACAGTGAGACTGTCATTGAAACGCATTATATCAAAATCGACATTGACGGTAGCACTGTTTGTGAAGTCGATAAATACGGCTATAAGTGCGTGATTGATGGCGTTGATCTGCTGGAAATTGTACGCAAGAATATCGGAATGTGATGGAGGTATAGAAAATGGCTGAAGAACTGGATGTAAAAACGCAACCGGGTACGGATTTGGAAGAAGTCAATGTTGAGATTGTGGACGAAAAGAACGTGTTGAAGCTGAAAAAGCCTCTGCCGGGCGGTTCAGACACCCTCATCTTTGACTTTGACAGAATCAACGGCTACACCCTCCTGAAGTGTGAAAAGCTGGCAAAGAAGGAAGATTCCTCTATTGCGTACCTGCCTTTCTCACAGGTGTACCAGGCATTTGTGGCCGCCGCTGCAGCTAAGGTCAAATATGACGACATTCTGAACCTTGACGGTGCTGATTTTGTGGCTGTGACTACGCGGGCACAAGGTTTTTTAATGAATGTGGGCAGATAAGCGCCATACGTTTATCTGCTCTCAGGATGGCCCAATTTACAAAAACGCCGATAGACTTCTTTTTGAGGGTGCCTATCGGCGCGTTTTATAAATGGGTGGAGACCGTCAACGCTGAAATGGAGCGTGAGCGTGAAGAAATTAAAAAGGCGCAAAAAAAATAAGCGCCTTTTTATGACGCTCACAAAGTTTGCGGTAAATTCCTGTTAGATTATACCACGAAAGGAGGCGGGCGAGAAGTGGCAGGAAAGGTTATGGAGCTGGCACTGAAGATAAAAGGTCAGCTTGATTCTACCTATACGGCGGCTATGAGAGAGACGGCGGAAAAGGCCAATCAACTGCAAAAGAAATTGCAGGATATGTCCAAAACCTCCAAATCGCTGCAGGACGCAGAAAACGGCCTGACTCAGCAAACCAAGAGCCTCATGCAAACTTTGAGTGAGCAGCAGAGCCTTGTCAAGACCATGGAGAGATTCAGGGAGCTGAAGAACGCCAGCAGGAACACGGGCACGGAGTTTATGCAGGCGAAAGCCAAAACGGCACAACTGGCGGCTGAGTTCAAGCAGTCACAGGCGGCCACAGCACAATTAAAAGCCCGTTTAGACCAAGCGCGGCAGGCGGCTCAGGCAATGAAAGGGAGCGTTACGGCAGATGTTTACCGGGCGGCCCGGCAGGAAGTCAAAAACCTGTCCAATGCCTATAAGGAAAGCCAGGCAGCCACAAGGGCGGCAGGGCAGGCGTTCAATGAGTCGAAGAATAAAGCGGCCACACTCAAAACCACACTGGCAAGCCAAAGAAATGAATTGCAACAGGTGCGGGGAACATTGCAGGCGGCCAAAATATCCACATTGGATTATGCAGGCAGCTATTCAAAACTGCAAGCCCGTATCAATGAAACCAATAAAGCGTTGGCAGATAATGCCAATAAGGTGCAGCAGGCGGCTAGGAAACAGCAGGCGCAAGCAACTAGGGATGCAGCACAGCAGAACTTGATGGGGGCGGCTGGTAGTTTTTACGCAGGTTTACAGGCGGCAAAAACGGTGGTTTCCCCGTTTGCTGGTGCTATTGAGACGGCGGCAAACTTTGAGCAGGCAATGTCAAAGGTAAAGGCTATCACCCAAACAGGCCTTATCCAGTCAGGGAAGATAGAGGAAGCAAACGCCAATATGAAGGATTTGACCGCAACGGCCAGAAAATTGGGCGAAACAACCCAATTTAGTGCAACACAAGCCGCTCAGGCAATGACGTACTTAGGTATGGCAGGCTGGAATACTGAGCAAATCATAAGCGGTATGCCTGGATTGCTGGCATTGGCTGCAGCGGGCGGCACAGATTTGGCAAGAACAGCGGATATTATCTCAGATGATCTTACCGCTTTCGGATTGAGTGCTGATAAAGCAGGACACATGGCGGATGTTTTCGCGGTTACTGTTACAAAGACAAATACCACTGTTGAAATGTTAGGCGAGACAATGAAATACGCGGCGCCGGTAGCTAAAGCATTTGGCGCCAGTATGGAGGAAACGGCGGCAATGGCTGGTATCATGGCCAATGCCGGCGTTAAATCGTCCCAAGCAGGTACTGCATTGCGTGCTGGTTTCTTGCGTCTTGCAGGGCCTCCTAAGAAATCAAGGAAAGCAATGGCTGAATTGGGGATTTCGTTATCTGAGGCCACGGCACAACAGCAGGAAGCGCAGGCGGCCCTTGCGGATTTAGGTATCAATATGGATGAGTTCAGCGGTTCGCCGGCTCATAAAATGGTGGCTGTTTTGTCTGAAATCAGAAATAAGACGCAAAATCTTACAGGTGAGCAGAAATTGGCCACAATGGGGGCTATTTTCGGAACTGAAGCAGCGACGGGCTGGCTGAATGTCATTGAGGCGGGCCCGGAGATATTCGATGAGCTTGTGGCTCAGATGGAAGATTGCGATGGCACAGCTGAAAGAATGTCCAAGATTATGATGGACAACGCCAAAGGCGCTATGACTCAGTTTCAATCTGCGTCTGAAGGTGCGGCCATTGCCATAGGTACCGTTTTTTTGCCCTATGTTACTGAACTGGCCCAAAAGGGGGCAGAAATGGCGGGAAATCTTGCGGCGTGGGCAAAGGAACATGAAGATTTGGTAATGTATGCCGGCATTGCGGCGGCGGCTATTGCGGCGCTCATTATGACGGCGGCAGGCATTGCGGTTGTCACGGCTGGCGTTGCTTTTGTGGTGGCACAGTTCAAGCTATTGGGCGAAGTGCTAGGCATTGCAGCGAAGAAACAAGCGCTGTTCAATGCTATATCAGCCGTGAATCCTTATGTACTGATCGCGGTGGCAGTCATTGCCCTTGTGGGGGCGCTGATTTACCTATGGAATACTAATGAAGCATTCCGTGATGCCGTAGTGAATACATGGGAATGGATGAAGAATAGTGCCGTAGAGATATTTAATTCCGTGGCTCAGTTCCTGTCAGGGGTATGGACAGGAATAAAGACCGGGGCAATTAATGCTTTTACAGCCATGGTGGACTTCATAAAGAGCCTGCCGTCAAGGTTTATTTTTGCAATTGGTTTTATAGCTGGCGTTTTATCCGCTCTGCCAGGAATGGTATGGAATGCCATGGTGGCAGCTGGTAACTTCATCATGGAGTTGCCAGGGATAATTTGGAATATGGTGGTTGAGGCCGGTCAGTTCCTTATGGAATTACCTGGCAAAATCATGGAGGCTGGCGTGGCCTTTATTGCGGCGGCTGTGGCATGGCTGACTAACACCTACACCACAGTGATCCAATGGATTACTCAGACTGTCAACGAAACATATAACTGGCTTATGCAGCTACCTTCAAGGTGTGCTGAGGCTGGGGCTAATTTCGTTGCGGCGGCAAGGCAGTGGGCAACCGATGCTTATAATGCTATCGTCGAGAAAATCCGGGGAATACCCGGGGCCATTTCGGATAGCATCAGCAACGCATGGAGCAATATAAAATCAACCTTCTCATCCGGCTTTACTGTGGGCGTGAATGTGGCACAAAACGCTGAAGGTGGCATTTATGGCAAGGGTGCATTCCTTACGACATTTGCCGAAAAATCACCTGAAGCGGCTATACCTCTTGATGGTTCCCGCCGGGCCTTGTCCTTGTGGCAACAGGCGGGGCAAATGTTGGGGGTAATGCCTGCCAATATTGCAGCCCCTGCATCATCGGCAAACCTGGCTATTCCTAAACCTGTTGCACGCCCGGTGGCCATGGAACCGCCGAGCACGCGCCGGGAAGTAAAGATGGAGTACAGCCCCACCATCAACATCAATGGCGGCGGTGGTGGCAATGTGGAGCAGATTGTCAAGGCGGCTCTGCGAGAGCAGTATGAGCAGTTTATGGCCAATCTGCCCCGTATGCTGGACAGTTTGGAAGCAAACAAAAAGAGGCTTAGCTTGACATGAGTAAAACATATACAACCATTCAAGGGGATATGTGGGACTTAGTGGCTTATAAGGTTTATGGCAATGAAATCTATATGAAGGAGTTGCTGGAAGCCAATGAGCAATACAAAGCCCTGTCAGTATTCCCCGCCGGCGTGGTGCTGACTTGCCCTGAGATTTCATCAAAGAGTGTAAGTCTTGCCCCGCCGTGGAAGGGGTGATGTTGTGTCATTTGTAGCGGATACCTTAAATAAATGGATGGCTGACCTAAGCCCCGGCGGGCAATTATCCCGCCGGGCATGGTGTGCCGTCAAGTACACGCCGAAAGGCAGTACCGAGGAAAAGGATATTTCGGACGATTTGGCAAAGTTCCTGCTCTCAGTCGATTACACCGACAACATAACAGAGCAGGTGGATGATGCAACGCTTACCCTGGAAGATAGAGCACAGCTGTGGCTTGATGATTGGTTTCCTGAGGCAGGTTCAAAGCTGGATATAACCATCTATACCCTGAACAAAGAAAGCCTGTCAGAGGGCCAAAAAGAGTACCATGTGGGGGCATTTGAGATTGATGAAATCGAAATGAACATGCCACCATCCACGGTACAGATTAAATCTGTGTCGGTTATTTCGGACAGCTCCTTGCGGGGCGTGAAGAAAAACCGCACCTGGGAGAAGATTTCGATTTGGAAATGTGCCGATGACATAGCCAAGGAAAACGGGATAGCTTGCGATTGGTATTGCAAGGAAAATCCAAACCTTGACCATGTAGAGCAGTCGGATGAATCAGATCTTGAATTTCTGCGCAAGATTACCAAAGATGCCGGCTTTTGCCTGAAGGTGACGCCGGATAAAATCATCATCATTGATGAGCAAAAGCAGGAAGAAGGCGAGGCAAAGATAACCTTTGTTAAGCCTGGCACTGAGTATAAAGCTGAATCTGAGGAATCTGAAAGCGACACACTCACAGTAAATAAGTTCTTCAATTACAAGCTGACCGCTAAGACCCGCGATATTTACAAAGCCTGCCATGTAAAGTACAAGAAGGGCAAGAAAAAAGAGGTTATTGAGGCCACCTTTACGGCGCCGGATAAAACCGACGGCAAGACCCTTGAAGTCAATGAGCAGGTTGAAAATGTGGCAGAGGCAGAGCGTTTGGCTAAGAAGAAGCTCAGAGAGCAGAACAAAAATGAGGTAACGGCCAGCTTTTCTCTGTATGGAGATTTTAACTTTGCGGCTGGTGTGTTGGTAGAGCTGAAGAATTTTGGTAAATTCGATGGCAAGTATATCATCACCAAGGCAAGCCATAAGTTAGGTGGCGGTTATACAACTGCATTGGATTTGAGGAAGTGCTTAGATGGTTATTGATGAAAACACCAAAACGGCCCTGGAAAACCTCATTTATTGTGGTATCGTCTGCGAACAAAACGCCTCTGCTGGCACTGTGAAAGTAACCCGGGAAGATAAAGGGGACAAGGTGACAGGAGAGCTGTTTGTTTTGCAGCGGGGCACGAAAGCAACCAAAGATTTTTGGATGCCTGCCATAGGTGATGCAGTTCTCTGCATCCAGCTCCCAAACTTTTCCGGGAAGGGGACAGGAGAGGGATTTGTATTAGGCGCTTTTTATAGTTCAGTAGATGCACCTGTGGAAAGTTCCCCGGCGGCCCGTAGTGTTCATTTTGCCGATGGCAGTTATGTAAAGTCAGACGGCGGCGGCAATATGGAGATTCATGCGGCTGGTAACTTGACCATCACGGGGGCCACAGTCAATATCAACTAAAAAGGAGGGGCGATTATGCCAGCAGCAACAAGGCAGGATGATAAAGATACAGGGCATGATGCTTGCCCGCCGAGAGGATTATCCGGGCACAGCCCTGATGTAATCATCAATGGCAAAGGGGCGGGGCGCGTAGGTGATGCTTATCCAGCGCATGGCTGTCCCGCTCACCCTTCACATAGCGGCGTCATTGCTGATGGCAGTAGCACTGTATTTATCAATGGAAGCCCCGCCGGGCGAATAGGCGACCCTGTAAGTTGTGGCGGTAGCGTGGCAGAGGGCAGCCCTAATGTATTTATAGGAGGGTAGGCTGATGTATATAGGTTATATGGGCAGTGTTACCTTTGTGGTATCGTCTCACTATATGCTGACACCTTCCAAGTTTCAGCAAGGGACAGAAGCAAGGTGGCAAGACCATGATGTGATTTTTCATAAGCCGGCAAGTGAGTTTTTGGGGCCGGGGCTGAAATCAGTATCTTTTGAGATTATCCTGTCAGCTCAGCATGGCATTGCCCCGGAAAAGGAAATCAAAACCTTGATGGGGATGTGTGAAAATGGCGAGGTTTTCCCGCTGATTATCGGTGGCAAGCCTGTAAGCCCCAACTACTGGCGCCTGGAATCGGTGAGTGTAGGGAATACCTACTATACCGCCACAGGGAAAATGACTCATGCGGTTGCCAACGTGAGTCTGAAGGAATACGACGACAGCAACTATAAGGAAGAACAGACAAAGATGGACTTGTACGGGGCCACAGGAAATGCCCTGGCAAGTCTTTTTTGATGGAGGTGGTAATTTATGGCCTATTTAGTGACGGCTAATCAAAAGCCTGAAATAGACTTTGCCCCTGCATCCACGGTGGCAGAGGTGCTGCAAAATGTGCAAACCATTCTGACCACGATAAAAGGCGAGGTCCCTCTTGATAGAGGTTTTGGTATATCCGGGGAAGTGGTGGATATGCCGATGCCCAAAGCACAGGCTGTATGGAGTAATGAGATTTTTAATCAAGTGAAAAAGTATGAGCCCCGGGCAAAGATTGAGAGCATAACATTTGATGGAGAATTAACGGGCAAGCTAATCCCGACGGTGGAGGTGAGTATAAGTGAAAGTAGCTGATTTGCCTAATATTGATTTTGTGAATGTCAACGCGGATGAAGTGGAAGCGGCACTGTTTGAAAGCTACACCAACATCACGGGGCGCACATTGGCCAAAGCTGACCCCATACGCCTATTCATTCTATTCATAGCGGATGTAATAGTCCAAATCAAAAACAACACCAACGACACCGGGAAAATGAACCTGCTCAAATATGCGACAGGGGATTATTTGGATAACCTGGCGGCGTTGTTGGGGGTGACGCGCATTGAGGCAAAACCTGCCACCACCACCATACAGGCGGATTTATCGGCGGCCCGTGAGATTGAGACCATCATCCCGGCGGGCACCCGTATCAGTGCGGGCGGTGATTTGTATTTTGCCACAGATGAAGCTTTGACCATAACGGCCGGGGAGACTACGGGCACGGTAGGGGCTACCTGTGTAGTCACTGGCATAGACGGCAATGATTTTCAAGCAGGGGAAATAGCGACCATTGTTGACCCGGTAGCATTCGTGGCAACCATGGTCAATACCACCAAAAGCGAGGGTGGTAGTGAACTGGAAACGGATGATGCCCTCAGACAGCGTGTTTTTGAAGCGCCTGAGGGCTTTTCGTGTGCAGGCCCTGCCGGGGCGTATGCTTTCTTTACCAAGTCGCTGAATAGCTCCATCGTTGATGTGGCGGTGAATTCCCCCGAGCCTGGTGTGGTGCAGGTGGTGCCGTTGCTCACGGCGGGCGGAATCCCTGGCGAGGAATTTCTGCAGGAAGTGGAAGATGCATTGTCAGCGGATAATGTAAGGCCGTTGACTGATAATGTGACGGTGGTGGCGCCGACTGTCGTTGATTATGACATTACAGCCACCTATTACATTGAGAATGGCATGGATGCCACCACAGTGCAGAACAATGTCAATGCCGCCATAAGTAATTTTACAGAGTGGGAGCAGTCCAAATTAGGGCGTGACATTGTGCCGTCAAGGCTCATTCAGTACATTATGGCGGTGAATGGCGTCAAGCGCGTGGATGTGACAAGTCCTGCATATACAGTGCTTGATGATGGCGAAGTGGCAAAGGTAGAGAATATTTCAGTAACCATGGGAGGCGGCGAAGATGAATAGGCAAGACTATTGCATAGCTGACCGACTGCCGGAATCACTGAACCGTGACAATCTTGCTGAAGTAGCTCAGGTTATTGATGAAAAGCTCCATGAGCTGGATGCCCTTAATGAGCTTGTCTGCCTTTATCCGAGAATAGACAAGCTGTCAAGTAATCTCATAGATGCGCTGGCTATACAATTCCATGTGGATTTTTACGACACAGAACTTAGCCTGGAGAAAAGGCGGGCACTGGTAAAAAATTCCATTAAGTGGCACATGAGAAAAGGAACCAAGGGGGCTGTGCAGGAACTGATTCGGACAATTTGGGACAGTGGCATTGTACGTGAATGGTTTGAATACGGCGGAGAGTCGTATCGTTTCAAAGTTGATGTACTGGAAGCACCAATTATCGACACTGAAAAAATAGAGAACATTGTAAAAGCCATCAATACGGTAAAAAACGTTAGAAGCTGGTTGGATAGTATTGATTTTCTGCGCAGAGAGAGTGGAACACAATACTATGCGATAGTTCCGCACCTTCACCGTCGTTATGCCGTTGCTCAAATTCTGAGAGCGAAAACGCAGGGCGTTGTATATATTGGCGGTATCACAGCTAACCACAAGAAGTTCTCTATCATACAGGCTGCAGCAGTCAATGATGTATCATTGGATACAACCGCATATAATGCCGTAGCACCAGTGATTCATAAAAGTTATAAAGTATAGGAGGTAGTCAAATGGCTAACTGGATAGGTAGTTTATTAACAAAGGCAGGCAGGGAACTTCAGGCAAAGGTCCTGGCCGGAGAATGCAAATTACAGCTTACCAGAATGAAGCTGGGAAGCGGATCAGAAACATCTGAACAGATAGAACCTATGATAGATTTATACGAGGCAAAAACCAGCCTCAATATCAGTTCCGTAACGCAGGAAGGCAGCTTTTGCACGGTAACGGGCATTCTGCTTACCAAGACATTGCAGGAAGGCTTTTTCGCCAAAGAGTGGGGACTGTTTGCCACTGACCCGGACGAAGGGGAAATTTTATATGCAATATCCCTTGATAGTTTGCCGGATTGGATTCCGCCCGGAACCACAGCACTCACTATTTCTGCCAGCTATGCAATGACCATCGCAGTCGAAAACGCATCTGATGTAACGGTGACAATTTCCCCAGATGGTCTTGTTGATGTCGACATGCTGAATCGTTTGCTGGGTGTGGCAGGCAGAACCACGGCCTTTACTGTCGGTCAGACAGTTACTGCCGAAGGTTTGCCTGCCATGTATTACCTGCGCTGTATTGTAGCAGGCACCACGGATGCAACGGCGCCTATTATCCCAGCAAATTTGCAGGATGGTGATATTATCGTAGATGGTTCGGTGACATGGCAGGTGGTCAAGTCGGCCAATCTCTCCGAGCTTGGCTATAGAAACCCCGAAACAGCGGTATTGGAGGGCGATATTGCATTCAGTACGGTTCTTCCTGCAGGATATTTCCTCGAATGTACTACGCCGGGAGAAACGGGCAGCGGCTCGCTCGTTATTGAAACCATCGCAGAGGGCGAAACTGTTGAAGACGGGACAGTTGCCTGGACAATCCATAAGATTGGCAGCGTAACCGATATCCCTATCGCAACGGAAGAAACTAACGGTCTCATGAGCGCGGCTGATAAGGCAAAGATGAACAGCATCGTTATCGATGATACAGGCGCTATTAAGTCTAAAAGCGGCCGGTACGGTATTCGTATCGACAAAAAGAACAGCGACCCGAATACCCGCGTCGAGTATCTCTTTGATGCCCAAGGCATGGGCCCTTGCGGAATGGACTTCACAAACGGGAAATTCGACTATGGCGATTGGGCGGATTTGTGGTTCGTCAAGAATAACAAGCCGTGCATGCTGAAATCAGACGGTACAGTAGACTATTATCTTGACCCAAACGACTACACTAAGAAGGAAGACGGGACGGCCTCTGATGTTGGTAATCCGAACTACGACGGTAATGCCATGGCCGAAATTCCTTTGGTGTGGGTAAAACGCTGGCAGGACGGTCGATATGAATACGAGGTTATCTGCGACCATCAGTATGATGAAACCTATCACGCCTATGCGCATACACGGGCAGACGGTACTATCGCGGATAAGTTCTACATCTCCATGTTCGGCGGCAGCGGGAACGCCTCCAAGATTCGCTCCTTGTCAGGACAGTCCGTTTCGCAGAGTCTTACGACAGACCAGCAGATTGCCGGGGCAACTGCTAACGGCACCGGCTGGTATATTCATTCCTGGAGCCAGCGCGAACTCATTAGAACTCTCTGCATGATTATGGGTTGCTCCACGGATACCCAGACCGTATTTGGTTACGGTAACTGCCGTGGTGCGTCAAGTGCAAGTGGTCTGCTGGCTACTGGTACACTCAAAGATAAAGGCCAGTTCTACGGCTATAACAATGCTAACCAGATGAAAGTGTTCCACATCGAAGAATTCTGGGGCAACCAGTGGGACAGAACGGCTGGTCTTATAAATGACCGTGGCAAAATCTACGTCAAGATGACCCCGGAAGGCAACGGCTATCGCGTTACCGATGTAACCGGCTACACAGATACAGGGCTTACGGCTCCAGCTGGTTCTGCAAGTTACATCAACGGTATGCACTGTGACGAACACGGCATGATTCCTTCTTTGGCCACGGGCAGCAGCACCACTTATTACTGCGATGGCTATTGGACGAATAATGGGCAGTTGAATTACCTGATTGCGGGTGCCGGCGCGAACGAC
>Ga0256407_10001626_pt1 | contig 46183 bp, 40 predicted proteins | sample RumenRJG_04DNA_FD_193489 | JGI IMG/M metagenome (GOLD analysis project Ga0256407, IMG submission 193489) | Bovine rumen microbial communities from Lethbridge, Alberta, Canada - RJG_04 | ecosystem: Host-associated > Mammals > Digestive system > Stomach > Rumen | place: Canada: Alberta...
ATACAACCCGAATCCGTCGCAGACTACTCCCAGCAACTCGACTTCCATAACGCTGCTTTCACCGGCACCTTTACCTGTCCGGACCAACTACAAGTGCAGTACACCACCGTTGCCCTGCGCCATATGCCCTATGGCTTCCTCACCGACATGCGTCTCATCGCCCTCGCGGACATAGACCTCACGGTCACCAACCGCCATCGCGTGCCGGACAACCTGCCCGAACCGCATTCCTTTTTCTCGCGTGTCAAGAACAACGGTAGCCCGTTTGTTAAGAAATACCCCGTACACTACCTGCTCTCCACGACCGCGCAGTCGCCCTCCGGTAGACATACCCTTGCCGCCACCACCGCTTTCCTCTTCCCCGATGCACCGGCAGAAGGCACTCCCTATAAACCAGTGCTCATCGAAGACTCAACCTCCCGTGCCAACGGAATGGCATTCACCTGTCACCTTGCACAAGGCGACACTCTCCATCTATGTCTTGTGGGAAACATCCTCGCCTCTAACGTCGTACCCGACACACGCAACGAGACAGAACGGCTCACCCTCTTCCAACTGCTCGAAGGCTACGACCGGCTCTGGCAACGCCATAATGAGGCGTGGGCGGACCTTTGGCAATCCGACATCATCATCGAAGGGGATCCGCAAGCACAGCAGGACATCCGTTCCATGCTCTATCACCATTATGTCTTCTATCGGACCGATGCGCCCTCCTCATGCTCACCTATGGGATTATCCGGACTCGGGTATAAAGGACACGTCTTCTGGGACTCCGAGACATGGATGTACCCCGTACTTCTGCTCATGCAACCCGACATGGCACGGCAGATGCTCCAATACCGTTTCGACCGTATGCCTGCCGCACGGCAAAACGCCTACATGCACGGGTACAAAGGTATCATGTTCCCTTGGGAGAGTGCTGCTACGGGACATGAAGAGACCCCTCTTCCGAATCTATATCCCGAAGCAGAGAACCATATCACGGCGGATATAGCGAACGCCTGCTGGCAGTATTATTGCGTCACGCATGACAAACAATGGTTGTCCTCCGTCGGTTATCCCCTTATCCGTGAAGCTGCTGATTTCTGGGTGAGCCGTATCGAACCCAATGGCGACATCATCAATATCATCGGTGCCGATGAATGGAACCAGAATATCTATGGCGGCAAAAACGTCAATAACAATGCCTATACCATCGGGGCAGCACAAACAACCCTACACGCTGCTGCGGCTGCAGCCAAAGTACTGCGTATCAAACCTGATCCCGCTTGGCAGCAGGCGGCCTCTAAACTACATCTGTCTTACCTGCCTTCCGGCATCATCGCCGAGCACGCTACCTACAACGGCGAACCTGTCAAGCAAGCCGATGTCGTGCTGTTGGCTTTCCCTTTGCATGAACTGACTGACCCGAAAACGATAGCGCAGACATTGGCGTACTATATTCCCACAGTGCCGGAGAAACGCACACCGGCAATGTCTAAGTCTATCTATGCCACGCTATATGCTCGTCTTGGAGATGCCGATAACGCTATCTACTGGTGGCGAGACTCCTATCTGCCGAATCTCAACCCGCCCTTCCGCGTAGTAGCAGAGTTTAACGGCGGAACCAACCCGTATTTCATTACCGGAGCAGGAGGTGCACTCCAGACACTCCTCTTCGGCTTTGCCGGACTTGACATAACCGGCAAAGGGCTCAAACAAGCTTACCGTCCGGTGCTACCCAAAGAGTGGAAGTCACTTACAATACGGCGGAAGGGATATCATGATATCGTAATCAAATAAATGATAAACATATGACTCGTAAAGAATTTCTTCAAACGCTCGGTATCGGAGCGGCTACCATTTCGGTCGCCTCTTTGCCGGGCTCGTCCCTTTTGCATGCTGCGGAAGCGGACACTGCCAAGGCAAATCTTCCTAAGAATGCAGAGCGGCTCTCGTTTGGTTTGCCTGATCAGGAAGCAAAGGTGCTGCGGCCTGTCACGGCGATTGTTATCGGTGCGGGTTCACGGGGCTCTGTTTACGCTTCGTATAGCAAGCAATATCCCGCATCTCTGCAAATAGTGGGAGTGGCGGATATCAATGCTGTTCGACGCGAGCAGATGGCGAAAGAATATGGTATCCCTTCAGACTATCAGTTCGGTGACTGGTCCGAGGTATTCCGTGTGCCTAAGTTTGCGGACACGGTTATAATCGCTACGCCCGATAATGTGCATTATCATCCTTGTATGCGGGCCTTGGCTGCCGGCTATGATGTGCTATTGGAAAAACCGATTGCGCAAACTGCCAAGGAATGTACCGACATCCTCCGTCAGGCACGTAAGTACGGTCGCCTTGTCGGCGTTTGTCATGTGTTGCGGTATGCCCCGTATTTCCGGGCACTCAAACGAGTGATTGACGAGGGAAGAATTGGGGATATAGTCAGCATACAGCATCTCGAACCTATCCGATTCCATCATATGGCGCACTCCTATGTGCGAGGCAATTGGCATTCCGCCAAAGAAACAACGCCTATCATCATTGCCAAATCATGCCATGACTTGGATATTGTCCGATGGCTGCTTGGCAAACCATGCAGGCGCGTGTCTGCTTTCGGAGACCTGTCTTTCTTTGTACATAAGAACGAACCGCAAGGCGCCGCCGACCGATGCTTCGACTGCGCAGTAGAGAAGCAATGTCCCTTCTCCGCCTTGAAGATTTATTTACGTGAACATCGGTATTTGTATGTCTTTGACGCGCTGCCTAAAGACAGGCTCGCTAAAGATGCCAAGATCACAGACTATCTGCGTACCACCGATTATGGCCGCTGCGTCTTCCGTTGTCAAAACGACCAGTGCGACCATTATGTATGCAATCTCGAGTTTGCCGGACCCGATGGAACAATTCCTTCCACAGCATCACTCCAAGTAGAGGCACTCACTTCCTATGGCGGACGGAAAACGCGTATCATGGGTACGAAAGGCGATATCGTAGGGGATATGGAAACCTTCACGCTTACGGATTTCCTTACAGGCAAACAGTATGTCTGGGATGAAGACATCAGCAAACTGCCCGGCTATGAAGGACATGCAGGAGGCGACTGGGGTATCGTTAAAGATTTTGTACTCGCTGTGGCTAATCAGGATGAGAAATACCTGTCCTCTACCATTGATGTGTCCGTCGAAAGCCATGTCATGGGTTTCCGCGCCGAAGAGGCCCGACTGAAAAATAAAATCGTCAAATTATAATCCGTATGAAGCATACTTGTTTTTTCTTTTTGGTGCTTCTCTTTGCGGCTTGCTCCGCATCAGATGATGCTCCCCGTAGCGAACAGATTCGTGCAGATTTGCTTAACCCCGACTGTCCACGTGTGCTCGTGGCTTCCCACCGTGCCGACTGGCGAGGATGGCCCGAGAACTCCATACCTGCCATTGAGTCCGCTATTGCGATGGGCGTGGATATTGTCGAACTCGATCTCCAGTGTACTGCGGACAGTCAGCTCATCATCATGCATGATCCCAAACTCAACCGCACCACTACCGGCAAAGGAGTCATCGCCGAAATGACACTCGACTCCATCCGCACTTTCCGGCTCAAGAATGGTGTCTCTATCAAAACCCGTCATGAGATACCGACCCTCCGCGAAGTGCTGCTCCTCTGTAAAGACCGCGTGCTCATCAACCTCGATAAAGCCGATCGCTACTTCGACCTCGTTGTGCCTCTCCTTCAAGAGACCGGTACGACCCGCCAGATCATCATGAAAGGACGCAAACCGGCAGACGAAGTGCGGGCTCTCTATGGTCAATACCTCGATGAGGTCATCTATATGCCCATCGTCGATATGAACGATTCCGCTTCCGTGGAGACCTTCACTGCCCACCTCGCAAGCAACCCATGCGCTTTTGAACTGTGCTGGCGCACCGATGATACCTATGTCAAGCAGGCTTCTGCGCTCGCACAAGGCAAGTCTCTCCTCTGGGTTAACTGCCTATGGGATACCCTTTGCGGAGGACATGAAGATGACGAAGCATACAAAGACCCCGATGCCCATTACGGTTATCTCATCGACTCGCTCGGTTTTCGTATCATCCAGACCGACCGTCCCGAATATCTGATTAACTATCTTCAATCGAAGCATAAAAGATGAGTTTCTTCTCCAAATCACCTGCTGCTCCGTTACGTAACGAATCGGAACAGCAACGCAACGCCCGTTTCAAACGAATGCAATGGGCTTCCTTGATGCCACCCAACTCGGTGTCATCTCATCCGCATTGTTGTCCAACTATGAGGGACCAAGTATAACTATCAACAATGATCCGACCCCTGAAGGAGCTCAAGCATTCTAATTAAAATTGCCTTATGCGCAACAACCTTTCCTCAAAGATAAGTTTTACCCGTATCCCTGAGTATCTTTACCGCACGGATGACGTGCTGGAGTTGAGTCGCGTGAGCCGCATGGAGAAAATCCCCACCGCTGTCTTTGAGACAGCGCGTGAGGGTGCCCATACGGTCGCACAACGCATCGCGGAACGTATTCGCGAAAAACAACGGGACAACAAGTCTATGGTTCTGTCACTGGTCAGTGGACAGACTATGACAGACGTATTCGATGAACTGGTGCGGATGTATACGGAAGAAAAACTCAGCTTCCGCAATGTTATCCTATTTAACCTCTTTGAGTACTATCCCTTGCCAACTATTGATGCGGCCTGCTTTGGACAGATACAGGAGCAATTCATCAGTCGGGTGGATATCCCGCGGGAGAATATCTACACCTTCGATGCCTCCAAAGAGCAGAAAGACCTGATGTCCATGATTGCACATCTCGATCAGCGGATGCAGGAACTGGGAGGTGTCGATTTACAACTATTGGGTATCGGACGAAACGGAAATATCGGCTTCAATGAACCCGGTTCGCCCATGCAGAGTGCCACCCGACTCGTTGTGCTGGATAATAACTCCAAAGAGGAAGCCAAATCCATCTTTGGTACGGTGGAGCAAGTACCACCCTTAGCCATCACTATGGGCTTGGGAACTATCCTCCAAGCGAAAGAGATTCTCCTCTGCGCATGGGGAGAACATAAAGCGCAGCAGATAAAGACCGCCGTCGAAGGACCTGTAGATACCGCTTGTCCGGCTTCCGCACTCCAGATGCATGCTAATGCACATATTTACTGCGACTTGGGTGCCGCTACGCTGCTCACCCGCATCCATCACCCGTGGCTTGTTACCTCCTGTCAATGGGATACTGCTCTCACACGCCGCGCGATCGTGTGGCTGTGCGAACAAACCGGCAAACCCATCCTCAAACTGACCAACCGCGACTACAACGACTTCGGACTATCGGAACTCATCACCCAATACGGTTCGGCGTATGATTGTAACATCAAGGTCTTCAATGACCTCCAGCATACGATCACCGGTTGGCCCGGAGGAAAACCCAATGTGGATGACTCCAACCGTCCCGAACGCGCCAAACCCTACCCAAAGGATATCCTCATCTTCTCTCCCCATCCGGACGATGACGTCATCTCCATGGGTGGTACATTCCAACGTCTCATCAAGCAGGGACATAACGTCCATGTAGCCTATGAGACCTCCGGCTGCATCGCCGTTGATGATTCCAACCTCCAGTACTTCCTTGATTTCATGAACGGGTACAAAGCGGTCATCCCTGACGCTCCTGTAACCGGTAACCCGTCACCCATTACCCTTGCGGATTATACGCCGCGTCAGATCCTCGACCTCAAAGCCCTTATTCGACGCGGAGAGGCTACTGCCGCGGATCGTTTCATGGGACTATCCGAAGACCATATCCACTTCCTCAACTTGCCTTTTTACGAGACCGGAACGGTCAAGAAAGGAGATTTGACTCAGAGAGACGTAGATATTGTGAAGAATCTGCTAATGGCTATCCGCCCTCATGAACTCTTCGTTGCCGGTGATTTGGCTGACCCGCATGGTACCCACAAAGTGTGTCTCGATGCCGTACTGGCTGCACTCGACGAACTGAAAGCCACAGAGTCATGGTTGCGCGACTGCCGTATATGGATGTACCGCGGTGCGTGGATGGAGTGGGAAGTAGATTTGATCGAGATGGCAGTACCGATGTCACCGGAAGAACTGCGGCATAAACGGAACACCATCCTCCGGCATCAGTCGCAGATGGAGTCTGCACCCTTCATGGGCGATGACGAACGACTCTTCTGGCAACGTGCCGAAGACCGCAATCATGCCACTGCCGAGCTGTACGCCCGTCTCGGACTCGCCAACTACGAAGCCATTGAGGCATTCGTACAGTATCATCTTTTGGGATAATTTTTGACTTAAATATATTTTGACTATGACAAATCCATTTTCTTTGGAAGGCAAGACCCTGGAGCAGATCACTACGATGTGGAGAAAAAAAATATGAGATACAATTTCTTTCAAAAATCACCTGTAGCCCCTCTCTGCGAAGAGTCGGAACAGCAACGCAACGCCCGTTTCAAACGAATGCAATGGGCTTCCTTCTTTGCCGTAACACTCGGTTACAGCATGTACTACGTATGCCGGACATCCCTTAACGTAGTCAAGAAACCCATCATGGATGCCGGAGTACTTGATGCCAAACAACTCGGTGTCATCTCCTCCGCGCTCCTCTTTACCTATGCTATCGGTAAGTTCGTCAACGGCTTCCTTGCCGACCATTCGAACATACGCCGCTTCATGGCTACCGGTCTGCTCATCTCCACCGTCGCGAACATCGTTGTCGGACTGCTCGGACTTATCTCTGTCAAGGGTATGGTCATTTCACAAGGAGTGTTCTATGCCGTCTTCGCTGTTTTATGGGGCGTTAACGGGTGGACACAGTCCATGGGTGCACCGCCTTGCGTCGTGGCTCTGTCAAGATGGTATCCCCTCTCGCGCAGAGGGTCGTTCTATGGATTCTGGTCTCTCTCCCATAACCTTGGTGAGTTCTTCTCTTTCCTCCTCGTTGGTGGACTCGTCTCCCTCCTCGGCTGGCAGTTCGGATTCATCGGGGCTGCCATCGCCGGTATCATCGGCTTCCTGCTCATCGTCTTCCTCCTCCATGACTCACCCGAAGCGGAAGGAATGCCCTCCGTTGCCGTTATGGCTGGCGAGGAACAACCCGAGCAGAAAAAAGACCATTCCATCGGCTTCTCGCAGAAAGCCGTCCTCCGTAACCCCTATGTCTGGGTGCTCGCATTGGCTTCGGCTTTTATGTATGTTTCACGCTATGCGGTGAACGGATGGGGTGTGCTCTTCTTGCAGGAAGCAAAGGGATTTACCCTCGCTAATGCTACGCAAATAATCTCCATCAACGCCCTGCTCGGTATCATTGGAACCGTCTTCTCCGGATGGCTCTCGGATGTCGCTTTCAAAGGAAACCGCTATATCCCTGCCGTGGCAGCCGGTGTCCTTGAAGTGCTTGCGCTCATACTCTTCGCCTTTGGCGGTGATGCCGGATGGGTGAACATACTTGCCATGGTACTCTTCGGTATCGCCATCGGTGTGCTCATCTGTTTCCTTGGAGGACTCATGGCGGTCGATATAGTACCGCGCGAAGCGTCAGGTGCAGCCCTCGGTGTCGTCGGCATCGCATCCTATGCTGCTGCCGGACTACAAGACATAGCCTCCGGGCTTCTCATTGATACCCATAAAACGGTCACTTCCGTGGTGGATGGAGTGGAGCAATATACTTATGACTTTACACCCGCTCTTATCTTCTGGATAACCGCAGCTTCCCTCTCTGTCTTCCTTGTCTGCGTTGTATGGCATAAAGCCCGTAGTAAAAAATAAAAAAAATAATATGAGACTTTTTATCTGCTTTACATCCTTGTTGCTCTCCTTGAGCATGTACGCGCTCACGCCGGCGCAAACGGTATGGCTATATCCTGATGGAGCTCCTGATTCAAATGGCTATACAGCCGCGGATGAGTATGTTAAAAACGAGACTAAGATATATCAGATAGCCGAACCTCGGCTGGATATCTATCAACCCGATAGCACACCCAAAGGCATCCTCCTCTCAATCCCTGGAGGTGGATACTCCTTTGTCTCATCCGGGAATGAGGGAGTCAAGGTCGCGGAATATTTCGTGCCGCAAGGATACATCGTGGCGGTGCTCAAGTATCGCTTACCCAATAACCATGAGTATATCCCACTTCATGATGCCCTGCAATCCATACGCATTCTAAGGGATAGTGCAGAGGTATGGAAAACACCGGATGCTACCATCGGTGTCATAGGCTTCTCGGCTGGAGGACATCTGGCGGCGTCGCTCTTGACCCATTATACCGATTCGGTCACTCGACCCGACTTCGGCATTCTCGTCTATCCGGTCATCTCCATGGATAGTACCATCACCCATGCCGGTTCATGCAAACAACTCTTAGGTCCGCAACCTACCGAGGAACAACGACTTCTTTGGTCGGCTGAAAATCAGGTGACACCGCAGACTCCTCCTTGTCTCATCGTTGCCTGTCAGGATGACCCTACTGTCAAAATAGAGAATAGTATCCGTTTTTATCAGGCACTGACAGCGAACAATGTGCCATCATCCTTGCTCATCGTACCATTGGGTAAGCATGGATGGGGATTCTCGCGTCAGTTCCAGGATCGTGACCATATAGACAAACTGATTTCTGCCTTTATCGCCACCTCTTGCAAAGAAGATTACCAATCTATGCACATTCGCAAAGAGACACTCTTCGATCGAAACAAACGAACACGCGATTGGGCTAAATTCAGGAGGTACGCAGACTCCAATGCCGAACTTGTAACCAATAAAACCAAAGTGAATGCGGTCTTCTATGGCAACAGTATCACTTATAATTGGGCGAAGATGCGGCCTGAGTTTTTCCATTCCCACGGCTTTGTCGGACGTGGTATCAGCGGACAGACATCTTCGGAAATGTTGGTACGATTCCGGCAGGATGTAATCGAACTGCATCCTAAAAACGTAGTCATCCTATGCGGCACCAATGATATCGCGCAGAACAACGGCACGATCTCGCTGGAGAACACGATGGGGAATATCATCTCGATGTGCGAACTGGCGAAGGCGAATAAGATTCGTCCTGTTCTCTGCTCTGTCCTGCCTGCACGGTCTTTCCGTTGGAATCCGTTCGTCGTGGACGCTCCGCAGCAGATTCAGGCGCTCAATGAGATGATTAAAGCCTATGCGGCGAAAAACAAAATCCTGTATGTGGATTATTATAGCGCCATGGTGGATACAGACGGAGGTCTGAAGAAAGGGCTGAGCAAGGATGAGGTGCATCCTCTGGAGGCCGGTTATGCCATCATGGAGCCTATCATTCTAAAAACGCTCAAAATTCAGAATAAATAATAGTTAAACAAATTAATCTTAGTGTTATGTTAGGTACGTGGGAAATTATTCTTATTGCGTTGGTAATCTTACTCATCTTCGGTGGAAAGAAAATTCCTGAATTGATGCGCGGCTTGGGCAAAGGATTGCGCTCATTTAAAGATGGGATGAACGGTAAAGACGAGGCCGATAAGACCGAAGAGCAAAAACAAGAAGCATCCAAAGGCGAAACCGATGCCTGAACCAAACCTTAGTTTTTGGGAACATTTGGATGAATTACGGAGCGTTATATTGAAGTCACTCTCTGCGTGGCTCATTGCTTCGTTAGGCGCCTTTTTCTTTAAGGAGCAGTTATTTGCTTGTATCTTCGCCCCGGCGCAATCCGATTTTGTCCTTTATCGTGCACTCTGCTGCTTGGCGAAAACTATAGGGTGGAGTGCCTTGTGCCCGGAGCAGGTAGAGGTGAGTTTCTTGAATACCGAACTAACGGCTCAATTCATGACGCATATTCAAGTTTCTCTCTTTGCTGGCATAGTAATCGCCATGCCGCTGATAGTGTATTGGTTGTATGGATTTATCTCTCCGGCAATGGAAAAGCAGACAAAACGCGTCAGCACAACGCTTATTATGGGCTCTGTCTTGCTCTTTGCTGCAGGTGTGTGCCTCAATTATTTTCTAATATTTCCGTTGTCTTTTCGGTTCTTGGTAACCTATCAGGTCACATCACTTGTGGTTAATCAAATAAGTCTCTCGTCCTATATCTCTCTGATCTTAATCTTATCCTCGCTAATGGGGTTGCTCTTTGAGCTTCCGCTTCTGACATGGCTCCTTTCCCGAATGGGTATCCTTCGTAGAGAGTATCTGATACGCTATCGTAAGCATGTGTTTGTCGCTATTCTCATCCTTGCGGCCCTCATTACTCCCACTGGCGACCCCTTTACCCTCTTGCTTGTCACGATTCCTATTTATCTGCTCTATGAACTGAGCATCTTTATAATCAAATAACTATTTCATATGATGAAAAATTACGCAATCGGCATCGACATGGGTGGCACAGGCACCAAGTTCGGTCTGGTGAATGGAGAAGGACAGGTTCTTCGCAGCAGCTCCATTCCCACACAGCAGTATCCCGAGATATCGGATTTCTGCGATACATTATGCCATCAACTAAAGCAGTTAATGGCGGATGAAGGCATTTCTATTGAAAATATAGTTGGAATCGGTTGCGGCGCACCGGACGGCAATTTTTATTCAGGCTGTATCGAATACGCAACCAATCTGCCGTGGAAAGGGGTGGTGCCCCTGGCCAAACTCATCAGCGAACGTATGGGTGTCAAGTGTACCGTCACCAATGATGCCAACGCGGCGGCACAGGGCGAAATGATCTACGGTGCAGCGCGCGGCATGAAAAACTTTATCGTCATCACCCTCGGCACGGGGGTCGGTTCGGGTATTGTCATCGACGGCAAACTGCTGTACGGTCATGACGGTTTTGCCGGCGAACTCGGTCACTGCAAGATTGACCACTCGGGCAACGGACGTCTCTGTGGCTGCGGACAACGAGGATGTCTGGAGACCTACACCTCCGCTACAGGGGTCACACGAACCGCCAAAGAGATGATTACCTCAACCGCACAGGCAACCATCCTGCGTGACCTTCCCGACATCGACCATATCACATCCAAAGATGTGTTTGATGCCGCAGAGAAAGGGGACATTGTTTCCAAACAGATATTTGACTATACAGGCCGTCTGTTGGGAACCAAACGGGCAGACTATGTACATGCCTTTAGCCAGGAAGCTATCATCCTCTTTGGAGGACTTACCAAAGCCGGACACTGGATTATGGATCCCATCCGAGATGCGATGGAGCAAAACCTGCTCCCGCTTTGGAAAGGCAAAATACCCGTATCCGTCTCCGCCCTCAAGGACTCCGATGCCGCCATCCTCGGCGCCGCCTCATTAGTATGGTGATGTGGTAGCTGTTTTTATGTCTTTGTGTAGCGACTCACTTCGGTGGGTCGCTTTTTTTATGCCTCGTCCGCCCCCTCCCTTGCTTGTTTTATTTTCTCCGTTCATTTCCCGCTATACCCACTTGGCAGCGGGGGCACAATTATCAATCCTAAAAAACAAGCAAACCTATGACAAAATACAAAGCTATGTCCTATTCGGAGTTGGCAGAGCATGCCGGTGTAAACCGTCGGACGCTTTACCGTTGGCTTCAAGAGCCCGGACATCAATGCAAACTGCATGCCTTGGGCGTTACACCTAAGGCCAAGGTGCTGCCACCGGCTGCCGTCAAATACATCTGTAAAGCATTTGAGATTAATATAGAATGATACCTATTTCAATATATATACGCGCGCCACCTATTGGGGGCCCCAGAGTAAACTGAAGCCGAAGGGAATGAACGCGACGGGACGGAGTGAGACTTATTGTGTATAATTGGGACTTAGCGGGACGCAGTGGGACACTGCAACTCCCCCGCATCGTATCTTTGCACTCGATTTCGGAATCAAGTTAACAAAAGTACTAATCCGTATCTATTGCCGCACTATGCTGTACTTTAGAATTTTTAGGGTGCAGATACAATGCACAGTTGAAGGAGTTATGTGGACATAATGACTGAGACTGAGCGCAGAGGCGGTGTGGCAGATGTTGTTATTGTACAAACGTGTTTGTAGGCAACCCACATCTGTCCTTTGCCTTCGGAGCAGTGCAGCGGTAGATGCCCCTAAAAATTCTAAAGTTATGTCTCAAGTAAAACCTATGGCATTAGTAGAGTCCATGAGTGGCAAAATCTGTGGTCACTCCGACATGTATTTCTTCCGCAAGAATGGTAAGGTGTTCTCCGGCAAGATCTGTTACCCCTCCACCAAAGAACCCACGGCATCCCAACTGGCGCAGCGTACCAAGTTCGCCACCGCCAGAGCAAACGCCAAGACCGCACTCGCTGACCCGGACCAGAAAGCAGCGTACCTCACTGCCTTCAAAAGCCAGAAGAAGTACAGCGACTTCAGCGGTTACGTCTTTGCAATGGAGTATGCCAAACTCGGAGATTAAGCATCAGCAATATATGGCTGATTAAAAGTCCAGTACAATGAAAAAGTCTCTTTTGCAACTGATCCTCGCTACAGCAATGTGCATCTTCGGGTGCGCCTTGCTCGTAGCAGGGCTGGCACTTCCCCCTGCCGGCATCATTGATTCCTCGCTCCTCGTAGCCTACGGCGAAACCCTCACCTTCGCCGGTGCCCTCATCGGAGTGGATTATCACTATCGCTATCGTCCGAAGAAATAATGTATTTTGTGTTTTTTTTTCTAATTATTCAATACTATGGTATTATCTCTTATCCGAACTAACGAGTCTCCTAACGAGACCACAGGCATCCTCCTCATCGGAGGCAAACCTTTCTGCGGTACTCTTGAACCGCCCACCGTCCCCAACGCCACCCATCCCAAAGGAGCAATCCCTCTCGGATGGTACAAACTGACGCTCACCCAATCTTCCAAGTTCGGTCGCGTGCTGCCGCTGGTCAACTATGTGCCCGGCTTCGAGGGTATCCGTATTCATGCAGGCAATAACAAAGACCACACCACAGGCTGCATCCTCGTCGGACAGCTGAGCGGTAACACGCTGCTCCATTCCCGACAGACCGAACGCGACTTGGTGACCAAACTTCAAAAACACCCCGATCATGAGAACTATATCGAAATCACCACACCCGAACGCTTTTTTACTGAGCATTGCAGTTCTGTGGATGCTCTTGCCTGCCTGCTCCGCGGTGCGCAGTTCAACGGAGAGTAACCATACCCGCCTCTCCAACACCATCCAACGCGACAGCATCTATCTGCATGATAGCATCTTTGTCCGCATTCGAGCAGACACGGTCTATCTGGAGAAATGGCACACCCGTTGGCGTGACCGCGAGACCGTCAAGACAGACACTATCACCTTGACGGAGACCAAGACAGAAACGGTCGAGAAACCTTATGTGCCTTCATTTTACAAGTTTTGTGCAGCCTTCGCCATTCTGTTTGCGCTGTACTGGCTTGTCAAACTGGCACTATACATAGCAAAGCGTTATTATTTACACTAATCACCAATTCACTATTCATTTAACCTTTATCCCCTCTACGCAGACCGGAGGTAAAGCATGGTCTGTATCCAATGGCTAAGGTGGTATGGCAATCCGGTATCGAATATGTATCCGGTGCATTGTGTAAGTGTGGAAAGAAAGAGCCGCACAAACACGGTCGAATGTTGCTGGCTACGCACCGTCGCGCTGCGACCACAAGTGACTCATGCAACCGCATTTATCTGCGTGACGAGACCAACATCCAAATATCAAACAGCACGGATTCTGTTTGGGCGCGTCAACGGTTCAAAACGGTTGCAGGGATGGTTCGTCAGCGCAGTATGGACTTGTCGAAGATTTCCCAAGACCAAAGAGACTTCATTGCTCAGCGCAACAATCCACATGGTATCAAAACGATGCGCGCCTATTATTGGCACATCTGCGGTAACGAGTACGATGCACAGCATCCTCGTGACTAAAGCAACAAGTGAAATCCTCACGGGCGTAAATAAAATACGCCCGTGAGGAATATTCACAAGTGATCTTTGACGTATTGTTTTTATAAGGTGTTCACTTCGTTCACGGTCTATGTCTGTATTTTTTCTTTCCCCCAATAAGGTGTGCGCCTTCGTGCGCACGGCTTGTTGGGTTCGCTCCGCTCACGGCTTTTTCAAGAGACGGGCATATATAGCCGACGGACGGAGCGCGCGGAGAGGCAACAAAAAAGACCGCCCCGAAGGACGGCCTTGATTACGGAGCCACACGATTGATGTCTCTTGGGAACATGGAGCATTCTTTGACGTTGGCGATGCCTAAGAAGCAAGCCGTGATACGCTCGAGGCCGATGGCGAAGCCGCCGTGAGGAGGCATGCCGTTCTTGAAGGTATCGAGGTAGAAACGGAAAGCATCCGGATTCATGCCACGACGGAGCATCTTCTCGCGATAGTCGGATGCTCTGTCCTCCGCTCTGTCCTCTCTCGCTCTGTCCCTCCCGCGCGCCGCAGGCGCGCACAGCCCACACACCGCATGGCGCACACCGCACCCCATAGCGCCACTCCGCCACCGATGAGGCATACATATCAACCCCAAAACTTACCTATTCCTCCCGACTGCATAAAAGATATGGTCTCTCTCAATAAGGAGTGCTTCCTACGTGCGCACGTGTGTATTATATAAGGTCTATAGGTCTTTCCAATAAGGTGTTCGGTAACCCTCACGGCTGTATATACGTCTCCGACGGGAAAACAAATTTTGCATAGTAAAAGGAATAGGTTTAATGGCAACTACCTGCGGTGCGGAACGTGAACGCATTTTCTCAATACGTTCACTCACATTTATTTGCGTATATCGGAAAATTGTTGTACCTTTGCACTCGCAAATGTAAACAACACCACAATGACACTCTTAGAAGCCATCCAAGCCCGCCACTCTGTGCGGCAGTACATAGACAAACCGATAGAAGCGGACAAACTGCAATCACTCCGTGATATTATCGACCTCTGCAACCGCGAAGGCGGTACACATCTTCAGCTAGTAACAGACGAGCCGCTTGCTTTCAGTAAAAGCAACGCCCCTATGTATGGTAAGTTTACGAATGTGCGCAATTATATTGCAGTCGTCGCACCCAAAGGCAACGAAGGTAGCGAACTCGCTGGCTATTACGGAGAAAGGGTAGTGCTCCATGCGCAAACGCTCGGACTAAACACCTGTTGGGTAGGCTTAACTTTCAAGAATATCAAAACTGCCTATACTATCGCACCCGGCGAAGAACTGAAAGCGGTCATTTCATTGGGCTACGGTGCTACACAAGGCGTGCAACACCCACAAAAGAAAACGACCGACGACGTAACGATTAACAAATCAAACCAACCGCTACCGGAATGGTTCATCAAAGGAGTAGAGGCGGCACTCCTGGCACCCACCGCCGTTAACCAACAGAAGTTCGCCTTCATCCTCAACGCAGACCAAAGCGTACAAGCCCAAACTAAATTCTCCCTCATCGGCTACACCCTTCTTGATCTTGGTATCGTCAAGTGTCACTTTGAACTTGCCTCCGGTCATAAGCTCTAACCCCATCCCCGTGCAACCTTTAATCCACTAACCCCTTAACCATCTAACCCGTATTACTCTCGCGCGCCCTGCGGTCGCTCGAAAAAAAGAAAGACCTATAGACCTTTTTTGAGAGAGACCATATCTTTTCTGCCCCGGTAGGAATAACCTGCGTTTGCCTCCCCGTGTCTGCCTCATCGGTGGCGGAGTGGCGCTATGGGGTGCGGTGTGCGCCATGCGGTGTGTGGGCTGTGCGCGCCTGCGGCGCGCGGGAGGGACAGAGCGAGAGAGGACAGAGCGGAGGACAGAGCATCCGACTATCGCGAGAAGATGCTCCGTCGTGGCATGAATCCGGATGCTTTCCATTTCTACCTTGATACCTTCAAGAACGGCATGCCTCCTCACGGTGGTTTTGCTATCGGTCTGGAGCGTATCACGGCATGTTTCTTAGGCATCGCGAACGTCAAAGAATGTTCGATGTTCCCACGCGACATCAATCGCGTAGCGCCGTAAAAGAAAATCATCGCAAGCCCACCATTCCGGTGGGTTTGCTGTTTTTTGTTGTATGGGGAAATGACGTTATTTAGTGGTCACTATGTGGTAACGTAAATGACACATGAATGCGCAATGAAATACAGGATAATCATCCCACAAATAGCAAAGACAATAGTGATTGCTTGTCGAAAGCAAAGAAGTTGATTTATCTACGCAAAATGAATAAAATTTCATTTTATTTTAAAAAAAATGTGCGAATGTTTGCATATGTGCATTTTTTGTTGTAAATTTGCGGCGCAAAATGAGTATAACTCAACATAATTAACGGAATAATTAACCAAAAATTTTTCTATCATGAAAAAAATCTTTTCTATTTTGATGGCCGTGTTGTTTGTCGGTAGCATGTATGCTGCGGACGTAACCGACACGATTGCCATGAAGGGATTTGCAGGCATTACGACTAATAGTTATCAAAACCAGACAAAGTCAGGTGTTTCTGCAAAGGGAGTAGACATGGTGGCTTATGCTTACAATGGCTCCACCGGTCAGGTTCGTGGCAATAAGACGGCGGTTGCCGGTGCCAGTGTTACCGCAGATGACGACAGTAAAAACTGGTCGCTGTATAACTCAGCAGCAATGCCGGGTACTATTAAGTCGATTAAGGTAACGCAAGCGGCTACTGGAACCCCAAAATTCCAAAACAAACTGTATGTTTCATTGGGAACGGCTACACAGGGTGACGTTACTGCAATTACGTCAGCCCAGGCGCAGGATGACGGTGCTACGGCGAATGAAATCAATTTCACGATTGATGCTTCGAAAAAGTACACATACTTTAAGTTATTGAGTACGGAGAAGTTTACGAGTGGCAGTGTTTCTGACGTTAAAGTAATGGTGACTTATGAGAAAGCAGAGTCATCGACAAAGACGTATTATCTGACGTTGAGTTCGGACTGGGCTGGTTGGCCTGCGAAGTATGCAATCTACTATTTTAAGAGTTCCGATAACACTCAGAACGGATGGTCGGAGTTCATGACGGCCGTTCCCGAAGAGGACAATACCTATATTGGAACTATTCCGGCGGGTTATGACAAGTTGATCTTTGCCCGTTTTAATGGTGAAGCGACAGCTCCGGCTTGGGATTCTAATAAATGGAGTCAGACGGTAGATCTGACCGCTCCAACGAATGACAATGACTGGTTTACGGTAACTTCCGGCGGTACGGGAAGCGAGTGTAACGGTACTTGGTCGAAGCACGGAGAAATTGTGACACCTGCTAAATTCTATATCACAGGTGACTCTGCGTTGGTAACCGATGCCGGTGCTCCGGGTGCATCTTGGAATCCCGCAGCAATCAAGTCGGAGACCGATACATTCACGTTGAAGAACCTGAAAGCCGGTCAGGAGTATATCCTCAAACTGACGCTGAACGGCACATGGGTAGGCGAAAACAACATAAAGGGTTACAATGAGTTGACGGAGAAGACTCCGGGTTTGAAGGATATCAGCAATGACCACAATATCGGCTTCAAGTTGAACGAGGCAGGCGATGTTCAGGTTATCTACAAAGACGGCGAGACTCCAGTCTTCAAATTGGTAGGTAACTTCGTTGTTGAGATTCCGGCTAAATTCTATATCACAGGTGACTCTGCGTTGGTAACCGATGCCGGTGCTCCGGGCAAGGCATGGAATCCCGATGCAATCAAGTCGGAGACCGATACATTCACGTTGAAGAACCTGAAAGCCGGTCAGGAGTATATCTTGAAACTGACGCTGAACGGCACTTGGGTAGGCGAAAACAACGTAAAGGGTTACAATGAGTTGACGGAGAAGACCCCGGGTTTGAAGGATATCAGCAATGATCATAACATCGGCTTCAAGTTGAACGAGGCAGGTGATGTTCAGGTTATATACAAAGACGGCGAGACTCCAGTCTTCAAATTGGTAGGTAACTTCGTTGTTGAGATTCCTCATTATTTCATTGCCGGTACGATGACTAACTGGAAAGACGAGATGGTTGAACTCCTTCCGTTGGAGGAGAAGACCGACAGCCTCGGTGTGGCGTTGAACCTCAAAGCAGACAGCCTCTATCTCTATAAGATTGTACGCGTACAAGGAACGGATACTGCTTGGTATGGTCTCGATGGCGATGCTACGATGGAGTATGGCAACAGTACCGGTTGGTATATCTATAAGTCAGAAGGCGACAAAAACCAAAAGAATGTTGGTCTGCAGACGACGAAAGAAGCGGTTTATCCGTTCGTATTGAAAGTAAAGGAAGACCATCTGGAGGTAAGCGTTGTAATCCCGAAACCGGATACGAAGTACTATGCGAAATACGCAGACAAGGCCGGCGAGTGGAACTGGACATTGCTGACTGAGAAAGAAGGCAAGTGGCTCACTGACACAATCGTTTACTATGGCGGCGGTATGAATATTCATAGTGCAGCAGAAGGTAACGGTAAGTACTTTGCCGAGATTGCTGGTGTTGCGGAAAAAGACACAGCATACTTCAGCTTCAATCCGGAAGATAGTACATTGGTTGCAACGGTAGTTGGTAAGTATATCAAACCGTTCCCGGTAATGCAGATCGCAGGTCAGTGGGATATGGAAGGCGAGAACTGGATTGTAAATAACATGGTACTCGCAGCAGACTCGTTGACCGCTACCTATGAGGTGTCGCTTGAGAAGGGTGATTATGAATTTAAACTCATCAAGGATGGCAAGTGGATCACCAAGGCGAACGGAGGTGAGCCTTATGGTCTGCATCGTACATGGCCGGGCGTAGCAGGAGTCGTAGACGAAGCGACCGAGAACTTGAAAGTTACGGCCGATGTAGCGGGTAAATACTTGTTCACTTGGACGTTTGCTAACGACTCGATTGGAATTACCTTCCCGGATAAACCGGAACCGAAATTGACAGACGGTTACTATCTCGTAGGTAAGTTCAGCGGCGTGGATGCTTGGTCTGTTGAAGACCTGTCCGCAGCGAAGTTGTTTGCTGTAAATCCCGAAAACGACAAAGAATATCAGTTGAACATTACGCTGGCTGTTGAAGACTCGCTGAAAGTGGTTTATGTAGTGGACGATGTAATTACTACATGGTTCCCCGCCGAGGGAGATAACTACGGTGTAGATGCCAACCACGCAGGTGCTACTACCATCTATTTCCGTCCGGATTACCAAGGCGGCGAAGATTGGTTCGCAGGATGCTTGTATGTGGTCCCGACCAGCACGGTGGATATCAACATCACCAACGATGGCGTTCAGGCTGTTAAGGTGCTGAAGAGCGGTCAGTTGCTCATTATCAAGGGCGAGAAGACCTATAATGCATTAGGAATTCTGGTTGAATAGATGGAATAGTGAATACGAAAGAGAGGGACGCTTCGGCGCCCCTCTTTTTCTTTCACTCTTTCATTCTGTCACTCCTTAATCGCTTTCAATATCAGCGGAGCGATCTCCGTATTATCGTGCCATCCGGAGAAGAGCGCTGCATTCACGCCGGTAGAGAAGATCGGAACGGAGTGCGCAGTATGCGCGAAGGTAGTCCAACCGACATGGGCTTTCTTATTGAGCAATGCCACTCCGGCTTCTCCCAGTTTGTTGATGCTTTTATACATCGTTTTGGTGTCTTTGGTCTTCTTGGCACAGGCTGCTTTATAAAGCGCTTTCAGTTCCTTCTCTTCCTCACTCGTGATCTCCACGGACTCCCAGAAACCTAACTGCTCGCGGTAGATGGTCTGCACCTGCTCCCAAGTGGGTTTCTTGTTGTCTTTGAATAGTTGCGAGAAAAGGTCGCTGATGATCCATTGGGAACACTTCTGGTTATGCAGCAAATCGAGATGCAAGGTGTAGTCGCTGTTGCCCAGCGCCATTCCTCCTGTCTCATGGTCGGCCGTTACTACAATCAGTGTCTCATTCGGATGCGCCAGATAGAAATCGTATGCCACGCGCATCGCTTCGTCCATATCCCATACTTCGCCGAACGCTGTAGCCGCATCGTCGCCATGGCAAGCATAGTCGATCATTCCGCCTTCTACCATCATAAAGAACCGGTCATAACGGGAGTTCAGGAACGGGATGGCCGTACTGACAATCTGTTTTAAGGTCAGGTCGCCCGCTTTCCGGTCAATGGCCTGACGTAAGTTATCGCCATGCTTGGCTCCCTGGTCATCGTCTTTCTGAACCAGAATCATCTTACTGATATCTGACTTCTGAAGACTTACGGCTTCTTCGTACCCATGTGCAATCACGTAACCTTGCTTTTCTGCTGCCCGGTAGAGGTTCACTTTCTTGTCGTCGTGTTTACCTTGCGGATGATGGAATCCTGCCCCGCCGAAGAAATCGAACTTACTCTCAATCAATTGCTCTCCTATTCTATAATATTTATTGCGCTTGGGCACGTGCGCGTAGAAGGCAGCCGGCGTAGCATGGTCGATAGCAACCGTCGTCATGATGCCGATTCCCCATCCCTGCGCCTTCAGTTCCTCTGCGATCGTAGGGATAAAAGCGGAGTCCTGATCAAGACCCAGCATACCGTTTTTGGTCTTTTTTCCGGTCGCCAGACACGTACCTGCGGCTGCGGAGTCTGTGATACCATTGCTCTTCGAATACGAAGAAGCGCTACCCGAATACGGGAAAGTCGTCATGAGCGTCTGTACACGCCCGAGCGGTTGGCCCTGCAATGCCGAACGATACATCTCTGCGCCTAACACCTGATTGCTACCCATCCCGTCTCCAATGAAATAGAAGACGTACTTGAGTTCGCCGAAAGAGCACAGTGTACAAAGTACAGCGCACCAAATAAGTAAGATTCGTTTCATAAGATTATTGTTGGTTCGTTGATTTCTTTTCGCTATTCGCGGCCTGCCTTTTCCGCTCCGCCTGACGATGGCGTTTGCGTTTGCGCGCCTCACGGCGTTTTTCGGCTTGGTGTGCCTCGCGCTCTTCGGGCGTCATATGAGGCGGCGGTTCAATGCCCTGTTCAATAAGCCGCTGGTCCTGAATCTGCTGCTGATGTTCGATCATCCGTTCTTTGTCTTCGCGCATCAGCGCTTGCACCTCTTTCATGGGAAGTGGCTCATGCTCCAGCAGATCTTCGTAAATCAGGAGCGTAGCCCAGGCATCCGTGGAGGCATAGCGCGCCTGTTCGGGCGTGAGATGACTGTTCTCCCAATTGGTTAACTGCTGCGTTTTCGATATCTTCTTACCAAAGCAGATCGCAAAGATCTTCTGTAGTCCCAGATCCAGAATACCGTATTGGGCAACCATCGCTTGGATATCTACGCAGTTAGTCGGCGTGAAATTACGTCTTCGCCTCAGACCGTTGATGTCATCGCGGAAAGCGAGACCGACCTTGCAAATCTTCGGATTAGCGAAGATGTCGGCTAACTCCTGCGGCAAGCCTACGTGCGTGAGACGGAAGAGATAACAGCGCTCGTGCGTAGCGATCTGTACCAGCGCTGTAGGGTAGTGTGTGCCTCGCTGAAAACTAGGACGAGCCTCCGTATCAACTCCGATCACTCTTTGCGAACGCAGATAAGCCACCGCATCGGCTACCATCTCCGGTTTATCCACCACGATGACTTCGCCTTCAAACGCTGCTAACGGCATCCACTGCAGCAGCTCCTTACTGATTCTATGTGGGTAGTGATTGGGTAGCAAGGTCTTAACAATTAGAAGTTGTCTGATTCGTTATGCGCTAGCGCGTGCAGCGCGCGGAGAACAGCCAGCAGTTTCTGTCCCCAGTGCTCTTCAAACCCAGTGCGACAGGCGATCACCGCATCATGCATAATGGATTCTTGCCCGGTTTGGAAAGCCGCCGCCATGTCTTTTAATTCCTGATAGATATCGGCCAGTCCTTCGGAGATATAAGCCGTCTGCACTTCGTCGGTATAAATACCCCGATCTACAAACACATCCAGATAGGCATCGTCTTGGCCCAATAGGTTACGAATACCTACCAACGCGTAGTTATAATCCTCCTCCGTCACAAACCGCTGCGGCTCTTCGTCCAGCATCGGTTCTTCCTGCTCTACCAAGCGCGTCCGCAGATACAGCACAGGCAATAGGCGTAACATCTGTTCACGCCATTCCTCTACCTCGTATTCGCTGCATTTCTCCATCAGCAGACAAGCCTGTACAGCCGCGGTCACAAAAGCAATCGTACTATCCTTATAAATGAATGATTTCGGGTTCCCGGAACCCTGACCGAAGTCGTTCTCCATACTTCATTTTAATAAAAAACATGCAAAGATATAGAAAAATTTTGAAATATGCAAAAAAATGTGTAACTTTGCACCGTTTTTTAATTCTTATTGATATGAAAAAAGGTTTTGTACTTGCATTTTTGGTGATGAGTTTGGCTGTTTCAGCCCAGACAGTTAATCCATTGACCATCGAGTTGGGTAACTTTAACTTGGATTCTCTTCGTACGCTGTATAGCGCCGAGCCGACGATGTATCGTGCTTCGCTGGAGGTACTCGAGCAGAATGTTCAGAAGCAATTGGATGCAGTTGCGCTGGTAAAAAAGGAGATTAAGGCCGAGCAGAATCATGCGAAAGAGTTGGCTAATTCGTTGAAAGTGGCTTCGAAGATGACTGCTGCGATGAAGAAACTCTATAGCAAAGAGGAAGCAGAGTTGAAAGCAATGCAGAAGACGGTAGACAAACAGCAGAAGTCGTTTGCCAAGCAAAAAGATCTGAACCAAGACACACGCGATAGCTATAACCTGTTCTTGGAGAACGAGCAGAAAGAGTTGAGTTACTCGCTGCGCGAAGTGGCTGATCGTCAGCGTGCTATCACCGATCTGGAGACATATGTTCAGACCACACAAGGTCAGTTGCAGAACTTCCAGCAGGAGATTACCCAGAAAACGGCTTCTTTGGTTCAGATTGAGACGGAACTCAAGACCCGCATGACCACGGTAAAGGCTGAGAAGAAAGCGGCAAAAGGACTCCAGTAAAAATCCATAACAACATACCCTTATGAGAGTAGTTAATTTATCTGAGCAAAACAGTGTGCTCAATCAATTCCTTCGCGAGATACGCGATGTGAATATCCAATCGGATCCGCTTCGTTTCCGTAGAAACATTGAGCGTATCGGCGAGTATATGGCTATCGAAGTCAGCAAGGCGCTGAACTATCAGCCCACAGAAGTGCAGACTCCGCTGGCTACCACTACAGTCAATACGATCAGCGATCAATTGGTGTTAGCTACTGTCTTGCGTGCAGGTCTGCCCTTGCATCAAGGGTTCCTCAATATCTTCGATCGCGCCGAGAACGCTTTCTTGAGTGCTTATCGCCGCGTTAATAAAGAGGGAAAACTGGAGATTGTGGCGGAGTATATGGCAGCTCCTTCTATTGAAGGCAAGACGCTGATTATTGCCGACCCGATGTTAGCTACCGGTATGTCGATGGAGGTGGGTTATCTTGCTTTGCTTCGTCATGGCAAACCCAAACACACGCATTTATGCTCCGCAATCGGTACGCCGCAAGCGATCGAGACGCTGCGTAAGTCGCTCAACGATAGTCCGGATGTGACCTTGTGGTGCGCTGCGGTTGACCCGGTTTTGAACGAGAAGAAATATATCGTTCCCGGTTTGGGTGATGCAGGCGATTTATGTTACGGAATTAAGATTCATCTCTCTGACCGTGACTAAAAAAACGATCATATCTTTCATGCCTGCTGTCTTGGTGACAGCAGGCATTGCTTTACTCAGTCTATGGGAGAATCCGCAACTGCCTCCTTCGATAGCTGCGGATGATAAGATTGTTCATGGGCTGATGTACATGTGTCTGGCTGTCGTCTGGTTAGTGCCGATCCAGGTGCACCTTCGCAAGCGTAAACTCCTCCTTCTTACCTATTGCACGGTCTGGGCTTGCGTGACGGCATACGGCGTTCTGATGGAGATGCTGCAGCGCTTTTGTACCCTCACCCGAACAGGCGAGATGGCAGATGTATATGCCGACGCTATCGGTGCGCTGGGCGGACTTGTCATCTGTCTCGTCCTCGTCTTAATTCGCCATTTTCTGACGAAGAAAAAGCAAAAAACAACCCCTTCCCGTTGAGTGCCCCGTTATACGATATTGCCCTGTCGTTTCTTTATCGCACCCGTTTGCGAAAGAACCTCGCGTTGCTGGATCATTACGGTTCAGCTGAGGAAGCATGGAAACATCTGGATGAACCCAATATGCAGAGCAGTTGGGAGCGTGCGGAGCGGGAAATGGAATGGGCCGAAGCGCATGGTATTCGTATCTGGACTTTGGCCGATGAGGCGTATCCCTATCGCCTGAGGCAGTGCCCGGATCGACCTGTGCTGCTGTACTCCAAAGGCAATGTGCGGCCGTCTGACGGGCATATCGTTTCTATCGTCGGTACACGTCGTCCTACGGAACGAGGTGTGGAACTCACCCAGCGATTGGTGCATGATCTGCATGATCGATTGGAGTCCGTCACGATCGTGAGCGGCGGAGCCTATGGGATTGATATCACGGCGCATCGTACGGCAATCAAAGAGGGCATACCTACGATTATCGTTCCGGCGCATGGACTGGATCGCATCTACCCCTATAATCATCGTCCGGAGGCTGTTGCTTCGTTGGAACATGGCGGTTTGCTGACTGAGTTTCCTTCGGAAACGGAACCCATCGCGGCATATTTTGTACAGCGTAATCGGATTGTAGCCGGATTGGCGGATGCCGTGGTGGTGGTAGAGTCGCGTGAACGAGGCGGTAGTCTGATTACGGCGCAGATGGCGGCGGATTATAGTCGTGATCTGTTCGCTTTTCCCGGCAGACCGTCTGATCCTTCTTCGTTGGGTTGCAACCAATTGATTAATCGTCATAAAGCGCAACTTATTGATGGCGCGGAAGACCTGATTGCGGCGATGGGATGGAAGACACGCACCGAAGTCTCGCAGCCCGTTCAAACCCAACTGATAGGTTTGATGGACGATCTGACGCCTACCCAACAAACCATTCTTACCAAACTCCAAGAGGCGGAAGAAGGTATGCATATCAACCTCCTCGTTATGGAATTGGAGTTGCCTTATAGCGACGTCTCGTCCGATTTGATGCTCTTGGAACTCCAAGGCCTTGTTCGCTCTCTTCCCGGCGGCATTTATCGCTTTTCTTCGCGCTAATCACCACTCTTTAAACCTTAAACGAGTAAAAAATGCATTTTTATTTGCATAAATGCAAATTTTTTTGTACCTTTGCACCCGCAATTAAAAAAACGCGTTTTTTATGAATGATTTTCTGAAGTATCTGGGAGTTGTACTCCTGCTTTTGGGCGTGGTATGCCTTATCGTATATAGATACGCTTGCCCTGTGAACGGCCTTCTGATTGCTAGCATGGTGCTCGAGGTAAGCGGCATTCTCGCTTTTATCTTTATCAACAAAGCCCTGCGTTAATCGATGTCTGCTCAGGGTGGATTTAGTGGCGGTGTGAAGTATCATTTGACGGGCATGTACCAGGACTGGTTCCTGGATTATGCTTCGTATGTGATACTCGAGCGCGCTGTGCCGGCTATTGAGGATGGTCTCAAGCCTGTGCAGCGTCGTATTTTGCATGCCATGAAGACGGTGGACGACGGTAAGTACAACAAGGTTGCCAATATCGTCGGCCAGACAATGCAATACCACCCTCACGGCGATGCTTCTATCGGCGATGCACTCGTCCAATTGGGTCAGAAAGATCTGCTGATTGATTGCCAGGGTAACTGGGGAAACATCCTTACGGGGGATGGCGCTGCAGCTCCTCGTTATATCGAGGCGCGCCTCTCTAAGTTTGCGCTGGAGACGGTCTTTAATGCGAAGACGACCGAGTGGATGAAGTCCTACGACGGACGTAAAAACGAGCCGATTCATCTGCCGATTAAGTTCCCGCTGCTGCTGGCGCAAGGTGTAGAAGGTATCGCGGTCGGTTTGAACTCGAAGATTCTGCCGCATAACTTCAATGAGCTTTGCGATGCTTCTTTGGCGTACCTGCGCAATGAAGAGTTCCAGCTCTTCCCGGATTTCCCGACGGGCGGCGTGATCGACGTAACGAAGTATAACGATGGTGAACGGGGCGGTTCGGTGAAGATTCGTGCTCGTATTCAAAAGGCGGACGACAACAAGACGCTTATCATCACCGAGATTCCGTTCGGAACTACCACTTCGAAAATCATCGAGACTATTCTTAAGGCGAACCAAAAGGGAAAGATTAAGATTCGTAAGATTGATGACTTTACGGCTGATCAGGCGCGTATTGTGGTGCAACTGGCACCCGGTTCGTCGTCCGACAAAGCCATCGACGCCCTCTATGCGTTCACCGATTGCGAAGTGAACATCAGTCCCAACTGCTGCGTGGTGGAGAATAAGAAACCGATCTTCACTTCGGTCAGCAATCTCCTCCGCCTCTCTACCGATAACACCAAAGCCCTGCTTAAATGGGAATTGGAGATCGAGAAAGGCGAACTGGAAGAGAAATATTTCTATACCTCGCTGGAGAAGATTTTCATTGAGAATCGTATTTATAAGCAAGAGGGATACGAAAACGCCACTTCTAAAGAGAAACTCATCGAGTTCGTGGATGAAGCCCTCACGCCGTTTAAGCCCCAACTCATCCGCGAGGTACGCACCGAGGATATTGAAAAACTCTTCGAGATTCGAATGATCCGTATCACCAAGTTCGACTCCAAGAAAGCGGACGAACTGATGAAGGATCTCGAGAAGAAGATCAAAGCTTGCGTGAAGAACCTCAACCATCTGACGGACTATACCATCGCTTGGTTCGAGATGCTGAAGAAGAAATACGGCGAGGCATATCCGCGTCGTACGGAGGTGCGTAACTTCGGCGCGATCAATGTCAAAGCCGTCGTAGAGAACAACGAGAAACTCTATATTAACCGCGAGGAAGGCTTCGTGGGAACGGGTCTCAAGAAAGACGAGTTCCTCTTCAATTGCTCCGATATCGATGATATCATTGTCTTCCACAAGGACGGTAAATACAAGGTGATGAAGGTGGCGGAGAAACTGTTCGTCGGAACCGATATTCTTCATATTGCTGTCTTCCAGCGTGGCGACGAACGAACGGTGTATAACGTCGTTTATCGCGATGGTAAGAAGGGCACGTATTTCATGAAGCGCTTCAACGTCACCGGTGTGGCGAAAGATAAAGAATACGATCTCACGCAAGGAAAACCGGGTTCGAAGATCGTGTACTTCACGGCGAACCCCAACGGAGAAGCGGAAGTGATTCGCGTGGTACTCAAGCCGCAGTTGCATCTGAAGAAACTGGAGGTTTGCAAGGATCTTTCCGAACTGGCCGTCAAATCGCGTACGGCGCGTGGAAACGTGTTGACGAAGTTCGACGTGAAGAATATCACTTTGAAGCAGAAAGGTCATTCTACGCTGGGCGGACGTAAGGTTTGGTTCGATGCCGACGTGCTGCGTGTCAACTATGACGAGCATGGTATCTATCTGGGTGAGTTCTGGGATGAAGATCGTATCCTTGTCATCAATAACGATGGTACTTATTATACCACTTCGTTCGACCTTACTGCCCATTTCGAAGATAATATCCGGCGTATTGAGAAGTTGGATGCCGAGAAAGTATGGTCGCTTATCCAATGGAATGGCGAGCTGAAATACTACTACGGCAAACGCTTCAAACTCGATGATGCCAATGCGAAAGTGCAATCGATGTTAGGCGATGATAAAGACTCCCGCATCGCTGTACTCTCTGATCGGGAGGAAGCTACTTTCCGTATCACCTTCGCGGACGAGAAACATGAACCGATTGAGATCCTCATGGCGGATTTTATCGATGAGAAATCGGCGAAGGCAAAGGGTAAACGCGTGACGACGCTTGAGGTAGCTTCTATTGAAGATATCACGCCCGAACCGGTGATTGAAGAACCGGAAGAGGGTATAGAAGAGCCGGAGACGGATACGGAAGAAACTACGGAAGAGACTGAGGCATCGGAATCTTCTGATCAGTCCATCGAAGTAGAGGGCGTCAAGATGACCTTCGAAAAACCCGCTGATACACAACTCGATTTATTCTAATGGAAATCATCTTAGGCAGTCAATCTCCTCGCAGACGAGAGCTAATGGCAGGTTTAGACCTGCCATTTACGGCTATCTCTATTGATGCCGATGAGACCTATCCTGCAGACCTGCAGGCCGGCGATATACCTTATTATATCTCGCGCGCGAAAGCGCATGCATACGGGGCGGCGTTGAAGGAGAATCAATTGCTCATCACTGCCGACACCATTGTTTGGTTAGAGGGGCGGATGTTAGGTAAACCGCATGGTGAAGCCGAGGCTGTTGAGATGCTGCAGGCGCTGCGTAATAAGACGCACCAGGTATATACCGCCGTTACTTTTGCGCAGAAAGGAAGAGATTTGAAGACGATTGTCGATTGCACGGATGTGACATTCGGGGATCTCTCTGAAGAAGAGATTGCGCACTATGTAACTCGTTATAAACCCTTCGATAAAGCGGGTTCCTATGGCGTACAAGAGTGGATCGGCTATATCGCCTGCACGTCCATGCACGGCTCGTATTTCAACGTCATGGGCTTCCCAGTCCATCTCGTTTATCGGGAATTAAAAAATCGAGGCATCGTCTAATGTCTCGATTTTTCTTTCTATAGGCGCTATACGTTATACGTATAGTCTCATAATCACGTAGCCATAAAGCATTCCGATCAGCATCGCGAATTTAATCACTTGCTGACAACTCTTGAAGTCGCTGGGAATCTTCGCCGACCATAGCAACCAGATCGCACTCAACAGCGGAACGACAATACCTAAGGCGATATAACGCGTGCTGAGGCTGGTCCAACCGATAGGGAAGGGAAGCAGGTGATACCAGATATGTCCGATGATAGCTAACGTCAGTATGATGAGAGCAGTAACGAACACTTTGGTCCATAAATCGCCCCAAACAACTGGCATTGAGTGGCATTCCAATTCCCGATCTCCCATCTGATCCTGCATGTCTTTGATGATCTCGCGAATCCAGGTCAGCAGGAAGGCAAAGAGCGCAAATCCTCCTAACCATGCATAGAGGTCGTGAGGGAGCGAGATATAGGGTAGGATAGTCTCGAAACGTAGTTGTAGTATCGCTACATTGGTCATCGCTACGAGCATCGGCGTTACTGCCGCCAAGAGAGCTATCGTCAGGTTGCCGATCATAAAGAGACGTTTGTAACTGCTGGAGTAGAACCATAGCAATCCGGGCACGATGACGAAGAGGATACCAATCGTCATACTGCGCAGGAGTATCGCTTCAAGGATACCGCAAGCAGCGCCGGCAGCGCTGAGGCAGATACTCAGTCGCATAGCTGCGGGCTTACTGATCGTTCGCGTCACAATCACGGCATCCGGACGGTTGATGCGGTCAATCTTTACATCAAAGTAATCATTGATTACATAGCCTCCTGCCGCAATCAGGATCACCGCAATCTCCAGCAATAGCAGGATATACCACGGCATCTGTTCGCCATAAGCCGCCGCATTGAGTATCGGCACAGCTACCCATTTCTCCATCACCCATACCAAGGCGCCGAGAAACAACAGGTTGCTCCACCGAACCAAACGCATTATGTCCTTAAACAGTTCCAAATCTACTTGATTTTCAAAATAACTCCCTTCCAAGCCGGAAGCACAATGTCCAATACGCCATCAGGAACGAAATCCAAGTTGTATGTCTTTCCGAAAAGCAGGTCTTTGCCGGTAGCATTCGTCTTGCCTTCCAGGTTCAGATATACAAACGCATCGTTTGGAATCTGTACGCGCATCTGCTGTTCGCGGTCGTGGAAATTCACAACCACTAACAGTGTCTCACCCTTGATATGACGAAGGAAGGCGAAATGCTGCTGTTTGTCAAATCCCTCTCCCTGCGCATAGGTGATATCGTACATCTTTCCTTTCTGAACGGCTTTGTCGTCTCGTGCGATCGTGAGTAATCGGCTATAGAACTCGTGTAACTCCTGTTGCGCCTCGTTCATCTTAGCGCCGTCGAACTTACCTTTGTTCGCCCATGCCTGAATGCTCTTCAGTCCCCAATAATCGAAGATCGTCGATCGTCCGTCGATGCCGCTGAAGCCCTCCATATCCATGCCTCGCTCACCCAGTTCCTGACCCGAATAGATCATAACCGGACATTGGTTCAGCATCGTAGCTACGATCATCGCCGGTTCGGCGCATCGTCCGCTACCGCAGAAGAATCCGCTGGCGATACGTTGCTCGTCATGGTTCTCGAGGAAATACAACATATGGTTCAGTCGCTCTTCGCCATGTTGCATCCACTGCGAGGTAATACCGGATGCGGGCCAACCCTTGCTCGTTACGCCGCGCAGGTAATCGTACATACCTACCTTGTCATATAGGTAATCGAAACCAGCCGCCAGGTAACTGTCATATTGGTTCGGATCGTAACATTCGCCGATGAAGAGGAATTTCTTATGTTTCTTCTTCACTGCCGCAATCGCCCATTGGAAGAACTCTACAGGAACCATCTCGGCCATATCAACGCGTACGCCGTCAATGCCTTTATCGGCCCAGAAGAGCAAGATATCGCGCATCTTGGTCCAAGTGGACGGAATCGGATCAAACTGCTTCTCTCGGCCACCTTGATAGAAGACGCCGTAGTTCAGTTTGACCGTTTCGTACCAATCGTTCTCGCTCGGGTGACTCGTGAAGCAGTCGTTACCGGTTACTTTTGCCGGAAACTCTTCGTAGCCTTGCAGGTCTTTGTCCATCGTGAAGCGCTCTCCCGGGAGATAGTAAAAGTTATTGAGCGGAGAGAAAGCCCATTCGGGATGATCGTTCTCGCCCAAGTCTTCTACGCCCGCGGGTTTGCAGACGCTCTTATACTCACGCGCTACATGGTTCGGCACAAAATCAATCAGTACACCCAAACCGGCTTCGTGTGTGCGTTTAACCAGCGCCTCGAATTCCTGCATTCGTTTGCTCTCGTTCTTCGCCAAATCCGGATCCACGTCGTAATAATCGGTGATGGCATAGGGGGAACCGGCTTTGCCTTTGGTGATCGCAGGGTTGTTATACTGCGCTGTCGCATGGCGGATGACGCCGGTGTACCAAACATGCGTAGCACCCAGGTCTACAATCGACTTGAGCGCACGCTCGTTGATATCCGCAAATCGTCCACAGCCGTTCTCTTCTTTGCTTCCGTTATACGCACGTGTCTCGTTGTAGTTCGCAAAATAACGAGGGAAGAGCTGATAGATAATAGTTTTGCTCATTAAATACGAAATATCAAATCTATAATCTCAAAATCTTAGATCAGTGCTTCGGTGTCCGAAGCGATCATCAGTTCTTCGTCCGTCGGGATGAGGCATACTTTTACCTTCGAATTCGGTGTAGAGATGATACGCTCTTCGCCGCGTACGTTGTTGGCCTCTTCATCCACCTCGATGCCGAGGAAGCTGAGTCCCTTCATGATTTGCGCGCGGATATACGGATCGTTCTCGCCAATACCGGCTGTGAAGACCAGAATATCCAAACCGTTCATGGCTGCTGCGTATGCGCCGATATATTTCACGGTGCGATAGATAAACATCTTACGTGCCAAATCAGCCCGTTTGTTGCCGGCTTTGATAGCTGCCTCGATATCACGGCAGTCACTCGATACACCGCTTACGCCGAGCAAACCGGATTTCTTATTCACGAGTTCGTTAAACTGCGCTGTGTTCAGATGCTCTTTATCCATGATAAAGGTAGCAGCACCCAGATCCAAATCTCCAGCACGTGTACCCATTACCAAACCCTCTACCGGCGTCAAACCCATACTGGTATCAACGCATTGGCCGTTCAATACAGCGGCGCAACTGCCACCACCTCCGATATGAGCGGTAACGATCTTCTGCTTCTTCGGATCAACGCCCAAGAACTCGCAAACGCGAGCGCTTACGTAACGGTGACTGGTTCCGTGGAAACCGTAACGACGGATGGCATATTTCTCGTAGAGCTCGTACGGAATGGCGTACATGTATGCGTAATCCGGCATCGTCTGATGGAAAGCGGTGTCGAAGACAGCTACTTGCGGAACGCTCGGTAAGATCTTCTCAATCGCATCGATACCCTTCAGGTTAGCGGGGTTATGCAGCGGAGCCAAGTCCACGCACTTGATGATTTCGGCCTTTACCTCCGGAGTAATGAGCACGGATTTGTTGAACTTCTCGCCACCATGCACTACGCGGTGACCTACGGCGTTGATCTCCTTGAGATCTTTGATGCAACCAATCTCCGGATCCACCAGTTTCTCCAAAATCAATTCAATACCCACGGTATGTTCAGGCATCGGTTTCTCGAATTTCACCTTCTCGCCGTTGGGCAGTTTGACCAACAGGAACGAGTCCGGCAAACCGATTTTCTCGATTCCACCTTGTGCCATTACTTTCTTGCTCTCCATCTCAAAGAGCTTGTACTTGATACTGCTACTTCCGCAGTTTAATACTAAGATTTTCATGATATTATAACTTTAAACTTTCTACTTTAAACTTTCAACTTTCAGCTTAGCGAATTGCTTGATTCGCTGTGATAACTACCATCTGCACGATGTCTTGTACTTTGCAGCCACGGCTGAGGTCGTTCACCGGTGCTGCGATACCTTGCAGAATCGGTCCTACTGCATCGGCACCCGAGAAACGCTCTACGAGTTTGTATCCGATATTACCGGCTTGCAGGTCCGGGAAGACCAATACGTTTGCTTTACCGGCAACCGGACTACCCGGCGCTTTGGTCTTCGCTACGCTCTCGATGAGCGCTGCATCAGCCTGTAACTCACCGTCGATCTGTACATCCGGAGCCATCTCTTTTGCCAGACGAGTGGCTTCACTTACCTTATCTACCAACTCGTGTTTTGCACTTCCCTTCGTGCTGAAACTCAACATCGCTACGCGCGGCTCGATGCCCGCAATAGCGCGTGCAGTCTCGGCTGTCGAAACAGCGATCTCCGCTAATTGTTTGGCATCCGGATTCGGGTTTACAGCGCAATCTGCGAAGAGCAGGAAACCGTTTTCGCCCAGCTGTTTAGCCGGAGTGAACATCAGGAATGCACCGCTTACAATCGAGCATCCGGGACGAGTCTTCAGAATCTGGAAAGCAGGACGAATCGTGTCCGCTGTCGTACCACGCGCTCCGGCTAACTCGCCGTCCGCATCGCCGGCCTTGATCATCAAGCAACCCAGGTACAAAGGATCTTGCGCTTTCTTCTTCGCCTCCTCCTCCGTCATGCCTTTTGCTTTACGCAACTCAAAGAGCAGGTTTGCATATTCCGGCATCTTCGGATCGTTCAACGGATCTACGATTTTGGCCTCTTGAATAAACTCATAACCCTTCTCTGCGGCCATCTGACCGATCTTTTTCGGATCACCGATCAGGATGATGTGCGCGATCTTATCGCGAAGCAGAATATTCGCTGCTTCCAGCGTACGGGGTTCATCGCCTTCCGGCAATACAATGCGCTGCGGATTTGCCTTCGCACGCGCGATCATTTGTTCCAAAATATCCATATGAATAGTAAATTTATTTAATCGCTTGAAATATGGCACAAAAGTACAAAAAAAAAACCACATGTGCAATACTTGATGTAAAAAAACTTTTTTTTTCGCCAAAATATTTGCATATGTCAAAAAAAAGTAGTAATTTTGCGGCCTGAATTGTGATTGTTGTAAACAAACAGTCTCTTTTTTATGAAAAAAGGATTATTTATATTATCATTCCTATGCCTCTCAGGTTTGTTAATGGCGCAGGAGCAGGAGGTTAAGGGTGCCCACCCGTATAAAGTGGAGGAGAATAAGAATGCTGTGGGTGAGTTTTCGCATTGGTCGTTGACGCCGCATGTGGGCTTCAATTACTTCGATGGTGACTTTAATTCGGAGATGAAGCACGCGGTGGCTATTCCGAATGCGGGTTTGGATCTTGAGTATTCGTTCAATCCGGTTTGGGGTCTTGGTCTGTCGTACATGTATGACATGTATACCGTGACCGGTAAGCCTGGTTTTGACAATGCGGATACCCTGCTTAACGGTAACATGCATAAGGCGGGTTTGTATGTCTCGATGGACTTTATGAACCTGTTCTTCCCGAAGGCGCAGAAGAAGATCTTCTCTGCTAATGCGATTCTTGGTGGTGGCTATGCATGGTATAAGTCAAAGACTTACTATCCGGATGACGATGCCCACGGACGTGGTCATACGGCTAGCCAGACGCCGATGAGCATGACGGGTTATAACGGCGAGTTATATCTCCAGGCGGGTTTGGGTCTTGAGTTCAACCTCAACCGTACCATGGCGCTCGGCGTTCGTGCTACCTATAACTATTTCATCAATGACTATATCGATGGTCGTGGTTACTCGGGTATGAATGCGGTGGCTTCGAAGAACAACGATGGTATCGTAGACGTGACGCTGAATATGCGCTTTAAGCTCATGGCCGTTTCGAAGACCCACGTGCGCAATATCTCCAACTTCGGTCCTTGGGAGGATAAGTTAGTGGCGCATGATACAGTCATTATCCGTCATGATACAGTTATTATTCGTGAGACGATTCAACAAACGGCTACGGCAAGCGTGGTGGAGCATGATAACTCGATTTACTACTACGTTTACTTCGATAACAACAAGTCTAACCTCAACGATCGCGCGTTGGTTACTATCCAACAGGTTGCTGATCGAATGCAGGAGGATGATGAGCTCTACGCAGTGGTTACCGGTTATTGCGATAACACCGGCTCGGCTTCGCTCAACTATGCATTGGGTGACAAGCGTGCGGAGAACGTAGTGGATGAGTTGCGTGCTGAGCATGGTATTGATCCGGAGCACCTCTATGCAATGGGTCTGGGTAAGGTAGTTGGTCGTCGTAGCACAGCTGCTTACGGTCCGAACCGCCGCGCCGCTATCCGTCTCGTCGACAAAGAGACCTTCGAGCGAATGAAAGCGGATCTGGATGAGAAGCATGATAGTCGTCCGGAGCAACAAACGCAAGCGCCGGTTCAGACCTTGTCGCTCTCGGAGACCGCGCGTCCGGTGAAAGTAAACGAATACAAGCAACGCGAAAGCGAAACGGTTGTTACGGATAATTCAACGACGCTGTCTAAGTTAGCACGTAAATACTACAACAACACCTATTGCTGGGTATACATCTACATCGCTAACATGGATCGTATCAAGAACCCGAATGCGTTGAAGCCGGGTACTGAGTTGATTATTCCGGAACTGACGGAGGAAGAAACCCGCATCTATAAGGACGCAAGTCTCCGCCTCTACAACAGCGTTCGCAGCGGCAAATAACAATAGGAAGGTACTAACCCCTTCCTGAGGGATCCCCTCCTAAACGGGGCCTGGTCCTATAGCTCAGTTGGTTAGTAGCACCTGACTCATAATCAGGGGGTCCTTGGTTCAAGCCCAAGTGGGACCACGACAGGAGGATAGTCCCGCGACTACCCTCCTGTTCTTATAATAACAATGAGACGTCTTTGGTTCATACTGCTTTCGGTCTTTGTGCTCTCTATCGCCGGAGAGCCACTGTACGCTACGCCTGAACCCGCTGCGACTACGAGTGCGCAGAAGAAGAAAGCTGCAGCACAGAAGAAACGGGAAGCAGAGAAACGTAAACGCGATGCGGCGCGACGTAAAGCGGCCGAGAAACGACGCAAAGCGGCGGAGAAGAAACACCGCGAGGCGAAGCGCAAACGCATCAAAGAGGGTAAACCGCTGCTCTACGTCTATTCCTTTGATAAGCGAACTGGTGATCCGTTGCCGGAAGCCCATGTCACGGTGCAGGATATCCATGCATTGCCCACCAAAAAACCGCGTCTGAGCAAAGAGACGGATGTCAAACGCTCCCGTGTATCCAAAGGTCTTCCGGAAGGCAAATACTGGGCAGCGGCAGCTCGCACCGGTTATTTCCATTCCGATACGGTTTTTTTTACCCATCGCGAAGATGAGGATACGGTACGTCTCTACCTTTATCCCGAGACGCGTCTGACTTTTACTGTTACTGATTCGATGACTTCCCGTCCGGTTGCGGCAAATATCATCGTTTATAATGCGCAGCAACAGCGTGTGCTGCAGACGACCTCCGATTCCTTGCGTTCGCTCTTGGCGGTGCTGCTGGATGATCGTGTGCCGTTCTATACGATTGAGGCTACGGCGCCGATGTATTATCCCTTCCATGACACGATTGCGGATTATACGGCTTATGCGGGAGTGAAGATGATGCCGCGTGAGATTAAGTCCTTCCTGCTCCATAATATCTATTTTGCTATGGGAAAAACGCGAATCCTTGAGACTTCCGAACCTGCACTTCGCGAGTTGTACGAATATCTGATAACCCGTCCGGCCCAGCGCATCCGCATTGTCGGACATACCGATAACATCGGTTCCGATCGCTCGAACCAGATTCTCTCTGAAGGACGTTGCGAGGAGGTGAAACGCGCGATGATAGAACGTGGTATAGCGCCGGAACGCATCGAGATCAGCGGACGCGGAGAACGCGACCCGATTATGCCCAATGACTCGGATGAACATCGCCAGATGAATCGACGGGTCGAGATAGTACTCCTATGAAAAAATCGATATTTATTCTTTGTGCGGTAGGGCTGTTATGCGCCTGTGCCCGCACGGACCAAGCCCCTATGCAAGTGAATAACTCCGATGCCCCTTGCGGCGTGCAACAAGCCCAAGCGCTGTGGACCGCTACCGATGGTTCGCAAGCGGACTTCGAGCAACTCGCGCAAGAATATACCTGCGCTACTGATAGCGAAAGGGTAGCGCTGTATGAGTCGATCGGACGAATTCTGGAGAATTGTTTCCAGTCGGCCGATATGTTGACGGTCGAACTGCTCCGTCCTACCCAACTCACCAATGCGGCGGAACCGCAGACACCCGATTGGATCATGTCCGCTTATAGCCCCTTAGCGCATTTCTCCGATGATATGTTCGCCAACCAACTGGCGTTCATCACCATCCTCAATTTCCCGCATTATACGCTGGATCAGAAGAATCGTTTGGGAGCGGATTGGAATCGTCAGCAGTGGGCTTTTGCTCGTATGGGCGATGTGTTCACCACGCGTGTTCCGGCGGCTACGAAAGCCCGCATGGCGCAGGCGATGGCGAATGCAGAGAACTATATCGCGGATTATAATATCTACATGGGTTCGCTGCGTACGGAAGACGGTCGTCAACTCTGGCCGGAAGATAAAGTGCTGTTGAGTCACTGGAACCTGCGCGACGAACTCAAGGCGCAGTATGCGGCTGAAGATGGACAGGAGAAGCAAGAGATGATCTATAAGGTGATGCAACGTATTGTGAACCAGACCATCCCGCAAGCGGTGATCAATAACGGCGAATACCTCTGGCATCCTTATTGCAACCAAATCAAAAATCAAGAATCACAAATCACAAATAATCCGGAACCCTACACGCGTTATGAGCGTATTCTGGAAGTGGCGCACGCCTATTTCGAAGAAGATCCATACTGCCCGACGGCGCCAACAGGTATCATCCGTAATTTCGAAGAGGGAATGGAGTTTCCTGCGGCGGAGTTGGATAGTCTCTTCCGCGCTTTGGTGGGTTCGGAGCAGGTGAAAGAAGTGGCGGACGTTATCCGTGCTCGTTTGGGTCGTGACCTTCGTCCGTACGATATCTGGTTCGATGGGTTCAAAGCCCGTGCTTCGATGGACGAGGATGCGTTGACCGCTACCACGCGTGTACTCTATCCGGATGCAGAGGCGTTTGAGAAAGACATGCCGCGTCTGTTGCAGAAGATGGGATTTGATGCGAAGGAAGCGCAATCTATTGCAAGCCATATCGTGGTGGAACCTGCCCGCGGTTCCGGTCATGCATGGCCGTCTTTGGGGCGAAAGGAAGAAGCGCGTTTGCGCACACGTATACCCGCGTCTGGTATGGATTATAAGGGATATAACATCGCCGTGCATGAGTTCGGCCATTGCGTGGAGCAGGTGCTGGATATGTACGAGATTGACCATTATATGCTCTCCGGTGTACCCAATACGGCTTATACGGAAGCATCTGCTTTCCTCTGGCAGCACCGCGACCTGCAGTTATTACCTCAATCACCAATCACCAATCAAAAATCTGAGATGTCGCAAGACGAAGTCTTCGACCAGTTCTGGTCCATGTACGAGATCATGGGAGTCAGTCTGGTAGATATGCAGATGTGGCAATGGATCTATGCGCATCCGAAGGCTACGCCGAAAGAACTATGCGAAGCTACGCAACAGATTGCGAAAGAGATTTGGAATCGTTATTACGAACCCGTCTTGGGCGAACATGACTGTATTTTACTGGCGGTTTATAGCCATATGGTGAATGCTCCGATGTACTTGCCGAACTATCCGCTCGGCCATATCGTGCAGTATCAATTGGAGGAACATCTGGCGCAGTATAAGACGCAAGAAGAGTTTGCTAACGAATACGCGCGTATCTATCGTTTAGGACGTTTGACGCCGAAGCAATGGATGATTCAAGCCGTAGGAGAAGCGCCCTCTATTGAACCTATCCTCCGTGCCGTAGATAAAATCGTTAAACCCTAAACGTTAAACGAGTTCCTAATCTGCTGCACGCGTTGCTCAAAGGTGTCCCGGTCTCCGAGGGCACCGTTTTTCATTTTTACGCGGTAGTTACTGATGGTATTCGGGCTGTAGCAAAGCAGGTCGGCTATCTTTGCGCTACTGGTGATACCCAGCAGAATCAGGGCGAAGATGCGTAACTCAACCGTCATTCGTTCTCCCGGTTTGGGAGTGATACGCAGTTCCGGTTTCAGCAGCGCGTTGAAGTCCTGCACGAACGAGCCGTAGAGCGAGAGGAAGGTGTCGTCAAACGAACGATAGAAGTTCTCCATCTCCCGATCCATGAATGCCGCAGAGTCTTTCTCTCCCGCCTTACGCGCCATGGTGGTTAACCGACGGATATAATCGCTATACACCTCCAGATAGCGGCAGATATACTGCTCTTTTACTTTATCGGCCTCTTTCAACTGCGCATTGATGGCGGATAACTGGGCATTCAGTTGGTGAAGCTTCCGGTTCTGACGCCGGCTGTGAGCGGCGATGATGATAGCGGCGATAAGAGCCAAACCAAACAATCCCAGCGCTATCGATAGTCGAATAGTGGCTTGCCGGTGCTCATGTTCGTAACGCGAAGCAATGAGGTGACCCGGTGTGAAGTTTTGGATGAAACGGGTAGGGGCATTGAAGAACGTTGCATTCGTTAGCGAGTAATCGCTCAGCTTATATGCACGCCGGATATCTCCCGCTTTGAAGCAGTCTTGCGCAATCACCCAGGAGGAGCCGTTGTCCGTGATTCCGCAGCGCACATCGCATATAGCGGAGCGAACGAGCCATTCCATTCGTTTCTCCTGATTTCCCATTTGCTCGTAGAGCATAGCCTGACCGTAGGCTAAGATGGCATATTGGTTGTCGTTTGGCGAATAGCGATTCATCAACTGCTCGTTATAGTATATCGCCTCATTCCAGTCATGTCGGTCTTGCGCACGATAGGAGGCTAACCAAAGCGCACTCTCTTCGGAATAAGCGGCTTCGTGCTCCAGCTCCACCATCATCGAGTCGTAGTACTGCTGCGTTTTCGCCTTCGCTTCCTCCTGCATGATGGGTATCTGCGCATTCGATGCTACATCGCTGTATAATAACCATGCTGACTTATATCCCTCCGAACTCTTGAATGTCTCCGGGTCCTCTTTTTCCCATACAGCGATGGCATTGCTGTAGTGACCGGATGAAGCGAGCAGTCGCACCATGCGGATACAAGCTTCCTTACGAATGGCCGGTTCTGCATTTAGCAGCTTCAGATACCCTGCGCGCGAAGAGTCGCTCTGGAAATGCTGATATTCCTCGGCGATCTGCAATCGCACCGCATCTGTCATCGGACGAACAGCACGCAGCGAATCAATCATCGCTTGCCGACGCGTGATATAGATATCCGCTTGCGCTACCTCCTTATCTAAAACGGTAAAGAGAGAGTCCAATGTGCGCTCTGCCATAGCGAAGAACGAAACGGCCATAAAGGCGCCTAAGAGAATAAGTCGTTTAACCATATATGTGCAAAATTTGGCGCAAAATTAGTAAATTTATTTGATATATGCAAATTTTTTCGTACTTTTTTTAGGTATAAAAATAACTTAACATTCTGATATAGTGTAAAATAAATGGTACTTATAGGTACTTTTGCTGTACTTAGCGCGCATGTGCGATTGCGGGTGTAAAATAAATAATGTAACTTTGCGACGATTTATCACCCCAACGAAATCATTTTATTCAAATTGTAAATACCATGTACAACGCATCCCCTGAAAGATATGCAGCCTCGACAACGATCTATAATCGTTGCGGTCGAAGCGGAGTTCTGTTGCCGAAAGTCAGTTTGGGCTTCTGGCATAATTTCGGAGACGATGCGCCCTTTGAACGCAGTCGTGCTATCTGCCGTTATGCCTTTGATCATGGCGTGACGCATTTTGATTTTGCGAACAACTACGGTGTGCCGGCCGGTAGTGCGGAAGCGAACTTCGGACGTCTGATGGACGAAGATTTCCGTCCGTACCGGAATGAGCTCTTTATCTCCACCAAGGCGGGTTATCTGATGTGGGACGGCCCTTACGGAGAGTGGGGTAGCCGCAAGTATCTTATGTCCAGTCTCGACCAATCGCTCAAACGGATGAGGCTCGATTATGTGGATCTGTTCTACTCCCATCGTTATGACCCCAACACGCCGATAGAGGAGACCTTGCAGGCTCTTGTAGATATCGTTCGTGCCGGCAAGGCGCTCTATGTCGGTATCTCCAACTGGCCGCTCGAACCGCTCAAAGCCGCTGCTAAATACTTGAAGGAGCATGATGTACCGCTTCTGATTTATCAGGGAAGACTAAACATGTTAGACCGTGCGCCGATTAACGAAGGAATCCTAGATTTTACGTATAAGGCTGGTGTAGGGTTCATTGCCTATTCACCTCTGGCGCAGGGTCTGTTGACCGACCGCTATCTGAACGGTATTCCTGCAGACAGCCGCATGGCCAAGGAACATTTCCTGAAATCCGAACGCCGCACGCCGGAGCTCTTGGAGTACCTGCATCAACTTGAAGCAAAAGCAAAAACCTCCAACCGCTCTATTGCACAAGAGGCATTGAACTGGGTGCTTGATCAACCCGGCGTCACTTCCGTCCTTGTCGGCGCCAGCAGTGTAGAACAACTGAAGAACAACATAGCAATAATATAAAAATCATAATACAATGAGAAAACTTTTCTTTATTTTTGCGCTTCTAAGCGTAAGTCTAATGAGTTGGGCCACCGATTGGAATGGAATAGGTTGGGTTGCAGACGGTCTGCAAGCTGGAGCCTTGAATGAAACGTATAAAGTATCTCCTTCGTCTGAGAATGCTTCTTATCCAGCTGTTGTAAACATTCAAAATGCTGGGTCTGCAGAAAAAACAGGCATTTATGTTACATTCCCCAATGGCATCGTATCCTGTTCTCTTACATCTTACGGAGTACAAGGCGGTGGATTGTGGATGTCATTGAGCAATTTTTCAAATCAGGAAACCCCTGTTGAGGTAACAACAGATGCTAGTATTACATACCATTTTGCAGTTTATTACAAAAATGGCACGCCTGGTGGTTCTTGTACGGATGAGACAGCTCCAACTGTAACAGCAGTAGAAAAGAGTGATATTACCTATAACTCTATTGTACTGACGGTAACTGCTTCTGATAATGATGGAGGTACAGGTATTGCTAGTTATATTGTTAAGAACGGAGATACGCAGATAGCCACTTCTGCTACCAGCCCGATTACAGTAACCGGACTTACAGCAGGTACTACCTATAACAATATAAAAGTGATTACAAAAGACGGCTGTAACAATGAGTCTTCTGCCTTTGATGTTGAATCATTTACCACTCTTGCGCGACCAAGCGAATGTAGTGGCGATTTAGGTCACTGGGCTGTACCGGCCACTAAACGTATCAGTTATACAATTGAGTATTTCCCGGTTATTGACAAAATCAAATATACGGTACATGGATACAATACGGAGGTGCTAAACTATCTGGAGATTCGTACAACCGAAGGAGTGTCCGGTAGTTTGGGCATAACGGATGGAGTAGCAATATGGTTCCAAAATGCGCCTGCTGCAGGTACGGAAATGGCTATCCAATTCTATTACGGTTTGGAATCGCTTGGCGCTGGCCGTGAGATTACGGCTGATGGGGCTGTAAGTCTGTCGAACCCGCAATGTACTTACTACAAATCTCATGATTGTGAAAATTCTACTTATCCGGCAACGGTACCTGCCGCTCCTGACGATAAGAACGACTGCCAAGTGTTCTCTATTTTTGGAACTGAAGGATTTATTACGAATGCTACACATGCTGAAGCTTGGGATGGAGCTAAATCATTCTTGACAGGTAAAATTGACGGCAAGGACGCTTATTTTACTACAGCAGGTACAACTGCTAATATTCAATATCCATCTAAAAACATCAACGAGTACGACAAACTGCATTTTGATATTTGGACCGATGCGGCAAGAGAGATAGGTGTTGAATTATGTATCAATGCTGGTACACATGGAACTAAGCAGAACATTACAACAACCGCGGGTGCTTGGAAGTCGGTAGAGTTGGATATAACAGGTTTTCACGATCCAAAAGATGTGAACACCACGTTCCTCTTCTTTTCTTCCCTAGCGCGCGAGACATATTATTTGGCAAACGTGTATCTGTATAAGACGGCGGATGACGAGAGTTGTTATGAATCACTTAATATAGCTTTGAAGAAGCCGGTAGTAGCAGGTTATACTCCGAGTAATCCAAATGAAGCTCCGTCTAAAGCCAATGATGGCGATGAGGGTTCTGAATGGACAACTTGGCCAAATCGCCCGGCTTCAGAAGAATGGTGGTATGTGGATTTGTTGCACGTCTATAATCTAACGAATATCTCAATCTTGTGGGGAGGCGATTATTCTACGAACTATATCCTTCAAACTCGTATTGAAGAGCCGACTGTTGCGGATCGTGCAAATGATGAAGCGTGGACAACGGTTGCTACAGTAACGGATGCTACGGCAAGCGCTGTTAAATCCAACAATATTACTGCCGCTGGACGATACGTACGTATACACTCGTTAGCTCGTTCGAATGCCGATCTGCTCCGCATGAAAGAGTTCCGAGTGTTCGGTTCTGGTTTTGCAGATATAGATACTGAGAAACCGGTTATGACATCTGCGACTTTGGAAAGCAAAACAAACAATCAAGTTGTAATCAATGTGGCTGCAACTGATAATAAGGGAATAGCGTCGTATCATGTTGTTGAAACTACTCATAGTATTAACGAAAGTCTGAGTGCTGAGGAAGGAAAGATAACCATAACAGGATTAACGGCGGCAACAGAGTATTCATTTGTTATAACGGCAGTTGATTTCTTCGATAATGAGTCGGATAATAACAAAACCGTAACTGTAACGACAAATGCTTATTATACTGAGCCTACAGCAGCCGCTACTGCTCCGACATGGCCGGCAGATCAAGTAAAGGCAATCTATAGTCCTACATATAGTGCAAATTGCGGCTTGGGAGAATGGGGATCCGGCACAACCGTAGTGGATGATACTTATGGAAAGAAATATACTGTCGGACCGAATGGTGGCGACGGCGGTTATTTCGGAATGGTTGATTTTACGCTCAATTGCCTCATGATGGAGAAACTTCACTTTGATATTTGGGTGGCAGACGATATGAGTGTTCGCTTCGTGCCTATTTGGGGCGGTGCCGAGCAAGGAATAACCAAGAATCTGTCGGGTCAGGTCTGGAATAGCATTGATATTGATTTAACAGATTATACAGGTATTACCAATTGGGGAAATATAACTTAGATGAAATTGGACCATATGCCCCACAATTTCAACCTTTGGATAGGAAACGCATATTTCTATCGTGAATCGGCTATCGTCGACGGACAGGCCCCAACGAATGTGTCGGCAAGTGTGGCTGCACGAGGCTTCAATTCCGTAAAGATTAATGCTCAGGCAGAGGATAACAGTGGGGCTGTAAGCTTTAAGGTGTTGAACGGTGAGAGCATCTTAGCGACAGGATCTGCAGCTACTGGTGTCTCAACCACGATTACGGTTAGCAGCTTGACACCGGGTACGAACTATAATTTGAATGTCATTGCCTATGACGAGGCTGGCAACGAAGCTTCACCTGTGGCAGTAGCTACAAGTACTAAAGCATTACCGTCTCCTGCTCCGACGCCTAATTTGAGCAATAAAAATGTAGTTCCTGTCTTCACCGATGCTATGGCAGGCGGAAAGACTGATATCCACTCTGGCGGTTGGGGGGAGACCACTCAAGTAGAATGGCTCGACATCGCTGAAGATGACAAGGTATTCTATGGTCAGAACTTTAATTTCGCTGGTTGGCATAGCTGGGGTGCGGATATCGACGCAACCGACATGGTATACCTCCACGTGGATGTTTACTCTTTGGGAATGACTTCTGTCAACGTTACTCCTATTAGTCACGATCCAACGCACGAGGGATCGGCTACAATCAGTTTGACTCCGGATGCATGGACGAGCGCTGATATCGCGTTGAGTGCTTATAGTGCCGCAAATGTTGAATGGAACAAGATATTCCAATTCAAGTTCATGAATCCTGTCGGAGGAAATGAACTATTGATAGATAATGTATACTTCTGGCAACAGACTACGCAAACCACTCCGATTATGGGCGGCGATGCGGCTACCGGAGGTTGGGCAACGTTCTCTTCTCCTGTGAAGGTGGCTGTTCCTTCCGGTTTAACGGCTTACAAAGCGACCTATTCTAACGAAGGTGGTGACGAGCAACTCGTTCTGGATGCTGTCAGCGGTGCTATTCCGGCAAACGAAGGTGTGCTGCTGCGTGGTGAAGCGGATCATGTATATACCTTCTCGCCGACCAACGATGCTGCGGGTGATTATACCGGTAATGCTCTTGTGGGTTGCCCGGTACGTACGGATATCACATCTGTTGCCGCAACGAATGATATCTTCTGCTTACGCTATTCGGATATCTTCCAAATCACCGGCTTCTACCTCTATAGTGGCCAGTATATCGCAGCAGGTAAGGCCTATCTGCCGCTGGCGAAGGCTGAACCTTCCAGCGCGCCGCGTCGTATCCGCTTCGTCTTCCGTGAAGAGCAAGGTACTACTGGTTTTGATCCTACGAACGCTGAGGCTGTTCCGACCACCAAGTTCATCGAGAATGGTCAACTCTATATCCGCCGAGGCGATGCGGTTTATACCATCCAAGGCGTGCGTGTTAAATAAATTGTGTAACCTTTAAATGAATACAACTATGACAAAGAGATATATCGTTCCCCAAACAGAGGTAACACAAATCAGCAGCCAAGTTATCATGGATTCCATTTCCATCGTTCGCCACTCCGGTGGTGGCGGCGGATTTAAGGACGAAACCGAAATATGGTAATCACCAATACCTTAAATAGTCAAAAGCCTTTCCTTCGGGGGAGGCTTTTGGTGTTTTTAGGACTTTTTAGGACTTTTTAGCGCGTTTCCCCTTTATATACGCGTGTGCGCGCGTTCCTTATAATACGCGTATCGCATATGCGTACGTGAGGCAAAACCCGCAAATTCCCTACTTTGGGCCAAAACCGCCAAAAATAGGCAAAAAATGGTCGAAATAAAAAGTGCTGATTTTCAGCAAGTTACAGAGAAAATGCATTTTTTCTTGCATTTTTTTTCAAAAATATTTGGTCATATCAAAAAAAAGCAGTACTTTTGCATCCGCTTTTGAGAAACAAACGTGTTTCTATTTTCTACCGGAGGCCCGGACATTAAAAATCAGATTCTCTTTGGAGGACCTAATTTTTTTGCGCCAAACTGAAGGATAGACAAGCAAATTGAAAGATTGATACAATTAGTGTAGTACAAGAACTGAAATAGGTTCCCTAAAATTTCTACACTTGATAAATCGATTATTCTGAGCTATCTTATAATTTCTTTTACAACGAAGAGTTTGATCCTGGCTCAGGATGAACGCTAGCGACAGGCCTAACACATGCAAGTCGAGGGGCATCGCGGGAGAAGCTTGCTTTTCCTGGCGGCGACCGGCGCACGGGTGCGTAACAGGTGTGCAATCTGTCCATAGTCGGGGGATAGCCCAGCGAAAGCTGAATTAACACTCCATGTGAATCGAAGCCGCA
>Ga0256407_10001627_pt1 | contig 46179 bp, 41 predicted proteins | sample RumenRJG_04DNA_FD_193489 | JGI IMG/M metagenome (GOLD analysis project Ga0256407, IMG submission 193489) | Bovine rumen microbial communities from Lethbridge, Alberta, Canada - RJG_04 | ecosystem: Host-associated > Mammals > Digestive system > Stomach > Rumen | place: Canada: Alberta...
GAACGACTCTGTGAAAATCGTGTGGTATAACCAGACAAGAGTGCTGAGACTCTTCACCCATATTAATGATGAAACACTCGTCACTAAATATGTAGAGACGATCATCAGAAGAACTTTCGGCACCAAATATGCAATGAAACTCGCAAAACCGGTACCAAAGAATAATATTGTAATAAGGTAAATTCCAATTTATCGGCTATCGTCTTTTTACACCATAGAGCGGTTGATTTATCTTTGCGGTAAATCAATCGCTTTTATTATGTGTGGCAGCGGTCTATACACTATAAACAATACTCTATAAACCACGAAGTATCATGGCTATATCACTTATCATTAACGGAAAGGAGGCTGCTCTGAAGAAGGGGGCCTCAATTGAGTATGTCTCGGAAAACCGTATCTTTACTGACGCCTCTAATGGGCAATCAAGTAAAAAAAGAAAACACTGATTATCAGGCAGGTTACCTTGATTATCAGCGTTTTCTTTTTCAGTCGGGATGACTAGATTCGAACTAGCGACCCCACGCCCCCCAGACGCGTACTCTAACCGGACTGAGCTACATCCCGAACTAGCATTCTCGAAGAAAGCGTTGCCATAATGTGTGGTGCTTTTTCGAAAAGCGATGCAAAGTTACTGCTTTGGTTTGAATTGTGCAAACTTTTTTTGATTTTTTTCTTTTTTTCTGGGTCAATTTTCTTAAAAAGGCTTGTTTGTATAGTGTGGACGGTGATTTTGCGGGGGTGTATTGACAAAAAAGTGGCGGCTCTAACTCCGCCACTTTACTGTTTTTGCACAGCAAACAGACTAGTACTCCATCATGGGAGGTAGTTCTTTGGCTTGTGCCACCATTCTTTCGACCTCGACGAGTGCTGGAACTCGGTTGACCAGGTTCTTCGCAGCGTTCACTTCTTCGAGCTTTGGCTGCAGGTTGGCAGGCACTCGGTTGCGTAGTTCTTTCACGGTGTCAACTCCAGCGGCCTCGAGCAGTTCGCTGAACTGTGGTCCCACACCTTTGATGCGCATCAGGTCGGCATGATTTGTCCACTTGAGGATTAGCTTGCCGCTAATGCCGGTTGCTTCTTCCAGGGCTTTGCGTCCTGCGGGTTTCGCGCATTTCTCGAGTAGAGCGTCGGTGTCGTTGATGCCTGCTGCTATGAGTTTAGGAGCATATACTTCTCCCACGCCTTCGATGTCGATAATCTTGTAAGCCATAAGAAATATAAAGTTTAAATAGTTAATAATTGGTTAGTGAATATCTTGTTGCAAATGTAGGCATAATTATTTCAAAATGCAAGTGTTTTCTTGATTTTTTTGAGGGTTTAAATCATCAAAACAAAGCATTAATCACTTGAAAAAAACATTAATTGCTAATTGAGCGAATGGTGCGAACTTTTAATTGCTGAAAATCAACGTTCTAATGCAAGCTTAGATTTTAAGTGATTAAAGAAGAAAAGTGCGACCCGAGCAAGACAAAGCATCAGTATGCCAAAGAACTTGCTATCGTGAGCATTTTTTAAAATTGAGAGAGGAGTCTTTTTGCCAATTATGCTTGTGCCCACTTCCTGCTTGTTACAACCCCTCAAAACATGTTAATCTTATAAAAATGACTGAGTTTTTCTCAGCTTTTTTTGTAACTTTGCAAGCTAAAATAGCATTTTATGGAGCCTGACAATTACAAGTCACACTCATGGCACCAATATTATAAAGTAATTAATTGTATATGAAACGAAACGCTTTAGGACGCGGGCTAGACTCGCTCATATCGATGGACTCGATGGACGAGATACAGCTTAGCGGCTCATCAGCCATCAGCAACATCGCCATTGGCGACATTGAGCCTAATCCTGACCAGCCACGCACCTCGTTTGACAAAGAGGCTCTCAACGAGCTGGCCGCTTCGATTAAAGAGCTGGGCATCATCCAGCCTCTCACCTTGCGGCAGCTTGCGGACCAGAGATATCAAATAATCTCGGGTGAGCGACGCTATCGTGCCGCAAAAATCGCTGGTCTGACCAGTGTGCCGGCCTACATACGCGATGCCAATGACACCGAGCTCACCGAGATGGCCCTGATTGAGAACATCCAGCGCGAGGACCTCAATGCCATTGAGATTGCTCTCACCTTTCGCAAGCTCATTGACCAGTATCACCTCACTCAGGAGCGTCTGAGCGAGCGCATAGGCAAGAAGCGCACCACGATTGCCAACTTCCTGCGCCTGCTCAACCTGCCTGCCGAGGTGCAACTGGGCCTGCGCGACAAGAAGCTCGATATGGGCCACGCTCGTGCCATCCTCTCGGTTGGCGACCCTGCAATGCAGTTAAAATTGTATAACGAGACACTTAAAAAAGGTTTATCCGTTCGCCAAGTTGAGCAACTGGCAAAGCAATATCAGGAAATCGTCAAAAAAGGTGAACAGCCACAGAAAGACGCTGCCAAGCACCACAGCACCGCCGATTTTGACATCCTCACCAGTCACCTGACCAAGGCTTTTGGTGTGAAGGTGAAGATGGCATGCGATGCCAGCGGTAAAGGAAAAATAACATTTGCCTTCAACAGCGATGATGAACTTGACAGAATTATTAGTATCTTTGACCGCTTAAAAGAAAAATAACGGCGTCGTGTACACTCGCCTCCTTAGCCCGGTCTTATGAGCTATGAAGCTAGTGTGCAACGCGCCCCAGTGAGTTTTGAAGTGAGACATCACGGCCACATATCATCTATTGCGTCAAGCCTGGCACTGCTGCTGGTGTGCACGGCAGCCACCTTCTCACTGCACGCGCAAGAAGGCGACTTCGGTCATGCGCGCGACACCGTGGTGGTGGCCGACAGCACAATGCTGCTCAGCGCCACTCTCGACCAAGGGGCGAAGCATGCCATCAACGATAAGCTCAAGTTTAACCCAAACCCCATGCGGGCGATGTGGCTCTCGGCACTGTGCCCAGGAGCCGGGCAAATCTACAACCGCCGTTACTGGAAGCTGCCAATCGTCATTGGTGCCTTTGTGGGGCTGACCTATGGCACGTCGTGGAACAACCGCATGCTCAACGACTACTCCAAGGCCTACCGCGACATTACCGACAACGATCCCAACACGCGCAGCTACATGGACTTCTACCCACCCACCGTTAAGGAGAGCGACCTCGACAAGACATGGCTCACCAGCACCCTCAAGAACCGCAAGGACTACTACCGCCGCTACCGCGACATCTGCATCATTGGCATAGCAGCGGTGTATCTGCTCAACGTCATCGACGCCTATGTGGATGCGTCGATGATGCACTTCGACGTGAGCGACGACCTGTCGATGCGGCTGCGCCCGGCAGTAATCGAGAGTAGCATTTCACGCTTGCCCTCGGTGGGCTTAGGGTGCGCATTCTCATTTTAACTATAACACACGAAACATCACAACAAGAAAACACAATATTAATCATGAAATATAAGGTTCTATTATTAACAGCAGTCACGTTAGTGACCACATGCCTTGGCGCCAGTGCCAAGAACATTCTCTCGCTCAAGGAGTCGATTACCGACAATGCCATTGTCTTTCCTTCGAGCTTTGAGACCAACACTAAAGAGATGATGGAGAACTGGTATCTCAAGAACTATGCCATCATCGATGAGTCAAATATCGAAAACCGCGATTATGGACTCGTGAGCGACGCTGAATACATCAAGCGACTGAAAGCTCTGCCCACCGAGATAGAGATGCCTTTTAACCAAATCGTGAAAAGCTACATTGAGCGATACGTCGTCAGGAGCCGCACTCTCGTGGCACAGATGTTAGGCATGTGCCCTTATTACATGCCCATCTTTGAGGAAGCCCTAGAGCGCCACAAAATGCCACTTGAGCTCAAGTATATACCTATCATTGAGTCGGCACTCAACCCCAATGCCGTGTCGCCAGCAGGCGCTGGCGGCCTGTGGCAGTTCATGATCACCACAGCCAAAGGGGTGGGTCTCACCGTAGATACCCAACTCGATGAGCGCCGCGACCCCTACAAATCGAGCGAGAAAGCTGCCGTCTATTTCAAGCAGCTCTACGACACCTACCACGACTGGTCGCTCGCCATCGCCGCCTACAACTGCGGCCCCGGCAACGTGAACAAGGCCATACGCCGCGCTGGCACCGACAACCCTGACTTTTGGGAAATCTACAACTACCTGCCTCGTGAGACACGTGGCTATGTGCCAGCATTCATTGCCGCCAACTATGTGATGACCTACTATCAAAAACACAACATCAACCCAACCCTCACCAAGAAACCACTCATCATCGACACCGTGGCGGTAACCAAACGCATACACCTCAACCAAATCTCCGACGTGCTCAACATACCACTCGATGAGATAAAAATCCTCAACCCGCAATACCGTGCAGGAGTCATCAATGGATCGCAGGCTCGACCTCTCACTCTGGCACTGCCATCACAGCAAATCTACAGCTACATCATGGCTGAAGACAGAATAGAGAACTACCAAAAGAACATCTACGCACAGAGGGGTGAAGTAAAGCCTGGAGATGTGAGAACCATTGTGGGCGAAGACGAGATTCCCGACAAATACATCTACCACACTGTGACCGATGGCGAAGATTTCATAGAGATTGCCGACCGCTATGGCATGGAATATGACGACCTTAAAGAGCTCAACCAGCTCACATCCACCACACTGCATCCAGGGCAAGTGCTGCAAGTGATTAACATGAACTCCGTTATCGAAGAAACTGTCATGGGTTCGCAGAGCGGCAATCCCTATAACAACCAAACATCGCAGGAGCTAGTTGCACAAAACAACAATAGCAGAAACAACAGCCGTGACTACGGCAACAACAACAACCGCGACAACAACAGCAGCTACAACAGCAACCACGACAACAACCGCAACCGAGACAACAGCAGCTACAACAACCGCGACAACAACCGCAACCGCGACAACAGCAGCTACAACAACAATCGCGACAACAACCGCAACCGCGACAACAACAGCAGTGACCACAACCGCAACAACAGCAGCAACTACAATAGCAATCGCAACAACAGCAGCAGCAACTACAGCAACCGCGACAAGCAGCCTGTGCCACCCAAACCCGAAAAAACCAAGACACAACCCAAGAACACAGTCCCCGAAAAGCAAAACACCAGCAAAGACACCCCAAAAAGCGAAAACAAGAGCAACAACACTGCCAAGAACGACAATAAGAACAACATTGCCAAGAACGACAATAAAAACAACAAGAACGACGGAAAGAACAATAACAACAAGGGCAAAAACACTCAAAAAGAGGATAAGAAGCCTCAAAGCACTAAGCACAGAGTGAAAGAAGGCGACAACCTCACCAAGCTCGCCAACCATTATGGGGTGAGCCAAGAAGACCTGCGCGCTGCTAACAACATCAACGGTGACCACATTGAGATAGGTCAAGATATCACCATCCCCGAAAAGGGATATGCCAAGAAGCACCCACAACCCAAACAGCAAGCCAAAGAGCAACCCAAACAGCAACACCAAGTGAAACAGCATAGTACCAGCCAGAACAAAGACCGAGAAAAGAACAACACCGCTGCAGAACAAAGCAAAAACAAAAACAAGAACAACAACGACTCAACAAACCGACACAACAGAAAGAACAAGGACAACACTGCAACCAAGCAAGACAAGAACGAAAAGGGTAAGAACAATAACACCACTACTCAGCATAACAACAAAAGCAAGAACAACAATAACACAACTACCCAGCAGAACAATAAAAGCAACAAGTCAGGAAAGAAGAAATAAAATCTTCCCCTCACTAAAAAGCTCAAGCGAGATGTGCAGTGTGCTGCCATCTCGCTTGAGTTTATTACAGGCTATTTCCCATATTCCACTGGTGGCTCGGCAGCCAGCGGCAGAGCATTATCCTCTTCGGCTGGATAGAGCTTTGCGCCATTAGTCTCAAGATATATCTGGCTCAGGCGGCGACTCAGCGCCAGCAGTGTGGCTCTGCGACTGGCCCTGCTGAGCTGGCACTCCCACACCACCAGCACATACCACCCCATCTTGTGAAGCAGACGGTAATTGCGCTCATCGCGCTCACGGTTGCGACGGAATTTTGCTGTCCAAAAATCGACATTGGTCAGCGGCACCCTATACTTGTCGCAACCCTCATGAGCATGCCAAAAGCACCCGTTTACAAATATCACGGTGCTATATTTTGTGAGCACTATATCGGGACTACCAGGTAGCTGCTTCGCGTTCACACGATAGCGGTAGCCTTGTCGCCACAGCCAGCGGCGCACAACCATCTCGGGATTAGTGTCGCGGCTGCCTATGCGACTCATGCAGCGATGTCGCTGCTCAGGTGTCATCTTGTCGGCCATCGTAGCAATAATAGCAAGGTGGGAGACATCACTCCCCTACTCCCTGCTCCTTCTCATTCTATACCCAAAGATCTTTTCACCTCTGCAGTGACGTCGATAGCTCCAGCGCCTGTATATACCACGGGCACCCTCGACACATCTATAATATAGGTGTAGTGCCCAGCATCACCCACCACCTTGATGGCAGCATTTATCTTGGCATAAATGGGAGTTTCCAGCTCCTGCTTGATAGCGGCCAGAGCGGCCTGGCTCTTGGCTAGAAACGACTCAATAGAGCTGTTGCTCTCCTGTATCTCTCGCACGCGGCGGTCGCGAATCGTGGCTGGTGTGTCGCCTGCCAGGCCTTGATAAGCGGCATACTTGTCGTTAAACTCCTGTTGCATCATCTCATACTCTGCCTTGTACTGCTGCGACGCCTTCTCGAGTTGCTCATTGGCTCGCTGGCTCTCGGGCATGGCAGCAAAAATTGCTTGCACATCAACTGTGGCAATCTTCATCTGTGCCATCAGTGCCATGGGCAGCGTCAGCAGAGCAAGCATCAATAATCGTTTAATATTCATCGTTGTGTCTTTTAATATTCAAGGTTGTGATACTTCACAATCTTGAGTTAAGTTTTCTTCACCACAAAGGTAACACTTTTTGTGCGTGCTTTGCACTTTTTCATCAAAAAAAATTGGCCAACGGTGATGGTTACACCTTTGGCCAATTCATTTCTTCAATATGCAATAAATTACTTAATGCCAAGTTTTGCCTTCACCTTAGCCGAGATGTCCTCGATGTTGTTGCCTTGATAAAGGAGAGTTGCTGAGTCGAGGATGCCGGCAAAGCCACCTTCGGCGCCAACAGCGGTGATAGCAGTCATCAGCTTCTGCTGAATGGGAGCCATCAGCGTCTCTTGCTGTTTCTGAATGTCTTGCTGGGCAGTCTGCATGAAATTCTGATAGCGAGTATAGAGGTCTTCCAGCTCTTTAGCCTTAGCCATAGCAGTAGGGTCGCTTTCGGGTTTTGCCATGCCTTTTGTGAGAGTCTCTAGCTCGGCCTGCTTTTTGTTGAACTCATCTTGAAGAGCCTTGGCTTGAGTCTCATACTTACCGCTCAGCTCATTGAGAGTATTCTTCATTGTTGCAAACTCGGGCATAACATTAAGAATCTCGGTTGGATTTACTGCACCTAGCTTAACGGTTTGAGCTTGAATGCACATAGGAACAGCCACGAGGACTGCAAGTAAAAATTTCTTGAACATAATCAATTAATTGGTTATTATTAAGTATTATTAATTTTTAGTAGAATAGTGGAATAGTGGAATAGTGGAATAATTCTGTGAACTATTAACTCTGAACTACTTAGAGTATCCTAGCTTCTCAAGTACCTGATTGCTGATGTCGATGTTGGGAGATGCAAAGATGATGCTTTGCGACGAAGCACGATCAAATATCACTTGCAGGCCTCGCTCCTCACTCACCTTCTTCACAGCGGCATAGATGTCGTCCTGGATGGGTTTCATCAGCGATTGACGCTTCTTGAAGAGCTCTCCTTGAGGGCCAAAATACTTGGCATTGAGCTGCATTGCCTCTTTCTCCTTGGCAACGATTTCCTCTTCTTTCTTTTTCTTTTGGTCATCGGTGAGGAACACCGACTCGCTCTGGTAGTTCTTATACATTGCGTCGGCAGCCTTCTTGAGCTCGTCAACCTCGCGCTGCCAGCGCTGCGACACTTGATTTAACTGCTCATTGGCCATCTCATAGGCTGGAATGTTCTTGAGGATATACTCCATGTCAACGAGTGCAAACTTCTGAGCACTGGCAGTTGCCATGCAGGCAACCATTGCCACTAATAATAATGCAAACTTTTTCATGTTGTCTCTATTACGTATCTAAATTTGTTAATATTTTGCTTGTTTTTGACTGCTTTTTAAGTTAAAAGTTTAATTCTTGAGGACAGATTTCAGAAACATGAGGTCAGAAGCACTCAACTCTTTACATTTCACACTGATCTTAGAATTCCTGTCCCAGCACAAAGTGGAAGTTGCTGCCTCCCTTATTACCATAAACCTTGTCGAAACCATAACCCCAGTCTATACCCATCATGCCAATCATTGGCAGATAGATGCGAGCTCCCACGCCAGCTGAGCGCTTGAGGTCAAATGGGTTGAATTTCTTAACGCTAGTCCATGCATTACCAGCCTCAACAAAGGCGAGAGCATAGATGGTGGCACTGTTAGAGAGCATGAATGGGAAGTGAAGTTCCACGCCCAGGCGGGTGTAGGCATAACCTTCCTGGCCATAAGGTGTGAAGGCACCATTCTCATAGCCACGCAGGGCAATAGTCTCGGTAGCGTAGGTGTAGCTTCCGCTCATGCCATCACCGCCCACATAGAAGGTCTCAAAAGGCGACTTCAGGTGTTTGTTCCAGCTGCCGAGCAAGCCAAAGTCGGCACGGGTCATCAGCACCAGTGTCCAGCGGCCATTGGGGTCGGTAAGTGGAGTGTAGGTCTTGGACTGGAACTTGAGCTTCCAGTATTCTATCCAGTGATAAAGCTCTTTCTTCGACGCATCGGTACCCGCCTCGCTCAATGCCTTCCAGTCTTTCTTGCCAAAGAGGTTGGCTGGTGGTGTAGCGTGGAATGAGAGAGTAAACGAACTGCCGCGACGTGTGTAAAACGGGTTATCGATACTGTTGCGCGAGAGCGTGAGTCCTAGCACTAGCGAGTTGCTCACACCGTTCTTCATGTAGTACATGTACTCCCAGTTCTTGAGGCTATACCACTGATAGCTCAGGTCGGCCATGAGAGTGAAGTAGTCGTCGGGCCACTTCAGGCGCTTACCAAAGCCCAGGGTCACACCCGCCATCTGCAAGCACTTGCCTGGGTCGTAGGCGTTCTCATAATAGTTATTGCCATAGTAATTGCCCATGTAACTGTTATAGCCATTATACATGCCATTATACAGAGTGTTGAGATAGTAGTTCTGATACTGGCTGTTGTAGAACGACGAGTTAATGCCTGTGGTGCGGCTGTAGAATGCCGACACTTGCAGCGTGTTGGGGCGCTTGCCACCAAACCACGGGTCAACAAACGAGAGGCTGTAGGCTTGATAATACTTGGCATTGGTCTGCGCACTAATCGAGAAGGTCTGTCCATCGCCCTGTGGGATGATGCCCTTGAACGATGATGGATGGAACAGGTTCTTTATAGAGAAATTAGTGAACTTGAGTGTCACCTTGCCTATGATTCCCGTCTGGCCCCAACCTGCCGAGAGCTCAATCTGGTCGTTAGCTTTCGACTCCAGGTTAAGGATAATGTCAACGGTGCCATCTTCCTCGTTGGGCTCCGGGCGGATGTCCATCTTCTCGGGGTCGAAATGGCCTGTCTGGGCTATCTCACGAGCCGAGCGCACCAGATCTTCCTTGCTGAAGAGCTCACCAGGACGCACACGCAGCTCACGGCGCACCACCTTCTCATAGAGGCGGTCATTGCCGTTGATGACCACTTTGTTGATGCGAGCTTGCTTGCCCTCATAGATGCGCATCTCCAAGTCAACAGAGTCACCCTCTATCTTGGTCTCGGTGGGGATGAGCTGGAAAAACAGGTATCCGTTGTTCATATATAGGTTAGAAACGGCATCGTCATCTTCGCTCACGCGCTTGTTGAGCAACTTTTGGTTATACACGTCACCTTTCTCAAATCCCAGCACCTCGTTGAGTGTGGCAGTGGGATACACTGTATTACCCACCCAGTTGATGTTTGAGATATAATATTTCTTACCCTCATCAATCTTGAGGTAAACGTCAACCGATTTTTCGTTGAAGGTAGCAACGCTGTCCCACACTATCACAGCGTCGCGGTAACCATTCTCGTTATATTTGTCGATAATGCGCTGCTTGTCTTCCTCATAGTCGGTGCGCACAAATTTCTTTTGGCTGAACCATTTCAGCACGTTGAGAATGCCACTCTCGTTGGTCTTCTTCATGGTGCGCTTTATCTTGCCATCGCTAAACACCTCGTTGCCTTCAACATAGATTTTGTGAACGCTCACCTTCTCGTGTTTATCGACAACAACGTCAACAATCACCTCGTTCTGTTTGCTCAAGTCGGGTTGCTGTTGCACCTTGCATGTGGCTTTTTCAAAGCCTTTAGCGGCATAATATTTCTCGATAATCTGCTCAATGCGATTAGAGATGTTGGGCGTGATTTGGCTTCCCACCAAATTTCCCAGCCGCTCGGTGATGTCCTTCTGCTCGCCTTTCTTCATGCCAAGGAAGTTGACTTTTGAGATGCGGGGCTGCTGCCGCAGGTTGAATTCCAACCATGCCTTGTCGCCATGAATTTTCTCAACCTTAATTTGCACCTTTGAGAAAAGTCCCTGACGCCAGAACCGCTTAGCGGCGGCCTTGAGCTCGCTGCCAGGAATCTCGATGCGTTGCCCAATACTCAGTCCCGAGTAACCTATCACGACATAATCCTCATAGTTGTCAACTCCTGTGACCTTTATGCCGGCAATCACATATTTTGTAGGAGCGCCATTAAAGGAGAGCTTAGGATAGAAAATTGTATCGTTCAGGGTGTATGTCTCTTGGGCACTGCTGTGAGATGCGCCTAGTGCCATCACCGCCAGAAAGACCATTATGAATTTAATATATCGCATATTATTTTGTGTGGTAATGTTTTTTATGATCGTGTATTATTTTGACATCAACTGTTCACTGGTTTTGCCATAGCGACGCTCACGCTGCTGATAGTTAACGATAGCTTCGCAAAAATCGTCTTTAGTGAAGTCGGGCCAAAATTTGTTGGTAAAAAATAGCTCACTGTAAGCAATCTGCCACAACAGGAAGTTGCTGATGCGCTCGTCGCCAGCGGTGCGTATGAGCAGGTCGGGGTCGGGCATGTGGCCAGTGGCAAGATGCGACGAGAAGAGCTCGGCATCTATTGCGTCAACCTCGATTTCCCCAGCAGCAGCCTTGCGAGCCAGCGACTTGCACGCCTCTACTATCTCCCACCGCGACGAGTAGCTCAACGCCAGGCACAGCACAAGCCCCGTGCAGTGCGACGTGTCGTCGATGCACTTGGCCAGACGCTGCTTAGCAAAGGCAGGCATGCGCTCCAGGTCGCCTATGGCAGTCAGCCGCACGTTGTTCTTGATAAGGTCGGGAGTCTGCTGCTCTATCGACACCACTATCAAGTTCATCAGTGCGTCAACCTCATCTTGAGGACGGTTCCAGTTCTCGGTCGAGAAGGTGTAGAGCGTGAGGTAGCCTATCCCCAGCTCGCTAGCGATCTCGGTGATTTGCCTCACCGTGGTCACGCCATTTTCATGACCCATAGAGCGCATCAGTCCGCGCTGCTTTGCCCAGCGCCCGTTGCCATCCATTATGATGGCCACATGCTTGGGAAGGCGAGTGCGGTCTATTTTATCTATCAATGACATATCTATGTGTGTGTTGTTAGCCATTTTATTTTACTCTATATAATGACATTTCACGCAGCGCTTGCTAAACTCATAGGTAACGGTAAACATCGCCACCGAGTACCAGTCGGTGTTCTTTGCCATGCCGTGATTGTAGCCATAGAGGTCGGTTATGCCATCAAGCTTGTCGCTGAACGACTTGCGCATTGTGAACTCAAATCCCAGGTTTAGACGTTCTTTCAACCTGAACTTCACGCCAGCGCCCAGCGGCAGCACCATGCCAAAACTTGTGTTGCCATTAGCAAACGAGAGCTCTGCGCCAAGGCCCACTGTCAGGTAAGGCGTGATGCGCTTATAGTGCTTGTAGCGCGGACCGTCGCCAAAGTGGAAGAAGTTGAACTCCACCTGTCCTGCCAGGTCCACCACATGAGCGTTGAAGCTGAACTGCTGGTCAAAGGGGAACTTCGACTCTATGTTCTTGCTGTCGCCAGCAAGGTTCACATACAGCAGGTTGCCCTTAAACGAGAAACGTGTGTTGAGATTGTAGCGGAATATTCCACCGCCTGCCACACGCGGCATCTTATACATGTTGCTCCTGTTAACATCGCCCAGATAGCCTGTCACACCCACTGCTGGACCTATCTCATAGCGATAGGTCTGGCTCCATGCCAGCATAGTGCCCACAAGCACTAAGGCCATTATCGTTGCGGTTTTCTTTATCATAATGATAGCTACTTTCATGCTTTGGTTATAATAATGAAAAACGCTGATTGGCGATGAAAAAGTATATTTTCAATGAGCAACAAGTCATTAATTAATTTTTTTTAGAATACTGGTTTGAAGGTGAGACGTTGCAACACACCTTCCCACACACTGCCCAGTGCAGTGCCATTGGCGGCATAACCACCAAAGAGGTAGATATAAGAGCAATCCCACTGGGTCACTGGCGTCACTTGCCCAGGATCGTAGGAGTTAAGACGAGGGGCACCAGCTCCCAAAGTGCGGTCAAACACAATTACCTGAGCCCCACTAAAGGCAGGAATTGATGCTGGCAAGAGCACAGTTTCCTCTCCTTTGCTCCAGTTGATGCCCTGGTTGCGAGAAATATAGGTTGTGGTGTTGAGGGTGCCATCGGCAAGCTTGCCACCCACCACCATCCAAGTCACGCGCTTGTTGTAAGTGGCCGAGGTCGTGGAGCGCAAATAGGTGTAGTAGCTAAACAAAGTGGCGTCGCTCATAGCAGGCAGCACTCCGCTAGCATTGCTCACCATGCCCCATCGCTCGCCATCATAGCCCCACACCGCATTGGTCAAGGCACCACTGGCAAGCACTCCACCCATGCACATGGCCTGCTGCTTGGCAGTCCACTCATTGGCCGCCATCACCAGCTGGCTCATGCCACTGACGGGGAAGTTGCTGTCGAGCTTCTGCGACACAAAGCCATCACGAGCTGGATACTCATCATGAACCCACGATGTTCCATCGTTCTTCACACCCAGGATGCGGTCGTCATAGGCTCCCACAATGGCATTCCACGACACACCGCAGTGAGTCCAGCTCGTTCCCATGTCGGCACTGCTGTAGAGCTCACCAGTCTCGTCAAGTATATATAGGCCTTGAACGCTGGCAGTAAAGCTCTTCACTTGGGGGACAAAGGGGAACGTAATCGCCTTCTTGCTCCATGAGCCAGTCATCGGGTCATCGGTAGTGCTGAGCACATAGCTGCCATTATCATCTACCAGGCACATAAAGCTGCCATTGAGCATCACTGTCTTTGATGCCCTGAGGGTGGATGACACATTGGGCAAGTCGCGACGACGACTCTGGTCCCACACAATGAGGTCGGGCATCTGCTGGTGAACATTCACTTTCACCTTATAGTCACGGGTGTTGACCCCATCGCGAGAGGTGACACGCAAGGTCACGTCGCCACTGAAGTCGATAGAGTCATTTGATCCACTCCTGTAGGTTATAATGGTATCCTTCTGAACTGTGCCGTTCTTAACGATAAACTGCCTGCTGGCAACCGTGCTAGCGCTAGTGACATTGACACACAAAGCGGTCACACGAGTGCCATAGGGCAACGAGTCGGCATTATAAATCAAACCGCGCTCCTGGTCGATGGCAAAAGTCACCGAGTCGAGACCAACGGCAATTTTGGTGTTAGCTTTCAACGAGAATGCACTCACCAGCGTGGTGCTATAGGAGTAAGAGCTATAGTTGCTCTCAGTGCTGGTCGTGGGCTCATCTTTCTTGTTACACGATGCAACGGTCGTGGCAAGCAGCAAGAAGACCATGATGTATAATGGAAAGTGTCTGTTCATTTTCTATATTTTATTAAAAATAACTTGCAAAGTTACAACAAAACAAGCTACAACACCACATTTTATGCCGATTATTATCAACATTTTTTCTAAATGCCATGTTTTAAGCGTGTAAAATTAGTATTAATAAACCAATGCACACTCTTTAATTAAGATAATAAAAGGCAAATGCCCATTTTTTACACCTTTTTAACGAACCAACGCAACTAACCTCAATTTGTATATTATAATAGATTAATCTACTTTAAAAAATCGTTTTTTGGAAAAAATCAAGCAACAATGCGAGTAAGCGAGAAAAGATGTAGGGACAAGGCGTGACTTGTTCGCGCCCAATGCCTTGCGAGCGTGAGCATCCTATCTATCAATCGGTTGTTTTTATTATTTAGAGTGGATCCTATACTCAATCATTATAGAACAGGCCACACACTAGCGTCAAGTAGCGAGGCACATTGTTGTCCTTACTCCACACCATGTCGATGCCAAGCAAGTCGCTAGCGGTCTTGCTCACGTTAAAGCCGTAGGCCTCGAGCGAGGGGCGCACCACCTCGGGATGACGGCAAGGCTTGCCCTCAACACGAGCACAAGGTGCATCGCCGCAACGCTCGCACTTGCCCACAAAGCCGAAAGCCAGCCCCCGTTTTTCACGCTCCAGTTCCAGCAAGCGACGATTAAGGCGCTCCAGCTCAGGTCGCATGACGTCATACACACGCTCCATGGGCATCCGCTGGTCGTGAGGCGTGAGTTTCACACCCAGGATCATCACCTTCTCGTAGGGCAGCAAGTCCTGCAACGTGTCGTGGTCGAATGGCGGGCACCCCCAGCGATTGCCATAATTTGGGCACTGCCGGCAACAAGCCTCAAAAGTCGCCACATCACGAAACTCGCGCACATACCGCTCACGGTCAACCTCGGCAACACATTCCTCAATGTCATAGTTCTTATTGTCCATAATTATATATATATAAATCTTAAAACTTTGATTTGTGAGTGTGAGTGAGCTGCTTAGTGAAAGAGGAAGTAAGAACAAGCCATTGTGTCAACATTCTACATTTCATCTAGCAGACAGCAATAACTTAGTGGCAAAGATAAACAATTTTTTCAATACCACAAAAAATCGGAAAAAGGGGTCGGTTCTTTTTGTCCGTTTTTTATCGTTCTACAATAAAAATCGGAAAAAGGGGTCGGTTCTTTTTGTCCGTTTTTATCGTTTTGCAATAAAAATCGGAAAAAGGGGTCGGTTCTTTTTGTCCGCTTTTTGTCCGTTTTGAACTAATTGGGGACGGTTCTTTTTGTCCGATTTTTTGAATTTTGAATTAGAGTTGAATATTTTTGCTTTTCTCGTTTTTTGGATTTATCTTTGCAAAAAGAAACATAATCGCACAATTTTCAATTAAAATAAAACATTTTGCACAATGAAAAAGACATTACTATTACTGATGTGGGCATGGGCAATGATTGCAGGTGCGCAGCAGGTCACAGTGACGAGCTCCACACCGCTGCTCCGCGGCATTGAGCCAGCCTTCTACCCCACCCTAAGCCCTAGCGGAGACCGTCTGCTCTACAGCGACGCTGATGCCCATGGATTAAAGATGCTTGACCTTGCCACCAGTAAGGTCGCCACCATTAGCGAAGAGCGAGGCGCGGGCTTCGACGCCAAGTGGAGTAACGACGGCCATGTGTATTACGTCACCAGCATGGTTGACGAGAAAAGCCGACTGGTGTATCGCACTGGCAAGCGCTATGACCTCTCGCGCCAGGTGAGCGACGTGGTGCTCGAGCCTCAGCACGGAGCAGTACACCTCGAGAGCGGAGCAGCAGGCATGGCGATGCACGGCGACAAGCGCTCCTTTTCCACTTCACCAAAGCGTGGAGTCAGTGTCTATACCACTGGTTCGCAGCTTGTTGTGAATATCAATGGCAAGGAAAACCGCTACACTCCCGTTGAGAGCTATGCTGGCTACCTGTGGGCGAGTGTCTCGCCCGCTGGCGACAAGGTCGCCTTCTTTGCTGCTGGCCGTGGCATCGTGGTCACCACCCTGCAAGGCAAGGTGCTCGCTGAGCTGGGCAACTACGAGATGCCTTGCTGGTTTAACAACGACTACATCGTTGCCCAAAATGCCAGCGACGACGGTTATCAATACACCTCGTCGCAAATCTTACTGCTCAAGGCCGACGGCACCTGGCGCCACGAGCTCACCCCCAAGACCTCGATGACCATGCAGCCCACCGCGGGCGGCGGCAAGATTGCCTACACCACCATCGACGGCAACCTCACTGTGATAACTATTGATATTAACCAGTAACAACACTGCAACGATTATGAAAAAGTTTTTCTATACATTAGCATTGGCAATGGTTGTTGCAGTTTTCTTTTCTGCAATAGCTGCTGGCGACTACATGCCACACGTCTATATCAACCCTGGCCATGGCGGGCATGAGAGCGATGACCGCAACGTGGTGATCTATCCGTTTGCAGCTGGCGACACCTCGGGCTACTGGGAGTCGAACTCCAACCTCAAGAAGGGCTTTGCTCTGAACAACTGCCTGCGCGCCAAGGGCTACACCACCAGCATGTCGCGCGTGACAAACGACGCCAACAGCGACCTTGCCCTCTCGACAATCGTGGCGCTGTGCAACAGCAGCGGCGCCGACATCTTTTATGCAATACACAGCAACGCCACGGGCGTGCCATCGCGTCGCAACCACATCCTGGGTCTCTATCGCGGTCCCACAGGCTCACCCGTTGTGCCCAACAGCGACGTGCTCGCCAGCACCCTCATGCAACGCTTGCAGGTGAACGCCGCTGCGGTGTGGACGAGCAACTACCAGATTGCCGGCGACTTCACCTTCTATCCCGACTGGAACAACCAGGGCCTAGGCGTGCTGCGAGGCAATCATGCCGTGTCGATGCTCAGCGAGGGCTCCTTCCACGACTATATTCCCGAGACCTACCGTCTCATGAACGACAATTACTGCTGGATGGAGGGCTGGAACTTCTCGCTCGGTGCCGACGACTACTTTGGCTACTCATTCTTCGACAAGGGTGCCGTGGCTGGCAACATACGCGACAACCGCATGCCACGCGTGATTAACGACTTCATCATGTTTGGCGACGACAACCGCGAGCCAGTGAGCAACGCCACAGTAATCCTCATGGACATGAACGACACGCCACTCGACACCTGCTACACCGACGACATGTATAACGGCATCTACGCCTTCAAAATGCTCGACCCAGGCACATATAAGATAAAGGTGGAGCAAGAGCACTATTTTCCCCAGACCAAAGAGGTCACCATCGAGGCAAACAAATCGAAATACTGCAACTTCGACCTGGCACGTGTGCGCGAGACACCTCCCGAGGTCATCAACTACACTCCAGTGTGGCACGAAGGCGACGCTCCACTCAAGGCCAACACCCCCGTGGTGTTTGAGTTCAACTGGGACATGAACACCGAGGCCACCGAGGCAGCATTCCACATCGAGCCAGCCGTGGAAGGACACTTCCGCTGGGAAGACAGCAACTATCGCATGGTGTTTGAGCCTAACGACGCCTACGACGTGAACACCCTCTACACCGTGACTCTCGACACCACCGCCGAGCATGGTGGAGGCATGAGACTACAACAACCATTCACCCTCCAGTTCAAAACCACCTACCGCAAGTATCTTGAGGTAATCGACATCTTCCCGCACCAGGGCGACAAAGTGCACTACAAGAACGCCATCATAGAGCTGCGCACCGACTCGATGCTCAACAACAGCTACTACTACGACAAGATTGTCCTTACCGACAAGGACGGCAACGCCCTCACCTACAACCGCCGAAACACCAAGACAGGCAAGAATACCGACCCATTTGGTTTCATCCGCATCCCTGTTGCCAGCACCATGACTCCTGGCGAGGAATACACCCTCACCATCTACAAGGAGATGAGCGACACCGCAGGAATCCATCTGCCCGAGACCATCGTCAACAAGTTCATCGCAGTTGATGCCGGCGAGGAGAAACCCGACGCCACTGTAATCGAGGGATTTGAGGACGCCAGCACATTCTCGATGGTTGCAGCTACGAGCAATGGTCAAGAGGGCACAGTTCTTAGCAACTCCACCGATCGCCTCTTTGGCAGCAAGTCGCTGCAGATCAAATATCCATGTTGGCCTCCGTTTGATAAGGTGGTACAAGCTATTGCAACCCGTGATAATGCCCTGGGTGGTCAATACGAATTTACCAGCACTGCCATATCCGAAGCCACAATAGCCGGCAACGAGGAACTCTCGCTACACATTTTTGGCGACATGAGTTATGTGGACGTGATGATCTATCTCAGTAGCACAGATAACAGCAGTCCTAAGTCAACCCCCTCATGGGTGTACGATCACCCAATCTTCGACTTTGGCAAAATTGACTTCCACGGATGGCGCTATGTAACAGGCAAAGTGCGATATTTAACAGGCGAAGTAGGACACCTCAATCCTAACAAGACCTATAAGATTGAGTCAATATTTATAGGTAACGAACCTGAATCCCCCATCAAGATTTCTAGTGCTACCATCAAGCTCGACAACCTGCTCAAGGGGCAGAAGGCTTGGGTGCGTGGCGATGTGAACGGCGACGGAGTGGTCACTGCAACCGACATCACCGAGCTATATAACTACTTGCTCAACAACGACGACAGTCACATTGTGAATGGCGACCAATCCGGGGACGGCATTATCACAGCTGCCGATATCACTGCCGTTTATGGCGTGCTGCTCGGGCCAAGCAATGGGGCACCTGCCATCGACCCTGTACCTGTACCCGAACCTGCTGCCAACAGCAGCGTGAAGGTGGGCCCAGTGCCCTCGAGCGACTACATCATGGCTAGCGCTCCTAGCTACATCATGGGCGTGGAGCTCTACGACATGAGCGGCAACCTCGTGGCGCGCAACGGCGGCAACTACATGAACGTGGGCAGCATGCGCGACGGCCACTATATATTAAAAGTATATACCAGCAACAACGTTTCATCTCACCACACAATCGTGAAACACTAAAATAACAACATAAAGCTCCAAGCACTAGACTTCAAGTCTAGGTAGAGTTCTACCTAGACTTGAAGTCTTTGATAACTAAAAACTTTTTCTTACCTTTGCGCTGATTTTCTCAACACCTTGAGCCGACAAAGGCTACAACATTCATTTTCACCATATTACTAGTCTTAAATCATCTTATCACACAAAATGGCCAACGCACATCACTACAGTGGATTGACAGAGGAACAAGTTCTTGAGAGCCGGCGACAACACGGCGCCAATGTCTTCACACCACCTAAAAAATCTACTTTCTGGGACAACCTCAAAGGGGCATGCACGCACTGGATAGGCCTCAGCACAATTACATTAGGCGCAGTGTTCTCCATAGTGTCATTAGTGGCTGGATGGGGAGGAGACACCTCATGGGCCATGCCACTTGTTGCACTGACAGCAACCATCCTTATAATAATGGTGGGCTCATTTGGAGCATTTAAGGACGCACTTTTTAGAATTCTGATCACTGCTTTTGCACTGTCGCTAGGCATTGCCATCTATGAGCATGTGTGGGAACACGCACCCTACACCGTGTTCTTCGAACCCATAGGAATTATTTTAGCACTGCTGCTGGCAACGGGCATCGCCTTCCTCCTTGAGCTACGCAACGAGAAAACATTCCTAAGCCTTAACGAAGTCAACGATGACACGCTAGTGAAAGTGATAAGGAACAACAATGTGAGCCAAGTGCCACGCAAGGACATAGTGGTGGGTGACATCGTTCTGCTTGAGACGGGTGAGGAGGTGCCTGCCGATTGCCAACTCCTGGAATCGCTCAACCTGCTCGTCAACGAGTCGTCGCTCACTGGCGAGCCACAAGCCGAAAAAACCACCAAACAAGAGCATTTCGACATTGATGCCACCTACCCCTCTAACCACATCCTAAAAGGCACCATCGTCATCGACGGATATTGCACAGCACAGGTCTTCAACGTGGGCGACAAGACCGAGAGCGGAAAAGTTTTTGAGGCAGCACAGGTCGATGAAGGTGATCCCACACCACTTAGCGAGAAACTCGACAAACTGGCCCGTCTGATAACCAAGGCCAGCTACCTCATTGCTGCGCTAATTATCGTGGGGCGAATAATATCATTCTTCATAGGCGCCCACCACAACATCGACTGGCTCGACTTCACGGCCTATGTGCTCAACACCATCATGATTGCCGTCACCCTCATTGTGGTGGCAGTCCCCGAGGGATTACCCATGAGCGTGACGTTAAGCCTGGCATTGAGCATGCGCAAGCTCATGAAAGAGAACACACTGCCACGCACCATGCATTCCTGCGAGACCATGGGAGCCACCTCGGTCATCTGCACCGACAAGACCGGAACACTCACAAAAAATCAAATGCAGGTAGCCGATGAGAAACTCGAAGACATAAAACCCGAGTTAATCGAAGAGATGATTGCCGTCAACTCCACCGCCAACCTCGACTTCTCTAACAAAGCGGCCACAAAAGCTATAGGTAACCCCACCGAAGGGGCACTCCTGCTGTGGTTGAACGCGAGAGGCATCAACTACATGCCCATCAGGGAGCGAGTGGAAATCATCGATCGCCTGCCTTTCTCTACCGAGAACAAATACATGGCAACCATCGCCATCTCAAGAGTGCTAGGCAAGAGGGTGCTATATGTGAAAGGAGCGCCCGAAATTCTGCTCGCACACTCCCACCTCACCCAAGAGCAAAAGCTCAAATATGAACAGTTGCTCGTTGACTATCAAAACAAGGCTATGCGCACTCTGGCTATGGCCTATCTTGAGCTAGGCGAAGGAGAAACCGTGTTTCATGACGGCAAAATAAAAGATGCCGAGTTGATTTTTGCCGGCATCTTTGCAATCTCCGACCCCGTGCGCACCGATGTGCCTGCATCCATCAAGGAATGTATCGACGCTGGCATTCAAGTGAAAATCGTCACTGGCGACACCCCAGGCACCGCTAAGGAGATAGGACGACAAATTGGCCTCTGGACCGACGACGATGGTGATGGCAACATCCTCACAGGAAGCGACTTCGCTGCCATCAGCGATGAAGAACTCGCCACTCGTGTTCAAGACGTGAAAATCGTTTCGCGTGCCAAGCCTAGCGACAAGGAGCGACTCGTGAAGATGCTCAAGAAGCAAGGCATGGTGGTGGCTGTAACTGGCGATGGCACCAACGACGCTCCAGCCCTCAATGCCGCCGACGTGGGCCTCTCCATGGGCGACGGCACAGCAGTGGCCAAGGAAGCCAGCGACATGACCATTCAAGACAACTCGTTCAGCACCATCGCCTCGGCAGTGATGTGGGGACGCTCGCTCTACAAGAACATCCAGCGCTTCATCATGTTCCAGATGACCATCAACGTGGTGGCCTGCCTGATTGTGCTCATTGGCGCTTTCATTGGCACCGAGTCGCCGCTCTCAGTTACTCAAATGCTGTGGGTAAACCTGATAATGGACACCTTCGCCGCTATAGCGCTCGCTTCACTGCCTCCTACTCACAAGGTCATGAAAGAGCAGCCTCGCAAGGTTACCGACTCAATCATCAACAAGTACATGGCTTGGAACATACTTGGCGTGGGTGGACTATTCACTATTTTCCTGCTCACAATTTTGATTGTCATGCAGCACTCCAACGTCACCTCCACGCTAGACTTAATAAAATTCAACTATGGCGATTACGATGGACTGAGCGCCTACGAGTTAAGCTTGTTCTTCACCATCTTCGTGATGTTGCAGTTCTGGAACATGTTTAATGCTAAAGCATTCATGACTGGCAAGTCGGCACTGGCAAGAATCAAAGACTGCAAGGGGTTCATGATTATTGCAGCTGTCATCTTCGTTGGGCAAATACTGATAGTGCAATTAGGCGGTGAGATGTTTAATGTGACCAGCCTTAAAGCCAGCGACTGGCTCATTATCGTCGTCACCACATCTGTTGTCCTTTGCATTGGCGAGGTAATCAGATTTTTCTCACGAAAATAGCCGCCATCAATAACTACTGGCGATTCTAGCTTAACTCTGACGATTTCCCATCACCTTTGCTACGAAATGGCATATCATTGTTGTATCTTTGCAAAAAAATTTAGAATATGACCGACTTTGCTGCAATAGATTTTGAGACCGCCAATGGTGAGCGCTCCTCGGTGTGCTCAGTTGGCGTGGTGATAGTGCGGGGCGCAGAGATTGTAGATTCGTTCTACTCGCTCATCCAGCCCGAACCTAACTACTATAGTTACTGGTGCTCACGCGTGCATGGGCTGTGCTGTGATGACACCGACGGCGCTCCCATCTTCCCCGAGGTGTGGAAGCAGATTGAGCCGATGATTGCAGGGCTACCACTAGTGGCGCACAACAGTCGATTTGACGAGGGGTGCCTGCGCGCCGCTTTTCGCACCTACCAGATGGACTACCCTGACTACATCTTCCTCGACACCCTGCGCGCCTCGCGCCACAAGCTCCGCCACCTGCCCAACCATCAGCTCCACACCGTGGCTGCCGCCCTGGGCTATGACCTCAAGAATCACCACCATGCCCTTGCCGATGCCCAAGCCTGCGCCTGGATAGCAAGGGAGATAATGTGAGGGGCTATAAAACAAGCACTCCGTGCAAAAAAAGGGTAAAACGAAAAATGAACTAAAAGAGAACCGTCCCCAATTAGTTCATTTTTTGCTTGAATAGCCTAGCCTATTGTTTCTTAGTGTAAACGCCTTTAACGAAATCAAGGATAAGGCCCAGTGTGGTTGCCGAGATGTTGCCCAGCGTGGGATAGTTGAGACTGGCGAGCTTGGACGGGCACTTCTGAAACATGTGGTTGTGCTCGGGCAGGAGCTCGCATCTCACGTTACTGACGCTGGCTTTGAGAGCGGTGAAGGTCTGCTCGGCGTTGACCTGGAAGTCCCATTCTCCACCCAGGGCGAGAACTTGGCAGTTGATTCTCTCGAGATAAGGCTTGGGATTGAAGCGGACGAAGGACATGTACCATGGCGAGGTCATCACTGCCACGCTCTGCTCAAGGAGCTCAGGAGTGTAGTGCTGCAGCGTGCTGGCTGCCAATCGCTGGCGCAGCGACTGTTGCAGCTGTGCGGTGTCGGCAATATTCACGATGTCGTCAAAGATGCCATTAAGCTCTGCTACTTGTGCCGGGGTACAAGTTATGCCACTGATGTCGAGCAGCGAGAGGTTTTGCTGCACCATCACGTCGCGGCCGCTCACTGCGGGACCGGCAAGCGACACGACAAATGCCACGCGCGGATCGCGGGAAGCGTTGATAAAGGCGATCTGTCCACCCTCGCTATGGCCGCAGTAGCCAATGCGCGAGTGGTTGATGCCAGGAGTGTTCATCAGGAAGTCGAAAGCTGCCTGTGCGTCGCGGGCATAGTCGAGTGTAGTCTCGTTGCCCTTCAAGGGGCTTGACTCTCCCGCACCGCGGTCGTCATAGGTGAGCACCGCCACGCCGTGGCACAGCAAATCCTCGGCAATAGCTCTGTAGGGGGTGAGCCCCATCATGGTGCCGTCGCGGTCTTGAGTGCCACTACCCGAGACGATGATTACCGCCGGCACGCCATGGGTGCCAGTGCCGTTGGGCATGTAGAGTGTTCCGGCAAGGGTCACGTCGTCGTGGCCAAACGTCACCTCTTGAAAGTTGAGATTGCCTTTCCATTCTTTCTTGATGAGTTTTGTGGTGTCGCCATCTTTCATTACAGGCAGAGTTCGGGGCTTCACTGGTCTGAGGTATTGCACCACTTCGCCAGTGTCATAGTCCTTGCACATGAGCTTCAACGGCTGTTTCTTGCCGTCAAGCACAAAGGTGCCTTCTATGCTGTTATGGTCGATGACAGTGCCGGTAAAACATGCGTTGATCGATGGCATTTTTATTTCTATCTGGTAGTATCCAGGCAATCGTGAGGCTTCGCAGGGGATGTGCGTCGCTTCTTCGTTGACGGCGCTGATGTAAGCCTCGAGTGAGCCGTCAAATGATTCACTGATGTTGAACTTGAGAGTTTGTGGTCTCAACCCCCCCACTTGCACAGTGCCTTCCCACCTTGCCGAGAGCCAAAACGCTTGTGCGGCAAAGGTAACGCACATGAGCATAATAACGAGTGATACTGTCTTCTTCATTCTATAAACATTTAATAGGTAACAACTGCAAATTTATAAAAAAAACTGGATTATTCAAATAAATCATCCACGATAATTAGTTTTTGGAATAAGCAGAAAAATATGGAATACGTAAAACAATTTATAATTGATCTTTTCGTAGCAATATTTTTTTTGCGTCTTCTGTCACGAAACGGTGTTTTTGGGCGTTCGTGGCAGGATATAGGGTCTTCTTTTAGGATTTCTTCTTAGATTTGCGTAGCAGCTTGCGCCATGCCTTGCGGTTGATGAGGCTTGTGGCCCAGCACAAAAGAGCTATTGCCAAGACATCTTTGGCGACAAGAGACACGCACTTAGTGAGCTGGGCGTTTTGCTGGGTGCAGAGATCATCGAGTGTAAAGAACAGGAGCACCGTTACCCTCATCACAAGGGTGGTGATGGTAATCGTAACCAGCACTCTCCATAATGTGCCCCACCAGCTGTAGCCGAAGATGTACTTGTAGTCAACAACAAATAGGAAAGTGATAAATGATAGTGTAGCGATGGTGGTGTAGTCCTCTTCGGTAGAGAGATGAAACAGGTCATCGATAGTGGAGAAGACACCTATCAGCATCAAGAGTTGTGTGGCGACAAACACCTGAATGTAAAAGCCTTGCGGCAGGGTGTGGCGCGTGCATTGCGGCGCGTGTCGAAACACAATCCAAGTGGGGACGATGAAGAAGGCAAGCACAAAGAGCAGAGCCCAGTTGGCGTTGTTGTCGAGAAATTGGTTGACCAAGTCAATGAAGTATCTCACGCCAGTGCTAGTGATGGGCTTGTTTTCTACGCCAAACGAATCAACTCCCAGCAACCAACTTATCACGAAAAAAAACACACCCACAATCACCAGCATCTTTACTGGCGGGAAGCTCACCTGGCGCTTGCCACTGATGTAGGCGCCAATGAGCTGTCCTGGTCGGCGAACGAGGTGCCACAGCGTGAGCGGTAGCGATCGTCCACCCATGCCCCACACGTCCATCACGCCCTTGCCCACGCTACTCCAGGTAATGGATCCTAAAGTGGCCTTCTGCCCGCATGTGGGGCAGTAGTTACCTTTGAAGTCCTCCCCACAGCAGTGGCAGTGGTGAGGCTCATCGCTATGTACAAAATTGAAAGCCATCTATTTAGTATTCAATTATTTTAGAACAAGCTAACGCTTGCACCAATAACACGATTGCAGTGAACTTAACACTCAACACTTAACTATTTCATGTCGTCGCTGTCTTCTACAAGCACGATTGTTGCGGTCTCGGCATAATAGGTGAAATAGCAGCCAAATGCTTTGCTATAAACCGAGAAAGTCTTCATGCCATAGAGGTCGTGGCCATAGAGGAGGAAGGTGGCAATGTCGGTAGGGGTGATGTAAGGGTTATCGTCGAGGTGCGAGTGAGTGCATTTGTGTATATTGTCTTCTTTACCACCAAAGTCAATGGGGATGAAGGAGTTGTGATATTTGCGACGTGCAATGAGGTTGCCAGCGGCATCAAAGTCAAAGCTATAGTCGTTGCCAAAGGGAATGAGCTTCGACTTGTTGGTGCCTTGCAGCAGATAGACCCTTGTGAGAGTGGGTGTAATCTCAACCACGTCGGCATTTAGGTTTCCTGCCTCTGCCACATTGTGGATGTCATCAAGGTCGCTCACTTTCTCAAGCAGCGCCACCTGCCGCTCGGCACGTGCTATCTCCTTGGGTGTGAGACCTCGCACCATGTCGAGGGGTTCTATCTCGCCAGTGTTGAGATTGAGGCGGCACTCAAAGACGCATTTCATCTGGTCCACATCAATCATGATACCACTCATTAGGGTGTCGTTGAGCTGCCCCACCACCCTCAGTGATGCAGTCTTTGAGGAGCACATCTGCTTGTAGGCGTCGCTCATCACCCAGTTGAGCTTGTCGTGGAGATAGAGGGTGTTGCCTTCATCGACAACACTGTCGTTAACCGCATCCATCACGTGCATTGCGGGCCGCTGCGCCAGCGACACACACGTGAAGACAACAGCAATAGCCATTGTCACAACACAACGCAGGGCAGTGTTCTTGGTTGCCATTCTACTAAGGGCGTGGAGGCACATGCCCACCAAACTAGTAGTTCTCGCCTTTTTAAAATTCTGTGAACGCCAGTGGAAGCAGAGCTTTTACGCTTTCCACTTTATAAATCTTCTCTCTTCCCACAAGAATCACCTCAATGGGCTGCTGTGCTTGGGTCTCAAACTCGAGCAGAGCCTGACGGCACACGCCGCATGGTGCGGTGGGATGCTCCACAAAGTCGCCTTTGGTAAAGGCCGCGATGGCCATCTTCTTGATGGGCACACCGGGATAGTTGGCTCCAGCGTTATAGCAAGCACTGCGCTCACCGCAGGTGCCTGCAAAGGCTGCGTTTTCCTGGTTAGCGCCCTTGATAATGACGCCATTATTGAGCAGCAGTGCCGACCCCACATGAAACTTACTGTAGGGAGCATAGCTGGCCTTTGTGGCTTCTTTAGCAAGATTAACTAAATTTTTGTCCTCCTCATTTAGTTCATTATAGGAGTAAATTTGTATCTTTGTGACAAAATTCTTTTCGTTCATGATGTTTCATATTTACTTTAGCAATCGCAAAATTATTGATATTTTTTTAAATATCAACAAAAAAATAGTTTTTTGCCTCTTTTTTTGCCTCTTTTTTTGCCAAAACGGGCATTCTGTGACCCGCGATGAAGTGTATCGCTACATCGACACCTACAAAAATGCCGCGCTCATTGAGCAGCGCGAGCATGGCATACCGGCAAGCATCACCCTGGCACAAGGGCTGCTCGAGAGTGCTGCCGGCACTAGCAAGCTAGCACGAGAAGGCAACAACCACTTTGGCATCAAGTGCCACCGCTCGTGGCGTGGCGACAGCGTGTTCTCGGGCAGGACGTGCTACCGCAAGTATCGCTCGGCCCACGACTCTTACACCGACCACTCCCGCTTTCTCAAAGCCAAGCGCTATGAGTCGCTATTCACCCTCGAGATCACCGACTATCGCGGTTGGGCTCATGGCTTAAAGCGCTGTGGCTATGCCACCGACCCTCTCTACGCCGAGAAACTAATCAACATGATTGAGACCTACGGGCTCGACAAGTGGGTAGATGAGCAGCCTAGCCGCGACGAGAGCAAGCCCATTACTCGCCCAAAGCGCGACCACCCTCTACTGCGTCACCCCACCAAGCGCCGCCACGACCTAAACTACATCATGGCAGTGCTTGGCGACACCTATCAAGACATAGCCGACGAGTATAACATGAAGCTCGACAAGCTTCTCGACTACAACGACTTGCCCAAGGGCAGCAAGCAGCCCCAGGTGGGCGACATCATCTATGTGAACCGCAAGCACAGCGAGGCACATGGCGTGCATGAGCAATACCGTGTTACCGACGACGGGCAATCGTTGTGGCTCATCTCACAGATGTTTGGCATCCGCCTTAAGGACTTGGCAAAAATCAACAATCTCTCTCCCGAAGCCGTTCTACACAAAGGCGACTTGATAAGACTGAAAAAAGACTGAGTATGAGAAAGTATCCTCTAACTCATTCCTTTGAAGACGTCAATCATAATACACAGAAAAAGTGAAGAACTGTTTTGGTAAACGACAAAAAATAAGTACCTTTACAACCTACTTCATAACAAATAAAATTTCACATTCATGAAAAGAATATTCTTTCTATTGCTCGTCTTGCTCACTGCGCAGGTTGTTATCGCCAATAATGTTGATGAAAATAGTGACACTATAGCTGAATATACAATCAATGGCGTAACATTTAAGATGGTGAAAGTCGATGCTGGCACTTACAATATGGGCACAGATACAATAATAAAAACGCTTGTTGGCCCAATTCCCATTATTATGACTAACGATTGGGAAAGACCAGCACATGAAGTTTCTGTTCCTACTTTTTGGATTGGTCAGACCGAGGTGACTCAAGAGCTTTGGGAAGCAGTGATGGGGAAAAACCCGAGTTACTGTAAAGGCGCAAATCGCCCAGTTGATAATGTGAGTTGGAATGACTGTCAAAAATTTATCAAAAAGTTGAATAAGCTTACTGGAAAGAATTTTCGTCTTCCTACCGAAGAAGAATGGGAATATGCCGCACGTGGAGGAAATAAAAGCCAATCATTTGAGTATAGTGGCAGCAACAATATAGATGATGTCGCATGGTGTCAATCAAATTGTAATTTTGAGGACGAAAAGCTTTCTGATTATGGTACACATTCAGTTGCGACTAAGCAGGCAATATCGAGAAGCATTGCACTGCTTGTATGATTGGTCCATATAGCAAGAAGTTTAGTGGAGCAAGCAACCACAAACTTATTGAGCAAACAACTTTAATCATGGACGAGATACCCTAAAACCAATGGCTGCTCATACATTGATAGAAACAATAATTGAAATCGAAATTTAAATATAACCAAATATAAAACTTAAAAATTTGGTAAACAACAAATATTACGATCATAGAGTTCGTGTCACCATCTGATATTTGCATCGAATTTTAAAAAACACAACAAACCATGGCAACAATTCATCCATACAAAGGCTACCTTAATACAGAGTTCCAATTGCTTTCTCAAAGCGAGAAAGAAGTATCATACTTTATTACTCATAAAGATTCTGGATCAACCGAAAAAGCAGGGCTATTGCGACCAAATATTCCTCAAAAAATAATGCTTTCTAATGTCGGTAATTATGACGTTGTTTTTGGCGATGGTTCAAAAACAGAGATTTTTGTTGAAGACGGATATAAATTTGGAGGAGGTAGTCATAAGGCATTTTTTATTTTTGATGATTGTCCCTGGGTGTTTGTTGTTATGCGTGACCGCACATACTTTCATAATAGAGATACAGGAGAAGAATATGTTGAATATATGTCACCAGATTCTATCACAGTAGTTTCAAGAGATTTCGTGTTAATGCAAAACAATGGGCAAGATGAAGTGACATTATATTCTTTGACTGAGCAAAAACCTATTATTTGCGTCAGCAATATCATATTTCACAACCATTCTTTTTTGGCATGGTGCTTCAAGGATTCCGATAACGAAAAACAAGAGTTGGTCATATTTTCTCTTTCCCAAAAAGAGGAAATTGCACGTAGCGTATGTGATTGTATATCTATTGATAAATCAAATATGCAAATACATTTTGCAAATAACAACCACATTCATTCGATTGATGTCAGTTCTGAAAGTGGCATTGAAGAAAAATCGTTTTCTCCAAATGGTAAATTTGCTGCTTTTGCTCAAATCAAATATGTTGTCTTTATTGAGTCGAAATACGCCCATAAAGAAATAGTGGTGTATGAAATAGCCAATCAAGTAGAGCAAAACAGGATAATCACTTACGGTAACATAGCTCGTATTAACGATAATAAGTTAATCAATATTTATCAAAGAAAGCAGTCAATTCAAGATTTTGACCTTTCTAATTCTGATTTCCCAGAAGCCATAATTTCTGCGTCCTATACTGAATATGACATATATCCCTGCAAAACAGACACATTTTACAAAGAGCGAATTACTGAGATTTCCTCAAATGTTAGGTCTGCCACAACGAATAGCACACTTAAGTCAGTTGTGTCTGAACTGAATGAATCATTAGGCAACTGCAATAATGTTGTTATCACTGATCGTATATTTTGTATTTATGGCAGCCAAGAATCCATATTAATCCGATTTAATGAACCCAAACGCGTCTTCCACGCACAGAACGGTGGGAGTATTTATAGTCATGGTGATCGTATGATATATGAGCGAGATGGAAAATATGCTTTCCTAAATAAAAACTATGGCTTTTGGGGCAGTTTAATAGAAGGTGACTTTAATTTCTCATATTTCAATGACTATGGTATAATCATTGATAATAATACAAAGGAAGTCAAAAAACATAACCAATCTTTAGGCAAATTTATTACGTATAACAAACTGTTTGGCTATGTTAAAACAGAAAAAGGAAGAATTTCACGTGATGGCTATATTCTTTGGGTTGACAAAGATGAATTTGTTCCAACACATTTTTCTCCTAAATTTACATACGGTATTGAGTTAAAAGATGATAAGATTCTTCTATATACCAACAAAAACAACAAATTTAGTGAACCTAAAATAATATTAGAGGATTTATTTGATACTTCAAAGTACTCAAATGCATTTCTAAGTGAGAATGGTCATCAAATAATACATCGCAATAATGATGTATATCGTATGATCGATCTTGGTACTGGCGATACAACTGAATTTGACAATCTATCTTTTGTTGAACATATTAACGGTGTAAGACCACAATTCAGGATTACTGATAGCAGTCAAGCCATATTAATCAATCCCATGAATGGGCTTCCTGTTGACACATTTCTTCTTGATGAGTATCAATTTGTTAGCCCAGATGGCAAATTCTATGCTGACAAGGCATTAGATAAATATATTGAATATTATGACCATATTCAGCAAAGACTAATCTCAAATGAAGAATATTTAGAATTCTACGACAAATTTAACCTTCTCGTCTTCGACAAAGAAAAACGAAAGGAGAAGGTGCAAAATCGAAAAAACTTTGTACAAAAACATAGTGATTTCTTAATTGTTGTTCTTCGAAAAAAAGGTTACCAAGAAAGATCTACCGAAGAATTCCAAGAAATTTTAATTGACGAAAAAAACATCTATGGTATAAGCTGGTTTCTAGAATTGTTTATAGAAACTAGAGGCATCGCAGTTGTTTGCAGGACAGAAGACAAATCAGAAGTTGCAAGAATTAATCTAGGTAAACCCCTTTGGTTTCTTAATTATGTGTCATTCTCATACGACAACAGATATGTAGCAATCGCTGGTAGATACCCAAACAACAGTGGTTATTCAGGGCTATTTCTTGTTTATGACCTAAAGAATAAAGAGATTATAACTGATAATAAAAGTTCATACGCTGTATGGACAACAGCCTTTACAAAAGAAGGAAATATTGCTGCTTATACAAGTTGCCCAAATTCAATCGTCTGCGATATAAAAGAATTACCACAAATTGAAAAAAAGATGGAGAAAAGTGGAGAAATCGGCTTTCCTGTTTGCGATGTAAACTTTCTTTCCTTTAGTCCAGATGGTCGATTGTTTGCTTGTTCATTTCAAGGCTATATTCCTTATCGCAGAAAAGATGGTAATATTAATGCTAATTGGGGACACCAACAATCATCATTGGTATCAATAAGAAAAGCTGATTCTCCAGATGATGAAATTATTAGATTTTCCGACTTATCCGATGAAGGGGTTGCTGGAACTAATCAGAAGTGCTCTGTAGCATCTGTTTCATTCTCCAATGATAACAGCCGCATAATGATGGTTGGAAGAGATGGTTGTATGATAATAAGAAACTTACACTTATAGAAATATGCCAGCAAACAAGAATGCAATGACAAGATATATGATACTTGATGAGTTATTAAGCAATAGGTATCATGATTACTCTCTTGATGACTTAACTGAAGAAGTTAGTCGGAAATTGTCGGAATTGTACTCCGACACTAAAGGCGTTGTACGCAGAACCATAGAGAAGGATATTAACTACCTTGAATATGAAGGTCCATTCCTGGTAGAAATTGAACGTAAATGGGTACCATATATCAATAAAGAGACCGGGAAAACCTCACAAAAGAAATGTCTTCGCTATAAAGATCCATCTTTCTCAATATTCAAGAAGGAACTCTCTAGCGACGAGAAATACCTTTTGAAAGAAGCAATATCCTTACTTGGACAATTTGATGGACTTCCAAATCTTGAAGCCCTAGAGAAACTTAGGTTAAGCCTAGACATGGGACAAGAAGATAATCGCCATGTTATTTCATTCACAAAGAATCCTTTAGAAAACTCGAGCATTTTGGGTGAACTTTTTACCGCCATCTCTCAAAAACAGGTAATTGAACTTGAGTATCATAAATTTGCCAAACCAAATGAGAAGATTTATATAATAGTGCACCCATATCTTTTGAAAGAATACAACCGACGCTGGTTCTTAATTGCGGCTGCTGATAGTGACCATAAAATGCTTAACTTTAGTTTGGACCGCATTGATAAAGTGTCACCTAAAGGAGGATATGGTTATGTTGAACCCAAAGAGGATCTTGCAGAACGTTTCGAAGATATTATAGGTGTTACCCTTTATGACAACAGCCAATTGTGCCAGATTTACTTTTGGGTGAGTGATAATTCCAAAGATTACGTGGAAACCAAACCTCTTCACGAGTCACAACGTATAATCAAAGGGGAAATGGCTGAATCTCTCCAAAAAAAATGTCCAAGTCTCAAAGGCGGCCAATTCTTCCGAATTGATTGTAAAGAAAACTACGAACTCATTCGAGAACTCGCTTCGTTTGGAGAAGACCTTATTGTTGTCTCTCCGACTCCAATTCAAAACGAAGTTTATAATAAAATATCATTAATGTTGAACAGATATGATAGTTTGCGAACAAAGAATTCGTAAGTGTGAATTAATTTTGCATCGTCAAAATAAAACCATTTAATTATGATTAATAGAAGCGAGAAGACATATGGTAAGGTTACCGTCATTCAGCGGTCGGATTACAAATGGGGTGTCATTGACACCGAAGGCAACATTATCGTGCCTTTTGGAAAGTACGATTGGATTGATGGTTTTGACAACGGATTGGCAAGAGTAAAGATTGGAAAAATAACCAATGGCAAAGCTGATAATGACAATAAATGGGGAATTATCAATGAAGCCGGCAAAGAAGTGCTACCCGTAGAATATGACAATATTTGGAATTTTCTGGGTCGAGGTCGTTTTTCTACAAAAGCAATCAAAGATGGTGTTGAGTACAACGTGTTCTTCCACGACCTCAATCCTTCATTGCCAGTAAGAGGCATTAAACGACATCATAATGTTGATGATTATGATGATTACGGCACTCATTATGGAGACTTTGCAGGAACGTATGCACAAGACGTAGCAGGTTACAGCGATGATGTGATTTATGATGCTTTTGACGGTGACCCGGAAGCATATTGGAACATCGATTAAACATTTCTATTGAAAACGAACAATGGATTCGCAAAGTATTTTTAACTTTGCAATACAAAAAAATAATGCGGTCTTTGACAAGTCTGGAACTGGAATACATTTTGAACTCGTCCTGCGTATTCGCAAGATGTCTTCATTCCATAAAGTTTGAAGATAAACAATGTTATAGAGTAACCGTGTTACTTGTAGTACTTTGTACTATTCTTCTTTTCTAGTCACAACATAACCTGATTTAGAGTTAAGAAATATACATAAAGAAAAGACTTTCTAGTTTTAGGCACGTTAAAGACCGCTTTTATATTTTTAAATGGAAAGAGAACAGATTGCATTATTAGCCAAACAAATGGAGAACAAAAATGATCTCCTTACATTATTGAACCGCATCAAACAAGATGAAGCGGCTCAAATGGGGATGCAGCCTTTCCTTTTCACAATGAAACAAATCAATTTCTACTGCAATCCAAATCATGTTTTCCATCGCTACCGTCAGTTCAAAATCAAAAAGAAATCCGGTGGTTTCCGTGAGATTACTGCACCACGCAATAGCACATTTAAATCTTTGCTCCAATATGTAAATCTCATACTAAAGTCTATTTATACTCCATCAAAATATGCCATGGGGTTTGCTGAAGGGCGTAGTGTTGTTGACAATGCGAGAACACATTTGCTCCAAAATTACGTACTAAACCTAGACCTGAAAGATTTCTTTCCTAGTATAGATCAAGCTCGAGTTTGGAAAAGGTTGCAAATGGCACCATTTAATTTCCCTGTAAATATCGCTAGTCTAATTGCTGGTTTGTGCTGCATGAAATCATCTATTGAAGTGGATGGTAAAACTCGTTATGTACTACCACAAGGAGCTCCGACTTCACCTATAATTACAAACATGATTTGTGATAATCTTGATCGTCGTCTTGCTGGCTTGGCAAAACGATTTGGTTTGCGTTATTCTCGCTATGCAGATGACATCACATTCAGTTCAATGCACAATGTTTACCAATCAAATGGTGCTTTTGGGGCTGAGTTGAAACGCATTATTAATGGTCAGGGATTTACTATAAATGAATCTAAGACAAGACTACAAAAACGTGGTTCTCGTCAAGAAGTGACGGGCATTATAATCAGCGAGAAATTAAATGTAACTCAGAAATATGTGAGAGATATTCGTAATCTCCTATACATTTGGGAACGTTATGGTTATCTCACTGCCTTTTCTCGTTTTTTCCCAAAATACAGCCTTGAAAAAGGTCATGTTAAAAAAGGTATGCCAGACATGATAAATGTGCTCGATGGCAAACTGATGTATCTCAAAATGGTAAAAGGTGAGGAAGATAGTGTGTTCCTTAGATTGTACAACAGGTTTAAAAAACTTGTTGACAAGGCAAATAGTTTTGAGAATACTACAGAACAAGGGGTTACTTATGTTGAAACAACATCTCTCATAGAATTTGAAGAGAAAAATTCAACTAAGGTAAACATTAAATGGACCAAGCCTAAAGTAGATAAGAACGGCCAAATCAAACCTGCTCGTCGGACAGCATCATTTTCACTTTCTGGCAAGAAAATTTATGCATCTGTCAATAAAAATGTAAACAAAGAAGATGAGACAAAGAAAGAACTACTTTCTATATCCAATTGTAGAGATTCTGCCGACAAGCAGTTCTGGTTAATACATTACACTGACAAAATAACTGTTCCTCCCCCAGAACTCATAGATATAGATGAATTAAATAACGAGCTTGACGCTCTATTGAACATATGACATGGATGAGAAGTTTAAACCGACATTACAAAAGATTAAGGCTTTAGCTGAGCAAAATCCAGAATTTGCTCAAGAGCTGCGGAAGATGTTTGAAATAACACCATCCGCTGTTGTCGTCTCTAGCCAAGATAGAATATCCAAAGATGTAACTGCCATACGTGAAGCACTAGAAATTCGTGCCAATGCAAGTGTATCATACAGTTTTGTATCTGACCAACGACTACGAGATCAGTTGATAATAGACAACCTTCGTATGGAGAATGCCGCTCTTAATCTTAAACAGTCAGAAAAGGAGCGATTCTATATATTCTGCGTTAATGCTTTCTATCAGTTGGAGAACATAGTTAATTACTATTTTCATGAAACTTATCGTGAAACAGATGACTTGCTTTCTATTCTCGAAAATTATACTGAAAAAGAAAGAAGCGAAGACTTCAAGTTTAAAAGAAAAGGAAACGAGAAAAATGTTGGTGACATTCAAATATCTCACAAAATAAACGCACTTTGCAACATTCTTTTTCCTAATGATAAAATCAAAATAACTTTAGGTCAATTAAGGCAAGTCCGTAATGAAGGAGAACATCGATGCATGATAATTCTGCAAGAAAAAGATGAGAATAATTACTTATATAGATTCTTTAAATACAACACGTTTAATAGTATACGCATCTACTTAATCAAAATAGTTAAAGCAATAAAAGAAAATATCGGCAAACCAATTGTTGAAGAGAAAATTAAAGTCCCAGCAGCAATCTCATCTATGCTGCCAAGTACTTGTTATGTAAAATTTGAAGAAAAAACAGAACAAATACCAGCCAAACTTTTTTCAAAAGTAAAAGGACTAGATATTGGAGATTTAATAACACTTGTTTTGTCAAATAATAGAATTGTAGATGTGTTAGTATAGTGCAACTTAGAACAATAGTTGTTTGCTTATAGGGCGATGAAGATCACAATGAAATATATAAATGATACAAAGTGAGGAAAGTATGCAAAATGAAATTGAGCAATTATTATGCGAGACAGGACGAGAAGGCATCAATAATGTAATTGAGTATCTTCGTAATGGCGCGTTTTATTCTGTTCCAGCATCAGTGGCTTTTCACAACAATTTTAAAGGCGGATTAGCAAAACATTCTTTGGATGTGTGCATGAAAGCCATGGAACTATATAACGAACTAAAATCAAGTGGAATGGAATTGCCATTTGAGAAAAATAGTGTGATTCTATGCAGCCTTCTACACGATGTATGCAAGATAGATGAATATACAATCAACATACCAGGACTAGCACGTCACACGAAAATATATTATGAGAATAAGAACAACAAGTTGATGCGTCATGGAACAAAATCAATAGATATTCTTCTGAAATGTGGCCTTCAGCTCACAAAAGAAGAAATAAAAGCCATTCATTGGCACATGGGCGAGTGGGCAAAAGACTCTCAAGAAGAATATGGTCACAGCTATTTTGTCGCCTCCACTCAGTCAATTTTGGTAAATCTAATCCACACTGCCGACTCGATAGCAGCTCATGCAAGCAAGAATAAGAAATAGCAGGATTAATAATCTCAAATACAAAGATAGTTAAATAATAAAAGAACTATCTAATATTGTATTTAAAAGAAAAAGAACAATTATTAAAACTATTATGGAGAAAAAAGAACCGCATCAAGAGTCAAAAGTTTCAAAGATGATGAAAATGATTGAAGATATTTGCAAGAAACATGGTTGGAAATGTACTGATAGGAAACCTAACAGAGAGGTGTTTACGGTTTCGTTCAAGAAGAAAAGCGACTCGTGATTCTTGGAGATAAGAATAAAATGTTATGAAGGGCAATAAACGGCACATGACTAAGAGACAACGTCGGCAAGAAGGGCGGCGAGTTCGCAAGTGGCAACGCTTGAAAAAATGGCTTGCAAACGAGGCATCTGAAGAGTTAAGACTATTAGACCGAAATATCCGAGACTGCTTGGATAGTGATTGCAAGCCAAATTTGGTGCTTGCGTTGTCTCACGCAATTGAGCCCAATCAACTTAAGCATTATCTTGCCGAAATTATTGAATCGCCTTATAATCAAGACGTCATATGTGAGATTCAACGTGTTTTAAGTGGCTATCAAGTACCGGCACAGGTCACGGCCATTATAAACAATCTGGAGCATAAGAGTCGTGAAAGCGAATTGCCAATTGAAGAAGTGGCGGGCCAACGAGCTCGGCATTTACGACATGAGCGGAAATGTGAAAGAATGGTGCCAAAACAAATGGTATAAATATGACGGTAGCAAAGCAAACAGTTCTTATAAATCAATTCGTGGTGGTAACTATGATACTCCTGAAGATTACTGTCGTGTTGTATTTCGTTCGCCAGAACCACCTCGTTACCGGAATAATGGCTTTGGGCTACGCCTTGCCCTATAGTTTTTGTTTTTTATAGCAGAAATAATGTCCTCAAAAGAACAGTCCCTTTAAGGACAAAAAAAACGCAAGTAAGACTACTTTATCATTGCTAAGATTTCTTCTGGCGTGGTAACGAGTTTTGTTATTGCGCACAACCCAGTTCCCATATCTTTCACACTTGCACCAAGAAGGTAAACAGTATCGTCAATTATGAGGAATCGGTCGTGGTGCTTATGTGGGATTTGTATAGAAGTTATTTCAGGGTATTGTAGGTTGAATTTCTCCAAGTCGAGTAAAAATTGTTGGTTGTAACGAGTGGTAATCGACGGTCGCCACCTCGTTGGTTTGAAATGCCAAATTGGCATTTCAAACTATCGTATTCATCTTTGGTCAGTTGGAACATAAAATCATCGGGAAAACGCTCAATATTACGCTTTACTTGCCGGTTCATTTGAGCGATGTCAACACCATATAGTTGAGCTAAATCCCTATCAATAAGGACTTGTTGCCCACGAATTAACGCTATCTTACCTTGTATGATGCTAATCTGAGGATTTTTATTTGAAAGCATCGAAGATTCCTCCGATGTTTTATTATTAGTTTTCTTTGCCATTGCTGTTGTGGAAGGATACTTTGAATAACAACGCAAAGTTAACTATTATTTGTGAATCGCATAAAAAATGAAAAAAAACCTATTTTTTCATTTTGTTCTGCTCTCAACTTGCACTAATTTTTCTTACCTTTGCACGTTTTTTTAGAGTGAAATGGAGAAAAACTATCTGAGCAAAGTGGTGTGGATAGTGCTGGCATCGTTGCTGGCACTGCTTGCTATGTTCTGGTTGCCAAGCGTTAGCGTGGGGGGCTGGAAAATGCGCAAGGTGGATATTTTCTCCGACCTGAGGAACGACTCAGTGTTGAGTCAACTCGCCACTACCGACTCGCTAGTGGCAAAGATTGTGAACGCCGACTCCTATCTCACCGAGATGGCCGAGAACCAGAAGTCAAGCACACCAGTTATTGAGGGTTCACACCTCACTCGCGACAGCCAGGGCAATGTGGTCACTGCCGAGGACTCTACTCTGCGCGCCCATGCTCAAAAGACGGTGACACGCGAGGGCGTGACCAGCATCATCGACATGAGCAACGGCCACAGCGGAGGCATGGCAGCCTTTTATAATGCTCTTGACCAGGCTGGCAGCAGGCCGGTGCGCATTGCTGTGCTGGGCGACTCGTTTATCGAGGGCGACATCCTCACCGCCATGTTGCGCGAGCTGCTGCAGCAGCGCTTTGGCGGTTGTGGCGTGGGCTACGTGCCCATGACGTCGATCACTGCCAACATCCGCAACACTGTAAAGCACACCTTCGGTGGATGGAACCAGCACAAAGCCGTTGACAAAGGTGGATACGCTGAGGCCTACAACAATCTCACTGGCAACTACTTCACCGCTGGGCAAGGCGCATGGGTGAACCTTATGGGCCGAGGTGGACACTACTCTCGATGTGCTTCGTGCACTAGTTCCACGTTCTATTTCTTTGGCACCACTGGTGCAGGCTATGCCACCGCCGTGGTCAACGGCACCGACACCACACACTTCTCCCTCAACACTGGCACCCTGATAGGTCACGCCAGAGTCACGGGCGACATACGGTCGGTGCGCTGGAGTGTCACCAACCCCGAGAGCATGGTTTTTCTTGGGGCATCAATGGACAGCGAGACGGGCATCATGGTCGATAACTACGCCATGCGCTCGGCACGCGGCAGCCATCTGAGCAAAGTGCCGCCACAAGTGATGACAATGTTTAACAAAGCCCGCCACTACGACCTCGTGATTCTCATGTATGGCCTCAATGTGGCCGAAGCGGGCAGGAGCGTATATACCCCCTATAGCAACTCCATCATCGCCGCCGTGAACAACATCAAGGCTAACATGCCCGGCACCAGCGTCCTCATCGTGGGGTGTAGCGACCGCGAGGAGCGCTCCGAGGGAGGGTGGCGCACCATGAAGGGCGTGCTGGGACTCATCCAGGCCCAGAAACGCGCCGCCATCGAAAGCGGCGTGGCGTTCTGGGACATGTACACGGCAATGGGCGGCGAGGGCAGCATAGTCGAGATGGTGAGACATGGCGAGGCCAACAGCGACTACACCCACATCAACAGCCGTGGAGGCAACCGCATTGCTCGCTACCTCTACGATGCTCTGATGCTAGGATATGAAAACCGATAACAGACCGAAATGCAAGACATCTGGCAAAACATACTATCTTACTTGAAGGTGCAGTTTGGCACCCTTGACCTGGGAAAACTGCTTGGTGAGCTAGCCTACGACAGCAACTCGCCACTCATCTTCTCAAGCGGCATGTTCTTGTGCATGTTTGCCATCTTCATCGTCATTTACACCCTGCTGCGCAACAAGTCGCTGCCACGCACCATCTTTGTCGTGGCATTCAGCTATTATTTCTACTACAAGAGCAGTGGAGTGTATTTCTTCCTGTTAGCGATAGTCACGTGCTCCGACTATATCATTGGCGACCTGCTGCACAACAGCCGCCGACGGTGGGTGCGCAAACTGCTAGTGCTGCTGAGCCTAGTGATAGACCTGGGGATGCTGGGATATTTCAAATATACCAACTTCTTTGGCGAGCTGTGGGCTAATTTCAATGGCGTGAAATGGGACACATTAGACATTTTCCTGCCTGTGGGCATCTCGTTCTTCACCTTCCAGTCGCTGAGCTACATCATCGACATCTACCGCCGCAAGATAGAGCCCGTCGATAACCTGCTCGACTATGCCTTCTACGTCTCGTTCTTCCCGCAACTGGTGGCAGGCCCCATCGTCAGAGCCAGCGACTTCATCCCTCAGATTTACAAACCCGTGGTCGTCACCCGCCAGATGCTGGGCACAGGATTCTGGTTTATTGTCATTGGACTCTTCAAGAAGGCGATAATCAGCGACTACATCGCCGTGAACTTTGTGCAGCGCGTGTTTGAGAACCCCATCCAGTTTAGTGGCATAGAGAACCTGCTGGGAGCCTACGGCTATGGCATGCAAATCTACTGCGACTTCTCAGGCTACAGCGACATGGCGATAGGCCTGGCACTGCTCATGGGCTTCCATTTCAACATCAACTTCAACAACCCCTACAAGGCAGTGTCGGTGACCGACTTCTGGCGCCGGTGGCACATCTCGCTCAGCACCTGGCTGCGCGACTATGTGTATATCTCGCTCGGTGGCAACCGCAAGGGCAAGGCCAGGCAATACCTCAACCTACTGCTCACCATGCTGCTGGGTGGATTGTGGCACGGTGCGTCGCTCAACTTCGTGTTCTGGGGAGCGCTACATGGCATAGCGCTGGTGCTGCACAAGGTGTGGATGACAGTGACGCGTGGTGCTGAGTTTGTGCACACCAAGCTCTGGAATGTGCTCATGGTGATTGTCACCTTCCACTTCGTGATTTTTGCCTGGATGCTCTTCCGCAATGCCGACATCACATGGAACGGACTCTTTCACCACGGAGAGTGGGGCAACCTGGGCGTGATGCTCTCACAGATTTTCACCAGTCTCCACCCTGAGCTGCTGCCACAGGTGATAGCCAACTATTGGCACGTGTTTGTACTCATAGTGCTGGGCTACGCCCTGCATTTCGTGCCCGACCGGCTCTCGCAGCGGTGTCGCAACGCCTTCGTCAGCATGCCGCCCTATCTTTACATCCTTGTCCTCATCTTGCTCATCACCGTCATCGTGCAGGTGAAGACCAGCGAGGTGCAGCCTTTCATCTACTTCCAGTTCTAAAGCAGTTTATCTTCTCAGGCAATTTTATACTATTAAAGTTGATAAAGCTCTAAGACTTTATCAACTTCTGAATACACTTTAAAAAGTGGCTATTTTTAGAAAAAACAAATAGAACTGCAAAAGAAAACAAATCTCCAACAAACGCTTAATATCAATAAAATTGAATTTGTTGTAATTCGTTTAATTCGTGTGCTTTTATTTTTTAAGTGGACTCAAGTTTAAATTGTGTTGTTTGAGATAACCGTGAAGTAGAGTTTCAGGCTTAGTCTTTCTTCTTCACGCCCATGCGTGCCTCTACCACGTTGAGGACGTAGTCGCCCACTGTCTCGCACTCGTCGAAGAAGTCGCTGTACATAGTGCCAATGGCGTAGCTATACTTCTGCTCGTTCACGTCGTTGAAGTTCTCGGCCTTGACCATGTCGCGGTAGTTGTCGATCTCGTTCTCGATGTTATATGCTCGGTTGATGTCGCTGTCCTCCCTGTAGTTGACCAGAACCCTGTTCATCTCGGTGAGGCTGTTATCCACGAGTTCCATCATGCTCTTGATGTGCTTGAGTTGATAGCCCGAGAACTGCTCCTTGCTGGTGCGGTATCGGTTGATGATGCGAGCGAGCTTGTAGCAGCTGTCGCCAATACTCTCTATCTCGGATATCTCACGCAGCATGGCGCGCATCTTGGCCTTGGTCTCGTCGCTGAGGTGAGCGTCGCTCACGTCGTGCAGATAGCTGGCGATGTCCACCTCCATCTGGTCGCTAATCTCCTCATATTTCTCGATGCGGGAATAGAGTTTGACAAACTTGTCCTTGTCTTCCTCGTCGAGCAGTGTGCGCACCATGCCAAACATGCTCTGGATGCGCTCGCCAAAGGACTTAATCTCCTTTTGCGCCTCAAGCACCGAGAGCTCGGGAGTCTTCATGATGCCCGAAGTGATGAAGTGTAGCTTGAAGTCGTCCTCCTCGTCCTGCTTACGCGGCTTGATGATGGCGCACACGAGTTTCTCGATTTGCGGAATGAACCAGATGAGGATGGCGGTGTTAGTGATATTGAATGCCGAGTGGAAACCAGCGAGCACTACCGATATCTTCGCCAAGTTGGCCTGGTAGCCTGGGTCGGCGGCTGTCATGTCCTGGTCGAAGCCAGCGATGTTGCAAATGAGGCCCACGAAGGGCTTGAGCAGGCACAGCGACCAGATGACACCTATCATGTTGTAGGTGAAGTGAGCCAGCGCAGCGCGGCGTGCCTGCACATTGGCACCCATGGCGGCGATGTTGGCGGTGATGGTGGTGCCTATGTTCTCGCCGAGCACGAGCATGATGCCCTGGGTGATGCTCATCACGCCAGTGGAGCACAATATCATGGTGATAGCCATCATGGCGGCCGACGACTGCACACACAGCGTGAGGATGCTACCTATCACCAGGAAGAGCAGATAGCTCCACATGGAGCTGCCAAACTGCGAGAAGAACGCCATGATGCTGTCGCGCATGGCCGGGTCGGTGGCAAAGTTGGTGCCGGTCTCTTTGAGAGTACCCAGACCCAGGAAAAGGAACGCCACACCAAAGAGGAAGTCGCCAATGACGCGACGCTTCTTCATGTAAATGAGGATGATGCCTAAGAAGAATGCTGGATACACAAAGTCGGTGATGTTGAACGAAAATCCCAGGCTCATAATCCATGCCGTGACTGTGGTACCGATGTTGGCACCCATAATCACCGAGATGGCCTGAATTAGCGTCAACAAGCCTGCGTTGACAAACGACACGGTCATCAGTGTGGTCGCCGTGGAACTCTGCACTGCCGCTGTGACGGCGACACCGGTCAACATTCCTGTGAAACGGTTGGTGGTCATCGCGCCCAGCACGCGGCGCAGCTGTGGACCAGCCATCTTTTGCAAACTCTCGCTCATCGATTTCATACCAAACATGAGCAACGCCAGCGAGCCAATAAGCTTGAAAACTACCAAGATAGACATAATGCAGAGTATTTTAGTAATTTGTTATTTTTCAATTGTTGTGCAAAGGTAATAAAAATTAATGGTTTTTCATTTATGCTCACACTATTTTTTCAATAATTGCTTCTTATAATGTGTATCTCGGGTGTCGTTATGGCAACAGGTCGGACACCTGCGTTAGCGTAGGATTCAGCCATGCGACTTCGGAGCGTCCCCACCATGAGGTTAAGAGCGACACGCCCCGATGAGTGGCGCACACGTAGCGAAGCGGAGTTGCGGCAGGTCATGGGCAGCACTCTCACGACAGCGTAACCGACGGCGGAGGCAGGGCGGCGCCAGCACTATTGAGTAAGCATCATGTGTGCCCATTGCACGGTGTTTTGAGGGAAGCGACCTGTCGCTGTGAGGGGTGGGAATGAGGGCGTTTCGGCTCGCCGATGATCTTCCGGCTCGTCACCAGCCGCAGGCGTTCAGGTGGCGAGCTCCTGCTGAGTGATACTGACCTATCTCATTTCATAGATGTCAGAATCAACATCAGGCATAGTTTTTTGCTTAACAATTACAACCTCTCCTGTTAATTGCATATCCTCGTCCTTCAATTTTATAACGAGATTTTCCTCTGGCTTGTTGAATTTCTTTGTCACTATCTTATAACCAATATATCTTATCTGTACTTTACTTCCTTTTGAAACCCTAATTGCAAACTGTCCGTAATAATCAGTGGCAGTACCGAGTTTTGTTATTTTTCCTTTTTCATCAAGGACGTGAATCATTGCTCCAATCAATGGCTCATTAGTTTCATCAATAACTGTTCCACGCACAATTATTGCGGCAGTGTCATTTGGTGCACAATCAACAGGCTTGAGTTCCTCTTTGCTTTGCTCAACTTTTGGCACATTATGATATGTCTGTGCCATTGCAGGAGCAATGCTTGTTGCTCCAAGTGCAAGACCTGCAACCACAGCTGCCTTGCCAAGGGTTTGACGACGCAACAACTGTTGCTCAATGTATCGCATTTCTTTCTCACATTGCGGGCAAGTGCCAGAGCAATCGCCTTTGTGATTACACTCTGCAGGAATATAATCGATATCATTAGATTTTGCGATATTGAGTCTGATTTCTTTGAGCGCCTTGCAGATCTTTTTTCCTTTCATAATAAATTGTTTTGTGTAGTTCAACTTCGCAAAGTAATTGCTTTTTTCATCAAAAACCAAATATTTGCTCATTTTTCGGTTTCCACCTGCCCATATTCTCACTTCCTGCGGTTCCAATCAATCCTGTGTGCCCATTGCACGGTGTTTTGAGGGAAGCGACTTGTCGCTGTGAGGGGTGGGAATGAGGGCGTTTCGGCTCGCCGATGATCTTCTGGCTCGTCACCAGCCGCAGGCGTTCAGGTGGCGAGCTCCTGCTGAGTGATACTGACCTATCTCATCTCATAGATGTCAGCATCAGCATCGTGCATCCATTCTTTAATAAAAACTGCACCTAAGAGTATGTCATCCTCTTCCATTTCAATGACAAGATTTTCCTCGGGCTCGGCTAATTTAGTTGTCACTGTCTTATAACCAACATAACTTATCTGTACTTTACTGTCTTTTGAAACCCTGATGGCGAATTGTCCGAAATAATCAGTGGCTGTGCCGGTTAATTTACCTTTTTTATCAAGGACTGTAATAGTTGCCCCAGCCAATGGCTCAGTAGACTCATCGAGGACGCATCCACGCACAATTATTGCGGCAGCGTCATTTGGTGCGCAATCAACAGGCTTCAGTTTCTCTTTGCTTTGCTCAACTTTTGGAACACAATTATGTGTCTGTGCCATTGCAGGAGCAATACTTGTTGCTCCAATGGCAAGACCTGCAACCACTGCTGCCTTGCCAAGAATTTGGCGACGCAACAGTTGGCGCTCAATATAGCGCAATTCTTTTTCACACTGAGGGCAAGTACCCGAGCAATCGCCTTTGTGATTACACTCAGCGGGAGTATATTCGATGTCATTGGCCTGTGCAATATTGAGCCTGATTTCTTTTAGCGCCTTACAGATCTGTTTTCCTTTCATAATAAATAGTTTTGTGGAGTTCAACTTCGCAAAGTAAAGGTTTTTTCCATAAAAAACCAAATATTTGCTCATTTTTCGGTTCCACCTGCCCAATATTCTCACTTCCTGCGGTTCCAATCAATCCTGTGTGCCCATTGCACGGTGTTTTGAGGGAAGCGACTTGTCGCTGTGAGGGGTGGGAATGAGGGCGTTTCGGCTCACCGATGATCACTACTTATTATTTCCTTTTATTTTCTTTTTGGTTGTGATGACTATTGCTCCAGCAGAGCCACGTACACCATATACAGCAGATCCGTAATCGGGTGGTAATATTGTATAGTCTTTAATCTCTTCTGTACTTATCGAAATACCAATAGAATTCAATACCATTGGAATTAATTCTTCTGCGCTTTGAGCAGAAAGCATGACTGAATCAAGCTCTAAATTTCCATAGCTTTTTCCATCCACAACCCATAGTGGATGTTTAATAGGCTCCGTTATTGTTGTAGTACAAATCATTTTTTGGGGTTCAGTTTGAACAACGGTATCAACATCTAAAACTTCACATCCAAACCTACAATCAGTATTTGCAGCACATGCGTTAATCGAAAGTGAAATACTGAGAAACGACAATATAACAATTAAATATTTGACTATTATATTCATAACTGAAGAAAAAACAAATTAATACTATTACGTTCAACTTCGCAAAGTAATAGTTTTTTCCATAAAAAACCAAATATTTGCTCATTATTCGGTTTCTGAAAGTTCCAATAAGAAGTGCGAAAGTCTTCTGAAGGTTGTTTTCATAAAATAATATTATGAAAAACACCGAGGGGAACGCCAAGCGGCAAGGGGGCGAGTAGCCCCCGCCGAGCGTGAAAATGATAGCAAAACGAAATAAAAAAACAAAAGGGAGACCGAAG